>QWCV01000006.1_pt1 | contig 309772 bp, 282 predicted proteins | sample 1972621 | NCBI WGS metagenome assembly QWCV01 (sample SAMN09866699, study PRJNA288562) | Human gut metagenome isolate pre2_stool, whole genome shotgun sequencing... | isolation source: gut | host: Homo sapiens | place: USA: California | reverse complement strand
AGTGCAGTAATGTATGGAGCTGACTGCTACTAATCGGTCGAGGGCATGACCAAAGAAGGTCGGTAGGCAGGATGATATTTCTTATATGCAGTTTTGAAGGTATATGAAAATATATCTTATTTATAAATATTCCTCCTTAGCTCAGTCGGTAGAGCACTCGGCTGTTAACCGAGTTGTCGTTGGTTCGAGTCCAACAGGGGGAGTTTTTTGGCTCCGTGGTCAAGCGGTTAAGACATCGCCCTTTCACGGCGGTAACACGGGTTCGATTCCCGTCGGAGTCATTTGATATGCCGATGTGGCTCAATTGGCAGAGCAGCTGATTTGTAATCAGCAGGTTATCGGTTCGAGTCCGATCATCGGCTTAGTTCCTATGTGGGACTTAATGATTTTGGACCTTTAGCTCAGTTGGTTAGAGCAATCGGCTCATAACCGATCGGTCCTGGGTTCGAGTCCCCGAAGGTCCACTATCCTGGCCCAGTGGCTCAGTTGGTTAGAGCGCCGCCCTGTCACGGCGGAGGTCGAGAGTTCGAGTCTCTTCTGGGTCGTTTTCTTTGGGGTCTTAGCTCAGCTGGGAGAGCATCTGCCTTACAAGCAGAGGGTCATAGGTTCGAGCCCTATAGGCCCCATTAACAATTTTATAATAATTGTTGTGCCGCAGTGGCGGAACTGGCAGACGCACAGGACTTAAAATCCTGCGGGACTAACCTCCCGTACCGGTTCGATTCCGGTCTGCGGCATTCGTGAAAAGAGAGAGAAACGTTGAATTTACAGCGTTTCTCTTATTTTTTGCTTCAAAAATTTGAACAGCTTATGAAGAAATCCCCAGTTTTTGAAAAGCAAGATGGTCGTTCTTCCTCTTGAAATGTCTTTTGATTTACATAATGCAGAAATAAGAAAATTTGCGTATCGTTTTTTAATTGTATAATCTGAAAAATAGAATTATACTGTAAGTAATGAGAGGTAAATATGTTGGAATTTTATAAATGGGGTGACTGATGAATGAAAAGTGAAAATCAAGATGAAGATAAACATAATGAAGAAGATTCTTTGATATTAGCCAAGCTAGTTTGTACCTGGTATGTAGGTGCTGTTGTAGGATTTGGGGTAGGCGGTTTAAAGGGAAGTTATTATGAGAGGAGGAGCACCTATGGATAGCATAAAGTACTTAATGGTCATGTGGATCGTTGCAGTCATATTTATCGTGATCGGAATTTACGTAATGAGCAGGGGGAAACCCATGTGGCTATGGGCTGGCTCTAAAATTTCCGAATCAGAAATAAATGATGTGAAGGGTTATAATCAAGCAGTAGGGAAGATGTGGTGTGTATTTTCAATCCCGTTGTTCATTGGTGGAATTGTAGAATTTCTTTTGCCGGTTTATTCCATTATAATTTTTGCATTTGCTACTGTTATAAATATTGGTTTGAGTGTTTGGATTTATCACAAAATAGAAGAAAAATATTTGTCCAAGTAAAAATGAATAGGGGACTTACTGTTTTATATAAGGTGGTTTCACAGGGGATATGGCTGTATACGCCACATATAAAAGCTTCAACCTCATTATTTCGTGAGGCTGAAGCTTTTTTACTCATATGACGATATTTTGTGTCAGTTCATACCTGTGTGGTTACTATTTGCTACTGCATATTGTTTTAATAATAAAAAGAACAGAAGCAGGCTTATCGTAAGAAGAATGTGAGAAACACCGGCAATTCCTGAAATGGAAGAGTTTGCAGCTGATGAAAGCTGGATATTCAGGACCTGTATAATCCCCCGGGCCAGCAAAGTAGCGGTAAATAAGATCAGTGAAAGATTCTGTAAAATATAGAACTTTTTTGCCCTGGAATCTTTCAGAAGATCCGGATTAATGTTCACAAATAATGCCAGGATAAGAAACAGCAAAACGCCTAAGACAAAAAGATGGGTATGTACGACTGCAAGAGTGGTCTTTCCGGTAAAAGAGTTAAACTTTGTGAACTCTCTGTAAAATACTCCGGCTGCCAGTGCAAGGATAAGGTACAGGAATGATGTATTAATTAATTTTTTCATTGCAGTTCCTCCTCAAATCAATATGTTTGTTCAGTATATTGCGGATATGCAATATATTCGATGCTATCATAAACTTTTTGCCGGCTTCTGTCAACGTAAGAGCCGGGCACATTTAGGGAAAAGGAATGTCCCCATTTTTCCTTGCCCTTTATTATAACGTAAAATATAATAGGAATGTCGGCACAAACGGCACTACATGCAGGATGTTAAAGACAAGGAGAGCAAGAATTATAAAAAACAGGCGCTCATTCTTTGCTATGCTGTCTGTGGAAAGGAGGGCGCATGATGGGAAAGCGCACGGCAAAGACCGTAAAAGAAGCAGTCAGCTATATTGAGGAGCATTTAGATGGAAAGCTTACCCTTCCGGCAGTAGCAGAGGGGATCCATTATTCGAAATACCATCTGCACCGGATGTTTCGTGAGACCACAGGCATGACGATGCACGATTATATCCTGCGAAGACAGATGACAGAGGCGGCCAAGCTTCTGGTATTTTCCAGGCGGCCGGTCATTGAGATCGGGTACGTTTGCGGCTATGAGAGCCAGCAGGCGTTTACAGCGGCATTTACGGCTATGTATAAGATCCCTCCGGCAGAATACAGGAGACGGCAGGCTTTTTATCCCCTGCAGCTTAGGTTTTGGATCCGGGAGGAAATGGCAGTAGAAGGAATAGAAAAATCGGACGTCCGTCTGGCGGAGATGGACGATATTCCGGAATGGATGGAACTGGTGCGGCTGGTGATCGACGGCTATCCGTATTTAGATGAGACGGATTATATCCGGAAGTTAAAGAGCGCTATCTGCCAAAAGCGGGCGCTGATCCTGGAGAAAAAGAAAGAGACGCTTGGTGTGCTGTGCTTTTCCAGAAAGACCGGGGAAATCGAATTTCTGGGCGTACATCCCCAGTATCGAAAGGCAGGGATCCAGCGGCTTTTTCTGGAAGTTCTGCTGGAAACCTATCTGCCGGAACAAAAGATCAGTATTACCACCTACCGGAGAAAAGACCGGGCAGATACGGGATACCGCAGAGAACTTCTGGAACTGGGATTTGCGGAGCGGGAGCTTTTGGTAGAGTACGGTTACCCGGTGCAGAGATTCGTGTACCCTCCAGATATGAAGGAGGATACAGCTCATGCAAACACAACAGGAAAAGAAACAACATTCTAAACACATCATTTTTCTCTTTTTTCTAAGTCAGAGTATTACGCTGTTTGGCTCGACCCTGGTTCAGATGGCGGTGGTCTGGTATGCAACTCTTTACACCTCTTCCGGCATATGGGTAGCAGCCTTTAGTGTCTGTTCCTATCTGCCCCAGTTTCTGGTATCATTTCCAGGTGGCGTGTGGGCGGACAGGTACGACCGGAAGCGTCTGATCATGGGAGCGGATCTGGGGATCGCGGCTGTCACGCTGCTGGGAATCCTGATACTGCCACGGCTTAGCGGTACAGAAGAACGGCTGGCCCTGCTTCTGGCGATGCTGCTGATCCGTTCTGTGGGTGCCGGAGTGCAGACACCCGCCGTCAATGCAGTGATTCCGGAGCTTGCGCCGAAAGAGGAACTGATGCGCTGCAATGCGGTCAATGCATCGATGCAGTCACTGGTACAATTTGCGGCGCCTGCGGCAGCGGGCATCCTTCTGACAGTCAGCACGCTTAAGATCATACTCTGGATCGACATCCTGACCGCAGTGTTAGGTGTGGGGATCCTGTCATTTCTGCCAGTTCCGGCAGGGAAAGAAATTCCAGGAAAACAATCAATCATATCAGAAGTAAAGCAGGGAGCTGTTTATGCCTTTTCTGACCGTACGGTAGGAAAAGTATTGACAGTATATGGCCTGTTCACCTTCTTTTGCGTCCCGGCAGGATTCCTGGCGGGGCTTTTGGTAAGCCGCGTCTATGGAAATACATACGGATATCTGGCAGCGGCGGAACTGGCGGGCTTTGCAGGAATGATGGCAGGAGGTTTCTTTGTGAGCATCTGGGGGAATGGCTGGAAACGAAGAAAAACTCTTAAGACAGGTCTTCTGGTATTTGGAATGATGGCGGCAGGGATGGGGATGACAAAATATTTTGCCGTATACCTTGTCCTTATGGGGATATACGGAATCGCACTGACCGTAGTGCAGACGTCAGTGACCACGATCCTGCAGGAGACTGCCAGGCCGTCTATGAGGGGCAGCGTATTTGGAATGATGGGGGCTATGTATGCCGGATGTATGCCGCTTGGGATGGCAGTATTCGGGCCGCTTTCAGATCTTATGCCTTTACAGTGGCTGATGGAGGCTTCCGGGATTTTTCTTGTTTTGTTGTCCCTGCTTTTTTTCACAGATGAAATCTCTTGACTTTTAAATCTTACAAATGTAATATTAAGACAACATGAATAGAATAGCAGAAAGGAAAAGAAGATATCATTAGTGAAAAGGAGGCTGACATGAAGAAGCAAAGGAAATGGTGGATCCCTGGCACAGCAGTCTTGTGTGTGGCTGTCGGGGTGGGTATAAGTCTGTTTCTCAGATATAGAGGAAAATCTCCGGAAGAACTTTTAATATCCTACATGGACTGCATATCAGCGGGAAAGTATGAAAAGATGTACGAAATGATCGATGTAAAGGCTTCAGGAAACATCTCTCTTGAAGATTTTACCAGACGCAACCAGGCAATCTATGAAGGCATTGAAATGCAGGATATGAAAATCTCAGAGATAGACTGCTCGGAAAAGGAAAAGACGGTAAAATATACAGCCTCCTTTGACACTGCTGCAGGAAAAGTCAGCTTTGAGAATGAGGCATCCTTCACCAGGGGGAAAGAAGGATGCCTGCTGGTGTGGGAGGACTCTCTGATTTTTCCGGAACTGGGCGCCAAGGATCGGGTAAGTGTTGCCGCGATCCCGGCAGAGAGAGGAGAAATCCTGGACCGGAACGGCACGGTGCTGGCGGGAAAGGGCCTGGTATCGTCAGTGGGGATCGTGCCGGGGAAACTTAAGGACAGAGAAAGTGCCATCTCCGAAATCGCAGGTCTTCTTGAAATGGACCAGGAGCAGATAGAAGAAATGTTGGCGGAGGACTGGGTGACAGAGGCCTCCTTTGTTCCCCTGAAGACGCTTCCCAAGGTCCAGGAGCTTGAGCTTGGAGCTCTGGAGCCGGAGGAAGATGTGGTAAGAGAAAAGGGCCGGCAGCAGCGCCTGCTGGAAATTCCGGGAGTCATGATCTCGGACAAGGAAGCCCGGACGTACCCGCAGGGAGAAGCGGCCGCGCATCTGGTAGGGTATGTGCAGAGCGTAACAGCGGAGGATTTAGAAGAACATGAAGGAGAGGGATACCGTACGGACAGCGTGATCGGAAAGACCGGAATAGAAGCCCTCTATGAGAAGGAGTTAAAAGGCCGGGACGGATGCCGTATCTGCGTGGTGGATGACCAGGGAAATGAAAAAACAGTTTTGGCACAGACTCCAAAGGAGGATGGGGAGGACATCCGGCTGACGATTGATGCCGGACTGCAGAAGTCCTGTTATGAACGGTTTCAGAAGGATCCGGGATGCTCCGTGGCGATGGATCCAATGACGGGAGAAGTGCTGGCGCTGGTGAGCACCCCCTCCTATGACAGCAATGATTTTATCCTGGGGCTTACAGATGAACAGTGGACTGCATTAAATGAGGACGCAGGGAAACCATTATACAACCGGTTCCGGGAGGCTTGGTGTCCGGGATCTTCCATCAAACCGATCATTGCGGCAGTCGGGCTGAAAACGGGAACGCTGGATCCGGCGGAGGATTTTGGAAATGTGGGGCTGTCCTGGCAAAAGGACGCCTCCTGGGGAGACTTTTATGTAACGACGCTGCATGCCTATGAGCCGGTGACAATGAAAGATGCGCTGATTTATTCGGATAATATTTATTTTGCCAAGGCAGCCCTGAAAATTGGTGCGGAAAATCTGGAAAATTCCCTGGATGAGCTGGGATTCGGGCAGGAGATCCCGTTTGAGATCCTTATGACGCCATCCAGTTATTCGAATACCGGGAAGATCGAGTCCGAAGTCCAGCTGGCGGACAGTGGATACGGACAGGGAGAGCTTCTTATGAATCCGCTGCATCTGGCAAGTCTGTACACTGCTTTTCTGAATGATGGGAATGTGCTCCGGCCTCGTCTTCAATATGAGGAGAAAGCGGAAGGGGAGATCTGGCTGGAGGGGGCATTTTCACCGGAACATGTGGCACAGGTACTGGAAGGCATGGATGGGGTAGTCAACGACCCGAACGGAACCGGCTACGGCGCGCACCGGACGGATATCCGCCTGGCCGGCAAGACCGGGACTGCAGAGCTTAAGGAATCCCAGGAAGACACCTCCGGGACAGAGATCGGATGGTTTGCCGTATTTACAGAAGAAGTGGAAGCAGAGCGGCCGCTCCTTTTAGTCAGCATGGTGGAGGATGTGAAACAGATGGGCGGAAGCGGCTATGTAGTTGCAAAGGATAAGGTGATATTAGATGAATATCTTGGAAGGTAATCGAAAGAAGATGCTGCTCCTTTTTCTGTGTCTTCTCCTTATTTTCGCCGGATGCAGCCAGAAGGGGCAAAAGGGAGAAGAAACGGCAGAAGAAAGGACACAGGAGACAGAAATCGAAAAAGAGTCCGAAAAACTGGCGGAAGGATACCGGGAGATCTACGAAGCGGCAGCAGAAGAAGGAACTCTGGATACATTGGAAACAAAACAGCAGATCCTGAGTTGCCTGGAAAAGGAGGGATATGCGGCTGTAGACCGGGAGGACCAGCTGAATATGGTAAATCATGAAAAGATGGAATCCTTTTGTCTGGATGCACAGGCCGGGAAACAGGCTGAAGTGGTGCTGTTATCCCTCATCGAAGAGGGCGGCTTTGTGCGTTATGATCTGACAGCGGAGGATGGAAAGATCCAGGTGCACTTAAGCACACTGGGCTGGAAGAACCGGGAACCGAAAGTTTATTATCACCATGCGTTTACCGCTCACTCATGGAAGTATACGGACAGGGGATATTTTTTCCTGGAAGAGTATCAGCCTTCCGGTTATGACAGTGCACCGGGACAGATTGGCTTTCGGGTAAAGCCGCTTGATGGGACTTGCCGCGAGTTGAACCGGAAATATGTCTGCCCTGTGGGATACGAGGGAAATAACCTGCTGATCACAGACTGGAGTGAGCAGGATTATACAGGAGTGGACTTCTATGATCTGTATGAGGACCTGTACTACGAAAAATATGGGGAAAGTGTGCCCTACGAACGGGGAGAAGGCGTGGAATATCAGGTGCCGGCACAGGAGATAGAGGATGTGCTTAAGGATTATTTTCGGATCAGCAGTGAGCAGATCCGGGCAAATATGGTGTACGATCCGCAGCAGCAGACATACCGATACCGTCCCAGGGGCATGAATGATGGAACGCTGCCCTATGGGCCGTATTCAGAGGTGACGGGCTATGAAGAACAGGAGGATGGAACGCTGAAGCTTTATGTGGAAGCAGTCTGGGAAAGGAGGATGAATGACCGGGGTGTTTCCAGTGAATTAGTGGTGCGCCTGCTGGCGGACGGAAGCTTTCAGTATGTGTCCAATCATGTGACCTCTTTTGATGAAGCACTGGCATTTTCCTGGTATGAACCAAGGCTTACGGAAGAGGAGTGGCAGTACTATTACGGGGACAGTTAAGAAGAATTAAGCTATCATTTATATCTGTGTAAGATTTTGCTTTCAGAATAATACCTGTAAGATCAAAGGTCCCGTGGGGATCGAAAAGAAAGTGCAGGTGTAGAATGAAAGAGAAAAATATATTGGAATTTTTAGAGAGGACGGTGGACAGATATCCGGATCAGGTGGCTGTAGATGACGGACAGATCATTCTGACCTGGAAAGAGCTAAAGGAGCTTTCCATGAGATTTGGAACTGCGTTTTCCAGGACTGTGAAAGAGGGAAAGCCAATCGTGTTTTTAATGGAAAAAAGCGGACCTGTCCTTGCGGCAATGTATGGAGCGGTATATGCAGGATGCTTTTATGTGATCATAGATCCGTCCCAGCCGGCTGCCCGGATCCGGGACATCCTTCAGGTATTGGAACCGTCGCTGGTGGTAACGGAGGAAGGAAATCTTCCGCTGCTTAACGAAGCAGGATACGGAGGCGGCTGTGAGCTTTTGAAGGATTTGTTCCAGGAAAAGATCCAGGAGGAGAAGCTTAGGCGTATAAGGGAGAACAGCTGTGGAAGTGATCTTTTGTATGGAATTTTTACCTCAGGGTCTACGGGAAAGCCAAAAGGAATTACCGTAAGCCATCAGGCGGTGATTCGGTTTATTACACATTTTACCAGAATGTTTGAGATCATGGATCAGGATCGGATTGCGAATCAGGCGCCTTTTGATTTTGATGTATCTGTAAAGGATATTTATTCCAGCATGATGACCGGAGCCAGACTGGTGCTGATCCCAAGAAAAATGTTTATGACTCCGTCAGTACTGCTGGATCACCTCTGCGAGAAAAAGATTACAATCATGACCTGGGCGGTATCCGCACTCTGTCTTTTGTCTTCGCTGAAAGGACTGGATTACAAGAAACCGGAGACCGTGAGAAAAATCCTGTTTAGTGGAGAGGTTATGCCTGAAGGACAGCTGAAACGATGGATGGAGGCACTGCCGGACACGGAATTTATCAACCTGTACGGCCCCTCGGAGATTACCTGTAACTGTACTTATTACCGGATACCGGGGCAGAGACAGCAGGAAGGGAAACTTCCGATCGGGCATCCGTTCCCGGGCAGAGAGGTGTTTCTGCTGGATGAGAAGGGGAAAGAAATCAGGGAAACGAAAGCAATGGGAGAAATCTGCGTTGCGGGAGAATCATTGTCAGAGGGCTATTATCATAATCAGGAAGAGACGGATAAACGATTTTTTATTTATACGGCAAAGAACGGTGAAAAAAAGCGCTGTTACAGGACCGGAGATCTGGGCTGTTACGGGGAAGAAGGAGAACTGTATTTTGGAGGCAGAAAGGACTTCCAGATCAAGCATATGGGACACCGTATAGAATTGGAAGAAATAGAAAGGAGACTGGAAAAAATACGGGGACTTGTAAGGAGCTGCTGTGTTTTAGATGAAAAAAAGAGCCGGATCGTGGCATTCTACGTGGGAAATGTAGAACCGGCAGATATCCGGCGCGGTGTTAAGACAGAACTGCCGGTCTACATGTCTCCGGGACGGATCGTCCGGGTAAGAGAGATTCCGCTGAATAAAAACGGTAAGCTGAACCGGGAGTATTTCCGGAACTGGATCAGGGAGGAACGGGCATGAAAAAAGAATTATTAGAATCCTGCGCGGCAATGTACCGGACGCCGGCCTATATCTTTGATACAGATTGTTTCAGGCAGACGATCAGAAATCTCAGAGACTCTTTTGGAAAAGACGTGGGGCTTTGCTATGCGATGAAAGCCAATCCCTTTCTGGCAGACCGGGCGGAGAAAGAAGCGGACCGGATCGAGATATGTTCCATGGGAGAATTTCAGATTTGCCGCGAGAAACGGATCGAGCCGAAGAAGATGCTGATCTCCGGGGTGATGAAAAGCCCGGAGGACCTGGCTGAGATCCTGGGATACTGTGGAGAAGACAGTCTTTATACGGTAGAATCCACGCGGCAGGCCGATTACCTGGAATCCTGGAGCAGACAGAGGGAAAAAAAGATCCGGATTTTACTGAGGCTTAGCAGTGGGAATCAGTTTGGCATGGATGAGGATACGCTTATACATCTCCTGCAGAAGATTCAGAATCATCCTTACCTGAAGATCCAGGGAATCCATTATTTTTCCGGGACGCAGAAGCAGATTGCAAAAACGGTGGGAGAACTGAGAAAGCTGGATGATCTGTTAAAGAGATTGGAAAAAGAGTATGGGATACAGCTAGAGGAACTGGAGTTTGGACCCGGTCTTGCCGTTGCCTACTTTGACGGGCAAAAAGATTGTATCCGGGAAGAGATCCGGGAATTGTCCCGGGCTATCGGAGCGCTTCGCTGGAAGGGAAAGGTGACCCTGGAAATGGGAAGAGCCATGGCGGCCTCCTGCGGAACCTACCTGACTACTGTAAAAGATACGAAACAAAACGGAGGAAGAAACTACTGTATCGTGGACGGCGGGATTCATCAGATCCATTACGACGGCCAGATCCGGGGCATGTATCCTCCGAGCCTGCAGGTGCTGGGCGAAACGAACGGGCACCGGCAGGCGGAAGATGGAGAAGATCCTGCAAAAGAATGGTGCGTCTGCGGGGCATTGTGTACAGTCAATGATATTCTGGTACAAAAGATAAAACTCAGGAATTTGAAAGAAGGAAGTATCCTGGCTTTTGAAAAAACCGGCGCCTATGCTATGACAGAAGGAATGGGGCTGTTTTTGAGTCATGCGCTTCCAAGGATTATTTTCTACAGCAAAAAAGAAGGGTATACGCTGGCAAGAGATAGTCAGCCGACTTATATATGGAATATGGAGAGGAGATTATAATGAATACAAAAGATACATTGTTAGATATTTTAAATGACATTGATGACAGCATAGACTGGAAGGAGCAAAAAGGGCTTGTGGATGAACGTATCCTGGATTCTTTCTGTGTGATCACGCTGATCAGTGACCTGGAAGATGCATACGGGGTAGAAATCGAAGCAGCAGAGATGATCCCGGAGAATTTTAACAGCGTAGATGCAATCTGGGATATGATAACCAGGCTGCAGGAGAAACTGTAAGATGGCATACCATAAACCCACATACCTGTTTCTGTTTCTGCCGATCCTCCTTTTGATCTATCAGATCGCGCCAAGGAAATTCCGGCGGGGAGTACTCTTAGGGGCCGGATATCTTTTTTTCTGGTCTATCAGCGGAAAGCTTGTGCTCTATTTGATCGGAACCACGATATTTACTCATTATATCGGGATCTGTCTGGAACTTCAGGAAAGCAGAAAGAAGAAACGTCTGGTGCTGGCTGGCGGAGTCCTGCTGCTTCTGGGAGTCCTGGGATATCTGAAATACTATAACTTTTTTGCGGAGAATATAAGCCGTATGCTGGAGGCAGCAGGAAGTGGAATGATAATCCCGGCACGTCACCTGCTGCTTCCGATAGGAATATCATTTTATACGCTGCAGGCAATAAGCTATATAGCCGACGTATACTGGAAAAAAATCCCGGCAGAGAAGAATCTGATGAAACTTGCATTATTTCTCGGCTTTTTTCCGCAGATCATGGAAGGACCGATCAGCACTTATGGACAGACAGCAGAGGCAATCTTTAGATGCGATCCTCTGAGGCTTGAGAATCTGTCATCTGGCGCTGTAAGAATCCTCTGGGGACTATTTAAGAAGATTGTCATTGCAGACCGTTTGTATACATTGGTGCAGGCTGTGTTTGATAACCACGAAAATTTCGGAGGCGTGATCGTGTTCATAGCGGCAACAGCATATACAGCACAGCTGTATATGGAATTTTCAGGATGTATTGATATTGTGATCGGAAGCGCCAGAATGTTTGGAGTAAAGCTTCCGGAAAACTTCCGTCAGCCCTTTGCCTCCAGAAATGCCGCCGAGTTCTGGCGGCGGTGGCACATTACGCTTGGAGAATGGTTCAAGGCGTATGTGTTTTTCCCGGTATCTGTATCCGGACCCGTTAAAAAGTGGAACCGGTACGGCAGGAAAAAATTCGGGAAATATATTACAAAAGCAGGTGCCTCTGCGATGGCATTATTTCCGGTATGGCTGGGAAATGGATTATGGCATGGCGCAAGGTGGAGTTATATCTTCTTTGGCATGTATTATTTTGCGGTCCTGATGGCCGGTATTATGGCAGAGCCAGTAAGAAATAAGATCATAAAGACACTCCACATTAACGAAGATGCCAGTTGGTTCAAAGCCCTGCAGATTGGAAAAACATGGATCATCATTATCATCGGCGAGATGTTTTTCCGTGCAAATGGTCTGCGGGCGGGCATACAGATGTTCCAGAGTATGTTTGGCAGGCCGTCGGGCAATCTTATGACCCTGGGGCTTGACACGGCGGACTATGTAGTGATTCTGTACGGCTGTGCCGTCGTAGGACTGGTGGGAATTTTAAGAGAAAGGAATCTGCTGGATGGACACATGCTTCGGAACTTAAAGCTTCCGGTCAGATGGGCTATTTATTACGGCCTGATCCTGGCGGTGCTTATCTTTGGCGCTTATGGCGTGGGCTATCAGCAGGTGGATTTGATATATGCGGGCTTTTAGAAGATGTGTGTTGTTTTTTGTTATACTGATATTGATGCTTTATGGTTTGTCCCAGATCGTGAATGTGCTTGTAAAATCCGGGAGCGACCTGATCCAGAGCAGGAACAAAAGTATTGCCGGAATCCAGAATGAGAAGGAGGATTCGGTTGATGTTCTGGTGCTTGGAGACAGTGAGAGCTATACTTCTGTCTCTACCGTAAAACTGTGGAACCAGTACGGAACAGCGGCATACATCGGAGGACAGGCAGGTCAGAACATCCAGGAGACTTACTATATGCTGCGGACCGCACTTCAGAACCAGTCGCCAAAGATCGTAGTATTGGAGACCAATGTATTGTTTCGGGAGCAGAAGGGAGTGAAGGGAATACAGGAAGGCCTGATCCAGAAAGCAAACTATTATTTTCCGATCTTCCGGTACCATGATTTCTGGAAGCCGGTATTGTTTGGAAAAGAATATGCTGAAGAGAGTTTTAAAGGATTTATGCTTCGGGAGACGGTGGAGTCCTATAAGGGCGGAGAATATATGAAGGAAACCAAGGAAAAAGACAGGATTTCAGAAATGGTGAAGCATTATATGGACGAAATCCTGGAACTGTGCAAGGAAAAGGAGGTATCATTTTTCTTATACAGTGCCCCGTCTCCGGTAAATTATAATTATCGACGGCATAATGCATTGAAGGAGTATGCCCGAGAAATTGGGGTTCCCTATGAAGATCTGAACCTGAAGGCAAAAAAGATAGGGATTGACTGGGAGATGGATACGATGGACCGGGGGGATCATCTGAACCTCGCAGGAGCGGATAAGGTGACAGAGTACCTGGGCAGAATCTGGAAGGAGACGTTTGATCTGCCGGACCGGCGGGAGGATCCGGAATATTCACAGTGGCAGAAGGAGGCCCGGGAATATACGCAGAGAGCAGAATATAAGCTGCAAAGGATGCATAAGTAAGCGGGACTTGTTTGAAAATAAAAAAAATAGTATAATGGTCAGCAGTGATTTTACAGGAGGAAAGCCATGCCAAAGTCTGCTGACAGATACAATGGAGACAGTCTGATATCGCTGCAGAAACGTTTTGTTTCTGCAGCTTTCATACTACTGCTCTTTTTTTTATGCCTTGCACAGGCGTTAACAGAAGAAAATTCAAAGACGCAGGCAGAAGTTCAGAAGGTGATAGAATATCCCGGGGATTCGGGGATGACGGAGGAACTCTATCCTTTGAGGATTATGCTGGAACAACTGCTTTACGGACAGGAGGGGACCTGGAGCATTTACATAAAGGATCTGGAAACAGACGAGGAGCTCTCCATGAATCATCAGGAGATGTATGCGGCCAGCCTAATCAAGCTTTTTGTGATGGAAAAGACCTACGAAGATTATGATACGGTCCTGGAGAATGATATGGAGTATACCGGTGATCTGTCACAGAGTCAGAAAAAGATCGTAGACTTGCTGACAGATATGATCCAGATATCAGATAATGAGGCATTTAATGAGCTGGTACGGCTTCAGAATAAAGAAAGATCCTTTTCGGAAGGCTGCGAGGAGCTTAATGACTGGCTGGAGACGGAAGGATACGAAGATACAGGGATCTATCACACACTGGAGCCATCGCCCTCTGAGGAAGAAGAGATATCGGAGGAAAAAAATCATACGTCCGCCAGGGACTGCGGACATCTTCTGGAGGCGATTTACCGCGGAGAGGCAGTATCACAGACCGCATCTTCGGATATGCTCATGCTTCTGCTGGGACAGGAACGCGACTCCAAGATCCCTGCCGGGGTGCCGGAGCATATATCCGTGGCTAACAAGACCGGAGAGACAGACAGCTGCCAGCATGACGCGGCGATCGTGTTCGGAGAGTCGGGCGACTATATCCTGTGTGTAATGTCAGAAGGACTTACGGATACAGAGGCGGCCGCGGCGCTGATCCAGGAGATATCAGCCGAGGTCTACGCCTGGATGGAGCAGTAAAAGGAGCTGCTTTTACAAAGATTTAACAAAAACGAGGGGAGACCCACCTTCTTCTATCCGGAAAACTGCCACTTTACATTCTCACAGATGTATGAGTACATCAAAGAGAGAGGCTATGCCATCTACCCGGGCAAGCTGACAGAGGGAGAGACCTTCCGGATCGGAAATATCGGTGAGATCTATGAGGAAGATATTGAGAAGGTGTGCAGTATTATTAAAGAATTTTTGGAGGCGTATAATCATGAATCATCCGTCGCTTAAGCAGATTGAAGCAGTCGTATTTGACTGGGCAGGCACCACAGTTGATTTCGGATGTTTTGCACCGGTGCAGGCATTCGTAGAAGTGTTTAAACAGTATGGCGTGGAGCCTACAATGGAAGAAGTCAGGGAACCTATGGGTATGCTGAAGATCGATCATATCCGCACTATGCTGAAGATGCCCCGCATCCATCAGTGCTGGATGGATGTGCATGGCAAGGAGCCAGGGGAGGATGAGGCGCAGATGCTGTTCTCTATTTTCGAAGAGAAGCTTTTAAGTATCCTTCACCTTTATGCTGATCCCAAGCCGCAGGTTGTGGAAACAGTCAATGCCTTAAAGGAGAAAGGAATCCGCATTGGTTCTACCACCGGATATACGGATAAGATGATGGAGATCATCATTCCGATCGCCAGAGAAAAGGGCTACGAACCGGAATGCTGGTTCAGTCCGGACTCCACCGGACAGAAAGGACGTCCTTATCCTTATATGATATTCCGGAATATGGAGACTCTTGGAATCGATGATGTTAGAAAGGTGCTGAAAGTAGGCGATACCGCGTCCGATATCAAAGAAGGAAAGCATGCAGGCGTGTGGTCTGCAGGCGTTATCGTGGGAAGCTCTGAGATGGGACTGACAGAAGAGGAGTACGAAGCACTTTCGCCGGAAGAAAAAGAGGCGAAATGTAAAGAGACAGAAGAAAAGTTCCGGAAAGCTGGGGCAGACATTGTCTTCCGCACATTAGAGGAACTGAAAATGGCTCTGATATAGAAGAACGTTGCTGAAATATCCAGAATTTATCTGTTTTTCATGTGTATACACAAAATGGATAAATTCTGGATATTTTTTGTGCTTTGATCAAAGGATAAGGTTGAAAAGTGGATAAAATTAGGATATAATGTGGATAGAAAGGGGATGAGGATATGACAATTCAAGAGATGCAGGAGAGAAAAAGAGAACTGGGATATACCTATGCACAGATTGCGGAGCTGTCGGGGCTGCCCCTTGGAACCGTGCAGAAGGTCCTGGGAGGTATTACGCTGACGCCAAGGTATGAGACCATCATGGCGCTGGAGCGGGTGCTGGGGGAACAGCCATCCACCATGCGGGAATCAGCGGCACCCTATTTTGTCAAGAAGCAGGGGGAATATACCCTGGAGGATTATTATAAGATTCCGGATGATATTCGTGTGGAACTGATCGATGGGGTGATCTATGACATGTCATCGCCGACCTCTGCACACCAGATTATCGGAGGATTTATACATAGCAAAATGCTGCAGCATGTACTGGATAAAAAAGGAACATGCCTGCCAATGATCGCACCTATTGATGTACAGCTGGACTGCGATGACAAGACCATGGTGGAGCCGGACGTGGTCATTGTCTGCGACAGGGACAAGATCATCAACCGATGTATCTATGGGGCCCCGGATTTTATCATTGAGGTGCTGTCGAAGTCCACAAAAAAGAAAGATTCCGTGATCAAGCTCAATAAGTATCTGAATGCAGGAGTGCGGGAATATTGGATGATAGATCCCATGAAGAAGAAGGTCATCGTCTATGATTTTGAACATGAGGAATATCCGGTGATCTATGGCTTTGATGCGAAGATTCCGGTGGGAATATGGAACGGAGAGCTTGTAATTGATTTTGCGGAGGTATATGAACATGTGAGATTTCTTTATGAGAGAGAGGAATAGCAGACATATGAAAAACTCCCGGGACAGTTAAAGCCCCGGGAGTTTTATATGAGCGGAGACGGTGGGATTCGAACCCACGTGCCGGTTACCCGACAACTTGATTTCGAGTCAAGCTCGTTATGACCACTTCGATACGTCTCCAAGCCACGCATTTCATTATAGCACAGACCTGAAGGAAAAGGGAAGTACCAATTTGCGAAAAAAAGCCGGTGCATCATACAAGCACCGGCTGGAAGAGGGATGAAAAAATAGATCTATATAAATGTTAGTTATTGTTAGGCGAAGTCCGGTAATCATACAAAAGTTTTAATGGTTAAGTACGACTACCGTCTTCTGTAATTGATGATTTTATTATAGCGGAGAATTGTGGCGGAAGTATGTCAGAATCTGGAAGAGTTTCTAAAATTTCTTAAGAAAATCTGTACTTCTTGAAAAGATTTTTGATTTAATCTGCCAGATCCGCTATTTCTCCCATATCGGGAAGCCATATGTTCTGTGGATCGATATATTCGCCGCTAAAGCTTTCCTGCTCCAGATGTGTGGACGGGAGTGTGCCGTCCAGCTGCCCGCGGATGCTCTGGGCACGCAGCAAGCAGAAATCACGGAAGGTTTCTGCGCCTTTCAGGAAGTCTTCATAAGAGCAGAAGGCAGAGGGGTCTTTTTTGACGTAAGGGGCAATCATTTTTATGATCCGGGCGGTTTTTTCCTCGAACATCCCGCTTTCGAAATATTCACGGATCAGCTTATCAAAGTAAGAATGATACTGAGCAAAATATTGTTCATTTTGCATCAGGTTGTGGTAGAGAGGCCGATTAACCATGACATCCAGGGAGGACGGGGTATCAATGGGATAGTTGATATATAGCCCGGCGTCATTGATTGGTTCGGGCATGCCCAGTGAGTAAGTGGCAAAGGCCAGATTGTAATCCCAGGGAAGGATCTGCAGAAGCCCGTTTTCTTCGTAAAGGAAGTAATTGTGTCCGGTACGCCCCAGATAGCTGTCCAGATTCACACAAAAGACCTGGACGGTGAAGTAGCGGAGTACCTCATCTGTGCAGATGGCAGTTTCCAGATCTTCCCCGGTGTCAAGGATTTTCAGCGCCTGTATAAGCCGGGACTTGTCATTGTCGTCGGGCTGGAATTTGGCATTGCGGAAGATATTATTATAATAGGCAGGATCTTCCGAAATGTATTGGAGAGCCACATCGGCATTTTCATTATTCAATGATTTATAGTCGGGTTTGTAGAGCTGTCCATATCCGGGACCGAAATTCCGCTTTGCAAAGGCTTCTTCCGGTTCTTCGACAGCAAGAAACAGGCCATGTGGTTTTCCGTTTACCGTGACCCATGCGTAACTGCATAGAGGGGACGGCACCTCCATGTACTCCATCATATCGTATGCGATATAATTTTTCAGGTAACTGTTGTCCTGAAAGTAGGCGTCCAGAGAAAATTTGTCCAGCCCATAATAGGAATTGCCCTTCTGAAAATGGTCAAACTCCAGCTTCAGGCTGTATCTTTCCAGCCCGTATTCCTCTACCAGACGCCGGGAATTATTTCCCTTTGCACGGAGACCTGTATCAGGAAACCGTTCTCCGTCTATGACAACATCACATTGAAAGTAAGTCTCCGAGGGAGCAGCCTCAAGAAATGTATTCCAGTCATCAATCTGCAGGTCAATGGTATGTACCCTGCTGTCGTCAAAAAGGCGGCTCTCATATTCGGGAGAGGAGCTTACAGGCTGTATGCCAAGTGATTCACCTTGCATAAACAGGGCCGTCAGTATGACAGCTGCGATCATGGCAGATATGCAGATTTTATGGATATATCTGTGACGGATCATAGTATTTACCCCATATAATCGCCATTATAGGAAACAAGTACCGCATGGCTGACGCCTTCCATACGGGCAAGGTCGTTGACAAAAGAGGCGGCGCCTTCAGTCAGGCGGATTTCATAGTTCAGTTCAATACAGCCAGAAGATACGCTCTTGCTTTTGAGAACGCAGGCTTTCGTTTGTTCCTTGATCATTGAGAGCGCCTGCCCTTCTGCTTCATCGCTGGCACAGTGTACCACAAGAATATAGGGAGTGTCTGTGTCCTTCCTGCTGGAAAAAAGCAGAAGAACCAGACCGATAAACATGCTGCCGAATACTGCAAGAGGAAGAAATCCGGCCGCAAGGACGATACCGGCTGCGATACTCCAGAAGAGAAAGGCAATATCCATAGGCTCCTTAATGGCTGTGCGGAATCGTACGATGGACAGGGCTCCGACCATACCAAGCGACAGGATAATGTTGCTTGTAACAGCCAGGATCAGGAGAGTTGTGATCAGGGTAAGAGCGATCAGAGTGACTCCAAACCCGGCAGAATACATGATCCCGCAATAAGTTTTTTTATAGATATAAAAGATAAAAAGCCCCAGGGCAAAAGCCAGCAGTATGGAAAGTGCCATATCCAAAACAGAAATGGCGCTTACGTTTTCCAGAAAACTGGATCTGAAGATATCCTGAAATGTCATAGTGTACTCCGTTCCGCCGCCTGCCGGGCGGCATTTCTTTATAATTCGTTAATCACAGCGGCGGCACGCTGCGTATTTTGAGTAGGCGCCGGCGGCACGCCCCGGAACCTGTACTGCCATTCGGACGATATCCGGAAGGAAAGCATCGTATTTGACCTCCAATATGGTATGTCCGGGATCGACGGGTATTTCCCGGCTTTGGGGAAAGAGGAATCTTTCCGGGGACAGACCTCTGTGGATATGGCGGTCCAGTGTGACCCGTACATTTCCCGGAGGATATACAAAGGCTTCTCTTTCGTAGCTGACCACTGTACGAGGAGTCAGCAGTTGGCCCTTCAGCTTGCTGTAAAGCTCAACAAGAAGTCCATTCGGGCTTTCCAGAAGAAAATCATGCCTCCCCTCGAGGATCATCTGCACCTCTTCTTCGGTGAGGCTCGCAGATCGTTTGGCACATAAGGTGTTTTTCTTTATTTTCTTCTCCAGCCGGAAAAAATCTGCAGAATCTCCATAATATCTGATCCGGAACTTTTCCCGGTTGTCTGTGCCGTTAAGTTTTTGGCGCAGCGCGCGGTCATCGGGAGTATCAAAATACAGGCTGCATACCCGGTAAGTGCCGGAGGGCCCGGCATGGCTGTCCCTGGGGAAAAGCCTGCCGAGCCTGCCGGAGAGGACTGCGTCTTCAGAAGGGGAGATCAGATGTTTATATTCATGTCGGAATCTAAGGGGAGGCCTGTTAATCGTCATAGCCGGAGTCCCCGTCGTATCCTGAGTCTGAGTCGGAATCATAGCCAGAGTCCCCTCCGGAGGGAGCTGCCGGCGCTGATGTCTGGGGAGCTACCGGTGTTTGGGAAGCTGCCGGTGCAGAATAATCGGTAACGCCATCATTATTGGTTCCATAGTCTGTGTCGTTGTAGTCGGTGACGCCGTCGTTATTCGGGCCGTAGTCAGTGTCATTGTAATCGGTGACGCCGTCGTTATTCGGGCCGTAGTCGGTGTCATGGTAATCGGTGACGCCGTCATTGTCCGGGCCGTAGTCCGTATCGCCGTAGTCTGACCATCCGTAGTTGCTCTCGCCATTAACATTTACCGGGGAGGTCAAATTTTGTGCGGAGGTGTACTCCTGTATACCGGCTACGATGTTTTTAAGAAAGTTTTCTTCCGGCAGTACAGAACCTGCTTCTATCTCCAGCGTGATTTCCCTTGCCGAGCCATCGGTCTCTTCAACGAAATATCCGGCCTCATTGATCTTGGCTACCAGGTCGCTGACTACCTGACGGCAATCCTTTCCGCTATAATCCGCATATTCTGCAACAATCGTATTTCCATCATCATTTTTACCTTCCACCTTTGTGACAAGTCCTTCGTCGTCATAGGAAATGTCAATCTCTGGATTAACCTTTAAAGTAAGAACTCCGCCGTCTGCCTGCTGTGAGTTTTCAGTGGATGTGCCGGTGCTGGCAGAGGCCTGCTTTGTGCTGCATCCTGTGAGGATACCGCCGATGAGGCTGATTGATAATAAGGCTGCTAAGGTCAGGGTTATACTTTTTTTCTTCATAATCATTCGCTCCTTTAGAATTTTTTTTGTTTGGTTATGGTGGAGAATACGGAGGCAGGGATGAAAAAAACGGGGTCTGAGCAAAAAAAATTAAGATATTTTTTCACGAATAGCTAGGATGAGATAATTTACGCCGTTTTTACAAAGACATAATGCAGATTTAACAAGAAAACGATATATTTACAAATAATTGTGCATTTTAACCCCGAAAAGAAGAACATGCTTTTCGTATTCTATATAATGAGGAGGGCAAACGAATGAGGGAAGGGCATGAGATCATAGACAAGGTATATGCAGCCAAATCTGATCCTGATGCAGCGGACAGCCTGATACGGCAGTATATGGGCTTTATACGGTCGGAGACGGCAAAATTTCTTCATCGTCCGCCGGAAGAAGGCAGAGATGAGGAGTTCAGTATAGCGATGCTGGCTTTTTATGAATCTATTCTTGGATACGAAAAAGGAAGAGGGGTATTTTTATCCTATGCAGCAAGAGGAATCAGGAACCGTCTGATAGACCATTACCGGAAAGAGAAAAGACATGCGAATCTGTCCTCTCTGCATGAACCGGTGGAAGACGATGCGGAAACATTGAAGATCGACCGGCTGGAAGATTCAAAAAACCATATCCAGGATCTGCACGACAGAAATGCAGCCAGGGAAGAGATTGATGAGTTTGAAAAAAAGCTGTTGGAGTTTGGCCTTTCTTTTTCTGATGTGGCAGACAACTGTCCGCGTCAGTCCAGAACCTTTGCCGCCTGTCAGAAAGTGCTGGCAGCTGCCAGATTGGAACCGGAGCTTTTGCAGGAAATGATAAACAGCAAAAAGCTTCCGATGACAGCGCTGGCAGCGGCATCCGGAGTGGAGAAAAAGACGTTAGAAAGACATCGGAAGTATCTGGTGGCGGTGCTGCTGGCCTTTACGAACGGATATGAGATCATCAGAGGTCATTTATATCAGATGTCATCCTCTGAGGGGGCAGACAAAAGAGAAGGAAACCGCCGTGGGAAATCGAAACAGGGCAGAAAGAATGGTGAAGAATAATGGAAAAGAAGACAACCTATTTAGTTATGGAAACACATCCTGCCTACGCGATTCTCTTAGATAATGAAGGAAGGTTTGTGAAGGCGGCTAATTGTGGATATGAAAGAGGTGACCGGCTGGAGTCGGCGGTACTGCTCCGGTACTCGCAGGATGCAAGAGCAAAAAGAAGGCGTAGGATCCGGATGGCAGTCAGTCTGGCAGCCTGCATTTGTCTGGCCATCTTTGGGGTGGAACAGTACAGGTATGTGTTTGTTCCCTATGGTAAAATACAGATGGAGATTAATCCCGGGGTGGAGATGGAAGTCAGCAGATCTGGCCGGGTTGTAGAGCTGAACGGGACAAATGCCGATGGAAAAAACCTGATAGAAGGGTATGAATATAAAGGAAAAGACCGGTATGAAGTAGCGGATGAACTGACGGACCGGGCAATTGATATGGAGTATCTGGCAGACGGAGGAGAGATTGTTATTACAGCTGATGCACAGAGTGCTGAGTGGGTGCAGGTTTCCGAACGGGAAATACAGGAGGAACTGGAAGGACACCTGGCAGAGTATGATATCCGTATCGTAATTTCTACGGCCTCGGAAAAGATGATACAAGAAGAAACGGAATCTATTACAATCCCAGGGCCGGCTCAGGAAACACAGCAAAGTGTACAGCCGTCCGGAGAAGTCGATGATGGCGACAGCGGCTATGGAGATGACAGCTATGGGGATAATGGGTACAGCGGCGATTCGGGTTATAGCGACGGAGATGACGCTGGAGACAGTGGTTATGATGATGACGGAGATGATTAAAAAAGTTGTTGACAAATAGAGAAAATTGGAATATAATTTATTTTGCTGTGAATGAGTCACAGCTTTGTGGGCGTAGCTCAGCTGGATAGAGCGTTTGGCTACGGACCAAAAGGTCGGGGGTTCGAATCCTCTCGCCCACGTATAGAAGAGACTGTCCTGAATAATATTCAGGGGCAGTCTTTTTTTTGTGTAAAATTGGATAGAAAGTTAAAGCGCCCCTGCACTTCCACGCTGGAAGAACAGGGGCGTTAACTGTACTTTATTTAATTTACACATGCGCCCGGAATACTCCGATTCCAAGGGCTCCAGGGCCGGTGTGGCACCCGATGCTCATAGTCAGTGGAGCGGAAAGAAGCTCCATATCCGGGAAATGATTTCGCATTTCTTCCTGGAAGTAGGAAAGCTTTTCCGGATCTGTAAAGGTAGTAGCGATACCCGTTTTCAGCAGCCCCTGGCTGTGAAGATCCGCAAAACGGGTCTGGATGTCTTTTTCAACAGCCTTGCACATGGCTTTGAAGGCGGCCTTCATTCCACGGGTTTTGGTACAGGCATCCAGCTTGTCTCCCTGGATGGTGAGGACCGGCTTTAAGTTCAGGACGGTACCTACAGCAGCGGCGGCAGGAGTGATACGTCCGCCTTTCTTTAAATATTCCAGAGTGTCTACCGCAATATAGATGCTGGCATCCAGGCTTTCTTTTTCGAGAGTTTCTTTGATCTGGCTGCCATTATCAATGGTTTCAGCAAGAACTTTTGCATCATAGACAGACTGCGCCTGCGGAACAGAGATCCGGTGGTTGTCTACTACATGAACCTTCCCGATAAATGCGTCCTCCTGTGAAAGCATGACGGCCGTCTGGCAGGTATTACTAAGCCCGCTGGACATAGGAATGTACAGGACTTCATCATGGGATTTGAGAAGTGCTCTCCAGGCCTCTATGATAATGCCTGGAGATGGCTGGGAAGTGGTTGCCGAACCCCCCTGAGAAAGTCTTTCATAAAATTCTTCCGGAGTAATATCCTGACCCTCATAATAAGTTTGCTCGTCTATCAGGATCGGCATAGGGATTACATGGATTCCAGCCTCTTTTCCGGCGGCAGGCATAATCCCGCTGTTGCTGTCGGTCATAATCGCAATTTTTGACATTTCAATTTCCCCTTCTGTGCAAAATATCGCAATTTTTCTTACATGTTGATTGTTATTTTAACAGGTGTTAAAATTATAGCAAACGTATACATGAATAACAAGAAACAATAAGTGGAATGTGTAAGTTAATTATACAAAGAAGGAAAAATGTAAAAATGGAAGACAAGCGTATTCGCAAAACAAAGAAAAATTTGAAATCAACGTTAATCAAAATGCTTTCCGAGCTGTCTTTTTCGCAGATTTCGATCACAGAATTATGCAAAAGGGCAGATACAAGCCGTATTACCTTCTATTCTCATTACAGCGATAAATATGCATTGGTGGATGAAATTTTTGAAGATATGCTGGAGATTGGAACGGAAGATTATTACCGGAGGCAGAAGGAAAATAATCCACAGGGAGGACTGGTACAGGGATATGTGAATATGCTGGACAGTATTCTGGCTGTATATTATGATCAGTTTGAGTTTTTCCGGCATACGGATCCGGATAAAAATCCTTACCTGGCATTTGCTTTCTATAATATTGTATTGGATACGGTAGAGCAGCATACGAGCCACATTCAGAAAGGGAACCTGAAGCTTAAGTATTCCGCCAGAAAAATTGCCGGTTTTGTTTGTTTTGGACTGCTGGGATTTATCAATGAATGTCATCAGGAAAAGACGCCGCTGGAGCAGCTGAAGAAGGAGTGTAAGAACCTGTTGACGGATATTTTGAGGTCAGATGTAGTAGTGGAGCAGAAAGGGTAATCAGAAATCCTTCATCGACTTCTCCCCCTTTCTGTGATATGATAAAAATTGTATTATCGAACAGAAAGGGGTATTTTCATGGAAAATACGTCTGAAAATAAAGAGATTACAAATGAAAAAGGGCGGGTAAAAAGGATTTCCCTTGGCATCCTGGCCCATGTGGATGCCGGGAAAACGACCCTTTCCGAGGCGCTTCTCTACTTAAGCGGAGCCATTCGTAAGGCCGGCAGGGTGGACAACCAGGATGCGTTCCTGGACACCTACGAGCTGGAAAAGAAGCGTGGGATCACCATCTTTTCCAAGCAGGCACAGATGGAGTGGAAGGACAGTAAGATTACGCTTCTGGATACTCCGGGGCATGTGGACTTTTCAGCAGAGATGGAGCGTGTCCTGCAGGTACTGGACTATGCGGTTCTGGTAATCAGCGGGGCGGATGGCGTACAGGGGCATACCAGGACGCTTTGGAAGCTGCTGGAGCGCTACAATATCCCGGCTTTTTTATTTGTCAACAAGATGGATCAGGCCGGAACGGACCGGGAGAAGCTGATGAATGGACTAAAGACTCAGCTTGGAGAAGGCTTCGTGGACTTTGGCCGGGATCAGAACCGGGAAACGTTTTTGGAGGAGCTGGCCGTCTGCGATGAAAATGTGCTGGAGCATTATCTGCAGGAAGGAGAGGTCAGATCAGAAGAGATCCGGCGGATGATCCGGGAACGGAAGGTGTTCCCCTGCTATTTCGGCTCAGCGCTTAAGATCAATGGAGTGGAAGCGCTGCTGGATGGAATAGCGGCCTATACGGAAGAAAAAGAGTACCCGGGGGATTTCCGGGCGAAGGTATATAAAATTTCCAGGGATAGCCAGGGAACCCGGCTGACTCACATCAAAGTTACCGGCGGAAAGCTGAAGGTCAAGGATCTTTTGGACGGCATGGATCAAAAGGAAGAGCCATGGGAAGAAAAAGTAGATCAGATCCGTCTGTATTCCGGAGAAAAGTATGAGATGCTCCAGGAGGCGCAGGCGGGAATGGTCTGTGCGCTTACAGGGCTTACTCATACCTGGCCGGGTGAAGGCCTGGGCGGGGAGGAAGCTGCGGAAGATCCGGCTCTGGAGCCGGTGCTGGAATATAAGGTACAGCTTCCGTCCGGGTGTGATGTCCATCAGATGCTCCAGAACCTAAGAAGGCTGGAGGAAGAAGAACCCATGCTCCGGGTAGTCTGGGAAGAAGAGTTAGGTGAGATTTACGTACGGCTGATGGGAGAAGTCCAGATTGAGATCCTGAAAAGCCTGATTCAGGAGCGATTTGGCGTAAATGTCACCTTTGATGCCGGGCGTGTGGTGTATAAAGAGACCATCCAGAATACGGTGGAGGGCGTGGGGCATTTCGAGCCGCTGCGTCACTATGCGGAAGTCCATCTGTTGATGGAGCCGGGAGAGAGGGGCAGTGGTCTGGTGTTTGAAAGCGCCTGCAGTGAGGATGAACTGAACCTGAACTGGCAGCGGCTGATCCTGACCCATTTGGGAGAGAAGGTTCACCGGGGTGTACTGACCGGATCCGCGGTTACAGATATGAAGATCACGCTGATGTCCGGCAAGGCCCACCTGAAGCATACGGAAGGCGGGGACTTTAGACAGGCGACCTACCGGGCAGTCCGGCAGGGACTGATGCAGGCGGAGAGTATCATGCTGGAGCCTTACTATGAATTTTTGCTGGAGGTGCCAACGGAAATGACCGGACGAGCCCTGACCGATATCCAGAATATGGGCGGTGAATGTGGACTGCCGGAACAGGAGCAGGAGATGACGGTTTTAAAAGGCCGGGCTCCGGTGGCGGCCATGCGGGAGTATCCCCGGGAAGTGGCGGCTTACACCAGAGGAATGGGGCACCTGACCTGTACCTTCTGGGGATATGATCAGTGTCAGAGCCAGGAAGAAGTGATCAAGGCGGCAGCCTATGATCCGGACCGGGATGAGGAAAATCCGTCCGGTTCTGTCTTCTGCTCTCATGGCGCAGGATACTACGTGCCATGGCAGGAGGTACCGGAGCATATGCATCTGCCAAGCTGTCTTGGGAGGGAACCGAAGGGGCCGGAAGAAGGCCGGACGACGGAGAGACGAAAGACCGCTGCCTGGGGTGCGGAAGAAAAAGAGCTGGAAGAAATCTTTATCCGTACCTACGGAAAAGTGGAGCGTAAACGGCAGGATGGCTGGAAACGGCAGGTCCGGAGCCTGGATGATGGAGAAAAGAAAAAGAAGGATCCGGCGGAGACAGAATATCTGCTGGTGGATGGTTATAATGTAATTTTTGCCTGGGAAGACTTAAAAGAACTGGCAAAGGTCAATATCGAGGGGGCCAGGCACAAGCTGATGGATGTGCTCTGCAACTATCAGGGATACCGGGGCTGCCAGGTGATACTGGTGTATGATGCCTATCAGGTGGAAGGAGAACACCTGGAGATTATGAAATACCACAATATCCATGTGGTCTATACGAAAGAGGCGGAGACGGCAGACCAGTACATTGAGAAGGTGGTCCATCAGATCGGGCGGAAATACCATGTTACGGTTGTGACCTCTGATGGTGTGGAGCAGGTGGTCACTTTGGGGCAGGGGGGAACCCTGATCTCGGCAAGGGAGTTCCGGGAGGATGTAAAGATCATGGAACAGCAACTGCGGGAAGAGTATCTGGAGCGGCATGGCAGCAGCCGTAATTTCCTGTTCGACCATCTGGATGAGGAGCTTGCAGCCCATATGGAGGATGTACGGCTGGGGAGAAAGGATCTGGAAAATTAACTCGTATTTTACAAGAAACTGATCCTGCATTTACAGGACAGAGGTATGATTGGAAAAAAGTCTGAAGGAAGAGGAAGTATCTATGGGAAATGATAAATTGACAAAAATGGAAAAATACTGGATTTTGTATGATGTGGGAAATTCAGCATTTACGCTGCTGGTCTCCACCATTATCCCTATCTATTTTAATGCACTGGCGGGAAATGCAGGGATTTCTGAAGTGGATTATCTGGCATACTGGGGGTATGCGGCGTCTATTTCTACGGTGATCGTAGCCATTTTAGGACCGACCATGGGAACGGTGGCAGATACCAGGAATTATAAGAAGCCATTGTTTGTATTTTTCATGATGATCGGCGTAATTGGCTGTGCGGCGCTCTCTGTTCCCACGTCATGGATCGTATTTTTAGTAGTCTTTGTGATCGCAAAGGTGGGGTATAATGCCAGCCTGATCTTCTATGATTCGATGCTGGTGGATGTGACGACGCCGGAGCGGATGGATAAGGTGTCTTCCCACGGTTATGCGTGGGGATACATCGGAAGCTGTATTCCTTTTATCATTTCTCTGGTGTTTGTGTTGATGTATGAGAGCATTGGGATTACAATGAATACAGCGATGATGCTGGCGTTCCTGATCAATGCCGCATGGTGGGTCTTAATGACTTTGCCGCTTCTTAAAAACTACAGACAGAAAAATTTTGCGGCGCCGCCGGAGCATCCGATTAAGGACAGCTTCATTAGACTGGGACATACACTGAGGGATATCAAAAAGGAAAAGAAGATTTTCTTATACCTGCTGGCGTTTTTCTTCTTTATTGACGGCGTATATACCATCATCGAGATGGCAACCGCATATGGAAGCGCCCTGGGACTGGATACGACAGGGCTTCTGCTGGCGCTTCTGGTAACACAGATCGTAGCATTTCCGTGTGCGCTGATTTTTTCCAGGTTTTCCAAACGGTATGAGACCACGAAACTGATCAAGGTCTGTATCGCAGCCTATACTTTGATCGCTTTATTTGCCATTCAGCTGGATAAACAGTGGGAGTTCTGGTTCCTGGCTGTGATGGTGGGGATGTTCCAGGGAGCGATCCAGGCGCTGGCAAGATCCTATTTTGCCAAGATCATTCCGGCAGAAAAGTCAGGAGAATATTTTGGGATCTACGATATCTGCGGGAAAGGGGCATCCTTTATGGGGACGACCTTAGTGGGTATCGTGGCACAGATCACGAACGTAGCCAATGCCGGCGTGGCGATCATCGCGGTAATGTTCGTGATCGGCTTTGTATTGTTTAACAAAGCAGCAGCAGTCAAATAATAGATAAGGGTTCAGATTAAGAAAGGGGATTATAAATATGCCTGCATTTTATGCACATGACAGATTTGGGAAGAAAGTGGCGGAGCGTCTGCCAAAGACGCTGCAGCAGACGGTGAAAAGACATTACCGGCAATACAGGATCGGACTGCAGGGGCCGGATCTGTTTTTCTTCTACCAGCCATACAGGCCGAACCGGGTGACAAAATATGGAAATCATCTCCATGATATTTCCGCAATGCCCTTTTTCGAGCACGCCCAGAAAGTGGTGCGTAAGAGAGGAGAGAGCAGCCGGGAGTATGCCTATCTGATGGGCTTTGTATGCCATTTTATCCTGGACAGCGAGTGTCATCCGTATGTGGAGGAATATATTGAGAAAAGCGGTGTACAGCATCTGGAGATCGAAGAAGAGTTTGAAAAAAAGCTGATGCGTAAGGACGGGAAGGATCCCTTTTCCTATCCGCTGGCCCGTCTGGTGCCGGTGGATATCGCTACGGCGGACGCTATCTGGCCTTTTTATGAGAATATCAGCCGGAAGATCGTACTTAAGTCCCTGAAGTGGCTGCGTCTGATAAAGCGCCTGTTTACGGCGCCCGGAAAGGCTAAGTATCACCTGGTCAACACCGGACTGCGGATGACCGGGCATTATGCCGGTATGAAAGGCCTGCTGAATCAGAGAAAAGATAATTCGAAGTGCAGGGTAAGCAACGAAGAGCTGATGAAGCGGTTTGACTCGGCTGTAGATCTGGCAGTACGGATGATCGTAAGTCTGGATGAGAGCATCTGGACCAGAAAGGAGCTGGATGAACGGTTTGACAGGACATTTTCGTAAATATCTGACGCTTCTTATCTGTACTCTTCTGCTGAATGTCTGTACGGCCTGCGGTATCGAACAGGCATTTACAGAGGAAGCGCCGGAGGAATCCGTATCCGTCACCCAGGTAGAACTGGGAGAAATCCCGGAGTATCAGGGTTCTCCTTACATAGAAGTAGAGGAAAACGAACCGGACTTTACAGAGGAAGAGCTGACAGCGGTGTCTTATGAAAGCTATGGGGAGCTTGACGAGCTGGGGCGGTGTACTACGGTTGAGGCCTGTATCGGGACAGATCTGATGCCAAAGGAAGAACGGGGGAACATCAGCGAGGTGAAGCCTACCGGATGGCAGTCTGTCCAGTACGATAATGTAGAAGGCGGTTCCCTTTACAACCGGTGCCATCTCATCGGCTATCAGCTGACCGGAGAAAATGCAAATGAGCAGAATCTGATCACTGGAACCCGGTATATGAATACAGAAGGGATGCTTCCCTTCGAAAATGAAGTGGCAGAATATGTGGAAGAGACGGATTACCATGTGATGTATCGGGTGACCCCGGTGTTCGAGGGGGACAATCTTGTGGCTTCCGGTGTCTGGATGGAAGCGGAGTCCGTAGAAGACGGAGGCGAAGGCGTGTCCTTTAATGTTTATGTCTATAACGTACAGCCCGGGATTGAGATTGATTATACCCAGGGCAACAGCAGTGAGGCTGACGATGCCAGGAGCGGCAGCAGCGGGGACGAAGATGTACAGGCGGACAGTGGCGAAGAGACACAGACGTATATTCTGAATACCAATACGCACAAATTTCATAAACCAGACTGCAGCAGTGTGGGAGATATGAAGCCTCAGAACCGGCAGGAATTTGAAGGTACCCGGGGGGAAGCGATCAGCCAGGGCTATGATCCCTGCGGGAGCTGTAATCCGTAAAGCGGTGCGACAGTTTTGAAATCAGGAAAAAATAGTTTGACAATTGCGTTGCTGTGATGCTATACTACAAAAGTAAACCGAAGACGGGGAAGTTAGGCAGTCAAACGGTCTAAAGCGAATCCGGGAGGGTGGAAGCCGGAAAGACGACAGTGGCGGCAAGTGGGCCCCGGAGGGCGAGGTGAAGGGCAGGAAGCCTGGTAGCCAAGACGCATAAGACCAGCGTTATCCGGTCAGGAATGTGATGGCATTCTGGAATGAGAGGGTACGGAGTATCGTGCCAAACAAGGTGGTACCGCAGGTTTTATACCTGTCCTTGAAGAGATTCAAGGGCAGGTTTTTTGTTTTTCGGAGAAAGGAGAAAAAGATGGACGACAGTTTTACATTATATGATCTGAAGGTGGAAGTGATTGGCTCTGAAAGGCCAATGGTGTGCAGTCATAAAGAAGGAGATTATTTTCTGGTGATCGGCGAAAACCTGGTGTTTCCGCAGACCCATTCCTTTTCCATGTATTCACTGGCGGCGCTTCTTCCTTTGCTTCCGGCCAAACAAAGACCGCTGGATGGAAATGACTGGATGCTGTCAGACAGTGTGATTGCCTGTCCGGATCCTAATTGCGGGGCAAAATTTAAAATCACACGGATTGGGAAAAGGACATTCCGGCATGGCGAATGCACCGTGGAAAAAATCGCGGTTCAAGAATAAAAGGAGACGAGAAAAATGGAGCAGAAACTGAACTTAGGAGAGAACTATCAGATTAACAGAGTGATCAACGGATGCTGGCAGCTTTCGGAAGGGCACAGCATTAAAAATGACCTGGATTTTGATGATGTGATGCGGGCATTTCATATGCTGGCGGAAAGAGGATTTACCACCTTTGACTGCGGCGATATCTATACCGGGGTGGAAGAGTTCCTTGGAAAATTTGTCCGGGAATTGAAACACGGAAGCGGACTCTCGCCGGATCAGATCCAGATCCATACGAAATATGTGCCTGATCTTGATCTGTTAAGCCAGGTAGACTTTGCATATACAGAAAAAATTATTGACCGGAGCCTGAAACGTCTGAATCGGGAGATCCTGGATATGGTGCAGTTTCACTGGTGGGACTACGAGGTGCCGGGCTGCATTGAGACGGCAGAATACCTGGTGAGGCTGAAGGAAAAAGGAAAGATCAGGAATATCAGCGTAACGAACTTTGACACCAGACATCTGAAAGAACTGGTGGATGCAGGAATTCCGGTAACTACGACTCAGACGCAGTATTCTGTTTTTGACCGCAGACCGGAGAAAGGATATTTGGAATATTGTAAAGGCCAGGGGATCCCTATGCTGTGTTATGGAACTTTGTCGGGAGGATTTCTGGCAGAACGGTGGATCGGAAAGAGGATGGAAGAGCCGGAGACCAGATCCCAGGTTAAGTATCTGCAGGTTATTGAGGATTCGCTGGGATGGGACGGTTATCAGAAGCTGTTGAAGCTTTTGCAGGGAATTGCAGAGAAATATCAGGTAGGAATTTCACAGGTGGCATCCAAATATATATTAAGTCAGGAAGGTGTGGGTGCTGCGATCATCGGCATACGAAACAGCCGTCATGTGGAAGATAATCTGAAGATTTTCTCTTTCGAGCTTGAACAGGAAGAAATCATGGAAATCCGCAGGTTTCTGGAGGCATATCCAACGGTAGAAGGAGAGCCTTTTGAACAGGAACGGACGATCGGGTCAAAATACAGAAATATTATGTGGATGAATCTGAACGAAGAAGAATAGAGATAAACGTAAAAAAGCAGCACAGATAAAAAGGAGGAAACGCATATGGATGAGCAGCGCAGAACAGAACAAAAAGAAAGACTGGAGTTTCGTGGCGGCTGGGGAATGTCCTTTCTGCCGGCTGTGATTTTCTTGTTTTTTTGTGTCTTGTACTTTGTTATTTTTAAGGCCTTTGAGATGTATGCATTGGCAATGGGAGCATTTGTGGGGCTGCTGGCCGGCGGGCTCTTTGTAAAGAAGGGGCACTATGACAGGTTCTGGGATGCTGTCCATAAAGGGGCTGACGAGGCGGTTCCGATCGGTATCCTGCTTTTAATCATCGGCATGTTTGCGGAAATGATCAAGACAGCGAACCTGTCTTCCGGGTTTGTATGGCTTGCAGACTCATTTCATGTAAAAGGCGGCCTGTTTACAGCATTTACCTTCTTTGCTGTCTGTGTTATCGCTACCGCTACGGGTTCGTCTCTTGGCACGATGTTTACCTGTTTTCCGATTTTTTATCCGGCAGGGATCCTGTTGGGAAGCAGTGCGCCGGTACTGGCGGGAGCAATTGTAGGCGGGGCGATTTTTGGAGATAACCTGGCGCCGATTTCTGATACTACCATTATTTCGGCAGGGACCCAGGAGTACACAAAGAAACCCGGGACTGCGGATGTGGGAGGCTGCGTGGCTACAAGGCTCAAATATTCTCTGACTGCGGGCTCTATTTCCTTTGTTTTGTTCTGGGTGTTCGGAGGCGGCGGCACGGGAGGAAACGGAGGCGAAAAGCTGCTGGCGGAAAATATGGATCCTTCTACGCTGATCATGTTGATCCCGGTTGTAGTCATGCTGGCAGTGGCAGTGAAAAGCCGGAATATTTATAAGGCTATTACGGTTGGCCTTGTCCTTGGAAGTGTGCTTGGCGTGGCGTCCGGAATACTGAAGTTTTCAGATATTCTGTCCATTTCGGATGGAGCACCGGCCGGCTTTTTGACTTCGGGAATCAGCGGTATGATGGCAACGGTAGTGCTGGTGCTTTCGGTATATGGAATCATGGGAGTCCTGACAGCAGCAGGAGTTATGGACCGGATTGCAGACGGCATTTTGAGAAGCCGCCTTGGAAAGACGGTCAGGGGTGCGGAGATCGCGATGATGCTTGGGATATCCCTGACAACATTGATCTTTGGGGGTGTGACAAGCGCTTCCATGGCTACTTTTGGTAAGATACAGAATGAAATCGGAAAAAGGGTAGGACTTCATCCGTACAGACGTGCAAATCTGCTGGATGGGTTTGCCAATGCCATCGTGCTGGTGATGCCTTTCCTGAGTGTCTTTGTATTTATAGGAACATCTCTGACGGAAGGCTATGATATGGCCGAACCGCTTACGGTGACACAGGTGGGCGGCAGTATGTTCTATAGTATGATGTTGTTCCTGGTTTTGTTATTTTCAGTAGTCACAGGCTGGGGAAGACAATACGAGGGGGAGAATGGAGAGCCATTGAATCGAAAATAAAAGGAGGATACTATGTATTATTCTACGACTTACCGGTCGCCGGTAGGGATACTTACCCTTGCCAGTGACGGAGAAGCACTGGCGGGTCTTTGGATTTCCGGACAGAAATATTACGGCGGTTCCCTTTCCGGCAAAATGACGGAAAGGGACGGCCTTTCTGTGTTTACGGAGACAAAGGACTGGCTGGACCGGTATTTTGCAGGGGAGAAGCCGGCAATCTGTGAGCTTGAGCTTGCTCCCGCAGGAACAGCTTTCCAACAGACAATCTGGAAATTGTTGTGCCGGATTCCGTACGGACAGGTGACTACTTACGGAGCGCTGGCGCGTCAGGCGGCAGAAGTACTGGGAAAACCTTCCATGTCCGGCCAGGCAGTAGGCGGGGCGGTCGGCCACAATCCGATCTCTATCATTATTCCCTGCCACCGGGTCATTGGGAGAGATGGAAGCCTGACAGGCTATGCGGGGGGAACCCATGTAAAGGCCAGACTTCTTAAACTGGAGGGGGCAGAGCTTCCGGAGCTTTGGAGTCATCGGTGCCGATGGGCAAATCCCAAAAATGAGCGTTATCTTCAGTATCATGATGAGGAATGGGGCGTTCCGGTCTATGAGGATCAGAAGCTGTTTGAAATGCTGGTGCTGGAGTCCTTTCAGGCCGGACTTTCCTGGGAATGTGTGCTGAACAAACAGGAGGCGTTCCGAAAGGCCTTCGATGGATTCGATCTTGAAATTGTATGCGGTTATGGGAAGGAGAAGATGGAAGAGCTGAAACGGAATTCTGGAATTATACGAAATGGACGAAAGATCCAGGCAGCGGTGGAAAATGCCCGGATCTTCCGGAAAATTCAGGAAGAGTATGGAAGCTTTTCGAACTATCTGTGGCACTGGACAGATGGAGCTGTTATTTATGAAAAAGGATGTTCCCGGTCAGAGCTTTCAGATAAGATATCCGAGGATCTGAAGAAAAGAGGTATGAAGTTTGTGGGGACGACTATTATTTATGCCTATCTTCAGGCGGTAGGCGTGATATATTCTCATGAAGCAGGATGCTATCTGGAATATAAAAAGCAAGGATAAGGAGAGGAGGAGTAAGGAAATGGAACTTCGGGTTTTAAAGTATTTTCTGATGGTAGCGAGGGAAGAAAATATTACGAAGGCAGCCAGGCTCCTTCACATTACACAGCCCACGCTTTCCCGGCAGCTGATCCAGTTGGAGGAAGAACTGGGAGTTCAGCTTTTTCACCGGGGAAAATACCATGTGACGCTGACAAATGACGGCATGCTTTTGAAGCGGCGGGCACAGGAGATTGTGGCTTTGACGGAAAAAACACAGCAGGAATTTCAGAATAGGGATGAAGAGCTGGCTGGTGAGATAGCTATTGGCTGTGGAGAAACCTGGAATATGACCTATCTTTCCAAGAAAATGGCAGAATTTCGGGAAATCCATCCACTGGTGCAGTTTCAGATATACAGCGCCAATGCGGACGACATCAAAGAGAGGATGGAGAAAGGGCTTCTGGATCTGGGCCTTTTGATGGAGCCTGTGGACATTGGACGGTATGAATTTATCCGGATGCCAAAGAAAGAGCACTGGGAGCTGCTGGTGAGAGAGGATTCCCCGCTGGCCCGCCTGGATGCGGTGACTCCGGCAGACCTGAAGGGGACGCCTCTGATCATGGCAAGCCGCGAGAATGTAAAAAATGTACTGACGAATTGGTTTGGTGATGATTACGAGGAAGTGGAGGTGGCGGCATCCTTTAACTTGCTGCTCAACGCTGCCAATATGGTAAAAAACGGTGTTGGGGCGGCATTCTGCTTCCATCTTGACATGGAGTATGACGGCCTTCGTTTTGTACCGCTTGCACCCCGCCTTGAGACGGGGGCGGTGCTGGCCTGGAAGAAAAACCAGATTTTTTCCAGTGCAGCCACCTGTTTTATTGAAACACTGAAACATTCTATTTAGGCATTTTTCACTATTGGAAACAAGTATTAGACAATGGGTTTGATTCCTTATAAAATGTAGGTGTTAAAAAGAACACCTACATTTTTTCTGGAATAAAGAGGAGGAATCTTTTATGAAAGCAGAACAGAAGCTTTATGAGACCGATCCGGAGTTTATGGAGAGGTTTGAACATTTTGCATATGAGGAAGTGGTGAAGGAAGAGGGGCAGACCCTGGATGAGAAGACCAGATATCTGGCTATCCTGGCAACTCTTCTTGGATGTCAGGGCCTGGATGTATTTAAGGCTACACTGCCGGAGGCGCTGGATTCAGGTCTTTCTCCGGTGATGATCAAAGAGACTGTCTACCAGGCAGTAGACTACCTGGGGATCGGGAGGATGTACCCCTTCCTTGGCGCGGTAAATGAAGTGCTGGAGGAAAGAGGAGTGCAGCTCCCTCTTGAAGGACAAGCGACCACTACCATGGAAAACCGTCTGGAAAAAGGCGCTGCACTTCAGCTTGAGATGTTCGGGGAAGGTATGAGAGACGCCTGGAAAAAGGGGCATATCAACCGGTGGCTGGCAGCCAACTGTTTTGGAGACTACTATACCAGGACCGGACTTGACTTAGCTCAAAGAGAGATGATCACATTCTGTTTCCTGGCTGCTCAGGGAGGCTGCGAGCCTCAGCTTACCTCTCATGCAAAAGGCAATATGAATATGGGAAATGACGCGGCTTTCCTGACAAAGGTAGTATCCCAGTGCCTGCCGTATATTGGCTATCCCCGCAGCCTGAATGCCATTGCCTGCATTAATAAGGCTGCAGAGAACTAAAAGATAATGCCTATTTGATTTATTGCACATGGGTTATGTCAATTTTCTCGCTGCTGCGTATAGAGAGAAAGACGCCGCAGGAGCAGATGAGTATCAAGATAGTGATAGCAGCCAAAAGACAGAAGGCATCTTGGCTTCCCTGTTGTGTGGCAAGTGCCGTGTCGCCCGGAAGAGAAGGAGAGCGATGAAGACCATTCTCCAACCAAAATGATTAACGATAAATCCGCCAAGAGAAGGGCCGACTGCCGGCGCCATGGCAGTGATGAGAGATGCCGTTCCCATCATAACCCCCAGCTTTTCCTCCGGCACCTGCTCCATTGTGATGTTAAACATCAGCGGAAGGGCAATACCGGTACCAACACCCTGGATCAGACGGCCCAGAAGCAGCAAAGAGAATACAGGTGTTACAGCTGCCAGGACTGTTCCAATGATGAACAGGATGATTGCTGTCATAAATAGTGATTTCATACGGAAACGTTTTTTTAGATAAGAAGAAGTAGGGATGATGACTGCCAGGACCAGAAGATATCCGGTTGTGATCCACTGTACCGAAGAAGTCCCAATCTGGAATTCTTCCATTAAAGAAGGAAAGGTGACATTCATGGCAGTTTCTACTACAACGCCGGAAAAGGACATAATGCCGGTGGCTACAATTGACAGGATTAGTTTCAGATCTATTTTTTTATCTTCATTCATTTTCAGGCACCTCCATTTTCTGCATACTTAAGATCTCAAATACATGAAACAACGTATCGGCTGTGATGCGGAAGTGTTCTGGATCAATGTCCGAACATTGTCCGGCCAGCCAGTTATGGTATTGGTCTACATAAAAGTCATAGTATTTCTGGCCAAGGCTGGTCAGTTCCACCAGGGTACTGCGGTGATCTACAGGATCGGGCAGCTTTCGTACGACGTCCAAGGAGGCAAGCTCGTTGATCAGTTTTGTTACACTGGGGCGTGTAACCCGAAGAAACAGGCTGACATCACTGACTTTTACCGTTCCATATTCCTGGCTGATCTGCCAGATTGCTTCGATAACATGAATATGTCTGGGAGTCAGTCCTTTAGGAAGTTTGGGCATAAGCTCTACAATTCGTTTAGCGGCATGACAGGAATCCAGAAACAGTTTAACGTCTTTTATTTCCATCTTGCATTTCCTCCGGTTTTTATGATTATCAATAGTAATTACTAATAGTAATTATAATTTAGCAAAAGAAATTGTCAATGCATAAATTTACTTTTTGTCAAATTTGTACTATAGTATAATACTAGGTTTTGAAAACCAGATGTTGTTGAATCTATTTCTACGAAAGAAAGCTGGAGTCATTGTATGAAGAGAGAAAAAGAGATCTTACAGGCAGGGATTGACGTTGGATCCACGACGACCAAAATCGTTGTGCTGGATCCGGATTCACGGAAGGTCTTATATTCTGATTATCAGCGTCACCATGCCGATCAGGTGAAGAGTGTGTCAGATGCACTCTTAAAAATGCAGAAAAATTTTCCGGGAGCCAAAGTGCAGCTGGTGTTGACAGGATCTGGAGCCAAGCCTCTTTCGGAGGCGCTGGGAATGTCTTACATACAGGAGGTCGTAGCCAATTCTGTGGCACTGTGCGAGAAGTACGAGAAAGTGGGGACGGCGATCGAGCTGGGAGGCCAGGATGCCAAGATCATCTTCTTCCGTAAGAATGAAAATAACGGACAGCTGGAAGTTTATGATATGCGGATGAACGGAAGCTGTGCGGGAGGGACCGGTGCTTTTATTGATGAGATCGCATCTGTCTTAAACCTGTCTATCGAAGAATTTGATCAGATGGCGGCAAAGGGAGACTGTGTTTATGATGTGTCCGGACGGTGCGGCGTCTATGCAAAGACAGATATCCAGCCTCTTTTAAACCAGGGGGTCTCCAAGGAAAACCTTGCGCTTTCCGCCTTCCATGCGATTGCAAAGCAGACCATCGGCGGACTGGCACAGGGCCTGGAGATCAAAAGCCCGGTAGTTTTTGAAGGCGGTCCTCTGACCTTTAACCCGATGCTGATCCGTGTGTTTGCAGGACGGCTGGGACTGTCAAAAAAAGATGTGCTGATTCCGGAGCATCCGGAGCTTATGATGGCATACGGTGCGGCTCTCTCCCTGGAGCGTCTGGCAGGAGAAGTTCCAAAGGCAGAACGGCCGGAGCATTTGGCAGAGCGTCTGACTAGGTTAAAGGAAAGTGAAAAAGAAGAGGACGGGCAGAAACCGTTTTTTGCTTCTGTGGAAGAACGGCAGGAATTTGAGAGACAGCATGCTCTGCCGGAATGGACGCCCTATCAGCCGGAGAAGGGAGAGATTGTCCGTGCCTACCTGGGAATTGATTCCGGAAGCACGACCACGAAGTTTGTACTGATGGATGAAAGGGAAGAAATCCTGGACTCCTTCTATGCATCAAATAAGGGGGCGCCGCTTGCCGTGGCAAAAGAGGCGCTTTTAAATATGAAACGCCGCTATGAAAAAGCGGGTGCGTCTTTGGAAATATTAGGAGTAGGCACGACCGGATACGGTGAGCAGCTCTTTGCCAATGCATTTTCCGCAGAGTGCCATGTGGTGGAAACGGTGGCTCATGCCAGGGCCGCGGCCAAATATGTGCCGGGCGCCTCCTTTATCCTGGATATCGGCGGACAGGATATGAAAGCGATCTGGCTGAAGGACGGGATCATTACCAACATTGTGGTGAATGAGGCCTGCTCCTCCGGCTGTGGGTCCTTCCTGGAAAATTTTGCGGCTTCGCTCAAGATACCGGTGGAAGAGATTGCAAAAACAGCCTTTGATTCCAAAAGTCCGGCAAAGCTTGGCAGCCGGTGTACCGTATTTATGAACAGCAGTATCGTGACCGAACAGCGGAACGGAAAGCTGCCGGGAGACATTATGGCAGGGCTGTGCAGATCTATCATTGAAAATGTGTTTACCAAGGTGATCCGTATCTCTAATATGGATAGCCTGGGAGATGTGATCGTGGTACAGGGCGGAACATTTCAGAACGATGCAGTGCTGCGCGCCCTGGAGCAATATACCGGCAGACAGGTGATCCGCGCGCCTTATCCGGGAATCATGGGGGCCATTGGCGCCGCGCTTCTTACGAAGGAACGGGTGAGGGAGGGCGAAAGGACCTTTATCGGCCTTTCCGCACTGGAAGATTTTTCATATACCCAGCAGGCAGATATGCCCTGTCCGTTCTGTGCCAACCACTGCAAGCGTACCATTATCCGCTTTTCAAATGGTAGCTCCTGGGTCACCAATAACCGATGTGAGCGTGGAGAAATCCTGGGAGACCCGAAGGATGAGAGCGTGCAGACGAGGCTGCGTGCGAAGACGGAGGAAAAGGCGAAGACGGCAAATCTCTTTCAGTTAAGAGAACAGCTCTTGTTTAAAGAGTACCCGGCCGCGACGCCGAAAGCAGCAAGAAATGTAACTATCGGCATCCCGCGGGTACTGTTCTTCTGGGATACGATGCCCTTCTGGATGACCTTTTTCAAAGGGTTAGGTTTCCGTGTCAAGCTGTCACGTCCAAGTACAAGGAAAATGTATGAAAACGGGCTGTCAGCAGTGACTTCGGACACGGTATGTTTTCCAGGAAAACTGGTGCACGGACATCTGCGGGATCTGGCAAAACAGAAAGTAGACCGGATCTTCATGCCGTCCATCAGCACCGTGTCGCCGGAAAATATGGAAAAGACCAGTGAGTCCATGTGCGCGGTAGTCAAAGGCTATCCCTTGATCATACAAAACTCTGACGATCCGAAGAGACGCTTTGGCATACCATTTGATGCGCCGCTGTTCTTCTGGTACACAAAAGAGGACCGCACAAGACAGCTGACCCAATACATGGAAGAGACCTTCCGGATACCGGAAGCAGAGACCCGGGCGGCAATAGAAGCCGCGGACGCGGCGCAGGAAAGCTTCCGGACACAGATGGTAGAGGCGGGAGAAGAGGTCTTACGCAGGATGGAGGAAACCGGGAAGTATGCGGTGGTTCTTGCGGCCAGGCCCTACCAGACCGATTCACTGGTAAACCATGATCTGCCAAGCCTCTTTACCAGCCTTGGAATTTCTGTGCTGACGGCAGATTCGCTTCCGGAAGCCGGAAAGACCGATCTTTCGAAGAGTACGCTGGATATCGTGAATAATTATCACGCAAGGATGCTTTCGTCAGCCATCCTTGCAGCCAGGGATCCAAGGCTTGAGTACGTGCAGCTCGTAAGCTTCGGCTGCGGCCACGATGCGTACCTGTCAGATGAGATCATCCGGGTCATGAAGGAAATATCCGGGAAGACGCCGCTGGTGCTGAAGGTGGATGAAAGTGATGTGCAGGGACCGCTTAGGATCCGTGTGCGTTCCTTTGTGGAAACTCTGAATATGAAGCGGGAGCTTAAGAAGAAGCAGGGAGAAACGCTTCAGACAAAAGAGCTTGGAGAGCCTTATCCGGTGAAATTTACGGATCAGGACCGAAAAGAAAAAGTGGTATTGGTGCCAAATACTTCCCATGCATTTTCGCGGGTTATGTCTGCTGCGATGAAGGGGCAGGGGCTTAGAACAGAGCCGCTGGAAATCGGCAGGGAGACAGCCATCCGGCTCGGCAAGCAGTATGTGCACAACGATATCTGTTTCCCGGCTCAGGTGGTGATCGGAGAGGCGCTTGCCGCATTGAAGAGCGGAAAATACGATGTGGACAACACGGCTATCGCCATGGCTAAATATGTAGGTGACTGCCGTCTGACCCACTACAGCGCTCTGCTTCGGAAAGCATTGGACGATGCGGGATTTGCGCAGGTGCCGATCCTGACTAATGACGATCAGGACAGCCACAACCTGCATCCGGGTTATAAGATGAATCTTAAGGCGTCGCTCAGGATTGCCTTTGCAATGCCGATGATCGATGTGCTTGAGGAACTGCTCCGGAAAATCCGGCCCTATGAGACCGTGGAGGGAAGCGCCGACGAAGCATTTGAGAAGGCAATGGATCTGGTGATCCACGGCCTTGAGGAGCACGGGATCCGTGGAGCAGCCAAGGGCTTCCGGGAAGCGATGCATGTGATGGATGCCGTCGGGTATGACCGGTCCCGGAAGAAACCGGGGGTGCTGATCGTTGGAGAATATCTTCTGAATTTCCATCCGGGTGCAAATCATGATATTGAAGCTTATCTGGAGAAAAACGGCTTTGAGATCATCGAGGCAAGGATGACGGACGTGATCCGGAAGATTTACTTTAACAAAGATTCCCAGGTAAAAGAATACCATGTAAAGAAACCGCTCCGGGAAAAGCTATGGTATGCCACGGCAAACAGGGTGTTTGAGGCTGCCCATGCTTTGACAGACCGGATTGCAGAAATACATCCGCTGTATCAGAGAGCCTGCCGTCTTCCGGAGCTGGTGAAGAAAAGTGATGCCATCATTCCTCATACGTTTGACGCGGGAGAAGGAGTCCTGATCCCCGGGGAGATCCTGCACCATGCAGCGCAGGGCTGCCGGGCCTTCATCATTCTGCAGCCCTTTGGCTGCCTGCCCAATCATGTTGTGGGCAGAGGGATTGTCAAACGGCTGAAAGAGATGTATCCGGACGCACAGCTTTTGTCCCTGGACTATGATCCGGACGTCAGTTTCGCAAACCTGGAAAACCGGCTGCAGATGCTGGTGATGAATGTGCAGAAGGAAGGCTGGAAAGAAGAGGAATCAGAAAAATCATATACCGCAGACAGCAAAGTGACTGCGTAGAAGAGAGTGGTTCCCCTAAAAGAGAAGAGAAAGCATGTGCCTCAGATGAAAGAGACGCTCATTCCCCAGCCGCTTTTCCATCAGTTCTTTATTCGGATCAGAGTGTTCCAGCTCCCGGGCAAACCGCCAGGCGGTCTGAAGAAGTCTTTCGTGATCCGCTTCCGCCGGGTTCATCAGACATTCGGCGCGGAACAGTTCCCGGATCAGGATCACAGATACAAAGGAAAACTTCATCTTTCCCCAGGCATCCTGATCGTAGACTGCTCCGGCAAAATAAGTAAAGAGAAAATAGACCATCAGCTGCTCTGTGACCACATCAGAGAATACCTCCTGGAAAACAGGAGCGCCCGCCGTCGCATAGGACGAAATGCTTTTCGTGTTTTTCTGCATGGCAAAGCGAAGGATGGATTCAGCCTGCTTGCGGTAAGGAGGCCAGTCCGGGCGCAGTACCTCCAGCTGATCCAGGATGTCGAACAGGTTCTGCAGTGTACGCTCTGCGGAATCCTTTGTAAACTCCATGCCAGAGAGCTTTCGGTCGAACCATTCCCAGACGGTGGAGGCTTCGTAGCGGGCCAGAAGGGCATCGGTCTTAAAAAGGGTACCGCGGGTGATATGGACCTGCAGGTCGTGAGCCAGGGCCAGAACAATGGCAAGCCGCAGTTTCATGGGGCGGGACCGTTCCTGAAGGATCCGGAAGCATAAGTTACGAGCGTCCATCAGCTTGGTAAACAAGAAGAAATCAAAATCCGGGTAGGTCTCTTCTTTGTCGGTTTCCCCGTGAAGAAACTTAACCGGCGCCTCTGATTCCAGGATCAGTCTGGCAGCAGCCGGACAGGAGAGGGACAGGGAAATCTCCCGCAGACCCTCAAATTCCTCGATGTGGCGTGGATAGGTCCGGCAAGTCCTACAAAATGCCTGCTCTCCGCCGCCTTCCAGATAAAGGTCACATAGGTTTTCGTCATTTAAAAAGGCACAGCGGCCCTCATATTGGCGGAAACATCTTTCCTTCCAGTTAATCTCATTGTGAAGGCGTGCACCCAGCGCGCCTTTTGCTTTGCGGTACTTTTTCAGAGAAGCCGGATCAATCTGGATCTGCCAGCCGGCGCAGCAGGTATCCGGACATTTGCCGCCGATACAGTGAAAGCTTTTAAAATAATGTGGAATTGTATATTGCATAGACTCATCATCCTCGTATATTTTTTTCAACACTCACTATTATAACCAGTTGTAAGGAGAGACACAATGGGGTCGATTTTCATTTTTACGGAAATATGATAGAATAAAAGGGAATTTTCAGTTGAGATACCTGTAAAACAGAAAAGGAGGCTTTTAGTAATGAATGAAACGATGTTCCGCACCATCCGCGGAGATATTACGAAGGTTACAGATGTAGATGCTATTGTTAATGCGGCCAATACCAGCCTCCTTGGCGGAGGCGGAGTGGACGGAGCGATCCACCGGGCGGCAGGGCCGAAGCTTTTGGAAGAGTGTCGCACACTTCACGGCTGTGAGACCGGGAAAGCAAAGATCACAGGAGCTTATGAGCTTCCCTGCAGCTATGTGATCCATACGCCGGGGCCTATCTGGCAGGGCGGACATAAAAAAGAACGGGAACTTCTGGCGTCCTGTTATCAGTCCTGCCTGGAGCTTGCCATACAGCACGGCGCACGCAGGATTGCGTTTCCATCGATTTCCACGGGCGTCTACCATTTCCCGGTGGAAGAGGCCGCCGGGATCGCGGTCCATACAGCAAAGCGATTTGTACAGGAACACCCGGGAGAACTGGAACTGATCGAATGGGTATTGTTTGATGACCATACCTGGAAGGTTTATGAAAAGGCCCTTCAAGGGTAGAAAGGAACGGATTCAAAAGAAAGGAGATCCCTATGGCAAATATTGTGGAGATGTTAGACGAACTGCAGACCAGAGCCCTGCATGAAGAGGATATCAGGGAAAAACTGCTGGCGACCAGAGACGACAGAGATCCTCTGGGGGCATTCTGCCGCACATGCAGGGAACTGGGATATGAGATCTATGAGATGGAACTGGTATGTGCGGGAGAAGAGTTCCATGCGGCTATGAAGCGCAGCACCAACGGCGGCGGGGAGAATTCGCCCAAGCTTGCAGGAGAAGATGATTTTTATGAGCTGTTTATGGCGAGTATCGAGTGATAAAGGCGAAGGGAGAAGAAGCGAAAGGATATGAAGCAGGAGATCAGCATCAGCAGGATCAAAGGGGTTCAGATCGGACAGGCAGAGAACGCGGCGGCAGGTACAGGCTGCACGGTATTTCTTGCCAGGAACGGGATGAAGGCAGGTTTAGACGTGCGGGGAGGCGGACCGGCATCCCGGGAATCAGAGCTGTTAAAGCCGATGGCGGCAGCCCAGGAGATCCATGGGATTGTACTGGCAGGCGGAAGCGCGTTTGGCCTTGGAGCGGCAGACGGTGTTATGAAGTATCTGGAAGAAAAAGGGATAGGCTTTGACGTGGGCGTAACCAGGGTGCCGCTGGTATGCCAGTCGGATCTTTTTGATCTGACCGTTGGAGATCCCTTTACAAGGCCGGATGGGGCGATGGGCTATGAGGCCTGTAAAAACGCCGAAAAAGGCAATTATAGAGACGGGAACTTTGGTGCGGGCTGCGGCGCCACTGTAGGAAAGTTTGCCGGCATGGACTTTTGCATGAAGTCCGGGATCGGAAGCTATGCCGTGGAGATCGGCACCCTTCAGGTGGGAGCTGTAGTGGCAGTTAATGCCCTGGGAGATATATATGACTGGAAAACAGGAGGGAAGATTGCCGGACTCCTTTCTGAAGACAAGAAGTCTTTCCGGCAGACAGAAGAACTGCTGTATGCGAGTACGCAGGTGGTGGAGAATAAGTTTACAGGGAATACTACGATCGGTGTGATCCTGACCAATGCGGAGTTTGGCAAGGCTTCTTTATGTAAGATCGCAGGCATGGCTCAGGACGGATATGCCAGATCTATCCGTCCTGTACACACGACGGCAGACGGAGACAGTATCTATGCGGTTTCTCTGGGAACAGTGCAGGCAGACCAGGATCTGGTGGGAACTCTGGCGGCAGAGGTGATGAGCGAGGCCATTGTCCGGGCGGTCACCAGTGCGGACAGTGCATACGGATATCCGGCATATCAGGATCTGGCCGGGAAACAAGAATAGGCAGAAAGCGTTGCTTAATAAAAAGGAGAACGGTTGTCATTGCCGTTCTCCTTTTTATTACATTAACCGATAGAGCTGTCTGGTTTTACAGAGCGGTCTTTTGTTTCTTTTGTTACAGGAACAACCGCATTTACAGAAGCGTTGTCGATCTCGATAGAATATGTTTTATGGATCATACAGTTGACAGGATCTTCCGTAGCAATCACCAGGGCAAGGCTGTGGCCTGGTTCTACGGTATATCTTGTCGCGCATAAGTATACGTGGTAATCGTGATACTCGCCTTTTTTCAGTTCAATACTGTTTGCAGCTGTCTCCGGCTCATAGCCTGCTTCCGGATTGCAAAGATCTGCGAAAGCACGTGTGATGACACGGTATTTTTTGTGAACTGTAGAGAATTCAGCCTCATTAAATGCCGGAAGATCCCCGCCGTTTATGATGCCGCCTTCTTTTACCGTTTCCACCGGGATGATATTTCTCTCCGGATCCACTGTCTGGATACTGTCAAATTCTTCATCGCATACATCGCAGAGAAGAACTGCAATCTCCACGTCATCCATTCTTCCGGAAATTTTAGAAGAACCAAGCTGCATGGTCAGGGTATCTACATCATTTCTGTTTTCCGGGTTGAAATCATTTTCGATATCGCCGTCCTTTAACGCTGCTTTCAGATTCAGGCATACAGTTCCCTGGATCGTTACAGCTTCTTCAAATGGAGCTGTCACATACCGCTGCGCCATATTGGTGGACTTTACGCCCATGACATCATCGAAGTTTTCGGTGCTGACGCCTGCCGCGTCCCAGTCAGTATCGATGACTGTAGTGCCGGTGCCTTCGCTTTCAAGCTTCATGGAGTGTCCGGTATCCCAGGAATCTGCAGTTTCCCATTTCTTCTGATCATAGTTTGTCTGTACGAGAACTTCCGGCATCGCTTCTGCGCTATTTTCTACGCCGTACAGATAATGGGAGATCCATTCGTTGACGATATCATCATAGAATCTGCCATTGATCAGAATTCCATAATTTTTGTTTGGCATGGTAGGCGTGATATGCGGTCCCTGGTGAAGGATTGTCTTAAAGGTCTGTCCGGACTGCTGGAATGCTTTCAGCATCATTTCGAACTGTTTGGTGGATACATTTTCATCATTTAATCCCTGGACGATCAAAGCGCTGCATTTGATCCTGTCTGCATGTAAACGATAGTTTCCGCTTCCCCAGAAGTCAGCATCATAATCGAATCCGCATTTCAGCTGCTGAAGGCTCAGCTCATGATGAAATGCAGCAATATCATCCAGCTGCTTTTCTGACAATGTCTCATCGTTGTAGCGGCTGGAACAGTAGTACGCAAGATAGCTGTTCAGCATTTCCTTCGGCCAGTAGCGCTGTGCGCCCTGCATGTTCTGCTGGCTGTACCAGTCAGAAATTCCTGCAACAGGAACGATGGTCTTCAGGCCTTCGACACCGGTTGTTGCCACGGCAAAGGGCATGGTTCCTGCGTAAGATCTTCCGGTCATGGCGACATTGCCGTTTGACCAGTCTGCCTTCGTGGCGATCGTGCCTTCTCTGTCTGCGTAGGCTGTACGGTCGCCGTGCAGCCATTCTACGACAAATTTGAAAGCGTCTCTCTCGTAATCGGAACCGACAAAGTTGAAGCCGTCAGAACCCAGGGCTCCGAAGCCGGCGCTTACGATCACGGCAAAGCCGCGTACGAGATAATAGTTAAAATTATCAAGGTTTTCGTAAACCATGCTGTTATGATTTCCCTTATCCGGATAATACCAGTCGGAAGGATCTGCCTTCAGCGCAAGCTCCATCGGGCTGATGGAACCGGTGGGAACACGTGGCGCTACCTTGTGATCCAGGTCGGCAAAATCAAATTTGCGATACTCTTTGTCCGCTACTTCTTTCATATGATCATAGCCATCGTCCTGAACACCGGCACAGTACGGTCTGGCCTCGAATAAGGATGCTGCTTTATAGTTCCCTTCGACTGCGCTTCTGGGAACCTGCACGAGCACCTTGATCAGGTCGCGCTTGCCGTCCCCGTCCATGTCATAGTCTGATTCCACGTACACACAGTATCTTACGATATCCGATGTGGATGGATCATAGTTTTCGCCTGTTTTTCCGTCTGTAAATGGGAAAACAGGCTGTGCCAGTCCGTTTTCAAATACCGGCACCTTGCTGTACTGCTTGTCTTTCATGATAAACCTCCCAAATTGTATGATATGTGTTCTGGTTGAACTCCTGACAAATAGTATAGATTTTCTTTTGAATATAGTCAATCATTCTGAGCAGTGAAAAATATTTCAACAAAAAAGGCATAGCCTTGCGGCGGACTGTTTTTGTTTAAGGTTTGTTTATCTTTTCCTGAATATTTATTTAAACTCAGGCTCCATAATAATTCCCAATAGAATCTTTAGAAATCTTTAAGATTGTTTTTCACAAAAATATAACAATTGAGGTGTAGAGTAATGGACAGTTTGATAATGGAAAGGAGTTATGATATGAACAGGGATAGGAAAACACTGGTGAGCATCGTCGTCCCCTGCTTTAATGAAGAGGAAGTACTTCCGATCTATATCCATGCAATGGAGAAAATTATCAAAGAGATGAAAACTGCGGAGGTGGAGATTATTTTTGTGGATGATGGCTCCACGGACCGGACGGCGGAGATCCTCGGCCAGTTCCATAAAAAGAGGAACAGCTATCGTTACCTGTCGTTTTCGCGGAATTTTGGGAAAGAGGCGGCTATGTATGCAGGGATGCAGGCGGCCAGAGGAGAGTATGTGGCCGTGATGGACGCAGATCTCCAGGATCCGCCGGAATATATTCCGCTGATGCTGCAGACATTGAAGAAAGGGGAGTATGACTGCGTGGCTACCCGGCGGGAAGACCGGGACGGAGAGGCGAGGATCCGTTCATGCCTTTCCGGCGCTTTTTATAAATGTATCAACCGGCTTTCGAAGGTGAAGATTGAAGAAGGAGCAAGAGACTTCCGGATGATGAACCGGAAGATGACGGACGCCATTTTATCTTTGGGAGAACGCAACCGCTTTTCCAAAGGCTTGTTTGGCTGGGTAGGATTTAAAACAAAATGGCTGCCCTACCATAATGTAGAGAGAGCGGCAGGCGATACCAAGTGGTCGATCGGAAAGCTGTTCCGGTATTCCCTGGACGGGATTCTGGGCTTTTCCACGATCCCTCTGTCCGTTGCGTCCTATGGCGGAATCTTTTTCTGCGGCGCGGCATTTGTCATGATGCTGTTTTTGGTGATCAAAAACATCTTCTGGCACGATCCGGTGGCAGGCTGGCCGTCCATGATGTGCGTCATCTTTTTTATCGGCGGTATCCAGCTTTTGTGTCTTGGCATTATGGGCCAGTATCTTGCCAGGGCTTATACCGAGATCAAAGACAGGCCAATCTATATTTTGAGGAGTTCCAGTGATGAAGAAGATCAGATTCAGCAGGAAACATTTGTTTCCGTTCATTCTCATGGCGATACCGATACTGTTTTTTCTGATGAAGATAAGCGGAGGATATCTGGCGGGTTCTGAGACAGACTGGCTGTCCCAGCATATTGTATTTCCGGAATATTTCCGGCAGCGCTTTTATGAAACGGGAAATCTTTTCCCGGATTTTGCCATGGAGATCGGAGGAGGGCAGAATATCTACAATTTTGGATACTATGGACTCTATAATCCATTGTATCTTCTTTCTTATCTGCTTCCTTTCGTGGATATGGCAGTTTATGTGCAGGGTATGATGCTTGCGACATGGATCGCAGACGGCCTGCTTTGTTATCTGTGGCTTTTCAGGGAAGATTTTCGGGAGGAAGAAAGCTTTTTTGCTTCTCTCATCATGATCATGGCGGGGCCGGTCGTATTCCATACCTCCATGCAGATTATGTTTGTCAGCTATCTGCCATTCCTCCTGCTGACGCTGATCGGATATGACCGGTACTGCCGCACCGGCAAATATGCCCTGTTGACTCTGGGTGTGCTTTGTATGGTGCTGACCAGCTTTTATTTTGCGGTGGGCGGGGTGGCTGCTCTTCTGATCTATGGACTGTGCGGATGGAAAAAGGAATGGGCATCGTCCCCGGCAGTATTGATACGCTCTCTTTGGAAGCAGTTTTATCCGGCTTTTTTTGGCGGCCTGTTGTCCTTTTTTTACCTGGTTCCTGTGTTTTGCGCTATGTTGGGCGGAAGAAGCGAAGGAAGCAGTTATGGTCTGAAGGAGCTTCTGACGCCTCAGATCAGCCTGTGGAATGTTCTTTATACTTCCTATGGCATGGGGCTTACGGCTATGGCAGTGGTGATCCTTGCGGTCAGCCTGTTTTACCGCCGGGGTAAGGAAAAATATCTGGCGGTCTGTATCTTGCTCCTTTTGGTGTTCCCGGCAGCAGAATTTCTGTTGAACGGAGGGCTTTATCTGCGGGCAAAGGCGTACATTCCCTTCCTGCCTCTGATTGCTTGGCTGGCAGCAGCGTTCCTGAAAAGAATACAGGAAAAAGATCTGGAAAACCGGCGGCTTTTGGCAGGCTATTTATTGGCGGCTATTGTTCTGGTCTATGGAAGCAGGGATGAAGGGATCACGGATCTGGAGCGGTATGTTGTGTATGCGGATCTGGTTTTGTGCGGATTGTTTATCCTGATCGGTGTCCGCCTGTGGAAAAGGGCCGTGTGTGCAGGACTTCTGGCCTGTATGGCCGTTTCTTCGGTATGCCAGGTCCGGATTGAGAGAGAGCATCTGGTAGAAGCGGACTGGATGGAGGAGTTTCAGGACAGTGACCTGAAGGAAGCCATGCAGCAGATCCGAAAGGAGGATACGGGACTGTACCGGATGGAGGTCCGGGGTACAAGAGCCCAGGAAAAGGCGGCGGATAATCAGTCGCTGGTATCAGGGCAGAACGTGACTACGGTCTATTCTTCCATCAGTAATACGGATTATGAGACATTTCGGGAGGAGGTTTTACATCTGAATCGTCCGGCCAGAAATACTTTGATGCAGGAATCCTCAGATAATCCGATCTTTCTGGATCTGATGGGTGTAAAATACCTTCTGGTCAGGGAAGACAGTGGGGAAGTAGCGCCGGAAGGATATGAAAAGATTGGAGAAAAGGGGAATATAGACATTTATAAAAATGAAAGCACAACCCCGGTGGGTTATGTAACGGATCAGATCATCTCAGATCAGACTTTTGAGAGCCTCTCCTGGCCGGAAAAGCAGCTGGCTCTGTCAAGTTTTTCTGTGGCCGGGGACCGTGACAACGTGTCTTTGTCGTCTGAAATACGGGAAACAGATCTAACATCTCTGGAGCAGACATACGACATTTCGAAAGGCGGGGAAACACAGACGATCACACTGGAAGACCGGCAGGACGGCGATCAGTATCTCTTCCTGTGCTTTGATGTGGAAAATCATCACAAGTCTTCGGACGTATCTATTACGGTGAACGGCGAGACCAACAAGCAGAGCGCTACCAGGGGTTACGCCTATCCAAACGGAAACAAGACCTTTTATTATGTATGCAGCCTGGAGAACGCAGACGATCTGGAGATCTCTTTCGGAGAAGGATCCTATAAGATTTCTCATGTGAAAGCATGGTATGGAAGTGCGGGATGTGAAGGGAAAAACAGCACAGCTGCGGATGGCAGGGAGCAGATTGTAGACGCAAATCTTTCTTTGCGTGCGGATGGAGATAGCCTTGCGGGCAGCTTTACTACAGACACAGACGGATATCTCATCACTTCCATTCCCTACGACGACGGCTTCACGGTGCTGGTGGACGGGCAAGAGGAAAAAGCAGAGAAGGTGAACGGAGGATTCTTAGGGGTTCCGGTGGATGCGGGTAAACATGAGGTAGAGATCCAGTACCATGCGCAGGGGAAAACGGCCGGACTGGCGGTTACAGCCATAGCAGGTTTTTTGCTGGCGGCGGACTGGATGAAAAAAGATGGATATCAGCGGAAAAAACGGATTGCCTGTCCTGCCCGAATCAGATAGAATGTTCCATAGAAGATATTTTATGGAAAATACATCATAGATGAGTAGGGAAAGGAACAGAGCGTATGCCAGTTTTTGATTTTAATAATTCACCAGAGGAGTCGCAGGCTCCAGAATGTACGTATGAAATATTTTATTCCAGCAATCCGGAGGCCTCCGCAGATCATCCCATGCTGGTGCTGGATAACAGGGAAGGACAGCTTAAACATCATTCCAACGGGACCTTTACTAATCCTATCCGGAAGACAGCCTTTGAATTTAAAGGCGAGGCGGGAACCGTCAGTGCAGATATCCTGAAGATCGACGCCAGATTCGTCAGCCTTCTGAAATGGCTGGGAGAAAATCATATCAATGTGCGCCTCTCAGGGGCATCCCGGGAGGATGGATACGCTGTTTATAAGATCCGGGAGATTGCGTTTGGAGGCGGTTCTAAGCTCTCGGCAGAGGATGGATTTTTGCAGTTTATGATTGAACGTCTGCTGTCCAGCGACGCTCCGTCAGAGGAACTGCCGGATGAGGATGAGGAAGAAAGCGGCGACAGCATGAAGCTGACCAGCATCCAGAGCATTACGGACTTCATGAACTGTGCGGGAAGGACATTGCCGGATAACATCCGCCTCTGGGCCAGGAGAAACCTTGCGGTGGCCCGGTCGAATGAGGTGTCTCAGGAAGAGAGGCGGCATGCGCAGCGGGCCCTCTCTATCATGATGAATATCCACTGGAAGAGTGATTATTTCCAGTCCATTGATCCGAAAGAAGCACGAAGGATCCTGGATGAAGAACTCTATGGCATGGAACAGGTGAAACAAAGGATTATCGAGACCATCATCCAGATCAACCGGACCCATACGCTGCCGGCCTATGGTCTTCTTTTGGTGGGACCGGCGGGAACCGGAAAGTCTCAGATTGCCTATGCGGTAGCCAGGATCCTGAAACTGCCATGGACCACGCTGGATATGAGCTCCATCAACGATCCGGAGCAGCTGACGGGAAGTTCCAGGATCTATGCCAATGCGAAACCGGGAATCATTATGGATGCCTTTTCCATGGCAGGAGAATCGAATCTGGTATTTATTATCAATGAGCTGGACAAGGCGGCGGCCGGAAAAGGCAACGGGAACCCGGCGGACGTTCTCTTAACCCTGCTTGATAACCTGGGATTTACAGACAATTATATCGAGTGCATGATTCCCACCGTAGGTGTATACCCCATTGCGACTGCAAATGATAAAGATCAGATCAGTGCGCCTTTGATGTCACGGTTTGCTGTGATTGAGATTCCGGACTATACGCCGGAGGAAAAGAAGGTGATCTTCTCGCAGTATGCGCTTCCTAAAGTCCTGAAAAGGATCGGTATGCAGGAAAACGAATGTACGCTTACGAAGGACGGGCTGGATGCGGTGATCGAATTGCATAAACACACCAGTGGAATCCGTGATCTGGAGCAGGCTGCGGAGCATCTGGCCGCCAATGCCTTATATCAGATCGAGGTGGATCATGTGCAGTCAGTCAAGTTTGATGCCGATATGGTGAAGGCGCTTCTTGGCTAGAGAAGTGATCTGGATGCATGATATGGAAGAACCGGAGGAAGGAGCAGATGACTGGGCATGGGACCTGAATGGACTGCGTATTATCTTATCTTTGTAAATCTGGCGGCGTTTGCGGCCTTTGGCATTGATAAGCGAAGAGCCAGAAAGCATCAGTACCGGATCAGCGAGGCAACGCTTCTGGGACTGGCCCTGATCGGCGGGGCGTCCGGGGCTCTGGCAGGAATGTATTTCTTTCACCATAAGACAAAAAAGCTTTTGTTCCGGGCGGTCCCGGTGTTATTTGCGGCGCAGGCGGTGCTTCTTATTTTCTTTTAGTGAAAAGGGAGACAGCAAACATGGAAAATATTATAGGAATCACAGATTTTTCAGCAAAAGAGCTGGATATCTATGCCAGGCTGACGGAAGCTCAGCTTTTAAATAAAGACTGTCCGCAGGACGGGCTATTCATTGCTGAAAGTCCCAAGGTAGTCCTGCGAGCTCTGGATGCGGGCTTTGAGCCTGTTTCCATCCTGGCAGAAGAAGGGCATATTTGCGGAGAGTCACGGGAGAGTACAGCAACCCGGGAGGTGATGGAAAGGTGTCCGGAGATTCCGGTTTATACGGCTCCTTTTGAAGTTTTGACGCAGCTCACTGGTTATCATCTGACCAGAGGTCTTCTGTGTGCAATGCGCCGGAGACCACTGCCGCAGGTGCAGGACGTCTGTAAGGGTACAAGATGCGTGGCTGTCCTGGAAAATGTCATGAATCCTACTAACGTAGGCGCTGTCATTCGTTCAGCGGCAGCATTAAATATGGATGCGGTTCTTCTGACACCCGGATGCAGTAATCCTTTGTATCGCAGAGCTATCCGGGTCAGTATGGGGACGGTGTTCCAGATCCCCTGGACGTTTATGTCAGAAGAGGAAACAGGCGGCTGGCCGAAAGAGGGGATGCGTTACCTGAAAAGCCTGGGATTTTCCATTGCTTCTATGGCGCTGCATGATGAGTCGGTGGACATAGATGACGGTCGCTTGAGAAATGAAGAGAAGCTGGCAGTCATCCTGGGAACAGAGGGTGACGGGCTTATGGATGAGACGATCATGGCTTCTGATTACACGATCAAGATTCCCATGGCTCATGGAGTGGATTCACTGAATGTGGCGGCAGCCAGTGCGGTGGCCTTCTGGGAGCTGGGAAGAGCGGAGAGATAGGAAGCATGAATAAAAACGAAGATAAATGGGACCGGCTCCTGCAGATTCGGACGACGGGAAGAGATGATACCGGCGCAGACCAGTACCGGTATCCTTACGAGCCCACGCCTTATCCTGTACTGGAGAGGCTGGCGAATAGCGGATATATCCGGAAAGGAAATACGCTTTTAGATTACGGCTGCGGCAAAGGCCGGGTAGATTTCTTTCTATCCTGGCAATTAAGGTGCCGTACCATTGGAGTTGAATATGATGAGCGGATCTACGATAAAGCAGTGGAAAATCAGAAGACGGCTGTCTCGGCTGAAAGAACAACTTTTAAGCTGACAGATGCAGAACATTTTGCAGTGCCGGAGCCTGTGGACAGGATTTATTTTTTCAATCCCTTTTCTCTGGAACTGCTCCGGAAGGTTTTTGGTCGTATTTTAGAGTCCTGGTATGGGGCGCCAAGGAAAATATTATTCTTTTTCGATTATCCGTCAGATGAATATATTTCTTATCTGATGACGGTAGATGAACTGGATTTCCTGGATGAGATTGACTGCAGGGACTTGTTCCCGGGAGATGACCCGCGTGAGCGGATCGTTATTTTTGCGTGCGGAGGAGAGGGATAGCTTATGGCATCAGAAAGGACAGAGGAACTTTATAGACTTCTGCTAAGTAAAGGGTATCAGGAGGAACTTTGCAGGGAGATTGCATATCAGCATATGAATACAGATTATACTGCAACCAGGATGCTGGGGTATCTGTACAGGGTAAGCAATCCCCGGGTGGAAGATCTGGTGGATGAGATGCTGGCGATTTTAAGCGACAGGCAGCAGATCATTCAGAAGAAGGAGATGGAACAGGCCCAGGCAGTGATGAACGATGTTTACCGGAATGGGCTTTAAAAGGAGAAAAGGTTATGGCGCTGTATGCATTGGGAGACCTGCATCTTAGCTTTCAGTCAGATAAATCCATGGATAAGTTTGGGAAGGTCTGGAAGAATCATGAACATAAAATTGAAAAATACGTTGGTAAGATTGTAAAGCCGGAGGATACACTGGTGCTGACAGGAGACCATTCCTGGGGAAAGAGATTATCCGAATGCCTTGAAGATCTGGCGTTTATAGAGAAGCTGCCGGGGCGTAAGATCCTGCTCAGAGGCAACCACGATATGTTCTGGGATGCGAAAAAGACAGACCGGTTAAACGAGGAATTTAAAGACAGACTCCTCTTTCTGCAAAATAATTTTTTTGCCTATCAGGATTATGCGCTGGTAGGAACAAAGGGATATACTTTTGAAGGCCCCTTCTATCTGGATTTCCAGGGACGAGTAGTCGGATGGGACGAAGAAAAGGGGGCCCGGGCCAGAAAGCTTGTAAAAAGGGAAACAGCACGCCTCAAGGAATCTTTCCGGCAGGCAAAGGAAGCGGGTTATGAGAAATATATCATGTTTCTTCACTATCCGCCGACCAGTATCCTGGAGGAAACATCGCCGTTTACAGAGATCGCGGAAGAATACGGGGTCACCGCAGTTGTATATTCCCACTGCCATGGAGAAAGCCGGTTCGGGGACAGCTTGAGGGGAGAATTTCACGGCGTCAGATATATGCTGGTCTCAGGAGATTATCTGAACTTTCATCCGGAGCTGGTGATGAAATAAGGGGCAGAATAAAAATAAAGCGTTGTATTCAAAAAGTTTCCTGTATGTGTTAAAATAAGCAGGAAAATATTTGGGAGGTTTCAGATATGAAAATAGCAGTGACTTATGATAATGGAAACATATTTCAGCATTTTGGAAGAACCGAGTCTTTCAAGGTATATGAAGTGGAAAATAATCAGGTCATTTCCAGTGAAGTGATCGGTTCTAATGGCGTAGGACATGGCGCACTGGCAGGACTCCTGGCGGAGCAGAAAGTAGATGTGCTGATCTGTGGCGGCATCGGCGGTGGAGCCCAGGCTGCTCTTGCAGAGGCAGGTGTGGAATTATGTTCCGGAGCAGAAGGAGATACAGATCAGGCAGTAGAAGCTTATCTGAAGGGAGAACTGGTGTCTACAGGAGCGAACTGTGACCATCATCACGGAGAAGGCCACAGCTGTGGGGACCATGAGGAAGGCCACTCCTGTGGAGATCATGAAGAGGGCCATTCCTGCGGAGGCGGCTGTGGGAGCAGCTGCGGCGGAGGATGCGGCGCACAGCCGACACTGACTGGACGCAACGTAGGAAAGACCTGCCGTACCCACTATAAGGGAACCTTTAACGATGGAACCCAGTTTGACTCTTCTTATGACCGTGGGGAACCGCTGGAGTTTGTCTGCGGCGCTGGACAGATGATCCCGGGATTTGACGCTGCCGTTGCAGATATGGAAGTGGGACAGATTGTGGATGTGCATTTGATGCCGGAGGAAGCCTACGGTATGCCGGATCCAAACGCAGTATTTACTGCCCAGATCGCACAGCTTCCGGGATCCGAAGAAGCACAGGTTGGGCAGCAGGTTTATCTGACCAATCAGTATGGACAGCCATTCCCGGTGAAAGTGGTGGCAAAGGAAGAGACGACGATCACTTTTGATGCAAACCATGAGATGGCCGGAAAAGAATTAAACTTCCGGATTGAGCTGGTTGAGGTAAAATAGTCTGATCAAAGAACATAGGATTTATAAAGGGGAATACAGGCAGGCGCCGGTATTCCCCTTTTGTACGTCTGGGTATCTATGCCAGTATCTTATTCCCGGTAGTCATTTCTGATAAACGGATCACTAATCTTGGTGTCTGTTAAAAGTCCGTATTTTTTCGGATGCCGGTAGGCATTGCCGTGAACCTCACTTTCTCGATAGCTGCGAAGCTGTTCCAGATCAAGTTCTGCAATATATATCCCTTCCTGCCCATCTGTCTGCAAAATGCAGGTATCCCGTGAAGCGTCTGACTCGGGAAGATAGGCGATTCCATCAAAAACACTGGAATGTCCATTACAGTCGGGGACTGTTTCTGGATAATTGCAGGTGGCGATCGCCGTCATATTTTCATAGGCTCTGGCACGGAGCTGGGAAAGCCGGTTAATCTCCATCGGACAGGCATTAGGAACCAGGATCAGCTCTGCTCCTTTGAGCATCAAAATCCTTGCGCTTTCAGGAAATTCCCTGTCATAGCAGATCATAGCGCCAACTTCCAACGGACCGCACGCTGTGTCAAGGGCTGTGACATAAAAATCCTCGCCGGGTGTAAGATCATGCTCGGCGCCAAAGTCACAGGTATGTACTTTGGCATATACAAATTTCCGCTCTCCGAATCTGTCAAAGAGAACAACTGTATTGCGGGGTGCGGTTTCGCATTTTTCAAGTAGGGTGATCCCAATAGCCATGTCAAGCTCCCTGGCCAAACGTCCGAAAGCATTCACAAAGTCGCTGTCTACAGAGAGTGCTTCTGCCTGCCATTCACTTACAGGACGCCCATAAATATGGTATCCATTACTCCACATTTCGGGAAACAGGGCGATATCAGCCCCTTTTCGTTTGGCTTCTTTGCAGCAGCGAAGCCCCTTTTCAAGATTCTCCTCCAGTGTACTTCCGGGGGCAATCTGTAACAGGGCAATTTTTATCTTATGATCTTGACTCAAGATAGTTTCCTCCTTTTTGAACACAAAGAAATTTGCAGCAGGTGTGGGGGCGTCCTTTGTGTCTATGCCATCATGATAACAGAGTCGGATTTAAGGAGCAATAATATATCGGGAACTTACTAATAATTGAAACTTCCGAAAACGGCAAAAATATATTGTGAAATGCAGAAAGCTGATGGGTTTATTGCCGATAATGTGATATACTATAGTATAGATTTGCGTAGTATTTGATTTGACTGATAACGGAGGAGAGCAGATGAGATACCTTTCAGTTGCTAAAATAGCAAAGAAATGGAATATATCAGAGCGCAGTGTGAGAAACTACTGTGCTCATGGGCGTGTGCAGGGTGCTTTTCTTACCGGAAAGACCTGGAATATTCCGGAGAACGCCGAAAAACCAGAGCGTTCCAACAAAAAGAAAGAACCTTCACCCACACTGCTGGATATTTTGCAGGAACAAAAGGCAAGTAAATATTCCGGCGGTATTTACCATAAAACACAAATTGATTTAACGTATAATTCAAACCATATTGAGGGAAGTCGTCTGACCCATGATCAGACCAGATATATTTTCGAAACCAATACCATCGGTGTAGAGAATGAAGTTCTCAACGTAGACGATGTGATTGAAACCGTAAATCATTTTCGATGTATTGATATGATTATCGACCATGCAAAAATTGTTTTGACTGAGAAGTTTATTAAGGAGCTTCATTTGATTTTAAAAAGCGGGACCAGCGATTCAAGAAAAGACTGGTTTGTAGTGGGGGATTATAAGAAATTACCTAATGAGGTGGGCGGTATGGATACTGCTCTGCCCGAAGAAGTTGCCGGTAAGATGAAAGCATTGCTGACAGCGTATAACGCAAAAGAAGAAAAGACGTTTGAAGATATTCTGGATTTCCACGTAAAGTTTGAGCGAATCCATCCGTTTCAAGACGGTAATGGTCGTGTGGGCAGGCTGATTATGTTCAAGGAATGTTTGAAATATAATATCGTTCCATTCATTATTGAGGATAACCTGAAGATGTTCTATTATAGAGGATTGAAGGAATGGGACAATGAGAAAGGCTATCTGACAGATACCTGTCTGACGGCACAGGATCAATATAAAGCGTATTTGGATTATTTCAGAATCCTATATTAAGTGAGATAATTTTCAAAGTATCAAAAGTTGGTTCCCAAATGTCACATTAACATTTTGGGAGAAAATAGAATAATGATTTGAGTTTTAATCGGAGGTAAAAATATATGAGTGACACAAAAGGTGTAATATATATTCTCACAAATCCCTCTTTCCCAGATTATGTGAAAATAGGATATGCAGATGATATTGACAGACGATTGAAACAATTAAACCGTAGTGAATGTATTCCAGTTGCTTTCAGGGTATATGCCACATACGAAGTGAATTCCAGGTTGTCAGATTTAAAGCTTCATACAATTATTGATAAGTTGAATCCAGATCTGCGGTCCATAGATGATTTTAATGGACAGAGAAGAGTTCGTGAATTTTATGCTATGCAACCAGAAGAAGCTTATGCAATTTTGGAAGCAATGGCGGAAATTCATGATTGTAAAGAAAATTTGAAATTAGTTGTTCCAAGTGATGTCGAAGCACAGGAAGAACAGTTAGCACAAGAAATTGATACAGAAAGCCACGAAAAAGCAGAGAATTTTTCATTTTCCAAGTGCCAAATTTCAGTAGGAGAAGAAATAGAATACTATAATAATCCGGATATTAAGTGTAAGGTAGTTGATGATAGAAAAGTCGAGTATCAAGGAAAGGAAATGTCGCTGACAGCCGCTGCAAAGCTTATATCTGGGAAGAAATATTCCATTGCCGGTCCAAGGTTCTTTAAATATAAAGGCGAGTGGTTAAACGATATTAGGGCACGGATTGGATTTTAATTTTTATAAATGATGTTCCGATAATGTAAATTATCTTATCGAGAAGTTTAGCAAAGAGAGATAGAAGAAAATTACCTGGAGGTTGATTGCATGGAGAAGATTATTATAAATAAGATCCGATGCAAAAAGTGCGGTGATATAATAGAAAGCGCTCATCGCCATGATTTCAAGTTTTGTAAATGTGGAGCTGTGGCTGTTGATGGCGGCAAGGACTATCTACGGCGTTGTGGGAATCATGAAGAGTGGGAAGAGTTAAGCGAATACTCTGATTAACGCATAAGCAGTACATAAGAAAAAGGATGTATGCTATTTTTCTTTGCTGTTAGATGTCAAATGGCAATAATTCCACACACAAAAAATACAAAATGGAGGTATATAGAGATTATGATAAAATTACTATTCGTGTGCCACAGCAAGTGACGAAAATAGTGCTAAAAACCTTTAAAAATCAAAGATTTTTTCAAAATCTAACCTGAATTTGCGACACTTTTACGACAGATGAAGTCAAGCTATGATAAATACGTTGTGAAAGAGGTCAAAATACGATGAAAGAAAGAATTACGAAAAACGGAATTGATTATGTACTGGTTGGGGATTATTACATACCGGATTTGAAGTTACCGGAGGAAAAGCGTCCTATCGGAAAGTATGGACGTATGCATCGAGAGTATTTAAGAGAGAATAATCCGATACTGTTTAATGATTTGGTGCTTAGTTGCAAGCTCTGGACTTATCTTGCGGATATAAACAATCAGGCATAGGAAAGATTGCAAGTCATCATAAGTCAGATGTAAAAAGCTGAGTCTGTGACTGAGAAAATGAAAGCGGATAATCAGTGGGAATGGATTCAGAGAATGGGTAGCATCCACAATCGTGCAGAAGAAATTGTATTGAGCGAGTTGATATATTAAGTAATAATAGAAAAGAAGCTTATCCTTATCATTGTAATTATATTGAAAAAAACAGAGTTAAGTGATATGCTTATTCTGTCGAAAAATGCGAATTCCTCTCAGTATTTTTTGTGCTGAGAGGTTTTTTAATACGCTAATGTAATAGAGGTAAAATAATGCCAGTCACTAAGGAATTTAAAACAATAGATGAACAGATTTCAGGACTTCTTGGAAGAGGATTGAAATTCAAAAATAGAAAGAAAGCTGCGAAAGTTTTAAGTCAATATAATTATTTTGATGTGATTAATGGGTTTGAATCTATACTTTTAAAAAAGAATGTTCCTAATAAAGAGTATGAAAATGTGTATTTTGAAGATTTTCGAGATTTATTTTTCTTTGATATGAAATTAAAAAAATATACGTTATTTAAAATATTTGATGTGGAGGCCAGACTTCGAACATCAATATCATATAATTTTGCAGCTACATATTGCAAAACACTTGCGGATACTTTAAATTATATAAATCCAGCATGCTATAGTGCTCCGCCAGTAACAGATACCAATTTGACAAATCGATTTAATTCATTTGATTTGTTTAAAACCACACAGTATTGGCCAAATGGAAACGTCAGAAGCAGATCTTTTATTGATGAGTTAAAGCGAGATAAGGATTATGTGAATCAATATACCGATCCTCCGTTTTGGGTTGCGATTAAAGCTTTACCATTAGGGAGCTTGTATTATACATTTGTCTTTTTAGATGATACTGTAAAAGAAAAAGTGTTAAAAGATTTTGGCCTTGCACTGACGGATGCAAAGGCATTTGAGCAGGCATTGTTTATATTGAAAGAGATGAGAAATCAGTGTGCACATCTTGAATTGATTACTCGATTCAAACTAAAAGGAAGAAGCGGTGCATTAAATAATTATAATGATATTAGAACAATGGCTGCATTAGGGCGGGGAGATTTATCATATTTGGATGTATTAAAAATACTCAAAGTTTTTGGTTCAATATTTGATATAAAAAGACAAATCGGGAGATTTTATCTTATTATGTCTTTTAAAGGAAGAAAGTTCATTGCGGACAAGGCTTTGTCAAAGATGGGACGAAAGAAATTGTCTGTTTGGATGAAACTTTAAAAAATCTTATAAATCTATTGCATTTTTTTTAGAAATGTGTATAATAATAGTACGGTAAAGCTAACGTTTAGAGTTAGTGGCCATGCATTTGGCGTAAGAGCATCTACAGAAATGTAGGTGCTTTTATTTTTTCGTCTTCGTTAACAGGTAATATCGTATTAAAGACATTTGCTTTACATCCATTTGATATATAAAAATGCAATTACAGCATATGTATCAATCTTTGATTAGCCAAGTATTTTTATGCTTAAACAGGTTAGGATTCTCTGGCGAAGTGTTACGATAAGTATTTCGCCATTTTTATTTTAATGGAAAACAAATTGAATTTGAACTTCATCTGTTTGGAATATTTATTTTGCTGAATAATCTGATATAATATTCGTAGATAAATGGTGCCATAAAAGGAGCAAATACATGAGAAGAAACGATGGACGAGAAACTTGGCATAGATTATTAGAATGGGATAAAGGCCAAACGCCAGCAGAGCGCTTGGCAGCAGTAGTACTTCTTAGTGATGGATTTAGAAACGTTGATCCATCTCATCCCTTAGGGGGCAGAGATGGGTTGAAAGACATGATTTTAACTAATAATGGAACAAAATGGATTGGAGCCGTTTACTTTCCAAGAGGGCAGCAGAGTTTTTCAGATATAAAATCTAAATTTGAACACGATTTAGAAGGAGTGAAACGGAACAAGGCAAATGGTATTGTGTTTGTTACGAATCAGGAGTTAAGATTGTCTGAACGAAAAGAATTAACGGAAATCGACGATGATATGGATGTACAAATTTATCATTTGGAGAGACTTACAACTTTGTTGAATTCACCGGAAAATTATGGAATTCGTATGGAATTTCTTGAACTTGAAATGAACAAAGAGGAACAGTTGGCTTTTTTTGCTAATCAAAATCAGAAAATATCTAATATTGAAGCTGCATTAGAAAAACTGACTATTGGTTTAGAAGAATACAAATTAAGTAAGAGTCTTTCTGATGTAAAACTGATGGAGGAATTTCCTGAAAGTGATGATGAAGAATTTTATGAAGATGAACCACGTAGCATAGATGAAATAGTCGATGCTGTGGGTGTTTTTCTTGATAAAATATGGTTTGATAGGCACTTGTCTTTGAGATATCGAATTGAAACTGGAATGGAAACCGTTGATCCGGAAATATGGAAAGGTGCGTTAAATTCTGCCCAGAAAGTAATTGATAAATACGGAGAAGAAAATCTTGGACCATATAGTGATTTTGAATGGGGAATGCTCAATGGTAAACTTTCTGCTCTCAGATGGGTTTTAGGAGACGATTGGGATATGTTAGATACATAATTAATTGAAAAGGGGTGAATGTATGGGATTTCCAACAAGTGTTGCAGATGACGTACTGGTTCGCTGTGGTAGGCATTGCTGTCTGTGCGGAAAGTATGTAGGTCAAAAAATTGAATTGCATCATATAAAGCAAGTCGCTGATGGTGGAGAAGATACTGCAGATAACTGTATTCCACTGTGTTTTGATTGTCATGCGGAGGTAAAATCTTATAATCATCACCATCCAAAGGGGAGAAGATTTACCGAAAAAGAGTTAAAGGGACATAGAGATAAGTGCTATGAAAGGTATTCGTTAAAAAATAGCGGTAGTACAACGTTAAATACAGAGAAACCTAAAAGTATATTTCCACCTCAAGAGAACATGCCGCTGATACGTTGGGGTTATCCAGAACAGGATAAATTGTGTCCTGTATGTCCTGGCAACATAGTCTTGGTAGCTGGTTATACGGGTTCGAAAAAAAGTACATATTTACACCATATTGTCAATCAGAATATTATGTCTGGTCATAGGGTTGTATATTGCTGTATGAAGGATAAGCCTTTTGATGTAGGTATTGAAATAATTGGTGAAAATGCGCATGTAAATGTGGAGTATATAAAGCGTGGAATAGTCACGGAAGAAGATTGGGAGAAATTAACAAGTAGCCAAGTATCCTTGAACGGTGAAAATTTGGCGCTGATTCCATATAATGAGCTTATGGAAAGCAATAAGATTTTAGATATCGTTGAAAATTCAGGAGCGAAAATAGTTGTAATTGACGATTTCAATGGTGTTTTGTTAGATGCTGCTGATTCTGTCGAGCATTTTCTTTACAAATTAAAGAATATTGCTGCACAAAGCCAAACCGTTGTGTTCGTAATTTATAACCTCAGTACACCGAAGCGAAGGATTGATATGAGACCGATGCTGAGAGATTTTCCATCGGATAGCTATTATCGCCTATTCGATGTTATTCAGTTATTGTATAAACCGGATTTGTTTTTTGATGATGAAGATGATAAGGAAAATATGGAAGTTATTATCGTAAAAGGAGCGTTGAAAATTCCTTACACAATAAAGTTATTAGCCCCAGATAAAATTACAGGAGTTTTTGCTTCGGATAAGTAAATAGGGGCGCCTTTGTTGCCAGAATGTTTTGGAAACAAAAGCATTTTTCTATTTCTTACTCCTTTTACGATTCGGCAGAGCCTTTAGTAACTTGGAACGCATGAACACATCTTTCATAACCTTATGTTCGTCCACGGAAAGGTGGTCAAACGGAATTTGCATTTCATCGCAGAAGAAACGCCAGAATTCCTCGCTAGGGTTATTCTTGAATTTAAGAGTCTGTAAGAAACGCAGCACCTTTTTGTTATTGGACATAGGTCTTTCGATAGGTGCAGATTCAGCAACGTGTTCGTGGTTTTCATGAATGGTGCGGATAATATTGTCCCAGTCGCTATGAATGGTGTGGAAGAAATATTCTTCCTCTTGAATATGCGAGCCTTCAAGAATTTTCAGATACAGATCGTTGGCATCTGGATTTTTCTGCTGAATAATCTGTAGGCGAATAGCGTCCAACCAGTTATCCATAGACAGCTTGGCAATTTCTTTATCGCTCATATCATGGAAATAGTAGAGCAAAATAAACGCTCTTTGTTTTTCTGATAATTTGTTCAACGCTGTACTGATTTTTTCATCAGATATTTGAACAGTGAAATGTAATACTGGGAATGATGCATCGCAAGAATACTTATCAACATTACCTTGCTCATTCAGCTTTGTTTCGCCCATTTCACAAAATAACATTTGATGTTCGGGGATCTGGTCTTCATTCTCTCTGTTGTCCTTTATTTCTTTAAATGAAAATATTCTGAAAAGCAAGAAGATGTATTGACAAGATGTTTAAAACTTCCCCTTTCTTTAATGTGACCATTTTCCATATAAAAGATTTCATCGTACTTATCCAATAAATTTTGTTCTAAATGATGAGTAATTGTTATGAGTGTTAAATTTTCCATTTTTAATAATCTGTTTTCAATATCGTATGCTGTCTGCATATCAATGGCAGATGTACCCTCGTCTAATATGAGAATAGGTTTGTTTCTGATCAAAGCACGTGCAACTGCAATTCTTTGTTTTTGTCCACCAGATAGATTAGAGCCATTTTCTCCGACCCGATATTGCAAGCCGGTTGGAAGCTCAGATATAAATTCGGTCAATCCGCTGTCCTCTATAACTTTTTCAACTTGTTCCTCTGGATAATGTTCATGTAAACAGATATTGTCATATATGGTTTCGTCAAACATATAGATATTCTGATGAATGATTGATGACAGCTGAACCACACTATCTTTATCCAGCATATGAAATTCCGTATCATCATATAAAATTTTGCCTTTGTATGTGGAGTAATAACCAGATAAAAGTTTGATCAGTGTACTTTTTCCGCAACCGCTTTTCCCAACAATAACGTATTTCTTACCTTTTTCAATAAGGCAGTCTATTCCGCTTAATATATCTGTTGTTCCGTCATAGGAAAAGGACAAATCTTTTGCACTTATATGAGATTGATATGTGGCTACACTTTCCTTTTGGGACAGAAATATGGAATGTTTCGATATAATTTCCAACTTCTCTACAATAGGGTGGACGCTCTTCATTTTAGGAATATTTGTAAATATCATAATAAGTGGATTTGCCAGATTACTGCTCACTTGTACCATTCCTAATAAAGTTCCCACAGTTATGCGTCCTGCGATAATAAAGTAAGCAGATAAGAATAAAACCACAATTTGAACCATAAGGGCTAGGAAAGCAGAAAGCCCTTCGTTTAGTGCAAGTAATTTGTCAACGCTATATTTAGATTTGATTGTTTCAGTATTTGCCTTATCAAATCGTTGTATTACAGTTTTTGACATAGAATATGATTTGATGATTTCAAATCCAGACAGAATATCTTTTAAGCTGACTGTGAAGTCTGCCAACTTTGAAGAAAACTTATTCTGTCTTTTCTCCAGTGTTCCACCCAGCAGACTTGGTATAAGAAACATAACTGCAATCGCTGCTATTACGCAAATTGTAACAATGATGTCAAAATAAATCATCAATACGAAGGATGATATAAAGATAACGGTGTATTGGACTACTTCAAATAGTGGAAGTAAAAAATTGTCCTCCAGCATTTTCACATCATTTGTAACGACAGATATATAATCAGCGGTATTCTTCTTTTCAAAATCTTCTATACTGTGATTGATTGTTCCTCGAAAAACATCCGAGCGGATTTGAAGCATAATCTTACAAATCACTTTTTTGCATAGTAACGTTTGGAGATAAAGAAAAAATCCCAACACTACAAAGTAGACAATCGAAAATATAACCATTTTTATAAATTGCTGGATATTTTTATCCATAGCGATATCCAATAGTTGCTGAAGCAGGACAGCCATAAAAACATACCCCAGAGAAGAGATTACGCTGGTTAAAATCGTTAAGATAAATAAGAACTTGTTTTTCTTAATATAGATACTCATAATTTCCTCCTTTTATACATGTTGCATGTATGTATATTATTAAAAATAAAATTGCCTTTCGACAATCTTATTTTCATATGCAACGCTAAGCGTTTTCTTTGCATAACTTGACAATTTCATCATCAATTACTGGAAGCCCTAGATTATCCATGATCGATTTGATCATTAAAAATTTCTGCCATGCTTCATCATCAGTCATGGGATATATCGTAGGTATCGACCAGAAATTCGTTAAAAGAACAAATAAATCTGCTAATAATTTTGGCTGTTCTGATTTAATAGAACCGTCTTGTATTCCTTCCTCGATCAGTTCTTGATACATAGGTGCTAGTTCTTGATTACTTTCAATCAGCTTTTTTAGAAAAGCTGGACTTCCCATAAGCTGCATGGATGCCATACTTAACTGATGATGCTCTGTTTCATCAAAAGATGTTTTTAATACGAACTTTAACTTTTCTAATCCGTTCAGTTCTTTGTGGCTTTTTGCTTTCTCAAAGGGATTACTCTCATAAAAAAGTTTTTCACATAAAGCGTCAAATACTTCTTCCTTTGATTTGAAATGATGATAAAAAGCTCCTCTCGTCAGTCCGCCCATTTCGCTTATAATATCTAATACAGTTGTTTCTTCATACCCTTTTTCTAAAAATAATTTTAAAGAAGCGTCCAATATTTTTTGAACTGTTTCTTCTGGATACTTATTACGTGGCAAAAACTCACCCCCATATACATGTACTTTGCACGTATATGGTATCATGCAATCTGCATGTATGTCAATGAGGGTGTTCTTTTATTGCATTGTAGTTAAGAAGTTAAGGAGAATGGCAGAAGACAATGAGGGAAAGTTTGCGATTACAATGGGCAGCCGATACCTTATTGTCCGGGAAAAATTTGAAGAATATATTGATTCTTTAATCAATGGAGAAAGTGAGGACGAATCGGATGAGCAAACCGATTCTTGAAGAAAAAGATATTTTAAATCCGAATGAGGCGATTGAATTATTTGTACTCAGCAGAAGAAAGTTTTATAAACTGCTGAAAGAAAACCGGAAACTGGGATTTCTGGCTATGTATGGTTCCAGAAAGCTGATTATCCGGTCAGAATTCCAGAAATATCTGGATAAGCACCCGGAATTGAAAAGGAGGGGAAGCTGATGGCAGGCAGGAGGTGTGACTCCAAGCACCGGGTTCTCCGGCGGGGAGAATCCATTCGGGCTGATGGGAAATACCAATTTAAGTACCATGTGAATGGGATTCCGCATTTTGTATACAGTTGGCGGTTGGAACCAACGGACAAACTTCCGGCAGGGAAAAAGCCCTGCCTATCCCTTCGGGAACTGGAAAAGCAGATCGGCTATGACTTGGATTCTTTATCTGATCCTACTGGGGAAAACAAGACAGTGGAGGAGCTGGTAGAAAGGTATCTGTCAACGAAAACAGGGGTAAAGCCGAATACCCTGGCGAATTACAAATTTGTGAAGAACCTTATGAAAAAGGCGCCATTTAATGAGAAGAAGATTTCCCGGGTCAAGACTTCGGACGCAAAGCTGTTCCTAATCAAACTTCAGCAGGACGGCAGAAGGTACAGCACTATCAAGACGGGCCGGGGCGTGCTGCGGCCCGCTTTTCAGAAGGCGGTGGATGATGATGTTCTCCGCAAAAACCCATTTGGCTTTGAACTTGCCACGGTGTTAGTCAACGACAGCGTGACCAGGGAGGCGATTACCAGAAAACAGATGAGGTAGTTTCTGAAATTCGTTCATGACGATAATGTATATTGTAAATATTACGAAGTAGTTTATATTCTTTTCCACACAGGAATGAGTATCTCTGAATTCTGAGGGCTGACACTGAAGGATCTGGATATGAAGAATCGAATTATTAACATTGACCACCAGCTACAAAGGACTTCCGATATGCGGCTGGTTATCGAATCAACGAAAACCAATGCCGGAACCAGGAAGCTGCCTATGTCCGAAGACGTATTCCGGTGTTTCCAGGCCATCATCGAGGACCGGGAAGCACCAAGGTATGAGAGAGTGGTGGACGGATACACAGGATTTCTGTTTACGGATAAAGAGGGACTTCCGTTGGTGGCGATGCATTGGGAGCATCGGTTTAACCATATGGTAAAACGATACAACGACATTTACCGGGTTCAGATGCCGAATATCACACCTCATGTCTGCCGCCATACGTACTGCAGCAATATGGCGAAATCAGGTATGAATCCAAAGACACTCCAGTATCTGATGGGGCATAGCGATATCGGAGTAACGCTGAACACCTATACCCATCTGGGCCTGGAGGATGCCGTGGATGAGTTAAAACGGGTGGAAGAATTGGAGAATGCCAGGAAGGAAATGGAAAAGATAAACGGAGAAGGGACAGTTTCACAGAAAATGTTCCGGGTAGTATAATATGGAAAGAATGAAGGCGCTCTGCTCTGGCAGGGCGCTGTTTTTGAGTAGCTATATGTCATAGAACATTCCTTGTATATAGCGATAAAATGATCTATAATTAATTAGCAAATAAATATATTTGACATGGTTAAGGAATTATGCAGAGCGGATGTTGCTATTTAAAATTAAAAGAGTGTATTGTCTAATTTACCCTTTAAAATGCAAATGTATTTCGAGATGCTTATGATCTCCAATCTATATTAGAAGACGGTGATTATATATGGAATGTGGTAATAAATCAATCAAGTAAAGAATTACTTGAAATACAGAGGAGGATAATGATGGAAACACAGGAGATAATTATTGAGCCGAAGGTTGATGATGTACAGGAATTTATTGAGATTGCAATGGACTTTTCTAATCCTCTTGATTTAGTTCGAGAGGCTATTAGTAATGCTTTTGATGCACAAGCAAAAGAAATATTATTAGATTTTAGTGTGGTACAAATATATGGTGAAAAAGTATTAAAAATTCAAATTGCTGATAATGGTACTGGAATGGACCTGGATGGCCTTAAGTCATTTTATGATTTAGGTAATTCTCTTCGCCGAAATGATGAAGCCACTATAGGTGAAAAGGGGCATGGGACAAAGGTTTTTTTTAATAGCAAAAAAATAGAAGTTATTACTACACGTAATGGGAAAAAGTATTGCGCTATTATGTTGAACCCCAGTAGGGAATTATTCGATAGAAGAATTCCAAAAGTTACAGTGACAACTGAAAATGTGGAAATGCAAGAACATGGTACAAGTATAATAATTCTTGGCTATAATAATGATCGCAGAGAAAAATTTACACATGATCAATTAAAAGATTATATTTTATGGTTTACCAAATTTGGTTCTATCGAGTGTGAATTTGGTAAGGAAGAGAACAAAGATGTTAAGTTAAAATTTAAAGGAGTTGACAAAAAAGAATTAGAAGAATTATCTTTTGGCCATGTTTTTCCCACGGAAAGTTGTAGTGTGTCAGATTTATTTGAAAAATATCTTGTTGAAGCGCCACAATGGTATTGTCGAAAGATTGTGCGAACAGGACGTTTAAAAAGTATGCCGGAAATAGAGTTTAATGCAGTATTCTGCATTGAAGGAAATAAGATAAAATACGGCTATAATAATATGTTGAGAAGAAAAGGAAAAGTAGCTCAAGCGGGGGCGTATACTGTCCAGGAGAGATATGGTTTGTGGCTATGTAAAGACTTTATACCCATCCAAAGAAAAAACGAATGGATTACATCTAAAGGTTCGGAGTATACAAAGTTTCATGCATTTGTAAATTGTCAAGATTTAAGGTTGACTGCAAATAGAGGATCTATTGATAACACGCCGTCTGAAATATTAGAAGATTTAAAGAAAGCTGTACAAGAAATTTATAATGAAATTATTCAAGGAGACGATTGGATAGATTTAGAATGGCTCGATTCTGAAGTTTCAGCATATAATACTGCCGAAAAGGAAAAAAAGGACTTTAAGCGTAGAATAGATAGAATTAATAGAACAAGGATTGCTGATTATAATGGTATAAGATTAGTGGAACCCAATCTTGAAAGTGGTGTTTTTACTATTTTTATGCAATTAAGTACATATAATCCGGATATTTTCCCATTTGTTCCACTTGACTATGATACTCATTCTGGAATTGATGTTATTGTAAAAGAAAACGACAAATCACCGATAAAAACATCGAAGCTTTATTATGTTGAATTTAAAAATTATTTAACAAAAGATTTTAACCATACTTTTGATAACCTCTATAGTATTGTGTGCTGGGATATTAATCTTTCTGAAATAAAAAATAACGAAGAAGTTACTGACATTGCTAAACAACGAAGAATATTAAAAATTATTCCTCCAGAAAATGAAGGTGATTATACTAGATATTATTTAGACTATCCTAGAGGTGGAAGAAAAATAGAAATTTTTGTTTTAAAGTCATATTTAAAAGAAAAATTAAAAATAGAATTTTTTCCAAGAACAGAAAAATCATCTGTTTAACTAAAGCTAAAAAAGAGATTGAGGTTACATACTATAGATCTGTTTGCTAATAACAGCAGTAGTAACACACCCCCATTCTTACTACGTTTTTACTACTTTTGACGGCCTCAACTTGCCCCGATTTGTCCCGTTTTGCTTATTCTGTGATTGTTTTAACAATCTCAGCGGCAGCTACATACCTGGCAAATTGCGGCAAAACAGGGCAAACTAACGCAAATCAGGAGGACTTTAAAATATGATACGAGTGCTTTTCGTGTGCCATGGCAGGAGTTACCGTTTCTTCTAAATTCCCTTATTTTATGCGGGTTTCCACATACTAAAGAAATATTTTACAACGTGTTTACAACTTTTGAAAAGTGTTCCGATATGATAAAAAAAAGAATATATCGCTTTATACTTTGTTTATGGTAAAATACGGAAAGATAGAGGAAGGAGATGTTTCAATGAATTCAATGGAAATGGTTAGTATTTTAATTATGCCTATTATATTGCTATACATTTTTATTTTTATTATGATGTTTGGGCAAAAATATATTAGGACATATACAAGAAACAAAATACTTAAATTTACTCAAGAGGAAGTTAAAGAAAAAAGGAAAGAAATTGCGGACATTTTTGATAAAATGCAATTTGCTAATGATGATTATAAATTTTGGGAAAAGGAACAGTATAATTCTATTATTAAAATATTTTCTTTATACAATGAACTAGCAGTTGGAATTAATGAGGGGCTATATGACGAACTATATATAAAAATGGTTATGGGATATGATATGACCTCATTCTATAAATACAATTATAAAACGGTTGTTTCTACAGCTGATATGGATATAAGTTCAACACGTTTTATGCCTTTAGAATTATTGCTTAAAAAATGGGATAGTGGAGATGCACCTTCTTATCGTTTTAATAAACATAGGAGGTACTTATAATGACTAAAGATACCTATGATAAAATAAATGCATATTGTACAGAAAAATATGATGGAGTACTAATACAACCTGAAAGGGATTATATTTTGAGAAAATTTTTGGATAGTTATTATGAAGCGATTGAGAAGTATAAAGAAACGAATCAAACAGAGCCAACTGAAGCGGAAGAACAAACGATTGTTAATTCGTTATTAAATGAAAGTACATTGTTAAGTTATGTGGATTCAGCAAAGGGGTACTATGAAAAATTTGTAGGGAATATAGAAAATGATTTTAGAAAAAAGCAAGATAGACCGGCATTCTGGAAAAATATTTGTGGAAGTATTTTAGCCAATTTAATTTATTCAATTATTTTAATTATTATTTTCTTTGTTGCAAAAGATCAAATTGCCACATGGCTTATACAACTTGGTTCCTAAATAGTATATTTTAACAAGGCAAGCTACACACGAGAGAGGGAATAGGCATTTTTATATGCCATTCCCTTTTTGGCTTATGTACCACTCATTTTATTCTGATATCAAATTTCAAGATTGCTTTCAGAATTGCAGTGTGAATATCTCCTTTCCATTCTTCGTCTACAATCATAGTGACTGTGCCGTTTTCGTGATAAAAAGGACGCAAGCACAGTTTAGAGATATAAGATTCATAGAACTTCAAAATTTCCATGAGTGCTATTTCTTCTCCACTGGCAGCTTGGCATATCAATTTATAAGGGGGATAGCCATAATCTTTTTTCATTTGTATGACTCCTCATTCAATAAATTTTTTAGTTTTTCAAGTCCCTTATTCCGCGTATATCTGATGGCGAAACGAGATAGATGATAAAGTTTTGCAATTTCTTTATCATTCATATCTTGAAAATAATATAAAAGAATAAATCCACGTTGTCTGGCAGAGAGCTTACATAGAGCTGTGCCGATTTTTTCATCAGATACATAAACTGTAAAGTTTAATACTTGGAATATTGTCATATCGAAGAAATGTTCATCAATAGTTGTCGGTGGATTCATTTCTATTTCATTCATTTCACAGAATAATACTTCATGTCGGGATCGTTTTGAAAGTTGTTTTCTTTTTTGTTTTAGAGTTCCCTTTATCGTTAGCATCATTAAAGCATTGAATTGTAGTCTGATAGCCTCTTTAAAAAAAGATGATTTCATATTTAGTTCCTTTCTCCAAAAGAAGAAAAGCTCATACAAAAAATGTTTGCATGAGCCGTGGAAGTATGTAATGTAATTTAATTTTGAAGGACTTGTTCTTCTTTCGATAGTTGTTTATGAAGATTCAGTGCCATAAATACAGCTATAATAACTGAAAGAATATCAGCAATCGGCTGAGCATATAATATTCCGTTCATTCCCCAAATTATAGGGAGCAGGAATATAACTGGAACAAAACAAATACCTTGTCGACAGGCTCCTAGAACAAATCCCGCAGTTCCTTTTCCCAGTGCTAGAAACAATGAAGAATATACTGTATAAAATCCAAATAAGAAAAAGGATAATCCATTTGCCATGAGAGATTTTTTACCTACTGAAATCATTGCCTCATTTCCATTTGCAAATTGTGCAATAATTTGTTCAGAAAACAAGAACATCAATAAACCTACAATTATACAAAATATAGTTGACCATAAAATTGAAGTTCTAATAGCTTCACGCAAACGCTTAAAATTTTTAGCACCATAACTGAAACCGGCGATAGGTTGAAACCCTTTCAAAAATCCAAAAACTACCAATGTTCCCATAGAAGTTATCCTTGTAACAGCTCCCATTCCAGCAATAACAGAGTCTCCATATCCACTTGACGCTCTGTTAATCAGTGCAATAGAAAGACTGGTAAGAAGCTGAAATGTCAAAGTAGGAACTCCTATTTTTAAAATTTCCATAAATATCTGTTTGGTAGGCTCAAACGCTTTTATACTGAATGTAAATGCACTTTTTTTGTGAAAAACATAGGATAAATATACAAGAGTAGAAACAAATTGTGAAATAGCCGTTGCAATCGCCGCACCAGCCACTCCCATGTTGAAGGTGTAAATGAAAAGAGGGTCTAAACCAATGTTAATAATTGCGCCTAAAAGTAAAGCGCACATGGTTGTTTTAGCCGCACCCTCACTTGCCACAATGTTATTCATTGTCACATTGAATACGTTGAAAATACAAGAAATTATATATATTCTTGCATAGATCAGCGCATATGGCATAATGGTATCGGTTGCACCGAGTAATGTTAAAATTGGTCTAAGGAATATTGTTGCAATTATAATCAGAATTGCTCCAATTATCACACTGCTATACAAGGCTGTACTAGCAACTTTATTAGCAGTATCTTTATCATCTCGTCCTAATAATCTTGAAAGATAGGAAGCCGCTCCGTTTCCAAACATCAATCCCAGCCCCACTACAACCTGACCTAACGGAAATACAATAGAAATTGCTCCCATAGGGCTTTCTCCTAGTCCTCCTACAAAATAAGCATCTACAAGATTATACAATGCGTTAATGAGCATACCTATCATAATTGGTATTCCTAAAGAAACTAATGCCTTTGGAACAGGAGTACTTCCTAATAATTCTAATTTCGAGCTCTCTTTCTTCATTTTATATTCTCCTTTCAAATATAAATTATAGTACTATAAATTATAGTATTGACATCAAAGAATACTACTATAATTTATAGTAGTTGTCAAGATAAATTCATTATCTATTTCTTGACATGATATATAAAATTCACTACTATAAATTACAGTAGTTACTTTTCATATCAACAATGAGGTGAAAACATTGTGGCAACGATTGATTTAATTGTATTAGGTATATTAAAAAAAGAATCAATGAGTGCTTATGATATTCAGAAGATTGTAGAGTATCGAAATATCTCTAAATGGGTAAAAATCAGCACACCGTCCATTTACAAAAAGACGATTCAGCTAGAGCAAAAAGGGCTTATCAAAGGTAGTATTGTAAAAGAGGGTAAAATGCCGGAAAAAGTAATCTATTCTTTAACTGAAGCGGGGGAAAAAGCATTTGAAAAACTCATGTTTGATATTTCCTCAGAGCCCATTCATATCTTTTTGGACTTTAATGCTGTGATCGTCAATTTAGACAGTCTCCCCTTAGAAAAGAAAAAGATGTGTATAGACAGTATTGAAGAGAAGATAAAGGAGTTGAAAAGCTATTTGGAACAGAATATAAGGGAAAAGGAAAATATGCCGGAGATTCCTGCAACAGGTATGGCTGTTTTACAGCAGCAGTTTGTTTTGGTAGAAGCAATCGAAACGTGGATTGATTCTGTGAAGCAATGTTGAAATGGTAATGAGTAACTCATTGCATGATCTTTTTTACACCATTCTTTTTTAGAAGTTGGAAAGGGCATTTGCTTACCTCTTCTCTACCATAAACAGAAAATGATATGCCAATGGTCGCCCTGCACTGGGAAAAGTATTTCCAGCATATCTGTGAGAAATATAATAAAATATACAAAGTCGAAATGCCAAAGGTGACGCCTCATGTCTGCCGTCATACATTTTGCTCCAATATGGCAAAGTCGGGCATGAACCCTAAGATGTTGCAGAAGATTATGGGGCACTCGGATATCGGCGTGACGCTGAACACTTATACGCATGTGGGCTTTGAAGACATTCAAAAAGAGATGAAAAAGATATGTAGTTAGGTGAGTTGTAAAATAGGGGAAGTTTTACAACCTATTTTACAACTTTTCAGAGGAAAAACCTGCTGACATATGCCAAAATACGCAAGTTCCCCTGAAATGGGGAAATGCGAGAAACCTCGTAAAATCAAGGAAAAACCAACATATAAGGAGAAATGCGAACATGATTAAAATACTATTCATCTGCCACGGCAATATCTGCCGCAGCACCATGGCTCAATTTGTTTTTCAGGACATGGTAAATAAGGCCGGACTTTCCGGCAATTTCCACATCGACTCCGCGGCCACCAGCCGGGAGGAGATCGGCAATCCGCCTCATCACGGAACGGTGAGGAAAATGAAGGAGGTAGGGATTCCGGTGCTGCCCCACCGAGCGGTACAGATGACAAAAAAAGATTATGAAAACTATGATTATCTGATCGGAATGGATTCCTGGAATATCCGCAATATGCTCAGTATTGTCGGTAATAAGGATCCGGAAGGGAAAGTGGCCAGGCTTCTGGATTTTACATCCCGGGCAGGCCAGGATATTGCAGATCCCTGGTATACAGGCAATTTTGACGTCACCTACCGGGATGTAAGGGAAGGCTGTGAGGGTCTGCTCTGTCAGATCATGGAAGAAGGAATATAAAAAACCGCATCGGAAAAGGGAAAACCTGGTCCGATGCGGTACTTTTTATGCCTGAGAAACCCGTTTGTTAATTGTATCCTGAATCAGGCAGTAGGAGACAATGCTAAGGCCTACAATACCAAGAATCAGGTATAAAACATTAGAGCTGCCGTTCATATTTTTGATCCGGTCACAGCGCTCGCCCATTTTGTAGAGCCAGTACCATCCGTAAATACCACAGGTGATCAATGTGAATAAAAATACCATTCCGCCGGTAGTAGCGCCTGGTTCGCCCGCCAGGGCATTGACTTCATCATTCATCTTGATCATCCAGTAGATGCCATAAATACCACAGGTGATAATGGAAAAAATAATACAAAGAACGATATTCCTTGGCTGTATGCCAAAGTTTTGCCCGGGCACCGGCTGCCCGCTGTAGCCGTATGCCTGCTGATTCTGATAGTGATATTGCTGCTGATACTGCTGTTGCTGCTGGCTCCCGTTGGGATCAGAGTATGAACCGTTATTCTGGCCGGAATAATGAATGTCCGGAAGAGGACTTCCACATTCCTGACAGGAGGAAGCGCTGTCTGCATTTGTTGCTCCGCATTTTGGACAATATTTCATAAAGAACCTCCTACGATGTAAAAACAATTTTTATCCATCATACCACAAAAGCGGGAAAGTTTGTGCTTTTTTCTAAAGAAATTTCTGGACATCTCTGTTTTCTTCATGTATGATATATGAAACTGTCTGTAGATTTTCAGATCAGCCGGATTCCCGGCGCCCCAGACAGATGTCTGACTAATAATCACCGCATAAGCAAAAGAAAAAGAGAATGAAAGAGAGGCCGACTTATGTTTGCACAAATTATCAACAGTTTAAGTGACCTGCTGTATACCTATGTCCTGATCGTACTTCTGCTGGGGACTGGAATCTATTTTACGGTAAAAACCCGTTTTGTCCAGTTCCGTTTCCTGCGGGAAGCTATACGCGTTGTTATGGAGCCTAAGGACAATGAGGAAGGGTTATCATCCTTCCAGGCACTGATGGTTTCTACCGCGTCCAGAGTAGGGACGGGGAATATTGCCGGTATTTCTACGGCTATCTGTATCGGGGGGCCGGGAGCCGTTTTCTGGATGTGGCTGACAGCGCTTCTGGGAAGTGCATCTGCATTTATCGAAAGTACGCTGGCACAGATTTACAAGAGAAAAGCCCAGGATGGCACCTGCTATGGCGGACCGGCATACTATATTCAGGCTGCATTGAAAAAACGCTGGCTGGGAGCCGTGTTTGCAGTATTTCTTATCATGACATATATGGTGGGCTTCAATATGGTGGCATCTTTTAATATCACCGATTCCTTCCGTGCCTACAGCTTCTTTCAGGAAGGCAGCACACCGATGATTGTCGGAGGCGTGCTTGCTGTTATTTTCTGTATTTGTATCTTTGGAGGCAGCACACAAATTTCCAAGATCACAGGGATTCTGGTTCCGCTAATGGGTATTTTTTATCTGGCAGTAGCTCTTTTTATTGTAGTGACTCATTTTGAACTGATTCCGAAGATGTTTGCAGACATTTTTACGAATGCATTTGATTTTCAGGCTATCTTTGGCGGATTCACGGGTTCCTGTATTTTGCAGGGAATTAAAAGAGGGCTTTTTTCCAACGAGGCGGGTGTCGGGTCGGCGCCCAATGCGGCTGCCAGTGCGTCTGTGTCTCACCCGGCCAAACAGGGGCTGGTACAGATGCTGTCTGTATTTATCGATACCATTGTGATCTGCTCTGCCACGGCTTTTATGCTGCTGTGCTCCGGTGTGGCTCCCAGTGATACATTAAAAGGGATGCCCTGGGTGCAGGCTGCGGCGGCGGAGTCGCTGGGCGGTTTTGGAACCACATTTATTACCATTGCATTGTTCATGTTTGCGTTTACGACTCTGATCGGAAACTACTTTTATGCAGAGATGGGGCTTGGATATTTGTGCGATAAAAAGCCGGGCAAAAGGATGCTCATTGCCTTCAGGATTTTTGCAACTGTAGTGGTGTTCGGCGGAGCGCTTATGGAATTCAGTGTTGCCTGGAGTACGGCAGACGTGATCATGGGATTCCTGGCTCTTATTAACCTTCCGGTGATCATTCTGCTGGGAGGTCCGGCAGTGAAGTGCCTGAATGATTACAGAAAGCAGAAAAAGGCGGGAAAGAATCCGGTATTTAAAGCGGCTGATATCCAGCTGGCAGACAAAACGGATTTCTGGAATTAGAAATGAAGACAAGCGAAAGCCCCGGAGATTATCCGGGGCTTTCACCGTTGTCGTTATAGTTATCTAAAGGAATGAGAGAGAAAGTGCAGCACTCGAATCAATTTCAAGTGCATTTACTTTATGAGGGGGAGATAGTTGATGTCTTGTTCAACTATCTGAGTCTTATTATAAAAGAGAAATATGTCCAAAGTATGTTGATTCCCTAAAAGAAAACGAAAATTTCTTAAACTGATATTAAGAAATCATAATGAAAAACTGATACTTCCTTGATTCTTGCCGGGAATCCCGGTATGATAGATATAAATATCGATTTTGTAACATGAGAGGAACGAGCATGGAGGATTCATATGTATTAGAACTGCTGGAGCCTAAGTTCAAGGATTTTCATCTGGTATACTGCGGATATGCGCAGTGTGAGGCCAGACACAGCTACGGGCCGGCGACCCGTCCAAACTATATCATCCACTATATCCTGGAGGGGAAGGGTGTATATCAGGTGGGTGGGCGGAAGTATCAGCTTTCCGCCGGACAGGGATTTTTAATCGAGCCGGAGACGCTGACATTTTATCAGGCGGACAAGGATGAACCATGGAGTTATCTCTGGGTCGGTGTTGGAGGAACAGAGGCCGAAAAATATATCCAGGATATAGGGCTTAACAGCAGCCAGCTGATCTTCCAGTATGAACAGGGCGAAAGGCTGAAGAAGATCGTTCTGGAAATGCTAAAGCATACCCGGGTGACGGTGGCAAATCTTTATTATCTCCAGGGCCAGCTTTATGATTTCTTTTCGGCGTTGACAGAAGATGATGTCATTGATTCCTGTGTAGATATCTCAAAAGAGAGCGTTTATATACAGGAAGCCGTGACATTTATCCGCAATCACTATTCCCGGGGGCTGAACGTAGCGGATATTGCAAAGCATATGAATGTAAACCGCAGTTACTTATATACATTGTTTAAGGATAATCTGGGAATGTCACCGAAAGATTTTCTGACTAAGTTTCAGATTTCACAGGCAAGGGAGCAGCTTGCGCTTACAGATCTGTCTATCGAGGAAGTGGCGGAGGTCTGTGGATATCACAGCTGCCTTGTGTTTTCCAAAGCGTTTAAAAAGGAAAATGGTATGACGCCCACTGAGTACAGAAAGAGGAAGCGGCTGGAGACAAAGCGTACCGTACCTGCAAGTCCGGAAGAACTTAAGGGAATCGGGCGAAAGGTGCGTCTTGGTCCGGAAGAAAAGTAAAAAGAGGTGGTACAATGGGAAAATATGTAATGGCGCTGGATGCAGGTACAACCAGTAACCGGTGCATATTATTCAACAAAAAAGGAGAGATCGTAAGCGTAGCGCAGAAGGAATTCACCCAGTATTTTCCAAAACCCGGATGGGTAGAGCATAATGCAGATGAAATCTGGTCTACGCAGCTTGGAGTAGCGGTAGAAGCAATGAGTAAGATCGGCGCTTCGTCAGAGGATATTGCCGCACTGGGCATTACCAATCAGAGGGAGACGGCCATCGTATGGGATAAGAAGACCGGAGAGCCGGTATGTAATGCTATCGTATGGCAGTGCAGGCGTACGGCAGAATACTGTGATCAGCTGAAAGAGAAGGGCTATACGGAGATGATCCGGAAAAAGACAGGGCTTATCATAGATGCATACTTTTCGGCGACCAAGATTAAGTGGATTCTGGATCATGTGGAAGGCGCAAGGGAGAGGGCCGAAAGAGGCGAACTGTTATTTGGGACGGTTGAGACCTGGCTGATCTGGAAGCTGACAAAGGGCAAAGTTCATGTGACGGATTATTCAAATGCCTCACGGACCATGCTGTTTAATATCAATACCCTGGAGTGGGATGAAGAAATCCTGAATCTTTTGGATATTCCGTCTTCTATGCTTCCCAAGGCTATGCCGTCCAGCTATATTTATGGAATGACAGACAGCTCCTATTTTGGCGGGCCGATTCCGATCGGCGGAGCGGCAGGAGACCAGCAGTCCGCACTGTTCGGGCAGGTCTGTTTCCATCCGGGAGCGGCGAAAAATACGTACGGGACAGGCTGCTTCCTTTTGATGAATACCGGGGAAAAGCCTGTGTTTTCGGAAAACGGGCTGGTGACTACCATCGCATGGGGGCTGGACGGAAAGGTAGAATATGCGCTGGAAGGTTCTATCTTTGTGGCGGGAGCCGCTATCCAGTGGCTGAGAGATGAGATGAGGCTGATAGATTCCGCTATGGATTCGGAATATATGGCACAGAAGGTAAAGGATACAGGCGGATGCTATGTAGTGCCGGCATTTACCGGTCTGGGCGCACCGCACTGGGATCCCTACGCCCGCGGCACGATCGTCGGGCTTACCCGGGGGGTCAACAAATATCACATCATACGGGCGACACTGGAATCCCTGGCTTATCAGGTGAACGATGTGCTGGGAGCTATGGAAGCAGACTCCGGTATCAGGCTGACATCGTTAAGGGTAGACGGTGGAGCAAGCGCCAATAATTTCCTGATGCAGACGCAGGCGGATATCATAAATGCGCCGGTAAAACGGCCCAGATGTATCGAGACCACTGCCATGGGTGCGGCGTATCTGGCCGGTCTTGCAGCAGGGTACTGGAAAAGCCGGGAGGAAGTCAGAGAAAACTGGGCCATAGACAGGATCTTCGAGCCTGAAATGAAAGAAGAAGAACGGACAAATAAGATCAGAGGATGGAACAAAGCCGTCCGCTGTGCATATCACTGGGCAAAGGACGAGGAGTAGGAATAATGAAAATTTTAAAAATGACATGTACCGGATGCAGAAATGGCTGTCTTATGACGGTGGAGACGGAAGATGGAGAGGTACTGGATGTGGATGGCAACGGATGTATGAGAGGCTATGCCTATGCACAGAGGAAGGTGTCACATCCGGAAAATCAGCCGGAAGAACAGAGTAAATGATTTGTAAAATTGACGAAATATTCATGGTTTTGGTGGACATTTCTGTTGGAATATACTAAAATAGTACTATCGACGCAATTTGAAGGAAAGAAGGGAACGAATCATTATGAAGAGAAATGTAATCGTAGGACAGTCAGGCGGACCGACTGCCGCTATTAATTCAAGCCTTGCAGGAGTTTACCGTACCGCAAAGGACCGCGGAGCCAATAAAGTATACGGGATGCTCCATGGTATTCAGGGACTTTTGGAGGAAAAATATATTGACCTTTCCGACCATATCAAGACTGAGCTGGATGCGGAGCTCCTGAAGAGAACACCGGCCGCTTTTCTTGGGTCATGCCGTTTTAAACTGCCGGAGATCCATGAAGACAGAGAAGTATATGAGAAAATTTTTGATATTTTAAATAAATTAGATATCGAGGCATTTATCTATATCGGTGGAAATGACTCTATGGATACGATCAAGAAATTATCAGATTATGCGATCATTACCGGCCATACCACCAGATTTATCGGCTGTCCGAAGACTATTGATAATGACCTGGCGCTGACAGATCATACGCCGGGATACGGAAGTGCTGCAAAGTATATCGGCACATCTATGAAAGAGATCATCCGGGATAGCTTCTGCCTGGAGTACGAAAAGGGAATTGTAACGATTGTAGAGATTATGGGAAGAAATGCCGGATGGCTGACAGGCGCTGCCGCTCTTTCCAGAGGAGAGGACTGCGAAGGACCAGATCTGATCTATCTTCCGGAGATCCCATTTGATATACAGGAATTCAGCGAAAAGGTAAAGAAACTGATCGCAGAAAAGCCGTCCATCGTGATCGCCGTATCCGAAGGTATCCGTACTCCGGACGGGACCTATGTATGCGAGCTTGGCAACAGCATTGATTTTGTAGACGCATTCGGACATAAACAGCTGTCTGGAACAGCATCCTATCTTGCCAGCTTTATTGCGGGCGAGCATGGATGTAAGACTCGGGCCATTGAGTTGAGCACACTTCAGCGTTCTGCTTCTCATGCGGCTTCCCGTGTAGATATACTGGAGGCATACCAGGTAGGCGGTGCGGCTGTCAAAGCGGCAGACGAAGGAGACTCCGGAAAGATGGTTGTTTTGCAGAGATTATCCGATGATCCGTATCAGTGCGGAACAGAGGTAAAAGACGTACATAAGATTGCTAATGACGAAAAACTGGTGCCAAGAGAGTGGGTAAACGAAGATGGAACCTATGTTACAAATGAGTTTATCTCTTATGTGCGCCCGCTGATCCAGGGAGATGTATCTCCGGTTATGGTAGACGGGATTCCGCGGCACCTGTATGCACCAAAGGAATTAAGCCACAGATAATAATAAAATCAAAGCTTACAGGCGGCAGATTTTTCTTTGCCGCCTGTAAATTTCTACTTGTATTTTTTTGCCAAATCCAGTAATATATAAATTACTCTAAATCAATTTCGAAATTCTAACAGAGTTCATGAAATGTTCCATTTCACTATTTCAGTATTTATCCAATAATCAGTTTTAAACAAAATGAGGTGATATGATTGGCAGTCAAAGAAGGTTATGATGTCCTGCGTCTGATCGAGCATGGACAGACATGCTACATCAGTTCCGAGTATGTGCGGGGAAGGCCGCTGGCATGGTATATCAAGGAGCATCCCAGGATACCAAAGAAACTGCTGCTGGAGTGGATCCTGCACCTGGAGCGTCAGCTTGAAATGCTTCATAAATGCAGAAATCATCCCTGTTATCAGTATGTTAATCCTTATAGTATTATCGTGTCGGAAGAAGGAGGATTATATTTTTCTGACATGGAGGCTGGCTCTAATGAAGAGATGCTCCGTCTTATGAGGAAGAAAAATGTCCGGGAACATTTTCTGCCGCCCGGAATGCCCTACTATAGAAAGGCATCTGTAAGTCTTGACGCCTACGGACTTGGAAAAACCGTACAGTATCTGTTGGCAATGACGGAAGCAGATCCCAAGCTTAACTGGAAGGAGACAGGAAGACTCCGAAAAATGACATCTCATTGTCTGAACCAATTCTCAAAAAGGCAAATCCAGAATATCTCGGAAATCCGGAAGTATATCCCTATTTATCAGGAAAAACAACCAAATATAGCAGGAAAATCCCGGGCAATCCTTGCCGTGGCTGCTTTGCTGTGTGTACTGGCTGCGGCCTGCCGGGTCGGGATTACGGCGAGCCACACCCAGGATGCCGCAATGAAATCGGAAGAGAGGGGGAACGGCAAAATCTCTGCAGACAATGAAAAAGAGACAGATGCAGAACATTTGGATGAGCGCATGGAACTGGCGTTTGCCTACTTTCTGGAACTGGAGGATTATCAGAAGGTGCTGGATACCCTGAAGCCCATACAGGACAGTTCCGCAGAAGCCGAAGCATTAGCAGCCGTGGCAGCCGCATTTACAGATCCGGAACATTTCGGGGAAAAGGAGACATTACAGATGCAGCTTGAGAAGCTGGAGAGAGAGGCGGACAGGGCAGAAAAAGATGGGAAGTCCAAGGAAGCCCTGAAGTTTCGCCGCTGCACGTTTCAGGGATACCTGCTTTTGGATACCAGGGATGGAGCAAAAGAGGCGATCCGTCTGGGGGAAAAATGTCTGGAGAATGAAAGGCTGGAGGAACAGGAGATTAAAAGGATCAGGTCGGGGATGGCGGCTTCCCGTGAAAAGCTTGAAGAATACGAAGCGGCGGCGGACATGTATGCACAGCTTCTGGAAACTGCCGGGGAGGATGAGGAAAGATTGGAGTATTTTGGAAAAGCGGCGGCACTTTATGAAGAATGTGGAAGGGGAGATATGGCGCTTGAAATCTGCATCCGGGCGGTGGAGGAATTCCCGCAGGAACGGATATTAAAGCTGCTTCATATCCGCCTGCTCTGCCAGGATACATCCATTGACAGAACAGTCTGTGCACAGACGATCCGGGAGTACCTGGGGCAGGATCCGGCACTGAAAGACAGTGAAGAATTTCAAAAGCTGCAGAAGGAATATGGAATCAGAGTAGAAGGAGGAGAAGTATGGGTCGGAGAGTGAAGAGCATTGTGGCTTTATTGATGGTGCTGTGTCTTTTGTACTGGCAGCAGGATCAGATCAGCTATGCAACAGAAGAAGAGGGAAATACCGGAAATGAGCAGGAAAATCCGGAGGAGAAGCCCGTCGTTGAGAAATATGAGCTGTCGATGCCGGGGGAGGATGGGCAAAATGGATATTATGTCTCATATCCGGAAATAGAAGTCCGGCATATCAGCGAGGCGGGAGCAACCTGGTGCCGGCTGGAGAATGGCGGCGGAGAAGTGATAGAGCAGGTGCTGGAGGAAAAGGGCGCATCGGCAGTATTAGGCCCGGAGCAGCTGCGGGAAGGGAAAAACAAGCTGATGGTATGGATGACGGATGAAGAGGGAACGGAACTGGAGGAATATAGATTTCAAAGAACTTTATGGATCGATACGGCAGCGCCTGAAATAACGCTGGATACTTTAAACGGGACGGAGGTGTGGTATGATGCCGGTACGGATCTGTCTGTGGCGGCGGATGACGGAAAAGATGGAAGCCAGGTGGCGGAGATCTCGTGTTATGCCAACGGAGGAGCTGTTGGATGGACAGACCAGACCAGAGCAGTGTTTAGGATAGAAACCTTTTCCAGCGGAGCCCGTCCGGTAGATGTGGAGATATATGCCGTAGATCTGGCAGGCAACAGAGCTTTCAGAGAATGCAGCCTCTATATTGACGGAGAAGCGCCGGAAGTGTCTATTACAGGAGTACAGGATTATATGATTACCAGTCAGCCTGTGGAACTTCACTTTGCTGCCAGGGAAGAAAATGTGTTTCGTACAGTTTTGGGGACTGTTGACTGGGAGGCTCCGGATGGAGGAGTAAAACAAAGAACAGTTGAGAGCTGGACCGATACGGCAGAGGGAAAAACCGGGACAGTGGCGCTTGAGGAGGATGGAAGCTATCAGGTCCGGATGGAAGCTGCTGACGGAGCAGGGCATATAGCGTCTGCAGCAAGAAGGTTTACAATAGACCGGCACAATCCGGTCATACGTTATATAGACGAGCTGGACGGCACATATCAAAAAAGCTTTCGGCTGGATCACACCTATGGAGAGCTGATCCAGGACTTTACTACCGTTACATGCACTGTGACACTGGATGGACAGTTGTATCCCCTGGGGAAACATGTGATTCGGGAAGGGCTGCATATCCTGGAATTGAAGGCTGTAGATTCAGCCGGAAATGTGGGCACGGCGAAAGCGGAATTTGTCATTGACCATACAGCGCCCGAGATCGTTTTCAAAGATTTAAAAGAGGGGGAGGCTTATGAGGAAACACATACTTTCCAGGTAACAGTAAGCGATCAGAATGACACGATCCAGGAAATCCGGATTAATGGAATCCGGCAGGCGACCAGCGGGCATAGTAAAATATATCAATATACGGTAGAGGAAGAAAAAAGCTATGAAGTATCTGTAAAGGCAGTTGACCGGGCTGGCAATCAGACCGTGGAAAGGATCAGCTTTGAGATCGTACCAAAGGCTACGCTTGCAGAGCAGATTTTAAAGCCGATTCAGGAGACACTGGGAATGGAAACAAAATCAGGGGAGCCGGTAACCGATAAAGGAACGGAGCCAAAGGGAAATGACAGTATGAAAGGCTGGAAGATTGCGTTGGGAGCAGGCGTGGGAGTCCTGGCTGCGGGAAGTGCGGGCTGGGTATTCAAGAAAAGAAAACAAAAGCTATAGAATTCTCCCTAAAAAGGGAGGATGCCGGGTGACCGATCGGCTCGGTCCCCGGCATGTATTATGAAAAAGTTTATTCAATCATAAACTGCGAAACGTCTTGTTTGTTTTGATGGTTTTAGTATAAGCGACAGCTGTGAAGAAATGGTGATATAGAAATGAAAGATTTTTGAAAGATAAATGAACAAATTATGAACATAGAGGAATTCTACATTGGAAAATCGGGAAAAATGATTTATACTATATAGCACAGATGAAGAAAGGAACGAAAGAGAGATGAAGTATATATCATTTGCGATCCCTTGCTATAACTCACAGGACTATATGGCACATGCGATTGAAAGTATCCTGCAGGGCGGCGAGGATGTGGAGATCATCATCGTCAATGATGGCTCCAAAGACGATACCCTGAAGATAGCCCGGGAGTATGAAGGGAAATATCCGGATATTGTCCGGGTAGTAGACAAGGAAAACGGCGGTCACGGAGATGCGGTTACCGCAGGTCTTACTCATGCGTCGGGCTCCTATTTTAAAGTAGTGGACAGTGATGACTGGGTAGATGAAGAGTCGCTTCACAAAATCCTGGCTCTGCTGCGCCGGTTCCAGGATGAGGGAGAAGAGATCGATATGCTGGTTTCCAACTATGTATATGAAAAGGTGGGAGTGGAGCACAAAAAATGTATCCACTACCGGAATGTGCTCCCGCAGGATGAGATTTTTCATTGGCAGGATATCGGACATTTCCGTATCGATCAGTATATACTGATGCATTCGGTAATCTACCGGACAGATCTCTTGAAGCTGATCCAGTTAAGGCTTCCCAAGCACACCTTCTATGTAGATAACATTTATGTTTATTACCCCCTTCCGCATGTTAGAAAGATGTACTATCTGGATGTGGATTTTTACCGCTATTATATTGGAAGGGAAGACCAGTCTGTCAATGAAAAGGTTATGATAAGCAGGGTTGACCAGCAGATATATGTGACAAAAACGATGATCGATATGTATGATCTGAATAAGATCTCCAGCAAGAAGCTTAAGAATTATATGATCAACTATCTGGCAATCATGATGACTGTCTCATCTATCCTGCTGATCCGTTCCAAAAAGCAGGAGAATCTGGCAAAGAAAAAGGAACTCTGGACTTATCTGAAAAAGAAAGATCTGAAGGTATTTTTGAAAATCCGGTATGGAATTCTTGGACAGACTATGAACATTCCGGGAAAACCCGGCAGAAAAATTTCCTCCCTGGCATACAGTGTGGCCAGAAGACTGGTAGGATTTAACTAAATCAGACATATTTCAGCAGCCATGCAGCATACGATACATCAGATAAAGATGGAAGAGGTATGTGCATGGCTGTTGCTATGGAAAGGGTATATGAAAACCAGAAGATAGAGAACATTTTAAACCTGGCAATGGATGCGACTCCGGCTGAAAGAGAAAGATCGCCGGAGCTGGAAACAGGATACGACCAGGAGGCAGGGACCTGGGAGCTGATCATCAAATATTCCGGGAGTCTTGAAGCGGCTGCCCCTTTGGCGGAGGAGATTACGGAGCTTTTAAATGAATATGCCATTGTCAGGATCCGAGAGGAGAGGATTCGGGAATTAGCGGCATTGCCGGAAGTGGAGTATATAGAGAAGCCGAAACGGCTTTTTTTTGAAGTGGAAAATGGAAGGAGAGTTTCTTGTATTGATTCTGTACAGGACTCTCGTTTTTCTTTGTTCGGAAAAGGAGTCCTGATAGGAGTGATTGATTCGGGAATTGACTATGCGAACCTGGATTTTCGAAAGGAAGACGGCACTACCAGAATTATCGCACTTTGGGATCAGCAGCTGGAACAAGTGTATAAAAAGCAAGAGATAAATGAGGCTCTGGAAAAGCAGGAGCCTGGGGAGCGTGTCAGTATCGTTCCCAGCGTGGACAGCACGGGACACGGCACAGCGGTTGCGGGAATCGCAGCCGGAAATGGCCGGGGAAGCGGAGGAAGGTATGCCGGGGCGGCGCCTGAGAGCGAGCTTATTGTGGTTAAGATGGGAAGGGCGAGACAGGATGGCTTTCCGAGGACCACTGAGCTGATACGGGGGATTGATTTTGTGATCAGGAAGGCCATGGAGCTTAAGATGCCGGTTGCGGTTAATATCAGTTTTGGAAATACCTATGGATCTCACGACGGAACATCCCTGTTAGAACGGTTTATTGATGACATGGCAAATATCTGGAAAAACGTGATCTGTATCGGGACCGGAAATGAAGCGGCCAGTGCGGGCCATGCTGCAGGGGTGCTCACAGAAGGGAAAGAAGAGGTGATCCAGCTGGCGGTAGAAAACCGGCAGACAGGTTTTAGCATCCAGATCTGGAAAAATTATACAGACGAAGCTGAAATCGCACTGATCAGCCCGTCGGGAATTAAGGTTGGCCCATTTCAGGAACGGCTTGGCCCGCAGAGATTTTCGGTGGAGCAGACAGAGATTCTTTTATACTACGGAGAGCCAAGTCCCTACAGTACTGCACAGGAAATCTATGTAGAGCTTCTTCCACAGGAAGCCTATGTTGGAGCTGGCGTATGGGAAATTGTCCTGACGCCGGTCCGGATTGTGTCCGGGAATTATTCCCTTTGGCTCCCCAGTGAAAATGTATTGAATCAGGGAACCGGATTTTTGCTGCCATCCAGCCAGACGACACTTACGATCCCGTCCACCGCCGCCCGGGTCATCAGCGTTGGGGCTTACAATTCCAGAACATTTGCCTATGCGGACTTTTCCGGAAGAGGAGGAATCTGGCAGAATCCGGATGTAAAACCAGATCTGGCGGCGCCGGGTGTGGATGTAACTACAGTGGCGGCAGGGGGCGGATATGCACAGTTTACCGGGACTTCGTTTGCAGTGCCGTTTGTGACCGGAGGGGCGGCGCTTTTGATGGAATGGGGCATTATCCGGGGCAATGATCCTTATCTGTATGGAGAAAAAGTGAAGGCTTACCTGCAAAGAGGAGCAAGACCCCTGCCCGGATTTACGGAATATCCCAATCCCCAGGTGGGGTATGGGGCGCTGTGTGTGCGAGAAAGCCTGCCGGTATGATGTTGACATGTGTAAGAAAAAATGCTAATATGCGTGTAAGAAAAAATGCATTTGGAGGCTGTATGAGAAGCAATACATATGATAGGATGGAGAATGTATATAGCAAATTTAAAGGATATATAGGAACAAAAGAACTTTTGGGAGAAGGTTTTACGAACCGTCAGATAGCTTTTATGGCAAAAGAGGGTTACCTGGAAAAAGTATGCCATGGTTATTATTGGCTGGCAGGGAAGAATGAAGATAAACCATCAGATTATAAATGTATAGAAGTATGTCTTAGTGATCCCAGAGCTGTTATTTGTATGAATAGCGCGCTCTATTATCAAGGAGTAATTAAAGTAGAACCGGAATATTTATCTGTCGCCACTGTAAGAACAGACCGTAGTTTGCTGAGCATGAATTTTCCAATTACCAGGCATTATTTTTCGGTTAGTAATTATTCAGTGGGGATAAGAAAAAAAGAGACCCAATATGGTTGTTATAATATCTATGATATTGAACGGAGTATCTGTGATTTGCTTCGTTTAGAGTCAGATATTGCAGTAGAGATTACAAATAATGTAAAAAATGATGAAGAACAATACAGGAGATTGTTGAAATATGCAGAGTTGTTTCAGATGAGACAGAAATTATAAGGAAGGAAACTATGGAGAACCCTTTTAGCAATATGCAAATACATATTGGGACTATAAGAAACAACAGAGAAGAGATAGAGTTTCGATTACTGGCATATAAGATAATGATTCAGACGAGGAAATTTAGTCAGTCCCCCAAAGAAACCATCACGGCTTCTGACAAGGAGAAGCGTCTGGCTGCATTCTGGAATAAAGAAAGTTATTGGGAGAACAAAATATATAGCATAATGAAAAGATGGGAAGCAAGACATCCTATAATAGGAATTGTACTTTGTACAATATTGGGTGGTATACTTATTAGTTTGGTGGCTGGAATTGCTTTAGAGGCGATTATGATGGTGCTATAAAAGAAGGATAAAATACTTGCCGGGACGAATTGCAATTATGCGGAGGTATATAGCAATAGTATGGATGAAAAAAAGATTAGAAGATTAAAAAAACTTTTTGACGATTTTATACACATATCTGAAAATGGAGAAATCGAATTTTGGTATGCCAGGGAATTACAGACGTTGTTAGGATATTCCAGGTGGGAGAATTTCGAGTTGGTTATAAAGAAAGCCATGATATCCTGTGAGAATGCAGGAGGAAACGTAAACGATCATTTTCGTGGCATCACGAAAATGATAAAATTGGCTAAAAATGCAGAACGGGGTGTTAAAGAATATGTGCTGACACGTTATGCATGTTATTTAATTGCCCAAAATGGAGATGTGAGAAAAGATGAGATTGCTTTTGCCCAAAGCTATTTTGCGGTTCAGACAAGAAAACAAGAACTTATTGAAGACAGGATTAGATTAATTGAGCGACTGAATGCAAGAGAGAAACTAAAGGAATCTGAGAAAAGGCTGTCTCAAAATATCTATGAGCGAGGAGTGGATGATGCTGGCTTTGGAAGAATAAGATCAGAGGGCGACCAGGCGCTTTTTGGTGGATTTACTACAAAGGATATGAAGGAGCGCCTGAAAGTAAAAGAGAACAGACCTCTGGCAGATTTTCTCCCAACATTGACGATAGCTGCTAAAAATCTGGCTACAGAAATGACCAATTATAATGTGGAGCAAAAAGAACTATATGGTGAAGAGCCTATAACAGATGAACATGTTCAGAATAATTCAAGTGTAAGAGAGATGTTGGGACAAAGAGGAATAAAGCCGGAGGACTTGCCGCCGGCAGAAGATCTAAAAAAGTTGGAACGCAGAGTAAAAAGAGATGAGAAGAAGTTAATGGATGGATGATCTCCGCCGGTAGTGGTATCAAAAGCCATAATATAATAGAAATCTTGTTTTTTCATCGAAGGCTGCTCCTTTCTGTCAGGATGTTTCTCATATCTTCCGGCAGCGGGGCCGTAAAATCCATGGCCTCTCCGGTGATCGGATGCGGAAAGGACAGCCGGAAAGAATGAAGCGCCTGACGGCTGATATACTCCATGTCAGGATTATAGAGGTAGTCTCCCACAAGTGGGAAGCCCAGGTGCTTTAAGTGGATCCGGATCTGATGGGTTCGGCCGGTCTCCAGCTGAAGCGCCACCAGGCTGTGTCCATTGGCTTCCTGGATCAGGTGGTAATGAGTGACGGCAGGTTCGCCCCGGTCAAAATCCACAACCCGTTCAATGATCGTGCCCCCTTTGCGGGCAAGCGGCGCGCTTATGGTGCCGGACTCCGGAACGATATGTCCCCGGACAACGGCAAGGTATTCCCGGCGGACTTCTTTCTTCTTAGTCATTGTGGAGAGGATGTTTCCACTGACCAGATGTTTTGCAACGACGGTGAGGCCGGAGGTGTCCCGGTCAAGCCGGTTGCAGCACCGGAAGATGAAAGGTTTCCCCTGCTGCTGGTAATACCAGGCAAGGGCGTTGGCCAGAGAGTTGGTATAATTGTTCAGGGAAGGATGGATCGGCATCCCGGCTGGTTTATTGATCACGATCAGATCTTCATCCTCGTAGACGACGGAAAGAGGGGCGCAGACCGGAGGAATATTCCGGGAGCTTTCCGTTTCCTGGATCCTGACGAGGAGGCGGTCTCCGGCTTTTAGTGTCTGCTTCATATAATAATGCACTCCGTTTACCAGGATGCTCTCCGGCATCCGCTTGATAGTGGAAAGATTTTGTGCAGAATATCCCTTGCGGCGGAGAAACTGTTCTACCCGAAGCCCCTCGGAATGGCTGTCAATGTCATAGCTGATGGTGCGATTCATGAAAATACCTCCCTGATGATGTCAGTAAAGCAAGTATAACACAAAACAGACAGAAACATAGCATTTGTCCGTCAAAAGATTTCATAGAATTTTAAGTTGTGCATGCCCTTAAAATGCAGTAGTATGATAGTGGAACGAATACAGGGAAGAAGACAGCAAAGAAGGCAGAAAATGACAGGATTAAGTACACTTTGTTATATCGAAAAAGACGGGAAATACCTGATGCTTCACCGGACGGTGAAAAAGAATGATGTCAACAAGGATAAATGGATCGGAGTGGGCGGACACTTTGAGGCAGATGAAAGCCCGGAAGAGTGCGTGCTCCGCGAGGTGAAGGAGGAGACCGGATATACCCTGACCTCCTACCGATATCGAGGGATCGTGACCTTTGTTTCCGGAAACGGAGTGACAGAATATATGTCGTTGTTTACCGCAGATGGGTTTGAAGGGGAGCCGGTTCCCTGTGATGAGGGGGAATTAGAATGGGTGGATATCGAAAAGGTCTGGAAGCTGAATATCTGGGAAGGGGATAAGATATTCTTCCGACTGCTGGATGAGAACCAGGATTTCTTTTCTTTAAAGCTGGTCTATGACGGGCAGGACAAGCTGGTGGATGCGGCTCTGAACGGGGAATCCATGGAGTTGTTTGATATCCTGAATCCGGACGGGAGTAAAACCGGCATTGTGAGAGAGCGGGGCGTGGCTCACCGGGAAGGCAGCCTTCATGGAACCGTCCATATGTGGATCGTTCGGGAAAATGAAGAAAGCGGATATGACGTGCTGCTTCAGAAAAGAAGCGCCTGTAAAGATTCCAATCCGGGCTGTTATGACATTTCCTCGGCCGGTCATATTATGGCTGGGGACGAGCCTTTGCCGGCAGCCGTGCGCGAAATGGAAGAAGAATTGGGGCTTACGGTGAAGGCAGAAGACCTTACATTTATCGGTGTACATCACGGTGCTTTTGAGGCTGAGTTTTATGGAAAAATGTTCCGGGACAATGAATTAAGTTCGGTCTACCTTTATACAGAGCCTGTTGAGATCAAGGATCTGACTCTCCAGGAATCCGAAGTAGAGGAAGTGATCTGGATGGACTATGAGGAGTGCCGGAAGCAGGTGGAAAGCGGGGAGCTTGCAAACTGTATTTACCTGGATGAGTTCCGGATGGTAGGGGAATACCTGCAAAGCCGGTCCGGGCAGAGGATTGAAAGGTTAACGTAGGGGGAAGCAGGATGTTTCGTCAAAACCGATGGGAAAAAGAATGGACAGCGCTGAAAAAGAAAGAAGCCCGCTATCTGATGCGCCGAAGAGAAGAAAAGACGTCATCGGCCCTTCAGCAGAAACTGGAGGAAAAGATCCCGGAAAAGCTGGAAGAAACTTTGAATACGGCGTTTATAAAAGCATTTGATCTGGTATTTGAAAAGGGAACCGGACTGATCGAAAAGACTTACAATAAAGACCAGCAGAAGACAGACTACCAGGTCCGGGAATATGCCGCCGGCTTAAAAGAAAGCCGAAAAACAGTGAAAGCCTTTGGCAGACAGTCGCAGGGAACCAGGATGAAAAATCTCATGATCTCCGGCGTGGAAGGCGTAGGGCTTGGACTTCTGGGAATCGGCCTTCCGGATATACCGCTGTTTACTGCGGTTATTTTAAAAAGTGTGTACGAGATTGCATTAAGCTATGGTTTTGAATATGAAAGCGAGAAGGAGCAATGGTTTATCCTGAAAATGATTGAAACAGCTCTTAAAAAAGGAGAGGAGCTGGAGCGAAATAACAGCCTGCTGAATGCATGGATAGACCAGAACGGAATCGGGGAAACTGTAAAGGGACGGAAGGAGCAAAGTAAAGAGACGGCTGCTGCATTGGCAGAGGCGCTTCTGTATATGAAGTTCCTGCAGGGAATCCCGGTGGTAGGGGTTGCCGGCGGTGCGGCCGATACGGTCTATCTCAAAAAAATCACGGATTATGCGGAACTGAAATATAAACGGAGGTTCCTGCGAAAGAAGATATAGAGAGGAGAAATAAAATGGCAGTATTACATTTGACAAAGGAAAATTTTCAGAAGGAGGTTCTGGAGGCAGACGTTCCGGTATTGGTAGACTTCTGGGCAACCTGGTGCGGCCCCTGCCAGATGGTGGGGCCTGTCGTAGAAGAAATTGCTGATGAGGTGACAGATGCAAAGATCTGCAAAGTAGATGTGGATCAGCAGCCGGAGCTGGCAAGACAGTATAAGGTTATGTCAATTCCTACTTTCCTGGTATTCAAAAACGGCGAGATGGTGAAGCGGGATATGGGCTATAAGCCGAAAGACGAGCTGCTGGATTTACTAAAATAGTGCTTTGATTTTTGCGTGCGCTGTGCTATACTAACAGAGATGGGGTATTAGCGCAGTTGGGAGCGCGCCACACTGGCAGTGTGGAGGTCACGGGTTCAAGTCCCGTATACTCCATTTTTTTATGAACCGCGTATTTAGGCAAACAGCTGTAAGGCCTATAAATATACGGTTTTGCTTCTTTGGGCGCTCGGTATCAGCAGTATCGGGCAGTTGACTTTTAAAGCATATTTGCTATAATATACCTAACAAGACAGCCGACAGGTAGGTGCAAGCTACCCGATCCGGCGAATAAACAGTTACATTATGTAAGCCGTCCTATCCGACCAAAGATGCAGGGCGGCTTACTTATTTTTCAAATTCAGAATTGATACGATTAAGTTGGCTACAGCCAGAATGATCATAAATTCTTCATATGTATCCATAAGTATTTCCCCTTTCCGCAAGACTCGGATCGGGAACCAGCACGCCCCTCGGCTGCCTGGGTAGATATATTACTTTGTTACGCCTCGGTAATTTGTCGAAAGGACAAAGAACAAAAAGATAAGACAGTTTAAGATTTACATATTCTGCAAATAATGCAAAAGTCTTGTGAATAAAGAAAAATCGGGGTAACAGGATTCGAACCTGCGACCTCACGGCCCCCAGCCGTGCGCTCTAACCAAACTGAGCCATACCCCGATAACAAATAACATTATACTCGAATTATGTCGGATATTGCAAGTGTTTTTTGTATTTTTATCTATTTTATCCAGTTTCCGGTAAATTTATGATATGATAATTTCAATGGATTAAATATTTTACAGAAAGGGAGTAAAATGCTATGAAAGTAATCGTAATAGGCCCAAAAGGGAAAATGGGGAAATTAATCACCCAGGTGGCGGCCGAAAGAGAGGATTTTGAGCTGACGGCAGGCGTCGGCCCCAAAGGGAGGGACTATATTGGCGCGGATCTGGGGACCGTGGCTATGGTTGGCCGGGAACTGGGAGTTCCGGTAACGGACGACCTGGAATCTGTGATCGATAATTGTGATGTGATCATTGATTTTTCTACCAAAGAAATGGCTATGGACGTGCTGGAACAGGCTGTGGCACATGGAAAGGCTCTGGTCTGCGGTACTACCGGATTTACAGAAGAAGAGATCCAAAAGTTCAAAGAGGCAGCAGAAAAGATTCCTATGCTTTATGCGGCGAATACGTCTAAGATGGTAAATGTCATGAATAAGCTTTTGGAAACTGTAGTATCGATCCTGAAGGACGATGTGGATATTGAGATCCTGGAAATGCATGATCAGTGGAAGAAAGATGTGCCCAGCGGGACCTCGCGGGAAATGGGCGAGATCATGGCCCATGCCATGGGAAAAGAGATTGGCGATATTGCTGTATATGGAAGAGAGAAGGGGGAGTCCCCAAGAGTTCCGGGGACCATTGGCTATCACTCTCTGCGCGCGGGTAATATCCCGAGCAGCCATACGGTATTTTTCGGCGGTATGGGAGAAAGACTGGAGATCACTCATCACTCTTATAACTGGGAGTGCTTCGCCAGAGGAGCCTGTGACTGTGCGGCCTATCTTGCGGACAAGCCGGCCGGGTTCTATACGATCCAGGATGTACTGGGATTTAAGAAGGCAGACTCATAACAGTCTGCCTTTTAAAATCATATACGTTTATAGCAATTCTGTATTCTTTTCATCCATCCGCATTTGCTCCAGCCGCTTGATGCGCTGATCCAGTCCATGTTCGGTCAGATAGAGGGAGACACTTTTCGGTACCAGATGTGTCCACTCCTGATCCGTGGCAATGCAGCTTCGGATCCAGGAGGCAGTCACGCCCTTTTCGGCCAGGGTCTTATGCCAGAGAACTTCGATGTTCAGGCCCAGGTCCTTCAGTATCTTATATTTCTCATCGTCCCATTCGTCGCAAAGTCCCATATAATAAGTGGCGTCCTTTGGCACATATTGAAGAAGGTATTCCGGACAGCTGATCGGGAACGGAAGGATATCGTATTCCGTTTCCGGAACCCGGAATTCTGCCATGGCGCCCCGGATCATCTCATAACGCTCAAAGTAAGTCAGCGGGTTGGCTGAACGTTCCGAACGATGGATATCATGGACGGAATCACGGGTGTGGAGACTGTCCGGGTTGGTAATACCGATGTATAATTTCTGACAGCGCATTTTTGCGGCCAGGATATATTCCATATGTTTTAGATGAAGAGGCTGAAATCTTCCGTGTACAACGCCTGTTTTGATCATTCTTTTTCTCCCCTTTTCCATTGTGTAAGCTATTTTTTTCCGATAGGATTAGTATACCCCGATGAAGCTTCCGGATGCAAGAGCCTTTCTCGGAGGAATGAAATCTTTTTTTCGGAGAAAAAAGGAATATTTTGCGCCTGGTTTCCGCTGGATGCCAGGAGATAAAGGGTTCCCTTGCTGATATGACCCCATTTTGCAGGAGGGCTCTGTTCCAGCTGGATATACTGGATATGACGGTAAGCAGTCATCATCAGATGACGGCCGAAATATCCGTTGCAGAGAACAATATAGTCTTTTTGTAAATCTGTTCCGGCCGTGTAATAACGCAGGATCAGGAGGAGCAGCATGAAAAGGACAGCTGCGGCTGCGGCAATCACGTAGAAGAGTGTCCGGACCGGCAGAAATAGTGGAAGGATCCGGCAGGAAGCAAAAGCTGCTGCCGCAAAAAGGAGGGCGGGGATCAGCCATACACTCCAGACACACCGGGGCTGACGGGAAATATCTGCATCCAGGGCTCCGGAAAATTCTGGAAGGAGTTTGAGAAGCCGCTTTCGAAGAATATCCTTTTTGCAATAGAGCACCAGGAAGGAATTGCGTTCTGAAGCTTCATCGCCCATGCCTACATTAATGATCTCGGCCATATAGCGTCCGGTCAGTCTGGCCAGCGGTGACTGGTTAAGCTTCAGGGCCTGGATCTTATCCACCGGGATTGTATAGGAAGACTTTTTGAGCAGTCCGTATTGAATCAGGATCCGGTCTCCGGCACGCGTTGCCCTGAAGTCATAGTATTGGATAAATCCCCGCAGGATGTCCCAGAGTGCGGAAAAAAAGATCCCCAGGACGAGAAGAAGAGAAACCAGAAAGCCGACAGGGCCGTTTCCGCTAAATCCGTTCTGGACGGTGTCAGAAATGGCGCCGATGGTTCCAAGGACGCAGCCGGCCAGTACCAGAACAGAAAGCAGGCTGATGGAAAAAATTCCATGGGCACAGATATCTGTAAGGCCGGCATGGATGTCATACGTATCCGGTCCGGCGGGGCGTAAGTGCTCCGGGCCGTGTTCCCCTTCCGCAGGATCTGTCTGGTCCGGATGAAGGAGGGATAGAAGATAGGAGCGGAACGCTTCAGCATCGGAAGTCTTCAGCACGATCCTGACGTCGGTCTTATCTGCCGTGGACAGGCTGTTGGTGTCAAGCTTCAGCTTGCTGGTGCCGATCAGCATCTCAAAAAGATTCTGCTCGGTATTGATATTGGAAATGTTCCGGACCGCAATGGTGTGGACTTTCCGGTTCAGGGTACGGCGCTCGATAACGAGGGTGCCTTCGGAAACGTAGATCCAGGTTTTTGCCCAGATCAGCAGCTGGTAACCCAGGAAGCAAAGAAAAAGCAGGAGGATTCCCCCGAGGGTCAAAAGGAAGGTGTTTCGGTCCTCCGACAGGCTCCGGGCTTCCTCCAGGAGATCCGGAAGATTCTGCACAAGACTGCCAAAGAAAAGGGCTGCAAGAAAGACCAGCATACGGCCCATGCGCTCTGGTACGATGGATATGTGATTTCGGAATTTAATAGGTGTTTCCATAATCGCTCCTTTGTTCTGTTACGATCTGGTTGATGCGGTGCCTCAGGCTGTCAGCGATTTCCTCTGCTTTTTTCTCGTCCAGGAGACGGATAGCCACATCGCCGCCTGCAGTAGTTACGACTACAGTGGAAACGCCAAAAAACTGATCTATGGGACCTTTTGTGGTCTGCAGCTTGTGGAGCCGTTCGATAGGCACAATGTTTCGTTTGGTAAACAGGTAGCCTTCGTGGATATCGATGCATTCTTTATCGATCCGGTACCGATAGCGGTGATAGCGGAAATAAGGACTGACCAGCATGTTTATCAGTATCAGAAGGGCAGCGGCAAGAGAGGCCGATTTTGCAATATCAAGATCCTTTGGGAAAAAGATAAAATAGTTGACAGCTCCAAGGATCGCAAGAGTCAGGATACTGCCTGCGGCAGTGGCGACATACATGCATTTGAGAGCCTGTCGCGATAATTTTTCGTAATTCATAACTCCTCCGTTTGTATTAATGATATAATACAATTATATGGATGGTTGAAAGAAATTGCAAGAACATATTTAGAGAAAAGGGATAATAGTTGCAATTTTAACGGATCCATCCTATAATTTTAATCATATCAAGGCCAATAAAACAGTATGAGAAAACAGAGGTATTGCTTATGAAGAAAAGAGTAGTGGTGGCGCTGGGGCACCGGGCGCTTGGAACGACGCTGCCGGAACAGAAGGAAGCAGTGAAGAAGACGGCGAAGGTCATCGCGGATATGGTAGCGGCCGGTTATCAGGCGGCGATCACCCACAGTAACGCGCCGCAGGTAGGGATGATCCATACAGCGATGAATGAATTCGGGAAGGCACATCAGGACTATACGGCGGCGCCTATGTCTGTGTGCTCTGCCATGAGCCAGGGATATATCGGCTATGATTTACAAAACGGGATCAGGGAAGCACTCCTTGATCAGGGCATCTACCGGACGGTAAGCACCATCCTGACACAGGTGGTAGTAGATCCCTATGACGAGGCGTTTTATACGCCTACGAAGGTGCTGGGACGTTACATGAATGCAGAAGAGGCAGGCCAGGAACGGAAAAAAGGGAATTATGTAGTGGAAGAGCCGGGAAAAGGATTCCGGCGGATCGTGTCTGCCCCGAATCCGGGAAAGATTGTTGAAATCGATGCTATCCGGGCGCTTCTTGATGCAGACCAGGTGGTGATTGCCTGCGGAGGCGGAGGAATTCCGGTTCTGCAGCAGGATAATCATCTGAAAGGCGCCAGCGCGGTTATTGAAAAGGATCTTACGGCCGGCAAGCTGGCAGAAGAAGTGGAAGCCGATATGCTGATTATCCTGACCAGCGTGGAGAAGGTGAAGATCAACATGGGAAGACCGGAGGAGGAAGAGCTGGGCGAGATCACGCTGGAGGAAGCAAAGCGGTATATGGAAGAAGGGCATTTTGGTGTTTACAACATGCTGCCGAAGTTCAGAGCGTCTACAGAATTTATCGAAAAGGGTGAAGGAAGGACTGCGCTGATCACATCTTTTGATAAATTGAATGATGCATTAAAGGGCAAGACCGGAACCTGGATTGGCAGGTAAATGTTTAAAAATAAGGCATACAGGGCATACTATCCGAAAAACAAGGAGGAATGATCCATATGAAAGCTCAGGTAGAGGATGGATGTGTGGCCTGCGGAGCCTGTGTGGCCGCATGCCCTGAGGTGTTCCGGTTTAATGACGACGGAGAAGCGGAAGCGTATGCGGAGGTGGCGCCGGAATATGAATATGCGGCTGAGGAGGCCAGGGATGCCTGCCCGGTATCTGTGATCAGTCTGGAAGGATAAACTGTAAAGAAGATGTAAAAGGATGGGAAAAAATTTTCCATCCTTTTTTCTTGACAAATGAACCGGAAAGCAGTACGATTGTACCAACATAATAATACAAATTGATTTCAAGATTAAGAGGAGAGAACTATGATTGAGATCAGACAACTGACAAAGGTATTTAAGCTGAGCAAAAAACAGATGGCAGAGGCCAAGACAAAAAATCCCAGGAAGACGGCGGTAGACCACCTGGACCTGACAGCCAAAGAAGGAGAAATCTACGGACTTCTGGGACCGAACGGGGCCGGGAAGACGACAACGCTCCGCTGTATTTCCACGCTGATCCGGCCCACCGGGGGAGAAATCTATGTCAATGGACATGAGGTGCGCAAAGAGCCGGAAGCGGTGCGTAACTGTATCGGATTTCTGACCAGCGATATCAAGCTGGACGACCAGTTTGACGTGGATTACATGTTCCGTTTCTTCGGACGTCTTCACCGGGTGCCGGAACAGGAGATCGAAAGAAGAAGAAAAGAACTGTTTACATATTTTGGAATCCAGGAGTTTGCAGGGAAAAAGATCAAGGAGCTTTCTACAGGAATGAAACAGAAGGCTGCCATTGCAGTCAGTCTGGTACACGATCCGGATATCATTATATTTGATGAACCTACCAACGGACTGGATATCATTACTGCCAGGTGTGTGACTGACTATCTGAAAAAGCTGCGCGACGAGGGAAAGCTGGTGATCGTTTCTACCCATATCATGTCAGAAGCGGAAAAGCTGTGTGACCGGATCGGCATTATCATCGATGGCTCCAAGGTGGCGGAAGGTACACTTGAAGAGCTGCTGACTCAGACCAATGCCTCGGATCTGGAGGACGCATTTTTTGAGTTTTACAAGGACAGAAAGGGGGAGGCATAAGTATGAGCGGGATCAGACAGATATTTGGAAAAGAACTGGCAAGGATTTTCAGGGATAAAAAAATGATCTTTTCCGTATTCCTGTTGCCGGTGATCATCATGATCGCTATTTTGTCGATCATTAATGTGCTTGCTTCCAACATGGAGAACAATATTGAATCTCACATATCAAATGTATATATGATGAATGAGCCGGAATCCTTTCAGCAGATTCTGGAGAATTCCGGAGTGAAGTGTAATATTACGGCCATTGACACGGATGCGCAGATGGAGGATGCAAAAGCTGAGATTTTAAGCGGGGATGCGGATTTGATCGTGGAATTTCCGGAAAATCTTGAGCAGGCAGTAGCTGGTTATCAGGAAGGAGATCAGATCCCACAGATCAAGACTTATCAGAACCCGTCAGAGGAATATTCCACCCAGGCGGCAGACAATCTGACGCAGGTGCTGGAGACTTACCGCCAGACGCTTTTGTCCCAGCGGGTAGGCGATATGGAGAGCCTGGTGGTTTTCCAGGTCAACGCAGACAATGACGAGATGTATATTCAGGATGAGGAGAAGGCAAGCGGCAGAGCCATCGGCATGATGCTCCCGTATTTCATCACCATCCTTTTGTTTGCAGGAGCCATGGGGATCGGTACGGATATGATCGCCGGAGAAAAGGAAAGGGGAACGATGGCAAGCCTTCTGGTTTCTCCGATCAAACGAAGCTCTATTGTACTGGGAAAAGTATTTTCCCTGATGGTGATTTCCGGACTTTCTTCGCTGATCTATGTGGCGGCCATGGTAGTCTGTGCGCCGATGATGATGGACAGTTTTGGAGGCGCGGGAGATCTGAATATCCAGCTTAGTATCCGTCAGATCCTGATGCTGGCCTTCCTGCTGGTGGCGATCTCATTCCTGTATTCCAGTATCATTGCACTTTTCTCGGTGTTTGCCAAATCGGTAAAAGAAGCCAGTACATATGTGATGCCGGCTTATATGCTGATCCTGGTGATCGGGCTTGTGACAATGTTTAATTTTGGAGAGACAGATTCGTCCAGCTATATGATACCTCTTTATAATGCAGCACTTACGCTGCAGGGGATCCTGACTCAGGAGACAACTCTTGCACAGTATGCAGTAACTCTTGTAGAGACACTGGTGATCGGCGGAGTGCTGACAGGAGTCATTGTAAAAGCATTTGAAAGTGAAAAAGTGATGTCTGCATAACCAGACAAGAAGCGGCCGCATATACTAAAGCAACGGTATATGCGGCTTATTTTTGCGGAATGGTCAAAAGGAGCGTTCCGGCAGAACATAAGAGCTATGGCCATAAGGAAAGGCGGTGGCGGTATGCGGCTGTGTGAACTGGAGGAAAAAGAGGTGATCAATGCCTGCGACTGCAAGCGTCTCGGGTTTGTGGCAGACCTGATCATTGAGGAATGTACGGGCCGGATTGAGGCATTGATCGTGCCCAAAAGCGGTAAACTTTGCGGATTTTTCTGTGACGGGGAAGAGTATGTGATTCCCTATGCCTGTGTGAAAAAGATAGGACCGGATATTATCCTGGTAGAGATTCATGAAAGAAATGGAAAGCCGCGATAAAAAGTACAGGGACATGGCAAAAAGTAGTTTGACTTCTGTATGACGGGCAGATATACTAGTAATTATACAGATGCATATTGAATGGATTGTTTTGTCTGAGAAAGAAAGGAACGAATGCTAGAATGAAATGCCCATATTGTAATCATCCGGACACCAGAGTGATAGATTCCAGACCTGCCGATGACGGCTGCTCTATTCGCAGACGCCGTTCCTGCGATGTGTGCGGAAAGCGGTTTACAACCTATGAGAAAGTGGAGACGATTCCGCTGATTGTGATAAAAAAGGACTCAACCAGAGAGCAGTATCACCGTGATAAAATTGAAAGCGGTGTGCTCCGCGCATGCTACAAAAGGCCCGTGCCGACTGAGAAGATCCAGGCAGCCGTGGACCGCATTGAGACGAAGATCTTTAGTATGGAAGCAAAAGAGATCCCAAGCAGCAAGATCGGCGAGATTGTTATGGAAGAACTGAAAGGGCTGGATGAGGTGGCATATGTCAGATTTGCATCAGTATACAGGGAGTTTAAGGATGTAAATACCTTTATGGATGAGTTGAAGAAGATTTTGGAATAAACGATCGAAGATTGGGTGAGATATAGAAGATGAGAACATACAAATTGACCATTTCTTATGATGGCAGCAGATATCAGGGGTGGCAGCGTCAGGCAACGACTGACAATACCATCCAGTTTGTGCTGGAATGGAGCATTGGGAAGCTGGTAGGCTATCGGGTACACGTGGACGGCGCGGGGCGGACGGATGCCGGCGTTCATGCCAGAGGCCAGGTGGCGTCTGTGAAATTGTCCAAGCTGTATGACACGAAAGAACTTAAGGATTCCCTGAACCGGTATCTGCCGGAGGATATCCGTATCGTAAAGGCAGAATTGGTAAAGAACGGGTTCCATGCCAGAAAGAGTGCAAAGGGAAAGAAGTACGAATATTATATTGACTGCCGCGAAAAGCCGGATGTGTTTTCCAGACGGCACTGCTATCACTATCCGGTGAAGCTGGATATAGAAGCTATGCGGAATGCGGCTGATTATCTGATCGGACCAAAGAACTTTACCAGCTTTACGGATGACAAAGACTGTAAAGATCCGGTGCGCCGGGTGACAAACATCAAGATCGTCCGGAATGGAGAAAAAGTCCGCATTACCTATTATGGAACCGGATTTTTGTATCATATGGTCAGGATCATGACGGGGACGCTTCTGGAAGTGGGAGCCGGGAAGAGGGACGGCTCCATGCTGCCGGTCGTGATAGCGGCAGAGGACAGAAGCCTAGCAGGATTTCTGGCGCCGGCCAGAGGCCTGTTCCTGAGGAAGGTATATTATTAGGAATACAGAACCTTAGATATTGATGGAGGACGCTGAATCATGAAGTTTGTTTCGTGGAATGTAAATGGGATCCGGGCCTGCGTGCAGAAAGGGTTCCAGGACGTATTTAAAGAGCTGGATGCTGATATTTTCTGTATCCAGGAGTCCAAAATGCAGGAAGGGCAGCTGGATCTTGAGACGCCGGGATATTACCAGTACTGGAATTATGCCGAAAGGAAGGGGTATTCCGGAACCGCCATTTTTACGAAGAAGGAACCGCTTCAGGTGTCCTATGGCATGGGGATCGAGGAGCACGACAAAGAGGGCCGCGTGATCACACTGGAATTTGAGGATATTTATTTTGTAACTGTTTATACGCCGAATTCTCAGAGTGAGCTGGCAAGACTTTCCTATCGGATGGAATGGGAAGATGCGTTCCTTGCATATCTGAAGAAGCTGGAGGAGAAAAAGCCAGTAGTCTTCTGCGGGGATTTAAACGTGGCGCATAAGGAGATCGATCTGAAGAATCCGAAGACTAACCGGAAAAACGCCGGGTTTACCGACGAAGAGAGGGCGAAGTTTACCCAGCTTCTGGATGCCGGGTTTATTGATACGTTCCGCTATTTTTATCCGGAGGCAGAGGGGATTTATTCCTGGTGGTCCTATCGTTTCCGTGCAAGGGAGAAAAATGCGGGGTGGCGCATTGATTATTTCTGTGTGTCCCAGTGCCTGAAAGACCGCCTGGTAGATGCAAAGATTTTGACAGATATTTATGGATCGGATCATTGTCCGGTTCTGTTAGAGATGAAAGAGGAGGCCTAGAAAAGCCTCCTTTTCTGCTATAGTTTTTTAAGGGGCAGCAGATGTTTGCGGTGGGACGGAAGTGCTTTTGATCCGCGGCTTTGCAGGGGTTACAGAAATCCGCCGTCCATGCGGATGATCTGTCCGGTGAGGTAGGTGGGCGACAGGGCGATTTCGTAGATCAGCCGGGCGGCCTCTTCGGGAGAGGCGAAGCGTCCCATAGGAATCTCTTCTTCCAGGGCAAGGCGTTCATCCTCTGATAACTGGCTGTTCATGGCAGTGTCAATGACTCCGAATGAGACGGCATTGACTGGGATACCGCTTGGGGCAAGCTCTTTAGCCAGTGCTTTTGTCAGGCCGTCCACGCCGGCCTTGGAGGCGGAGTAGGCTGCCTCACAGGAGGCGCCGGAGGTCCCCCACATAGAGGAAATATTGATGATCCGTCCGGACTGCCGGGAGACCATATGGGGGATAGCGGCCCGGCAGCAGTAAAAGACGGAAGAAAGATTGGTGTGGATGATCCGGTCCCAATCTTCGTCCGACATATCCATAAGAAGTCCGATGTGGGCGATGCCTGCATTATTGATCAGGATGTCCACGCCTTCGCACACCTGGGAGATCTTTTGAAAGATATCTCTTACGCAGGAGGGATCGCCTACGTCGCCGGGAACAATGTGGCAGTCTGTGTGATAGGTTTCCTGGATCGTGTGCTGTAGCTCTTTTAAGGCGTCTACAGAATTTTTACAGTTTAGAAACACGCGGAAGCCCTTAGAGGCAAAGAGGAGAGCGGTGCTTTTTCCAATACCTCTGGAAGCTCCGGTGATCAGTACAGTTTGATCTTGCATGTTGATACTCCTTTTTTGTTCATAACGGTGAAATCTGGCGCGCTGTTATCCCGGGTATGTGTACGGGACAGCGGTACTAGTAAGATTATACCCCGGAATTATTGCGAAGAAAAGATTCAAGTGATATGATTTAAATAGATTGGCAGCGTCAGCCTGCATAATCGAAGAAAGAGGTGCAGTATGATCGATAAAGCGATCGAGTTTGCAACGAAAGCCCATGAGGGGCAGTTACGTAAGGGGACCAGCAGGCCCTATATCGTCCATCCTATTGAGGTGGGAGATATTGTATCGACTATGACCAGAGATGAGGAAGTGATCAGTGCGGCGATTCTTCATGATACCATTGAGGATTGCGAGGGGATTTCCCAGAGGATCCTGGCCCAGACGTTTTCCGAGCGGGTGGCGTCTATGGTGGCGCAGGAAAGTGAGGATAAGTCCCGTACCTGGATGGAGCGGAAGCGGGCGACCATTGAGCACTTGCGGACGGCGTCCCGGGAGGTGCAGATGATCGGCCTTGCGGACAAGCTGTCCAACATGCGGGATATTGACAGGGACTATCCGATCGTGGGAGAGGAGCTGTGGAACCGGTTCCGGATGAAGGATAAAAATACGATCGGGTGGTACTATAAGGGGGTCAGGGATGCGCTGCAGGAAGGATTTTGCGGAGTTGCGGCGTATGAAGAATACTGCAGGCTGATTGAGAAAAATTTTGGGTAGAAGGACGAAGGCAGAAATGATTATCAGTGCGAGCAGGCGGACGGATCTCCCGGCCAGATACCCGGAGTGGTTTATGAACCGTTTAAGGGCAGGGGAAGTTCTGGTGCCGAATCCCTATAACCGGAAAAAGGTAAGCCGTATCGTATTATCACCGGATACGGTGGACTGTATTGTGTTCTGGAGTAAGAATCCGGAACCGATGCGTCCTTTTTTGCGGGAGATCGACGAGATGGGATATCGGTACTATTTTCAGATGACGATTACGGATTATGAGCAGGATCTGGAACCGGAAGTTCCCGAGATGGCAGAGGCTATGGCAACGTTTCTCCTGATGAGTGAGGAACTGGGGAAGGAGCGGATGGACTGGAGATTTGATCCGATACTTCTGACAAAAAAATATTCAAAGTCCTATCATCTGGAGAAATTCGAGATGATGTGTGAATGGCTGCATGACGCTACGACCCGGTGTATAGTAAGTTTTGTGGATGCTTATCGGGGAAGCCCTTTTGGCGAGCTGGAGGCAGAGGACATTGAGGATCTTGCATCGGGGCTTGGAAGGATTGCGGGCAAATATAAGCTTCCGCTTTACAGCTGTGCGGAAAAGCTGGATCTGAAGCGGTACGGGATCCGCCACGGGGCCTGTATAGATAAAGATAAGATTCATCAGATCGCAGGATACAAGCTGGATGTGAAGAAAGACGCAGGACAAAGGAGAGAATGCTGCTGCGTGGAGAGTATCGATATCGGGGCTTATGACACCTGTACCGGAGGCTGTAAATATTGCTATGCGGTGCACAGCCTGGAAAGCGCAAAGAAAAAATTTCAGCAGCACGACCCGGAATCGCCGCTGCTGATCGGGGATCTGCGGGGAGACGAGGTGGTCACGGATAAAGAGATGCACTCCCTTCGGGACAACCAGATTTCATTATTCGATCTGCCGGAGATGATATAATTAAATGGGGACGGGGGATTTTCAGAAATCCCCCGTCCCCATTTGCAATTATCCCCATTTTCATATACAATAGAAAAAAGATGTGGAAAATAATGTGGATAGAGGCGAGAGAGAAGGCAATGGCAGCATGAGTGAAATAAGGAAACGGATGATATTCCATGGCCGGGTCCAGGGAGTTGGTTTTCGTTATACAGCAAAGTATCTTGCCCGGTCGCTGGGCCTGACCGGATGGGTGGAAAACGAATATGACGGGACGGTGATTCTGGAAGTCCAGGGCAGAGAGGCATTGATCTATAAGTTGATGGAAGGGTTGAATCGCAATCAGTTCATTACAATAGACTGGATTGATACAGAAGAAATCCCGGTGGAAAAAGAACAGAGTTTCTATGTAAAATAGTGTGGATAGATGTGGGAAATGTGGAAAAAGTTTCATTGGGGACGGGGGATTTCCGGAAATCCCCCGTCCCCAATCGGATATGAGGAGGAACGATGGGAAAGAGTGTGGAAAACAAGGGTGTAAAAAACAGGATTGTGTCAGCGGCATGGCAGCTGTTTCATGAGAGAGGATATAATGGCACGACGGTAGATGATATTATTGAACTGTCGGAAACATCCAAAGGGTCGTTTTATTATTATTTCAATACAAAGGATGAGCTTTTAAATACTTTGTCTTTGATTTTGGATGACTATTATGAAGAGCTTGACAGCACGATGGATCCGGAGATGAATAGCTTTGATAAGCTTCTGTATTTGAATTATAAGATGCATGAGATGATGGAAGACAGGATCAGTATTGATCTGCTGGCGTCGCTGTACTCTACGCAGCTGGTTTCCCAGGGGCAGAGAAACCTTCTGGATCACAACCGGAATTACTATAAACTGATCACCAGGATCGTAGAGGAAGGCCAGAAGCGCGGTGAAATCCAGGCGGATCTGTCGGTGAGCGAGATCACCGGTTACTACTCTATGTGTGAGCGTGCCCTGGTTACAGATTGGTGTCTGAACCGCGGAAGTTATTCTTTGGGAGAATACAGCAGGAAATGTATGCCGATCATGCTGGAACATTTTAAGGCGAATTAATATGTGGAAAATGTGTGGATAATGTGGAAAAAATTTGATTGGGGACGGGGGATTTCTGGAAATCCCCCGTCCCCAATCAAAAAGGAGGAGGAGCTATGCTTATTCAGGGACTGCAAAAACTGACATTGCTGGATTATCCCGGCAAGGTGGCCTGTACCGTGTTCACGGCCGGGTGTAATTTCCGGTGCCCGTTCTGTCATAATGCGCCGCTGGTTATTGATACGCACAGGAATCCGGAGATTTCTCTGAAAGAAATCTACCAGTTTCTTGAGAAGCGAAAAGGTATTCTTGACGGAGTATGCGTGTCGGGCGGGGAGCCTCTGATCCAGCACGGCATCGAGACATTCCTGGAAAACCTGAAACGCATGGGATATGCGGTGAAACTGGATACCAACGGAAGCTTTCCTGATAAGCTGAAGAAGATCGTAGAGGAAGGCCTGGTGGATTATGTGGCCATGGATGTCAAAAATTCCCGGGAAAATTACGGGCGCACTATTGGGATCGAGGGGTATGACACCCGGAACGTGGAGAAAAGTGTCGGATATCTGCTGAGCGATGCGGTGGACTATGAATTCCGGACTACGGTAGTGCGGGAGTTTCACCAGCGTTCGGATTTTGAAGCCATCGGCTGCTGGATCAAAGGTGCAAGGAGATATTATCTGCAGCAGTTTCAGGATTCGGGGGATCTGATCCGGCCGGGACTCCATGCGTATAATGACAATATCATGAGACAGGCGCTGGATGTTGTAAAGGCATATGTCCCGTCAGCGGAGCTCCGGGGAATCTGATCACAGATGACCAGTTAAATAAGGGTATAAAATGGCAACAATATATTGTGAGAATGACAAAAACAAAACACAATATATTGTTGTTTTTTATTGACGTATATAGAGATATGGTGATATGATATAAGAACCGACGGAAGTTTTGCAAAGTACGAAGCAAAAGGACAATGAATCAGGAAGAAACGAGCAAGAAAAGATAAAGAAACGGGGGTCATCATATGTATCAGGTAATGAAGCGGGACGGGCAGATTGCAAAGTTTGATCTGTCCAAGATCTGTGTAGCGATTGAAAAAGCATTTCACGCGCAGGAAAAAGAGTATAATCAGGATATCATCGATCTTCTGGCGCTGAAGGTAACGGCAGATTTTGAGCCGAAGATCAAGGACGGGCTGATCCAGGTGGAGGATATTCAGGACAGTGTGGAAAATATCCTGATCAAGGCCGGCTATGCGGATGTGGCAAAGGGTTATATTCTGTACAGAAAACAGAGAGAAAAGATCCGGAACCTGAAGTCTACGATGCTGGATTATAAGGAAATCGTGGACAGCTATGTAAAAGTCACAGACTGGCGTGTGAAAGAAAATTCTACAGTGACCTATTCCGTGGGAGGCCTGATCTTGAGCAACTCCGGTGCAATTACGGCAAATTACTGGCTGTCAGAGATTTACGATGAAGAAATCGGCCAGGCTCACCGGAATGCGGACATCCATATCCATGACCTGTCTATGCTGACCGGATACTGTGCCGGATGGTCTTTAAAGCAGCTGATCCAGGAAGGACTTGGAGGAATCCCGGGCAAAATATCATCTTCACCGGCAAAGCATCTGAGCGTCCTCTGCAACCAGATGGTCAATTTCCTGGGGATCATGCAGAACGAATGGGCCGGTGCCCAGGCATTTTCATCCTTTGACACCTATCTGGCGCCGTTTGTACGGACAGACCAGCTGACCTATCCGGAAGTAAAGAAATGTATCGAATCCTTTATTTACGGGGTAAACACGCCGTCAAGATGGGGAACCCAGGCGCCGTTTTCCAACATCACCTTAGACTGGACGGTGCCGGATGATCTGGCGGACCTGCCGGCGATCGTAGGCGGAAAGGAAATGGACTTTACCTATGGAGACTGTAAAAAAGAGATGGATATGGTCAACAAGGCCTTTATCGAGATCATGATCGAAGGAGACGCTCATGGACGTGGTTTCCAGTATCCGATCCCGACCTACTCGATCACGAAGGATTTTGACTGGTCCGAGACTGAAAATAACCGGCTCCTTTTTGAAATGACGGCCAAGTACGGCACTCCGTATTTTTCTAATTATATCAATAGCGACATGCAGCCGAGCGACGTGCGCAGCATGTGCTGCCGCCTGCGGCTGGATCTGCGGGAGCTCCGTAAGAAATCAGGCGGATTTTTCGGAAGCGGCGAGAGCACGGGTTCTGTAGGCGTGGTTACCATCAACATGCCAAGGATTGCTTATCAGACAGCAAACGAGGAAGAGTTTTTTGCAAAACTGGACCGCTTAATGGACATTGCGGCAAGGTCTCTGCATGTGAAGAGGACTGTCATTACAAAGCTTTTGAATGAAGGGCTCTACCCTTATACCAAACGTTACCTGGGAACCTTTGAGAACCACTTCTCAACGATCGGCCTGGTGGGCATGAACGAGGCTGGGCTGAATGCGAAATGGATCCGTAAGGATATGACCCATAAAGAAACGCAGGAATTTTCCAGGAAGGTGCTGAATCACATGCGGGAGAGACTGTCATCTTACCAGGAGGAATACGGCGATCTGTACAACCTGGAAGCGACGCCGGCCGAATCCACAGCTTATCGGTTTGCAAAGCATGACAGAGAGCAGTTCCCGGATATTATTACTGCCGCAGAAGGAGACGGAACGCCCTACTATACCAACAGTTCCCACCTACCGGTCGGATATACAGAGGATATCTTCGATGCACTGGATATCCAGGACGAACTGCAGACGCTCTACACCTCGGGCACAGTATTCCACGCATTTCTGGGAGAAAAGCTTCCAAGCTGGAAATCGGCGGCTGCCCTGGTACGCAAGATTGCAGAAAACTACCGGCTGCCTTATTATACGCTGTCACCCACCTATTCCATTTGCAGGAATCACGGCTATCTGAACGGAGAACAGTATGTATGTCCGGAGTGCGGCGAGACGACGGAGGTTTACAGCCGGATCACCGGATACTACCGTCCGGTACAGAACTGGAACGATGGAAAGGCTCAGGAATTTAAGGACAGAAAAGTCTACGATGTCTTTCATTCCAAGTTCCATGGAAAGGCGGCGGATCTGACAGGAGAAAACGGCGGCGCTAGAGAGGATGTTAGACAGCCGGAAGTAAAAAATGTGGAAGGAGCGCTTCTGTTTACAACGAAAACCTGTCCTAACTGCGTGATCGCCAAGAGAACACTTGAAGAGGCGGGAATCCCCTATCAGGTGGTGGATGCACAGGAGCAGAAAGAACTGGCGAAAGCCTATGGAGTCATGCAGGCGCCGACCCTGGTGATCTCCGGGGATGAAGGAGTAGAAAAGCTGGCAGGTGCGGGCAGTATCAAGAGATATGCGGACGCACATGCTGTGCAGACATCATAAAGAAAATAAAAATCCGGGAAGAACCTTCCTTATAAAGAAGGCTTCCCGGATTTTCTTTTCAGGGCAGAATCCTTTCCCTGCATGAAATGGTCGTCTCTCAGGATTTCATAAGCGTTTTCATAATCGCCTTTCCGCATGTACCGCACCATTTTTTTGAGGCGTTCATTCGTCCTGGGGATGTGCATCCCATGACGGACCGAATACTGTCCGATCCGGATCTGTTCAGAAAGGTTATTTTCGTAGATCCGGTTGATCCGTTCATTGTCCAGAATACTCAGGATCTCCATGTGCATATCGGTGTCTGCCACCTCCCAGGCATAAGGGTCCGAAGCGGCGGCACACATTCTGACCACTCTTTCCTCGATCCGATAAGAGTATTCCTCATAACGGCCCGATGTGAAAATCAGGCGGAAGGCAGCGCCCTCCAGCAACTCCCGGAGCTGGTAGATGTCCTGGATATCCTTGTCCGTGATTTCCTTGACTGTGATGGAACGGTAATAATCATTGACCAGAAGGCCCTCAGCCTGAAGCATCTGGATTGCGGCGCGGACAGGGCTGCGGCTCATGCCCAGCTCTTCGGTCAGCATGGCTTCAGTAAGAGACATGCCGGGAGCGTAGGTCAGGTCCAGGATTTTATTTTTAATGGTCTGATAGGCCTGGTCGGCCAGAGACATGCTTTTCCTTGCCATAAACATCACCTTTGCTATTTGCTAAAATGTATACATAAAAATAATTTGTATACAAAGTATAACGGTTTTTCGGGAAAATCGCAAGATAAAAATAAAAAAGTGATTGACTTTTTTTCTGGAGAGTGTTATAGTCGCAATAGAAAGAAATTGTATACAAATTATTAAAATGTATACATAAACAAATGGAAAAGGATGGTAGAGACAATGAAATTAGGATTTATCGGAACCGGAAATATGGCATCTGCGATCATGGGAGGTATTATCCGCAATGAAGTAATCCCGGCGGAGGAAATTATTGGTGCGGATCTGTTTGCACCGGGAAGAGAGCGTGTGAAAAGCCAGTTTGGTATTCACGTGACTGACAGCAACAAAGAAGTGGCACAGAAAGCGGAAGTGATTATCCTTTCTGTAAAACCACAGTTTTATGCAGATGTAATCCAGGACATCAAAGATGAGATCAAAGATAACCAGATCATCATTACGATCGCACCAGGAAAGACGCTTTCCTGGCTGGAAGAGCAGTTTGGAAAACAGGTAAAAATCGTTCGCACCATGCCGAATACACCAGCTATGGTAGGAGAGGGAATGACGGCGGCATGCCCGAATCCTTATCTGAACGAAGAAGAAATCGCTTATGTAAAAACGCTTCTTCAGAGCTTTAGCCGTGTAGAGATTGTGCCGGAGCGTCTGATGGACGTGGTCGTATCCGTAAGCGGAAGCTCTCCGGCTTATGTATTTGTCCTGATCGAGGCTATGGCAGACGCTGCAGTATCCGGAGGTATGCCAAGAGCACAGGCTTATCAGTTTGCGGCACAGGCTGTTCTTGGAAGCGCAAAAATGGTACTGGATACCGGAAAGCATCCTGGAGAGCTGAAAGATATGGTATGTTCCCCGGCCGGAACTACGATCGAAGCAGTCCGTGTACTGGAGGAGCGTGGATTCCGCAGTGCTGTGATCGAGGCAATGAAGGTATGCGAGGAGATTTCCAAGAGCTTGTAAGAGGCAAAAAACCAGAGTATAATGAAGGGCAGAGCGGTCAGAAAGCTCTGCCCTTTTTATGCATTTGGAGGCGCATGTTCATGAAGAAGGAATTAAAATATTTTGAGATCGATGGAGCCGTGGGCGGCAGCCAGGAATGGTTTACTAATGTAGTGATGTATATGGGAGGCTGTGCGGCTGCCACTGCCTGCGACAGCTGTATCTATCTGGCCCGGGAATATGGCATGGAAGGACTTTACCCTTATGATGTCAAGAAACTAAGCAGGGAAGATTATGTCCGGTTCGGCCAGAGGATGAAGCCCTATATCCGGCCGCGGGTGGGCGGGGTAAAAGAGCTTCGCTGGTATGTGGATGGATTTTCCCGTTACATTGCAGACAGGGGAAGAGAATTAGAGGAACACTTTTCCCTTAAGATGCAGGAGTTTTCCGGAGATCATTCCTGTAAAGAGGCAGAAGCGGCTGTAAAGGAGCAGCTGGAGGCTGGCTTACCTGTTCCGTTTCTGATGCTGAAGCATAAGGATTCCAGGCGCTTTCAGGACTTTATCTGGCACTGGTTTCTGCTGATCGGATATGAGGGAGAAGGGGAAAAAATGACGGTGACAGCAGCCACTTATGGGGAGGCGGTCAAGCTTCCGTTTTATGACTTCTGGGATACCGGATATGCGGAAAAAGGCGGAATGATTTTGTATTCTCTGTCGTGAGATTTCATAAAAAGAACACAAAAGACTGGTATTCTAAAAAGAAAACAGGAAGGACAAGGAAGCGTGAAGAAAAAAATCGGGATTATTCTATGTGCGGTATTGGTAGTGGTTGCTGCGGTGGCTGCCATTGCTGATGAGTTGGGCGGAAGCGGAGAAAAGGACGCCGGGCAGGCGGAAGGGACGCAGGAGGAAGAGGCGTCAGGAAATATGGATGCGGAGACAAAAAGCGGCCTTACTAAGGAGCAGCAGAAGATCCAGACCCAGATTGAGGCGGTATACAATGTGGAAGATCAGCAGGCCATTGCGGACAGACTGGATGATGAGAAAAAATCTCAGGAATACACCTTTGATAATATGCTGATCGAATATAATCCATTTGGAACTAATACTCAGTCACTCTATGTTTATTTCAATACGGATGAAGCAGTAAGTATTTCCTATAATATTCACGTGGATGATGAAGAGATTGATGATTTCCGAAGGGGCGTATGGCAGGAAAATACCTATACGACAGAGCATGAGTTTCAGGTGATCGGTCTGATTCCGGATATGGAGAATACCATCACCTTTTTTATGACCAGGGAAGACGGATCCACAGACACGAAGGAGATTGTATATGAGATGGGAAGCCTTCTGGGAACAGAGGAGGTCGTGCTGGATTCGGAATTTCAGAAGGACACGCAGGAATTGGAGGATGGCCTGTATGTGGTGCTTGGAAATGACAGCGATGCTCTGGACTTTATGTATTACTATGATAACCAGGGGGTGCTGCGGGGCGAAATCCCCATTATCGGGTACCGGAGTCACCGCCTGTTGTTTGATGAGAATTCTGTGTATTTTAGTATCTCTGAAACAGAGCTGGCTCAGATGAACAGGCTGGGGCAGGTGACGAATGTTTATGATCTGGGGAACTACAAGCTGCACCAGGACTATGTGTTCGATGATAACGGGAATATGCTGATCCTGGGAACGGATACAACTCAGGACAGTGTGGAGGATATCGTACTGAGGCTGGACGTGGAAAGCGGTGCGGTAACAGAGGTGCTGGATCTGGGAGACTTGTTTGGAGATTTTAAGGAAGAATGTCAGAAAAATTCAGACGGAGAACTGGACTGGATGCATATTAATACGATCCAGTGGATGGGCAACGGATCTGTCCTTCTGAGTTCCAGGGAAACATCCTCGATCATAAAAATTGACAGTCTGTATGACGGCCCGTCAGTTTCTTATATTATTGGGGATCAGTCTGTTTGGGAAGGCACGGAATATGAAAACCTGGTATTTACAAGGCAGGGGGATTTTACTATTCAGGGTGGACAGCACACCATTACTTATGTAGAAGACCCAGGCCTGGCAGAGGGGCAGTATTATCTATACATGTTTAATAACAATATCGGTATCAGCGAGACGCGGCCGGATTTTGACTGGAGTGCGCTGGGGCTGACGGAATCTTCCGCAGAGGATGGAGATACTTCCTACTATTATAAATATCTGGTAGACGAAAATGCAGGAACCTTTTCGCTGGAGGATTCCTTTGAGGTTCCCTATTCCGGCTATGTGAGCAGTGCCCAGGATCTGGGAGGAAACACGGTTATAGATTCGGGGATTCCGGGAATTTTTGCAGAGTATGACAAAGACCATGAACTGATCGCACAGTATACCATGGACACGGAAAAATTCATTTACAGGGTGTACAAGTACGATTTTCAAGGGTTCTATTTTCAATAAAAGAAATAAAATCGGCATCTGAGACTTTACGGACGGGCCGGGATTCGTTACAATAGAAAAAGCATGGGTGAAGTCTGACGCCCAGGCGATGAGTATGGAAAACAAAGGAGCAGATAATATGGCAAATCCAATCGTAACCTTCGAAATGGAAAATGGAGATGTGATTAAGGCAGAGCTTTATCCGGAGACTGCCCCAAACACGGTAAATAATTTTATCTCCCTGGTGAACAAAGGCTTCTATGACGGCCTGATCTTCCACCGGGTGATCCGGGGATTTATGATCCAGGGGGGATGCCCGCAGGGTACCGGTACAGGCGGACCGGGATATCAGATCAAAGGAGAGTTTGCACAGAATGGGTTTCAGAATCCATTAGCGCATACAAAGGGCGTGCTGTCTATGGCGAGAGCAATGCATCCGGATTCCGCAGGGTCTCAGTTCTTTATCATGCATGAGAACGCCCCGCACCTGGACGGAGCCTATGCTGCATTCGGAAAGGTTGTAGAAGGGCTGGATGTGGTTGATAAAATTGCCTGCGTGGATACTGATTACAGCGACAGACCGCTGGAGGAACAAAAGATGAAAAAGGTAACGGTAGATACCATGGGAACCGAGTATCCGGAACCAGAGAAAGCGTAGGAAAAATGCAAGCTGTAAGATGCGCTGTGCCTGAAGGCAGCAGCGCATTTTTGCGCACGGAAAGAATCTTGTCTTGCAAAACAAGGGAAGATAACGTACAATAGTGAAAATAGTCGAGTCACAGGAGAACGGGAGGCGTAAAGGGACTATGGACATCATACAGACGGAGCATCTGGTTTATGAATACGCGAAACGGGATGAGGAAGGCAACATCACCGGGACGTCCCGGGCCATCGATGGAGTAGATATTGATATCCGGCAGGGACAGTTTGTGGCGGTCTTAGGACACAATGGATCCGGAAAGTCCACATTTGCCAAACATTTAAACGCCATCCTGGTGCCGACGGCAGGGACAGTATGGGTGGACGGGAAGGACACGAAGGCTCCGGAGGAACTCTGGAATGTGCGTCAGACTGCGGGAATGGTCTTTCAGAACCCGGACAATCAGATCATCGGAACGGTGGTGGAAGAGGACGTGGGCTTTGGACCGGAAAACTTAGACGTGCCGACAGACGAGATCTGGCAGCGGGTGGAAGAAAGCCTGAAAGCAGTGGGGATGCTGGAGTACCGGCACCATTCACCGAATAAGCTGTCCGGTGGACAGAAGCAGCGGGTGGCCATTGCCGGAGTAGTGGCTATGGAGCCAAAGTGCATTGTACTGGATGAACCTACAGCTATGCTGGACCCAAGCGGCAGGAAGGAAGTATTAAAAACCGTTCAGGAGCTGCGGACCAAGAAGCAGGTGACGGTGATCCTGATCACCCATTATATGGAAGAAGTGATCGATGCAGACAAGATCTATGTCATGGATCATGGTCATGTAGTCATGGAAGGAACGCCGCGGGAAATATTTTCTCAGGTGGACACCCTGAAAAAGTACCGTCTGGACGTGCCGCAGGTGACGATCCTGGCAGACGAGCTTCGCAAAAGAGGCCTTGATATCCCGGCCGGGATCTTGAGGAAAGAGGAGTTGGTGGAAGCGCTATGTCGATCAAATTAGAGCATATCAATTATATTTACAGCGAGGGAACCGCATACGAAAAGCATGCATTGAAAGATGTGAACCTTGAAATCCGGGATGGGGAATTTGTAGGAGTCATCGGACATACGGGCTCTGGGAAATCCACACTGATCCAGCATCTGAACGGGCTTTTGAAGGCCAGTAGCGGAGCGCTTTATTTTAATGGCAGAAATGTCTATGAGGAAGGCTACCCGATGAAGGAACTGAGAAGCCAGGTGGGATTGGTGTTCCAGTATCCGGAGTATCAGCTGTTTGAAGCAGATGTGATGACAGATGTGTGCTTCGGCCCGAAAAACCAGGGACTTTCACCGGAGGAATGTAAGGAGAGGGCCATGGAGGCGTTGAAGCTTGTCGGCCTGAAAGAAAAGTATTATCAGTCTTCTCCCTTTGAACTGTCCGGAGGACAGAAAAGGCGGGCCGCGATAGCAGGGGTCCTGGCGATGCGCCCGAAGGTGCTGGTCCTGGATGAACCTACCGCAGGGCTGGACCCGAAAGGAAGGGACGAGATCCTGGGGCAGATTGCCTCTCTTCATAAAGCCAGCGGCCTGACAGTTATCCTGGTGTCTCATAGTATGGAGGACATTGCAAGGTATGCAAACCGGATCATCGTGATGGATCATGGCAAAGTGCGCTATAACGATACGCCGAAACATGTATTTACCCATTATATGGAACTGGAGAAAATGGGGCTTGCGGCCCCGCAGGTGACCTATATCATGCACGATCTGAGAGAACATGGGCTTTCTGTGACCACGGATGTGACGACCGTAGAGGAGGCGGCGGATCAGATCATGCAGGCATTGGAGATGAAACAATGATTCGAGATATTACCATCGGACAATATTATCCGGCAAAAAGCATACTGCACAGGCTGGATCCCAGGGTCAAGCTGGTATCTACGCTTCTGTATCTGATCTCTCTATTCCTGTTCAGGAGTATTTCCGGGTATCTTGTGGCTACCTTATTTCTGGTGTGCATCATACGCATGTCAAAGGTTCCGCTTTCCTACATCGTTAAAGGGCTGAAGCCCATTATTATGCTGCTGCTGATCACGGTGCTTTTTAATCTGTTCCTGACCCGGGATGGGGACGTACTGGCCCATTTCTGGATCTTTACGATTACAGAGGGAGGGCTTGTCACCGCTGTATTTATGGCTGTGCGTCTGATCTATCTGATCATCGGATCGTCGCTTATGACCTTTACCACCACGCCAGGTGAACTGACGGACGGACTGGAGGATCTTCTTAAGCCTTTGAACCGGATCAAAGTACCGGTGCATGAGGTGGCGATGATGATGTCTATTGCTCTTCGGTTTATCCCGATCCTGCTGGAGGAGACGGATAAGATCATGAAAGCACAGATTGCCAGAGGGGCAGATCTGGAAAGCGGCAATATGATCCAGAGAGCCAAGAGCATGATCCCGATCCTGGTGCCTTTGTTTGTGTCTGCATTCCGGAGGGCCAATGATCTGGCGCTGGCTATGGAAGCCAGATGTTATCACGGCGGCGAAGGACGTACAAAGATGAAGCCCCTCAGGTATCATACCAGGGATTTTGTGACGTATGTGGTGGTTGTGGTATATGTGATCGCAGTGTTTGTGATCGGACGCTATGTTCCGCTCCATATCTGGATATTTTAAGACTGGACTATTGAAAAATGAAAAGAATCAGACTGACCGTTGCCTATGACGGCACGGATTATTGCGGCTGGCAGGTCCAGCCGAATGGTGTGACAATTGAAGAAATGCTGAACCGGGCGATCCGGAAGCTGACGGGCGAGGACATTCAGGTGATCGGCGCCAGCCGGACGGATTCCGGGGTCCATGCCCTGGGAAATGTGGCAGTATTTGATACAAACTCCACGATCCCTCCGGAGCGGATGAGTTACGCGCTGAATCAGCGGCTGCCAGAGGATATTGTGGTAGTGCGCTCAGAAGAGGTGCCGGAGGACTGGCATCCCAGATATCAGGACCGGATCCGGAAGACTTACGAGTATCATATTTATAATGCGCCGGTGCCCAATCCGCTGCGCCGGAGATATGCGTCATATGTATCCTTTCCGCTGGATGTGGAAAAGATGCAGGAGGGAGCTTCCTGTCTGGAAGGAGAGCATGACTTTGTCAGTTTCTGTAATGTCCGCACACAGGTGGAAGATACCGTGCGGACAGTGGAAAAACTGGAAATCAGCAGAGAAGGACCGGAGATCGTGATACGGATCACCGGAAACGGCTTTCTCTATAATATGGTCAGGATCATTGCAGGGACTTTGATCCGGGTGGGAAGAGGTTTTTATCCGCCGGAAAAGGTACAGGAGATATTGGAAGCCAGACGGCGGACCGAAGCAGGAGTAACAGCCCCTCCTGAGGGACTGGTGCTTGTAGAGATTGCTTATTTTTCATAAAAGTGCTATGCAAATGGCTGTTTATGAGATAAGATAAAGAAAAATCATGGGAGGAGAAACTATGGAGATGTTTATGAACATTGTTCCGGTTCTTGGGGTGATCGGACTTTTGTTTGCCGGGTATCTGGCGGCGAAAGTCAGCAGACAGGATGCCGGGACAGAAAAAATGAAGGAGATATCTCGGGCGATCAGCGAGGGGGCAAGAGCGTTCCTGATGTCCGAATATCGGATCCTTGTGATATTCGTGATTGTGCTGTTCGTGCTGATCGGTATCGGAATCGGAAACTGGGTAACTGCCGTTTGTTTTGTAGTGGGAGCTCTGTTTTCCACACTGGCCGGGTACTGCGGAATGACCGTAGCGACAAAGGCGAATGTCCGCACGGCGAACGCGGCAAGAACAAAGGGAATGAATCAGGCGCTGTCCATCGCTTTTTCCGGCGGTGCGGTTATGGGAATGTGTGTAGCTGGTTTTGGCGTGCTGGGAGTCAGCCTTGTTTATCTGCTGACTAAGAATGTAGACGTGTTGTCTGGATTCAGCCTGGGAGCTTCTTCGATCGCGCTGTTTGCACGTGTAGGCGGCGGTATCTATACGAAAGCTGCTGACGTGGGCGCTGACCTGGTCGGAAAAGTAGAAGCAGGGATTCCGGAGGATGATCCGAGAAATCCGGCGGTTATCGCTGACAATGTGGGAGACAATGTAGGAGACGTGGCCGGTATGGGCGCCGACCTGTTTGAATCCTATGTAGGTGCGCTGGTATCCGCCCTGACTTTGGGAATTGTTTACTTCCAGGTGTCCGGTGCGGCCTATCCTCTGATCGTGGCAGGTCTTGGACTTGTAGCTTCTATTCTGGCAACATTTTTCGTGCGCGGGGACGAGAATGCGAATCCGCACAAGGCGCTGAAGATGGGCTCCTATGTGTCCAGTGCTATCGTGTTGGTGGTGGCTGTGATCTTCAGTAAATACTGCTTTGGTGATTACAATGCAGCGATCGCGGTAATCGCAGGACTGATCGTAGGACTGATCATTGGTATCATCACAGAAGTTTATACTTCCGGCGACTATAAATCTGTAAAAGAAATCGCAGAACAGTCAGAGACCGGAGCGGCAACCACGATCATCAGCGGTATTTCTGTGGGAATGAAATCCACCGCAATTCCGATCCTTCTGATCTGTGTGGGTATTTTTGTGGCATACCAGTTCTGCGGACTGTATGGAATCGCACTGGCGGCGGTAGGAATGTTGTCAACGACAGCCATCACCGTGGCGGTAGACGCGTACGGACCGGTAGCAGACAACGCAGGCGGCATTGCAGAGATGTCCGGACTGGATCCGGAGGTCCGCAAGATCACAGATAAGCTGGATGCAGTTGGAAACACAACAGCAGCCATGGGAAAAGGTTTTGCGATTGGATCCGCAGCTTTGACAGCTCTTGCACTCTTCGTATCTTATGCAGAAGCGGTACAGCTGGAAAAGATTGACCTTCTGGACAGCCGTGTGATCATCGGAACATTGATCGGAGGCATGCTTCCGTTCCTGTTCTCAGCTATGACCATGGAGTCTGTATCCAAGGCGGCTTATCAGATGATCGAAGAAGTAAGAAGACAGTTCCGCACCATGCCTGGAATCATGAAGGGCACGGAAAAACCGGATTATAAGTCCTGTGTGGCAATCTCCACAACAGCGGCTCTGAAGGAAATGCTGGTGCCCGGCGTTATGGCAGTGGCAGCTCCTCTGCTTGTGGGTATCCTGCTTGGAACAGCTGCCCTTGGCGGTATGCAGGCGGGAGCACTGACCACCGGTGTTATGATGGCAATCTTTATGTCTAATGCCGGAGGAGCATGGGATAACGCAAAGAAATACATCGAAGACGGCAATCACGGCGGAAAAGGCAGCGAAGCACATAAAGCGGCTGTCGTAGGCGATACCGTAGGCGATCCGTTCAAAGATACATCCGGACCGTCTATCAACATTCTGATCAAACTGATGACCATCGTGTCACTGGTATTCGCACCACTGTTCCTTGCAGTAGGCGGAATATTGTAAGACGAAGGCGAAAAGGGGACGTACACTTTTGCAAAAAGTGTACGTCCCCTTTTGCGTTATGTGGGGATTTGTGATAAGATAAACAGCGGAGCCAAGAAGAAATAGTATGGAGACAATTATTGATTTTATTTTAGAAAAGAGGCAGATAAAGATGACAAAGGTAGACATTATCTCGGGTTTTCTGGGAGCGGGGAAGACCACATTTATCAAGCAGATGATCGATCAGGTATTTGCGGGGCAGAAGCTGGTGCTGATCGAAAATGAGTTTGGTGAGATTGGTATTGATGGAGGATTCCTGAAAGACGCCGGAATCGAAATCACGGAAATGAATTCTGGCTGCATTTGCTGTACGCTGGTGGGAGACTTCAGTGTGGCGCTGAAAAAGGTGCTGGATGAGTACCATCCGGACCGCGTTCTCATCGAGCCGTCGGGAGTCGGCAAGCTTTCTGATATCGTTCGTGCGGTGGAGGATGTGAAAACGGATGCACCGATCGAGATCGAAGGAAGGATTACGGTTGTCGATGGGAAAAAGGCAAAAATGTATATGAAAAACTTTGGTGAATTTTACAAAGACCAGGTGGCAAGCGCCTCCACCATCGTTATCAGCCGAACCCAGGAAATGAGCGGCGATAAGATCGAGGAATGTGTAGCGCTTCTCCGGGAAGAGAATAAAGAGGCGGCCATTATCACGACTCCATGGGAGCAGCTGGGCGAGGAATCAATCCGCCGTGCCCTGGAGCACAGGACAGGAATGGAGGATCTGATGGAGGATTCCCACGATCACCATGACCACCATGATCACTGCGGCTGTGGCCATGACCACCATGACCACCATGGTCATCATCATGACCATCATGACCATCATGATCATTGTCATCACGATCACGACCACCATGATCACTGCGGCTGTGGCCATGACCACCATGACCATGACCATCACCATCATCATGCAGATGAAATCTTCACCAGCTGGGGAAGAGAAACTGCTCATCAGTACACAGAAGGAGAACTGGAACAGATCCTGAAAGCACTGTCCGAAGGTGAAGCTTATGGCACGGTTCTCAGAGCGAAGGGCATCATCCCCGTGGAAGGCGGCTTGTGGAAACAGTTTGACCTGGTGCCGGGCGAGTACGAGGTGCGGGAAGGACAGCCGGATTATACCGGACGTCTGTGCGTGATCGGAACAGACCTGAAAGAGGAAGAACTGGCGGTGCTTTTCCATCTTTCATAGAACAGGGCAAAGAAAATAAAGCGGAAGGTGATAAAAATGACAGTAGTACCTTTATTCGTGTGTACTGGTTTTCTGGACAGCGGGAAGACCACACTGGTCAAAGAGACCCTGATGGAGCAGGAGTGGATCCAGCCCGGACGGACGCTTCTGATCTGCTGCGAGAAAGGAGAAGTCGAATATCCGGAAGAATATCTGAAATCCAAAAACATGGTTCTTCACCAGGTGACAGAAAAAGAACAGCTGACATCAGCGTTTTTTAAAAGCTGCAATAAAAAATACCGGCCGGTTCAGGTGGTGATTGAATATAACGGCATGTGGAAGCTGGAGGATCTTTTAAGCATTAAATATCCCTACAACTGGGAACTGCAGGGGGTTTACTCTACAGTAAACGGGCTGACCCTGGATATGTATCTGAAAAATATGCGCAACATGCTGATGGAACAGCTGACAGAGTCCGAGCTGATCGTTGTTAACCGATGTGCGGAGGGTGTGGACCGCTCGGGATTCCGTCGGGCCCTGAAGGTGCAGAATCCAATGGCGCAGCTGATCTTTGAAGATACAGAAGGACGGATCATCCAGCCGTCTTCGGACGACCTTCCTTACGACACCGGGCAGGATGTGATCGAGATTGCGGATGAGGATTTCGGGATCTGGTATGTGGATGCCTATGACCATCCGGACCGGTATCTGGACAAAACCATGGTATTTAAGGCACAGATTTTTCGACCGAAGGGTATGGAGGACAATATGTTTGTGCCGGTGCGCAAGATTATGACCTGCTGCGCCGCAGATATCCGTTTCTATGGATATCCGTGCAGATCCAAGAAAAAGATTGAAGGAGACAAGCGTAAATATTATCAGGTGACAGCAAGATTCGCATATGAGTCCGTCGGATTCGGGAACGAGCAGCCGGTCCTTTATCTGGAGGGGCTTGAAGAGGCGGAAAAGCCAAGAGAAGATGTGGTCTATCTGGGGTAATGTGTACCGAAAAAGGAACAAAAATAAGCTTAAGAATCACTAGACTTTTAAAATACCAGGGACTATAATATTTATATATGCCAAATTATTTATAATTTGTACAATTTTTGAAGGAGGAACAACGAAAATGGCAAGAAAAATGAAGACCATGGATGGTAATCAGGCTGCGGCTCATGTGGCATATGCCTACACAGAAGTTGCAACAATTTATCCGATTACTCCATCATCTGTTATGCCAGAACATGTAGATGAGTGGGCAACCGAGGGAAGAAAGAATATCTTTGGACAGACAGTCCAGGTTACAGAAATGCAGTCAGAGGCAGGTGCGGCAGGTGCTGTACACGGAGCTCTGTCCGCAGGTGCCCTGACCACTACATTTACAGCATCTCAGGGACTTCTGCTGATGATCCCGAACCTGTACAAGGTTGCAGGTGAGCAGCTTCCGGGTGTGTTCCACGTATCCGCACGTGCACTTGCAAGCCATGCACTTTCCATCTTTGGAGATCATTCTGACGTGTATGCCTGTCGTCAGACAGGAGCAGCAATGCTCTGTGAGTCCAGCGTACAGGAAGTCATGGACTTAAGCCCGGTTGCACATTGTGCGGCTCTGAAAGGCAAGCTCCCATTTATCAACTTCTTTGATGGATTCCGTACTTCCCACGAGATTCAGAAGATCGAGACATGGGATTACGAAGATCTGAAAGACTTGGTAGATATGGATGCGATCGATGAATTCAGAAATCATGCACTGAATCCAAATCATCCATGCCAGAGAGGTTCCGCACAGAATCCGGATATCTTCTTCCAGGCAAGAGAGGCCTGCAATCCGTATTACGATGCTATGCCGGGAATCGTTCAGGAATACATGGACAAGGTTAATGCAAAGATCGGCACCAACTATAAGCTGTTCAACTACTACGGAGCAGAGGATGCTGAAAAAGTTATCGTTGCAATGGGATCCGCATGCGATACCATCGAAGAGACCATTGATTACCTGCTGGCAGCCGGTGAAAAAGTCGGTGTCGTAAAAGTACGTCTGTACAGACCATTCTGTGCACAGGCACTGATCGACGCTATCCCGGATACTGTAAAATACATCAACGTTCTGGACAGAACGAAAGAGCCGGGAGCACAGGGCGAGCCTCTGTACCTGGATGTTGTATCCGCACTGAAAGGATCCAAGTTTGACAGCGTACCGGTATACAGCGGACGTTACGGACTGGGCTCCAAAGACACCACACCTGCACAGATCGTTGCAGTATTCAATAACACAGAGAAGGAAAGATTCACCATCGGTATCGAAGATGATGTGACAAACCTGTCTCTTACTACAGGACCGGCTCTGGTTACCACACCGGAGGGAACCATCAACTGCAAGTTCTGGGGACTTGGCGCTGACGGTACGGTAGGCGCAAACAAGAACTCCATTAAGATCATCGGTGACAACACAGACATGTACGCACAGGCTTACTTTGACTATGACTCCAAGAAGTCCGGCGGTGTTACCATGTCTCACCTGCGTTTTGGTAAATCACCGATCAAATCCACATACCTGATCCACCAGGCAAACTTTGTTGCATGTCACAATCCGTCTTATGTGAATAAGTACAACATGGTTCAGGAGCTGGTAGACGGAGGAACATTCCTTCTGAACTGCCCATGGGATATGGAAGGACTGGAGAAACACCTTCCGGGACAGGTAAAAGCATATATTGCCGATCACAACATCAAGTTCTACACCATCGATGGTATCAAGATCGGTAAGGAAATCGGACTTGGCGGACGTATCAATACCGTTCTTCAGTCTGCATTCTTCAAGCTGGCAGCCATCATTCCGGAAGAGGAAGCCATTGACCTGATGAAGAAGGCTGCAAAGGCTACTTACGGAAGAAAAGGTGATAAGATCGTACAGATGAACTACGATGCGATCGATGCCGGAGCAAAACAGGTACACGAAGTAGAGGTTCCGGAATCCTGGAAATCCTGCCAGGACGAAGGCCTGTTCTCACCTGAAGTAAAAGGCGGAAGAGAAGACGTAGTAAGCTTTGTTAAGAATATCCAGACAAAGGTAAATTCTCAGGAAGGAAATACTCTGCCTGTATCTGCATTTAAAGATTATGTAGACGGTTCCACGCCGTCCGGATCTTCTGCATACGAGAAACGTGGTATTGCGGTAGATATCCCGGTATGGAAGCCGGAGAATTGTATCCAGTGTAACCGTTGTGCATACGTTTGTCCGCATGCAGTTATCCGTCCGGTAGCTCTGACAGAGGAAGAGTATGCAAATGCACCGGAAGGAATGGCAGCAATCGATATGATCGGTATGCCGGGAATGAAATTCTCCATGACAGTATCCGCTTACGATTGTACCGGATGCGGCTCCTGTGCAAATGTATGTCCTGGAAAGAAGGGCGAGAAGGCTCTGGTTATGGAAAACATGGAAGCAAATGCCGGAAAACAGGATTTCTTCGACTATGGAAGAGCAATCGAGGTAAAACCGGAAGTTGTTGCCAAATTCAAACCGGAAACCGTAAAGGGAAGCCAGTTCAAACAGCCGCTGCTTGAGTTCTCAGGAGCATGTGCGGGATGTGGAGAGACTCCATATGCAAAACTGGTAACACAGCTGTTCGGTGACAGAATGTATATTGCAAACGCAACAGGATGTTCCTCTATCTGGGGTAACTCCTCACCGTCTACACCATATACCGTTAACGAAAAAGGACAGGGTCCGGCATGGTCCAACTCTCTGTTTGAGGACAATGCAGAGTTCGGCTATGGTATGCTGCTTGCTCAGAAAGCAATCAGAAAGAGACTGAAAGAAGAAGTAGAAAACATTGCAGCATCTGACAAGGCTTCCGCAGAAGTAAAAGAAGCGTGCCAGGAATATCTGGATACATTCAACTGCGGCGCAAGCAACGGAGATGCTACAGATAAATTAGTTGCCGCTCTGGAAGGATGCGACTGTGATCTCTGCAAGGATGTTGTAAAGAACAAAGACTTCCTGGCTAAGAAGTCCCAGTGGATCTTCGGTGGTGACGGATGGGCTTACGATATCGGATTCGGCGGTGTTGACCATGTACTTGCAAGCGGTGAGGACATCAACATCATGGTATTCGATACCGAGGTTTACTCCAACACGGGCGGACAGTCCTCCAAAGCTACTAAGACTGGCGCTACCGCTCAGTTCGCTGCAAACGGAAAAGAAACCAAGAAGAAAGACCTGGCAGGCATCGCTATGAGCTATGGCTACGTATATGTAGCACAGATTGCTATGGGTGCTGACTTCAACCAGACTGTGAAAGCAATCGCAGAGGCAGAGGCATATCCGGGACCGTCACTGATCATTGCATACGCTCCATGTATCAACCATGGTATCAAGAAAGGTATGAGCAAAGCTCAGACTGAGGAGCAGCTGGCAGTAGAATGTGGATACTGGAACAACTTCCGCTTCAACCCGGCAGCAGAAGGCGCGAAATTCACGCTGGACAGCAAAGAGCCGAAGCAGGAAGAGTATCAGGGATTCCTGGACGGAGAAGTTCGTTACAACGCTCTGAAGAGAGCAGATCCGGAAAGAGCCGCAAAACTCTTCGCAAAGAACGAGAAAGAGGCTATGGACAGATATGCTTATCTGAAGAAGCTGGTAACTCTGTACGGAGAAGACTAAAAACCAGAAGGATTTTAAATCCACAAGATAAAAAACGGGGCAGACAAGTTGTCTGTCCCGTTTTCCTTTGCGTATGATCGAATATGGCAGAAATGATTTTTTGTTGCCAATAATGGAATAATATGGTATGATAATGGAAATAAAACGGTGAATCGGATGGTTTGGAAAAAGGGGGTTGTTTCTATGACGCTTGAGGAGATGCGGGAAAAGAAGAGGGAATATGGTTTTACCAATGAGCAGATTTCTGCTTACACCGGGGTTCCGCTTGCGACGGTGCAGAAGATTTTCGCCGGGGTTACAGAATCGCCCAGATATGCCACCTTACAGGCGCTGGAGACGCTGTTTCGTCAACTGGAAGGAGAAAGAAATCCGGGCCTGGCAGCAGACCGGGTGGCGGAAAGCCAGGCGTATATGGCGGAGGGTTTGAAGTCCCAGGGAGAATATACGCTGGCGGATTACTATTCTCTGCCGGACGAGAGGCGGGTGGAGCTGATCGACGGTGTGATCTATGATATGTCATCGCCGGAGTCCATCCACCAGATCTTGATTACAGAAATCTGGAGTCAGCTGCGAAGCTATATTGACCGGAAGAAAGGGGACTGCCTGCCTATGATCGCTCCGCTGGATGTGCAGCTTGACCGGGATGACCGGACGATGGTGCAGCCGGACGTGCTGGTGGTATGCGACCGCGGCAAGGTGGTGCGGCGGTGTGTTTACGGGGCGCCGGACTTTGTGGCGGAGATCCTTTCCAAATCTACATGGGAAAAGGACATGTATGTAAAGCTTGGAAAATATGAGGCGGCAGGAGTCCGGGAATATTGGATCGTCGACCCAAAGAAGAAAAGAGTGCTGGTCTATGATTTTGAACACACAGACTTTCCGGCGCTGTATACATTTATGGATCAGATTCCGGTAGGGATTTTTGACGGAGAGTGCAGGGTAGATTTTGCGGCCATCTATGAGTATGTCCGGTTCCTTTATGAGCTGGATGAGGACGAATAAATATCTATTGCCGCCGGGAGGAATAAAAGGTAAAATAGTTGAGGAGTTTTAGAAAGTGGGGAAGAGAGTATGGAATTGACAGAAGAGATTTTGAGAGACGCCCTGCATTATGGCAAGGCGTTTACCAAACTGGGGCGGACAGCACAGTATATCCCCGAGCTGCGCGCCGTTAATCGGTATTATCTGGGGATCTGTACTATGGATCTGGACGGAAATGTACTGGAAGTCGGGGATACAAGAGTGCCTTTTACGATCCAGAGTATCTCCAAGCTGGTGTCTCTGATCCTTGCGATCCGTGACTGCGGGGCGGACCATCTGTTCCATGAAAAGGTTGGGGTAGAGCCTACGGGAGATCCCTTTAATTCGATTGTAAAGCTGGAAACAAAGACCAGACCATTCAATCCCTTTATCAATGCCGGAGCGATCACGGTGGCAAGCTGTATCCAGGGAAAAGATGCCGATGAAAAGTTTGGGCGGTTTCTGGAATTTACAAGAAAGCTGTGCAATAATCATGAAATTGCACTGAATCAGCCGGTATATGAGTCGGAGAGAGAAACAGGAGACAGGAACCGGGCACTGGCATATTACCTGAAGGCTTCAGGGATCCTGGAAGGGGATGTGGAGGAGTGCCTGGATTTTTATTTCCGCATGTGCTCGGTGGATGTGACTGCCCATGATATCGCATATATGAGTCTTGTGCTTGCGAATCATGGAATAGATCCTCTGGACGGGGAAGAGCTGATCGAGCCTCAGTATGCAAAGGCGATCAGGGCATTGATGCTTACCTGCGGCATGTATGATGGCTCGGGAGAATTTGCCATGACCGTAGGCTTTCCTGCAAAGAGTGGTGTCGGCGGGGGAATTGCGGTGCCTCTGGTGGATCGGATGGGTATCGGTGTATTTGGTCCTGCCCTGGATGAGAAGGGAAACAGTGCGGGAGGCATTAAAATATTAGAGTATCTTTCAAATAAAATGAATATTTCTCTTTTTTAGTAATGTAAGATTTTGCATTACTTATTGACATTTACCAAGAAAGATGTAAAAATGGACTAGATAAATCATGAAGAACCAGATAGAGGTGCGGGCTTCATCAGTATTTGAAAAGCATGGGTTCCGGAGAGACTGCTTTTAGAAAGAAAGGGGAGACCGCCGAAGGGGGAAGGAGAGTTCCGGATTTTTGTCCCTCTGGGACGCAGTCAGAACATGCTGCGGACTGTCACTTTTGTGGAGCGCTATCAGGGATAAGAGTCGGGAACTGCGGATGAAAAGACAGAAAAAGAGATGATTATGCCATGGGCGCGGAAGAAAAGCGTTGTTCATGGCATTTTTTATTTACTTTTACAGATTTGTATTTTAGAAAGAGAGGAAGAGGTAACTATGAGAGGGAAAAGGAAAATCCTGTGGGGAACAATGACTCTGCTGCTGGTCCTGGCCTTAAGTACCATGACAGTATTTGCGGCAGACGGGGCAGAGGAGTATGTTCCTGATATGTATGCGACTTTCTGGTCTTTGATTCCGCCGGTGGTGGCTATCGTGCTGGCGTTGATCACAAAAGAGGTATACAGTTCACTGTTTATCGGGATCCTGATAGGTGGTGTTTTTTATTCCGGATTTCAGTTTGAGCGGACGATCACACATGTCTTCCAGGACGGGATCGTAGGTGTGCTGTCCGACAGCTATAATGTGGGAATACTGGTGTTTCTGGTGATTCTGGGGATCATGGTATGTATGATGAACAAAGCGGGAGGCTCTGCGGCGTTCGGGCGCTGGGCCAGCGAACATATCAAGAGCCGTATCGGGGCACAGCTTGCTACGATCCTTTTGGGAGTTCTGATCTTTATTGATGACTATTTCAACTGTCTGACAGTGGGAAGTGTTATGCGGCCGGTGACAGATAAGCACAATGTTTCCCGGGCAAAGCTTTCCTATCTGATCGATGCGACGGCAGCGCCGGTATGTATCATTGCGCCGATTTCCTCCTGGGCGGCGGCTGTAACAGGGTTTGTAGAGGGAGAGGATGGATTTTCCATTTTCATCCGGGCGATTCCATATAATTATTATGCGCTTTTGACTATTACGATGATGATAGCGCTGGTACTTCTGAAAGTGGATTACGGTCCGATGAAGCTCCATGAGGACAATGCCAAAAAAGGAGATATTTATACAACACCGGACCGTCCCTATGCAGGGATGGAGGAAGAGGTCGATGAGTCTAAGGGGCGTGTGATTGACCTTGTATTTCCGATTCTGGTGCTGATTGTGTGCTGCGTGATCGGGATGATCTATACGGGAGGATTTTTCTCCGGTACGGGGGTTGTTGAGGCGTTTTCTAACAGCGATGCCTCGGTAGGCCTGATGTTTGGAAGCTTCTTTGCTTTTGTGATCACGACCGTATTTTATGCGATCCGCAAAGTGCTGTCCTTTAGTGAGACTATGACCTGTGTTCCGGAAGGATTCAAGGCGATGGTCCCGGCAATCCTGATCCTTACATTTGCCTGGACGCTGAAGGCGATGACAGACAGTCTGGGTGCGGCAGAATATGTGGCAGGAGTCGTGGAAACAGCAGCCGGAGGATTCCTTCACCTGCTCCCGGCGATCATCTTTGTGGTCGGCTGCCTTCTTGCTTTTGCAACCGGTACCTCCTGGGGAACCTTTGGTATTCTGATTCCTATCGTAGTGGCAGTGTTCCAGGGAACCAATGAAACCATGATGATCATTTCTATTTCAGCATGTATGGCAGGCGCGGTGTGCGGCGACCATTGTTCTCCGATCTCGGATACAACGATCATGTCGTCGGCGGGAGCCCAGTGCAACCATGTTAATCATGTGACAACACAGCTTCCTTATGCGGTGACCTGTGCGGTGGTGTCATTTGTAGCATACATTATTGCAGGATTTGTACAGAATCCGTTTATTTGCCTTCCGATTGGCATCATCATGATGGTTGGAACGTTGGCTGTGATCAAAAAAATCAATGCATAACGACGGGAAAAGCTGTGAAAAATAAAATCAGAAATAAAAAGGACGACACGGATAAAGCCGTGCCGTTCTTTTTATTGCAGGCGAAATCGAAAAGCGGTATAATATGTGGAAATGGGTGAGCCAGTATCAGGAAAGGAGTCGGACAAAAGTTATGAACGAAACAAATGGCAGAGCTTATGAGATGATTCAGCAGGAGGAACTGAAAGGAATCCGCTCCCGCGGATGCCTGCTCAGACATAAGAAGAGCGGCGCCCGGGTGCTTTTGATAGAGAATGATGATGACAACAAGGTGTTTAGCATCGGCTTCCGTACACCGCCAAAGGACAGCACCGGCGTACCGCATATCATGGAACATTCGGTGCTTTGCGGGTCAAAAAATTTCCCCGCTAAGGATCCTTTTGTAGAATTGGTTAAAGGGTCGTTAAATACCTTTCTTAATGCGATGACCTATCCGGATAAGACAGTGTATCCGGTTGCCAGCTGTAATGACAAGGATTTTCAGAATCTGATGCATGTATACATGGACGCGGTGCTGTATCCTAATATTTATCAGCATGAAGAGATTTTCCGGCAGGAAGGATGGAGCTATAAACTGGACTCTCCGGAGGGAGAGCTTCAGTACAATGGAGTGGTCTATAATGAAATGAAGGGGGCGTTTTCCTCGCCTGAGAGCGTTCTGGACAGAGTGATCCTGAATACACTGTTTCCGGATACGTCCTATGCGAACGAGTCCGGAGGCGATCCGGAGTATATCCCGGATCTGACCTATGAACAGTTCCTGGATTTCCATCGGAAATATTATCATCCGTCCAACAGTTATATTTATCTGTATGGAGATATGGATATGGATGAGAAACTGGAGTGGCTGGATCGGGAGTACTTATGTCATTTCGATAAGATTGAGGTGGATTCTGAAATCCGTTTTCAGGAGCCATTCGGAAAAATGGTGGAAAGGGAACTGCCATATTCCATAGCAAGCGATGAATCTGAAGCAGATAATACCTATCTTTCCTACAATAAGGTGATTGGCATAAGTCTGGACCGGGAGCTTTACCTTGCTTTCCAGATCCTGGACTATGCGCTTTTATCAGCGCCGGGAGCACCTCTTAAGAAGGCGCTTACGGAAGCGGGGATTGGAAAGGATATTATGGGCTCTTATGACAATGGAGTTTATCAGCCGATCTTCTCTGTGATCTCTAAAAACGCCAATGCAGAGCAGAAGGAAGCGTTTGTGGAGAAGATTGAGGAGGTTCTGAAGGAGATTGTAGAGAATGGAATGGATAAAAAAGCACTGGAGGCAGGAATCAATTATCATGAATTCCGCTATCGGGAGGCTGATTTTGGCAGTTATCCGAAGGGACTGATGTATGGTCTTCAGATGCTGGACAGCTGGCTCTATGATGACGAAAAGCCGTTTATCCATATAGAAGCGCTGGACACATTTTCCTTCCTGAAAAAGCAGATCGGAACCGGATATTATGAAGATCTGATCCGTCGTTATCTTCTGGAAAATCCGCATGGGGCAATCGTGGTGGTAAAGCCGGAGAAGGGACGGACGGCCCGGATGGACCGGGAGCTTGCAGAAAAGCTTGAGGCATATAAAAATGGATTGAGCGAGAAGGAGAGGCAGGAACTTGTAGACCGGACAGAGGCGCTTGAGGCCTATCAGTCAGCAGAAGACCGTCCGGAGGATCTGGAAAAGATCCCGGTACTTAAAAGAGAAGATATTTCCCGTAAGATCGCACCGATTTTTAATGAAGAACGGACAGTGGCAGGGATTCCGATGATATTCCATGAGATTGAGACGAACGGAATCGGGTATCTGGATCTGCTGTTTGACATGTCCGGCGTACCGGAGGAACTGCTTCCGTATGTGGGAATCCTGCAGGCAGTGCTGGGTGTGATTGATACCACTCATTATGAGTATGGTGAATTATTTAATGAAATCAATGTGCACACTGGCGGGATCGGCACCTCGCTGGAGCTTTATCCGGATGTGACAAAGGTGAAGGAGAAGGAGTTCAAGGCTACCTTTGAGATCAAGGCCAAGGCATTGTATGAAAAGCTATCTGTGGCTTTTGACATGATGGGAGAGATCCTGACAGAGTCAAAGCTTGAGGATGAAAAGCGGCTCCTGGAGATACTCCAGATGCTGAAATCAAGGCTTCTTATGCGGTTCCAGTCGGCCGGGCATACCACGGCGGTTCTGAGGTCTTTGGCATACACATCTCCATCGGCAAGGTTAAAAGACCTGACCAGTGGTATAGAGTTTTACAGGGTAGTAGCACGGATTACCGAGCATTTCGAAGAAGAAAAGGAAGATCTGATCCGGAAACTAAAGAGCCTGGCTGTGCGCCTGTTCCGGGCGGAAGGGATGATGATCAGCTACACGGCATCACGGGAAGGTCTGGACGGCCTGGAAGATTTTGTGGACAGTATGAAAAAACGGTTGTTTACGGATTCAGTGGAAGAGGCGGTATGTATCCTCCACTGTGAGAAGAAAAATGAAGGCTTCAAGACTGCTTCGAAGGTGCAGTATGTGGCCAGATCCGGAAACTTTATTGATGGCGGCGCCCAATACAGCGGTGCGCTCCAGATACTGAAAGTGATTTTAAGCTATGAATATCTGTGGCAGAATATCCGTGTCAAGGGCGGTGCCTATGGCTGTATGAGCAACTTTAACAGGATTGGAGAAGGATATTTCGTTTCCTACCGGGATCCGAACCTGAAGCGGACCATGGAGATCTATGAGGGTATTACAGACTATCTTAAAAACTTTACCGTCAGTGAACGGGATATGACGAAGTATATTATCGGGACCATCAGTAACATCGATCAGCCTATGACGCCGTCAGCCAAAGGAGACCGGTCCATGAACCTTTATATGAACCATGTAAGCCCGGAGATGATCCAGAGAGAACGTTTAGAGATCCTGGGAGCAGGCCAGGAGGATATCCGCGTACTGGCGCCGGTTGTTGAAGCCTTGCTGGCAGCGGATCAGATATGCGTGATAGGCAGCGAAGAGAAGATAGAGACAGACAAAGATATGTTTGATATATTGACAAGTTTTTAACGGGGGACGTACACTTTTGGCGTTGGTGCCTGTCCCCTTTTGCAAAGGTGTACGTCCCTCCTGGAGGGAGAAAATGAGACAAGACTATAAATCTGGCTTTGTAACGCTGATCGGCCGGCCGAATGTGGGGAAATCTACGCTGATGAATTATCTCATCGGTCAGAAGATCGCCATTACATCCAACAAGCCTCAGACGACCAGAAACCGGATCCAGACGGTCCTGACCACCGAGGAAGGACAGATTGTGTTTGTTGACACACCGGGGATCCACAAAGCGAAAAACAAGCTGGGAAAATACATGGTAAACGTGGCTGAGCGGACGCTGAAGGAAGTGGACGTGATCCTGTGGCTGGTGGAACCGACCACATTCATCGGGGCTGGTGAACAGCATATAGCGCAGCAGCTGAAAAGAGTAAGTACTCCGATAATTCTGGTAATCAATAAGATCGACAGTGTGAAGAAGGAAGAACTGCTTCCGGTGATTGCTGCTTACAAAGATGTCTGCGATTTTGCGGAGATTGTGCCGGTATCTGCGAGGAACGGAGATAATACGGAGGTGCTGATACAGGAAATTATGAAATATCTGCCATACGGTCCGCAGTTTTACGACGAGGATACGGTGACAGATCAGCCGGAACGGCAGATTGTGGCGGAGCTTATCCGTGAAAAGGCACTTCACTGCCTGCAGGAGGAGATTCCCCATGGGATTGCGGTTGCCATTGAACGTATGCAGAAAAAGAATAAAGTAGTGCACATTGATGCCACGATTATCTGTGAACGTGATTCCCACAAGGGGATAATTATTGGAAAACAAGGAAATATGTTGAAAAAGATCGGGAGTACGGCCCGGTATGAGATTGAAAAAATGCTGGATTGCCAGGTAAATCTGAAGCTTTGGGTCAAAGTAAAGAAGGACTGGAGAGACAGTGAATTCCTGATGAAAAATTTTGGATATCGGGAAGAAGAATAAAATGGCGCGTCCATGGGAGAACCTATCCTTAGGATAAAAACAGAGGATGAGGTGATGCTTGTGGAACAAAAATACTGGGAGCGGTTTCTGAAAACAGGGAAGATTGTAGATTATCTGAGCTATAAAAATCTGACAGCCGGTCAGGGGACTGCAGGGCGCCATAAAGGAGAAACTGACATTGAATCAGATTACGGTAACAGGAATGGTGCTGACTGCGGCACCGATTGGAGAATATGATAAACGGATCGTGATCCTGACAAGGGAACGGGGAAAAATATCTGTATTTGCCAGAGGCGCCAGAAGAGCCGGCAATGCACTGATGGGGGTGACAGAGCCGTTTTCCTTTGGTACATTTATGATTTATGAGGGGCGGACATCTTATACCTTGATGTCGGCCTCTATTTCCAATTATTTTTCTGAACTTAGAATGGACATGGAGGGGGCGTATTACGGGTTTTATTTTATGGATCTGGCAGCCTACTACGGCAGAGAAGGGAATGATGAGACCCGGCTTCTGGGGCTTTTATACCAGACGCTCCGGGCGCTTCTGAACCCGCATATTCCCAACCGCCTGGTACGGTGCGTCTATGAATTAAAGGCTGTGACCGTAAACGGGGAAGGACCTCAGGTCTTTTCCTGCATATCCTGCGGAAAACAGGAGGGTTCCTTCTGGTTTAGTGTCCGCCGCGGCGGTATCCTCTGCGAAGACTGCAGACAGACGGAAAAGGAAGGCATCCTTCTATTGCCGTCTACCGCCTATACATTGCAGTATATCGTCTCTTCTCCGGTGGAAAAGCTGTACACCTTTGTTGTCAAGGATGAGGTAATGGAGCAGCTTGTCAGAATCACCGGAGAATATCTGGCCAGGTATGTGGACAAGCGCTTCAAATCCCTGGAAATACTGGAAACAATTATAGAATAGTACTTGAAAACGTAAAGGCCACCCGGTATAATTATTAACAATCATGGGCGTTGTTTATAGATAAAACCCATAAAGCATATAGAAGGTGAGGTAGAGGGCATGGTAGAAAAAACGATGGAAAAAATCGTCGCACTGGCGAAATCAAGGGGATTTGTATATCCCGGGTCAGAAATTTACGGCGGTCTTGCAAATACATGGGATTACGGGAATCTTGGTGTAGAATTGAAGAATAATGTTAAGAAGGCCTGGTGGCAGAAGTTTGTGCAGGAATCCCCGTATAATGTGGGTGTGGACTGTGCGATTCTGATGAACCCGCAGACCTGGGTGGCAAGCGGACATCTGGGAGGATTCAGTGATCCTCTCATGGACTGTAAGGAATGTCATGAAAGATTCCGCGCGGACAAGATGATCGAAGACTACGCAAAGGAAAACGGACTGGATATCGGGGACAGCATTGATGGATGGAGCCATGAGAAAATGGAAGCATATATCGAGGAGCATCAGATTCCGTGTCCGACCTGCGGCAAGCATAATTTTACCGAGATCCGGGAATTCAATCTGATGTTTAAGACCTTCCAGGGAGTAACAGAAGATGCGAAGAGTGTGGTATATCTCCGCCCGGAGACTGCACAGGGGATTTTTGTTAACTTTAAAAATGTGCAGCGTACATCCAGAAAGAAGATCCCGTTTGGAATCTGTCAGATTGGAAAATCTTTCCGAAACGAGATTACACCGGGTAACTTCATCTTCCGTACCAGAGAGTTTGAACAGATGGAGATGGAATTTTTCTGTGAACCGGATACAGACCTTGAGTGGCATGCATACTGGAAAAAGTTCTGTCTGGATTGGCTGAAAACTCTGGGACTGAAAGATGAAGAGGTGCGTTATCGTGATCATTCGCCGGAAGAACTGAGCCATTACAGCAAAGCGACTACAGACGTAGAATTCCTGTTCCCGTTTGGCTGGGGAGAACTTTGGGGAATCGCTGACCGTACCGATTTTGACCTGACACAGCATCAGAATGTGTCCAAACAGGATATGACATATTTTGACGATGAGAAAAAGATCAAATACATTCCTTACGTAATCGAGCCTTCTCTGGGAGCAGACCGTATGGTTCTGGCGTTCTTATGCAGCGCTTATGACGAGGAAGAGCTGGAAGGCGGGGACAAGCGTACGGTACTGCATTTCCATCCGGCTCTGGCTCCGGTGAAAATAGGGGTTCTGCCTCTGTCTAAGAAACTGAGCGAAGGTGCCGAGAAGATCTATGCACGCCTTTCTAAGAAATATAATTGCGAGTTTGATGAAAGAGGCAATATCGGCAAGCGTTACCGCAGACAGGATGAGATTGGAACACCTTTCTGCATTACCTATGATTTTGAGTCTGAAGAAGATGGTGCGGTAACGATCCGGGACAGAGACACTATGGAGCAGGAAAGAGTAAAGATCGAAGATCTGGAAAGCTATTTTGAGAAAAAATTTGAATGGTAATCAGCTGTAAATTGAAATCGTGAGCATAAAGAAGGAGCGCGGGATAAGCATCCCGCGCTCCTTCTTTATGTATAACTGCGTAAGACTACATAATTTTGATCTCCGGATCAAACGGCTTGTCCGCATAGCGTTCCGGATGGATCCGGCGGTCGCGGAAATCTGCGATGGCGGTGTAAAGTACGTCCGTAGAGGAGTTGATACCTGTCTCGCAGGAATCCTGGATAACGCCGATGATAAATCCGACACCGACCACCTGCATGGAGATATCGTTGGGGATACCAAACAGGCTGCAGGCCAGCGGGATCAGAAGCAGGGACCCGCCTGCCACGCCGGAGGCTCCTGCCGCACTGGCAGCCGCCAGTACACACATGATCAGCGCGCTGGGGATCGATACTTCAATACCCAGAGTATTCGCCGCTGCAAGGGCCATCGTAGAAATGGTGATGGCTGCGCCGGCCATATTTACGGTTGCTCCAAGCGGAATGGAGATGGAGTAAGTGTCTTCGTCCAGTCCCAGCCGCTCGCACAGTCCCATATTTACCGGGATATTTGCCGCAGAACTTCTGGTGAAGAATGCGGTGATAAAGCTTTCCTTCAGGCAGGTGAATACCAGCTTGTAAGGATTTTTGCGGATGAACAAAAATACGATGATCGGATTGATGATCAGCGCTACGGCCGCCATGGTTCCGACCAGCACCAGGATCAGACGTCCGTATCCAAGGAGAACAGACAGACCCTGTTCGGAAATGGTAGTAAAGATCAGGCCCATGATACCGAAGGGAGCGCAGTTGATGACCCATCTGACTGCTGTGGAAACAGCGTCAGAGATATTGTCCAGCGCATTTTTGGTTCCTTCGCTGGCGCCCTTGAGCGCGATACCAAAGATAATGGCCCATGCAAGGATGCCGATGAAGTTGGCGTTGATCAGGGCGTTGACCGGATTGTCCACCAGGTTCATCAGAAGATTGGTGATGACCTCTGTAACTCCGCTGGGCGGGGTAACGTCGCTGGTGTCCGTGCTCTCAGAAAAGGTAAGAACGATCGGAAACAGCCGGCTTGCCACCACGGCACAGGCTGCAGCCACCACATTGCCCGCCATATAAAGGATGACGATTACCTTTAAGTTGGTTTTCTGTCCTTCGCCCATACGGCACAGAGAACTCATGATCAGGAAAAATACCAGAATCGGTGCAACTCCGCGCAGAGCTCCGACAAATAAATCCCCCAGAATAGAGATCGCGCTTGCCTGCGGTACGACCAGACCGAGAATGATACCGATGATCAGTCCGCAGATGATCCGTTTCACCAAACTGATGCTGTTCCATTTTTGAATGATGCCTTTGAGTTTTTCCATATTTTCCCTCTCTTTCTTCTTGACACGTTACCTGTAGCGTGTTAAGATAACGCTAAAATAATGATGTTTTTAATATACTAGATTTTGGATGATTTGTAAATGATGACGATGGAAAATATTGAAAAAACATGTTTTTCGTCGAAATGCACAAAGAGTACTAATGGCACGCTAAGGAACTGTTTGCGCGTCTGTATGTGTTTTTTGCATCTTCCGCATACAGGAGGCGCAGGTGAAGACGGCGTGTTACTGGCAGGACTGACAGGTATAGAGACAAAAAAGACAGGCAGAAGATCTGCCTGTCTTGAATCCGTATGTAATTGTAAGTCTTTTGTCTGCGTGTAATCTGAAAATTACAGGATCTTGATCTCCGGATCAAACGGCTTGTTTGCGTAGTGCTCTGGATTGATCCGGCGGTCGCGGAAGTCTGCGATTGCTGTGTACAGAACGTCTGTAGAAGAGTTAACGCCTGTCTCACAGGAATCCTGGATTACACCGATGATGAATCCGACACCGACTACCTGCATGGAGATGTCATTCGGGATACCGAACAGACTACATGCCAGCGGGATCAGAAGCAGGGAACCGCCTGCAACACCGGAAGCTCCGGCTGCACTGGCTGCTGCCAGTACGCACATGATCAGTGCACTGCCGACGGAAACGTGGATATCCAGGGTGTTGGCTGCTGCCAGTGCCATGGTAGAAATGGTGATTGCCGCACCAGCCATGTTTACGGTAGCGCCAAGAGGAATGGAGATAGAGTAGGTATCTTCATCCAGGCCAAGTCTTTCGCAAAGCTTCATGTTAACAGGAATGTTCGCAGCGGAGCTTCTGGTGAAGAACGCAGTGATAAAGCTTTCCTTCAGACAGGTAAAGATCAGTTTGAACGGGTTCTTGCGGATAAACAGGAACACGATGATCGGGTTTACAATGAATACAACAGCGGCCATGGTTCCAACCAGTACCAGGATCAGACGTCCGTATCCAAGGAGAACGGAAAGTCCCTGTTCGGAAATGGTGGTGAAGATCAGGCCCATGATACCGAACGGTGCACAGCTGATTACCCACTGTACGGCGATGGATACTGCATCAGAGATGTGCTCCAGTGCATTTTTGGTTCCTTCGCCTGCGCCTTTCAGAGCAACACCAAAGATGATAGCCCAGAACAGGATACCGATGTAGTTTGCCTGTACGATGGCATTTACCGGGTTGTCAACCAGGTTCATCAGAAGGTTGGTTAAGACTTCGGTCACGCCGCTCGGAGGAGCAACATCACTGGTGTCTGTATTCTCGGTAAAGGTCAGGGTGATCGGGAATACGTAGCTTGCTGCTACGGCACAGGCTGCTGCAAGAATATTGCCGGCCATGTACAGGATTACGATCACTTTCATGTTGGTCTTCTGTCCCTTCCCCATGTGGCAGAGCGAGCTCATAACCAGGAAGAATACCAGTACGGGAGCGATGCCTCGAAGGGCGCCTACGAACAGGTCTCCGAGAATCGAAATTCCGGATGCCTGCGGAACAACAAGTCCAAGGATGATACCAATGATCAATCCACAAATGATACGTTTGACCAGACTGATGCTGTTCCATTTGCTAATGATGTTTTTAACTGTTTGCATCTTTTCTCGCAGATATTTCGCATCACAATATCTGCATCCTCTCTTTCTTCTAGATTTCGGATTATGGTCCCCCAATAATAATGCTAAATATCATTATAAAAGAAATGCACGGATTTGTAAATATTAACTTATTATTCGGTCCTTGTGTACAAAAAAATGAACAAATTGTACACATGAAACTCATGAATATCCATTGTATGTCGTGAAAATGAATGATATAATAGTAACGAAATACAAGAATCGTCTGGGGAGACGAAGATATGGGAGGTATCAACATGAGTGAAAAAAATGATGGAATGATGTGGGCGCTCGTCAAAGAGAAGCCGGAAGAAGGCTTGTGGATGAAACGGGTTCCGATCCCGGAAGTGGGACCTAACGACGTCAAGATCAAGATCCACAAGACCGCGATCTGCGGAACAGACGTACATATCTGGCAGTGGAATGACTGGGCACAGCACACTATTCCGATCGGCCTGACAGCAGGACATGAGTATGTTGGCGAGGTTGTTGAGGTTGGATCCGGAGTGAAGGGCTTCAATATCGGAGACCTGGTATCCGGTGAAGGACACATCACCTGCGGAAAGTGCCGGAACTGTCTTGAAGGCCACAAAGAAAACTGTAAGGATGCCAAAGGTGTGGGCGTGAACCGCAATGGAGCATTTGCGGAATACCTGGTAATCCCGGCTTCAAATGTATGGCCGTGCAATCCTAACATTCCGGAAGAGATGTACGCGATCTTTGATCCGTTTGGAAATGCAACTCATACCGCTCTTTCCTATGATGTATTGGGAGAGGACGTGCTGGTAGCAGGTGCAGGCCCGATCGGTATCATGGCAGCGGCAATCGTTAAATTTGCAGGCGCAAGACACGTGGTTGTAACAGACTTTAACGAGTATCGTCTGGAACTGGCGAAGAAACTTGGTGCAACAAGAGTAGTAAATCTTGGAAAAGAAAAACTTCCGGATGTAATGAAAGAGATCGGAATGACGGAAGGTTTTGATGTGGGACTTGAGATGTCCGGATCACAGGCAGCACTTCATGATATGATCCATAACATGAAGCATGGTGGAAAGATTGCTCTTCTGGGACTGCAGAGAACAGATGCTACCGTGGATCTGGAAACCGTGATCTTTAACGGACTGAACCTGCGCGGTATTTATGGAAGAAAAGTATGGGATACCTGGTACAAGATGTCCACGATGCTGCAGGCCGGACTGGACATTTCCGATATTATTACCCACCACTTTGATATCAAAGACTTTGCGAAGGGATTTGAAGCAATGATATCTGGTGAATCCGGAAAGGTTATTCTGGACTGGGCACATATTAATGATTAAAAGATGAATGGAATCGGAACATTAATTAAATTAGGAAAGAAGGACGACAAAAAATGGCTCGTAAAGATGATATTTTAGGAATTTATGCGAAAGAAGTGGAAGGCATCAAGGAGGCCGGCTTATTCAAGGGAGAGGCGCCGTTTGTATCTCCGCAGGGCGCAAAGGTAAAAATGGAAGACGGAAGAGAACTCCTTTGCATGTGTGCCAACAACTATCTGGGACTGGGCGACAGCCCGCGCCTGATCGAAGCGGCGAAAAGAACCTACGATGAAAAGGGATATGGTGTCGCTTCCGTACGTTTTATCTGTGGTACACAGGATATCCACAAAAAGCTGGAGAAAAAGATCTCCGATTTCCTGGGAACCGACGATACGATCCTGTATTCCTCCTGTTTTGATGCAAACGGCGGTCTGTTCGAAACAATTCTGACAGCAGAAGACGCTGTTATCAGTGATGAACTGAATCATGCTTCTATCATTGATGGAGTTCGTCTGTGCAAGGCAAAACGTTATCGCTATAAAAACAATGATATGGAAGACCTGGAGGCTAAGTTAAAAGAGGCTGACGAAGCAGGTGCGAGAATTAAGCTGATCGCTACGGATGGCGTATTCTCTATGGACGGAATCATTTGTAATCTGCAGGGCGTATGTGACCTGGCGGACAAATACAATGCACTGGTAATGGTAGATGATAGCCATGCCGTTGGATTTGTAGGAAAGACCGGTCGTGGAACACCGGAGTACTGCGGTGTACAGGGCCGTGTAGATATTATTACAGGTACTCTTGGAAAAGCGCTGGGTGGAGCGTCAGGCGGATACACATCCGGACGCAAGGAAATTATCGATCTTCTGCGTCAGAGAAGCCGTCCGTATCTGTTCTCCAACTCTCTGGCACCAGCTATCGCAGGCGCCAGCATCGAGCTGTTCGATATGCTGGATGAAAGCACAGAGCTTCGTGATCACCTGGAAGAAGTTACTGCATACTACCGTAAAGAGCTGGTAGACAACGGATTTGATATCATCCCGGGAACACATCCATGCGTTCCGGTTATGCTGTACGATGAAAAAACTGCAGCAGAATTTGCAAGCCGGATGATGGACAAGGGCGTATATGTAGTAGCTTTCTCCTATCCGGTAGTACCGAAGGGAAAAGCAAGAATCCGTACACAGGTATGCGCAAGCCATACAAAAGAAGACATCGATTTCATCGTAAAATGCTTCAAAGAAGTAAGAGAAGAGATGGGATTGTAAGAAAAACGGGGACGTACACTTTTTGCAAAAGTGTACGTCCCCAATTGGCAAATAGGGTGTCCCCAATTGAAAAACCCCCTGTCCCCAATGCAGTTCTGTTTTTTTGTAAAGGGGGAATTAAATGCCGAGAAAAGGACGCCGCGAGAGCGGCACGATGTTCTATCATGTGATCGTAAAAGGGATCAATAACGAAAAAATCTATCATCAACAGCGTGAGAAAATCTATTTTAAAAAGAAAATTTTAAAGTATCTGAAAAAGTATGATGTTGAACTCTATGCATATTGTATCATGTCTAATCATGCACATCTGATTATCAAAGCAGAACTCCCGGTTTTATCCGCATTTATGGCTGTAGTTTTAGCAGAATATGCAGTATATTACAATTTTAAGCACCGTAGAAACGGACATGTTTTCCAAAACAGATTTGTGAGCGAATGTATCGAAACGGAAGCGTATTATTGGAACTGTCTGAGGTATATCCATATGAATCCTGTTAAGGCAAATATGGTAAAAGAGCCGATTCGTTACAGGTATAGCAGCCTTGTAGAATATAAAATGGACACACCCGGCATGATCCATGCTAATGCACTGATAAGATATAAAGATAATTTCAATGATTATAAACAGTTCGAGACATTTCACAAAGAAAGACATTTGGAAATATTTGCCGATGTCAGTGAAGAAGTCATGTCCCAGAAAAAAGAAGCGGCGACACTTATCGCGGAGCAGGTGTTTGAGGAGTATCCACTGCAGCTATTTATCCAGGTTTTTGAAGAAAAAGAAGTAAAAAAAGTGTATATATCCCGGTTGGTGAAGATACTAAAAATATCAAAGAAAGAGGCTGAAAAAATCTGCAATACCATTTTAAACGACATACAGAATAGCTAGAAAGACGGAAAGTTGCAGTTGGGGACACCTTGCGAGCCAAAAAGGGACAGGGGAAAATGCAAATGGGGACGTAGACCTTTTGCAAAAGTGTACGTCCCCTGTTATACTGTTGTCAGAAAGGAGCTGTAAAAAATGGACAGAGAAAATGTATGGAAATCCTACACTTCCGAGCAGCAGGATCAGCTGAACCAGGTGAACGAAAAATACAAAGTGTGCCTGGATGCCGGAAAGACGGAGCGGGAGTGTGTAAAGCTTGCAAAGGAGGAGGCGGAGAAGGCGGGCTATGTAAGCCTGGAGGAAGCGAAAGCGCCGCTGAAAGCCGGGGATAAGATCTATGCTGTAGGCATGGACAAGAGCATTGCCCTTTTCCAGATCGGGAATCAGCCGTTGGAGGCGGGGATGAACATTCTGGGGGCACACATCGATTCACCAAGAATCGACGTGAAGCAGAATCCGTTGTATGAAAATGAGGAGTTTGCCTATCTGGACACCCACTATTACGGGGGAATCAAAAAGTATCAGTGGGTGACACTTCCGCTGGCGCTTCACGGCGTTGTGGTGAAAAAGGATGGCACAGTCATCGAAGTGAATATTGGCGAAAAGAGTGAGGACCCGGTATTTGTGATCACGGACCTTCTGGTACACCTGGCAGCCAAGCAAATGGAGAAGAAGGCGGGTGCGGTGATCGAAGGCGAGAAACTGGACCTTCTTTTCGGAAGCCGCCCGCTGGAGCAGGCAGAAGACCTGGAAAAAGAGGAGAAGGAAGCGGTGAAGAAAAACGTGCTCCGGATCCTTGAAGAATACTATCACATGGAGGAAGAAGACTTCGTATCTGCAGAACTGGAGATCGTGCCGGCCGGCAGCGCCAGGGACTGCGGAATCGACCGCAGCATGATCCTGGCCTACGGGCAGGACGACCGTGTATGTGCCTTTACGTCTCTGTTTGCGATGTTGGATACAGAGGCGCCGGAGCGCACAGCATGCTGTATTCTGGTGGATAAGGAAGAAATCGGCAGCGTAGGTGCGACGGGGATGCATTCCCGATTCTTTGAAAACGTCATTGCGGAGCTGGTGGCATTGGAGGGTCAGGAATCGGAGCTTAAGGTACGAAGAACGCTTCAGAACTCGAGAATGCTCTCGTCAGACGTCAGTGCGGCTTATGATCCGATGTATGCAGAAGTATTTGAAAAGAGGAGTTCCGCTTTCTTTGCCAAAGGACTGGTGTTTAACAAATTTACCGGAAGCCGCGGAAAGAACGGATCCAATGATGCAAATGCGGAATATCTGGCCAGGATCCGCCGTGCGATGGATCAGGATCAGGTGGCCTATCAATTTGCGGAGCTTGGCAAAGTGGATGCCGGCGGAGGCGGCACCATCGCATATATCATGGCAAATTACGGCATGGAAGTGATCGACAGCGGTGTAGCCGTTCTGTCTATGCACGCGCCCTGGGAGGTAACCAGCAAAGCGGATGTATACGAGGCGTACAAGGGTTATATGGCCTTCCTGAAAAATATGTAGAATGAGGGATGTCTGCCGGGATGCAAAAAACGGAGCAAAACCCGGCAGAATCAAAGTAAAACAAAGGCTGTAACATTGTTAAAACTCTTGACGAATACTGGCAAAACCAGTAAAATAAATGTGCGACTTAGAAAAATTTAGTTTAGGAGGTCATGACAAAATGGCAAAATGGGTGTATATGTTCACCGAAGGTAATGCAAACATGAGAAACCTTCTTGGTGGCAAAGGCGCAAACCTTGCTGAGATGACAAGCCTGGGACTGCCTGTTCCACAGGGATTCACTGTTACGACAGAAGCTTGTACTCAGTATTACGAGGATGGCAGACAGATCAATGACGAGATCATGGGACAGATCATGGAGGCCATGACGAAACTGGAAGAAATCACAGGAAAGAAATTTGGGGATAAAGAAAATCCGCTTCTTGTTTCTGTTCGTTCTGGTGCAAGAGCTTCTATGCCTGGAATGATGGACACGATCCTGAACCTTGGTCTGAATGAAGAAGTTGTTGAGACTCTGGCAGCTGCATCCGGCAATCCGCGCTGGGCATGGGACTGCTACAGAAGATTTATCCAGATGTACTCCGACGTTGTTATGGAAGTCGGCAAGAAATATTTCGAAGAGCTCATCGACAAGATGAAAGAAGAAAAAGGCGTAACACAGGATGTAGAGCTGACAGCAGAGGATCTGAAGACTCTGGCAGGACAGTTCAAGGCTGAGTACAAGGAAAAAATCGGCGCAGATTTCCCGTCAGACGCAAAAGAACAGCTGATGGGTGCTGTAAAAGCTGTATTCCGTTCCTGGGACAACCCGAGAGCAAATGTATACCGTCGTGACAATGATATCCCGTACTCCTGGGGAACTGCTGTTAACGTACAGATGATGGCATTTGGTAACATGGGAGATGACTGCGGTACAGGTGTTGCATTTACACGTGACCCTGCAACTGGAGAAAACGGACTGTTCGGAGAATTCCTGACCAACGCGCAGGGCGAGGACGTAGTTGCCGGAGTTCGTACTCCTATGCACATTTCCGAGATGGAAGATAAGTTCCCGGAGGCATTTGCACAGTTCAAAGAAGTGTGCAAGACTCTGGAGACACACTACAGAGATATGCAGGATATGGAGTTTACCGTTGAGCACGGAAAACTGTACATGCTGCAGACAAGAAATGGTAAGAGAACTGCAAAGGCTGCTCTGAAGATTGCTTGTGACCTGGTAGACGAGGGCATGAGAACAGAAGAGGAAGCAGTAGCAATGATCGATCCGAGAAACTTAGACTCCCTGCTTCACCCGCAGTTTGATGCAGAGGCACTGAAGAAGGCTACGCCGATCGGAAAGGCTCTTGGCGCTTCTCCTGGAGCTGCATGCGGTAAGATCGTATTTACAGCAGATGACGCTGTAGAGTGGGCAGAAAGAGGAGAGAAAGTTGTCCTGGTTCGTCTGGAGACCTCTCCGGAAGATATCACCGGTATGAAATCTGCACAGGGTATCCTGACAGTTCGTGGCGGTATGACTTCTCACGCTGCCGTTGTTGCACGTGGAATGGGTACCTGCTGTGTATCCGGATGCGGCGACATTGTAATGGACGAAGCAAATAAGAAATTTACACTGGGTGGAAAAGAATTCCACGAAGGAGATGCACTTTCTCTGGATGGATCCACAGGAAACATCTATGACGGCATCATCCCGACAGTAGACGCTACCATCGCTGGTGAGTTCGGACGTATCATGGCATGGGCAGACAAGTACAGAAGACTGAAAGTACGTACTAATGCAGACACACCGTCTGACGCTAAGAAGGCTGTTGAGCTGGGAGCAGAAGGTATCGGTCTTTGCCGTACCGAGCATATGTTCTTCGGAGAAGGCAGAATTGATGCGTTCCGTGAGATGATCTGCTCCGAGACAGAGGAAGAAAGAGAAAAGGCTCTTGAGAAAGTTCTTCCATATCAGCAGGGAGACTTCGAAGAACTGTACGAAGCTCTGGAAGGAAATCCGGTAACCATCCGTTTCCTGGATCCGCCGCTTCATGAGTTCGTTCCGACTGAGGAAGAGGACATCAAGAAACTGGCTGAGGCTCAGGGCAAGACTGTTGAGCAGATTAAAGCCGTTATCGACAGCCTGCACGAGTTCAACCCGATGATGGGTCACCGTGGATGCCGTCTGGCCGTTACTTATCCGGAGATCGCAAAGATGCAGACAAGAGCTGTCATCCGCGCGGCAATCAAAGTTCAGAAGGCTCATCCGGACTGGACCATCAAGCCGGAGATCATGATCCCGCTGGTTGGCGAAGTAAAAGAGCTGAAGTATGTTAAGAAATTCGTAGTTGAGACTGCAGACGCAGAAATCGCAGCTGCAGGCATCGACCTGAAATACGAAGTAGGTACCATGATTGAGATCCCAAGAGCTGCTCTGACAGCTGACGAGATCGCAAAAGAAGCTGACTTCTTCTGCTTCGGTACCAACGACCTGACACAGATGACATTCGGATTCTCTCGTGATGACGCAGGAAAATTCCTGAACGCATACTATGATGCAAAGATTTACGAGAACGATCCATTTGCAAAACTGGATCAGACAGGTGTTGGCAAGCTGATGAAGATGGCAATCGAGCTTGGAAAATCTTCCAACCCGAACATGCACCTTGGTATCTGCGGCGAGCACGGTGGAGATCCGTCCTCTGTTGAGTTCTGCGATGGACTGGGACTGGACTATGTTTCCTGCTCACCGTTCCGTGTACCGATCGCAAGACTGGCAGCAGCACAGGCAGCGATCAACAACAAATAAGTATTATTACTTTGATGAAAAGGGATCCGCAAGGCCAGTCTTGCGGACCCCTTTTTTGGCGTTATATAGTATCGCAAAAGAAACAATCAGGATATCCGTTGACAAGATGAGTTGGAAGTATATAATAAAAAATTGGTAGGATTTGAGATTAAAAGAATCGGGAGAGGAAGATTATGCAGCAGATCATAGTGGGAAATATCATATCGTTTGCGGCGGCCGTCATGCTTTTTTTAGGATGCTGCACGACTGACACCCGGAAAATCTACGGATACCAGATTGCAGAAAACGGAATACTCTGTCTGTCATCTCTGGTGTTTGGATCCTATTCGGGGCTGGTAACTTTGTCTCTGGCTATTTTCCGGAATGTTCTGTTGATGAAAGATCAATATACCAGGAACTGGATGATCGGGCTTAGTATCCTGATCACTGCCGGCGGGGTTCTGGTGAATACAAAAGGTATTGTAGGGCTGTTCCCGGTGCTGGCTACTTTAATATGGACCATCGCTAACTATTATTTTCGTGATGTGTTCTATGTTAAGATCTTTTTGTTAATCAATATCGCTCTTTGGACCATTTACTTTTTTGTGATCTGGGACTTTTCCTCAGGAATCGCCCAGGTGGTGATGGGGATGATCTGTGTGATATCCCTTTACCGGATTTCTGCGCGCAGAGTCAGTCATACATAAAGCGGCAAAAAATTTATAGGATCTGACAGGCGAGTCCTGAAAATAAAAATCCCTGGCTGAACCGAAGTGGATCGGTACAGTCAGGGATTTGTTTTTTGTTACTGGCAAAGTTCCTTTGCCATCGCCTCAATCTGGGTGCGGCTGTCGTCGTTCAGAGCAGATTTGATGGTTACTGACGTGTCAAGCCAGGTAATATTTTTACTTTTTTCAAACATTCCTTTCATGATCTTTACAGCTAGCGGAGCCCAGGAGCCATTTTCAATCAGGCCGATGGTACGGTTCTGGTAGTTCCGCTCTGTTAAATGATCAATGAACTGTTTCATAAATGGGAAGATATCCGCATTGTAGGTAGTGGTGGCAAGAACCAGCTTGCCATAGCGGAAAGCGTCTTCCACGGCTTCGGTCATTTCGTCTCTTGCAAGATCGCATACGACCACTTTCGGGCACCCGTTTTCTTTCAGCTTGTCTGCCAGCAGGCAGGCAGCGGCCTTGGTGTGTCCATAGACGGAAGTGTAAGCGATCATTACACCTTCAGACTCCACTGCGTAGGAAGACCAGATGTTGTATTTTTCGATATAGTGTGCAAGGTTGTCCTTTAAAACGGGGCCGTGAAGCGGGCAGATGGTCTGGATATCCAGTCCGGCAGCTTTTTTCAGTACGTTCTGTACCTGGGCTCCGTATTTGCCTACGATGCCGATATAGTAGCGGCGTGCCTCGCAGTCCCAGTCCTCCTCCACATCCAGGGCTCCGAACTTGCCGAAAGCATCGGCGGAGAACAGAACCTTGTCGGTGCTGTCATAGGTCATCATGACCTCCGGCCAGTGCACCATGGGGGCAAATATAAAATTCAGTTCGTGAGCGCCCAAAGAAAGAGTTGCTCCGTTCTCTGCTGTCAGTGCATGATCTGCAAGGTCCAGGTCAAAAAACTGGCTGATCATAGCAAAAGCCTTTGCAGTAGCTACTACCGTAGTGTCTGGATAAGCTTCCAGGAAATGCCTGATGCTGGCGGAATGATCCGGCTCCATGTGCTGGATGACGAGATAATCAGGTTTTCTGCCGCCTAATTCGGTCTCCAGGTTGCGGAGCCATTCCTGAGTAAAGTTGATGTCTACAGTGTCCATAACGGCGATTTTCTGGTCCAGGATCACATAAGAATTATAGGCCATTCCGTTTGGGACCGGATACTGCCCTTCAAAAAGATCGATCTGGTGATCGTTGACTCCGATATAGCGGATCGTGTCTGTAACTGAAACCATGCTGCAAAATCTCCTTTCATTCTATAAAAAGTATCTTGTTATCTCTGGTAACATTATATTCGATAAAAAAGAGAAAGCCAAGTATAATATTTGATACATGCGCTAATGTCCGGAAGTAGCCTTAAGACCGATGATTCCGATCAGGAGCAGTGCTACGAACATCAGACGCAGAGGAGAAACCGATTCCTTGAACAGAAGGACGCCTACGATCACGGCACCCAGAGCACCGATTCCTGTCCAGATGGCGTAAGAAGTGCCAAGGGGCAGTGTTTTAGTAGCCTGGGACAAAAACAGGAAGCTGAAGACCATGCCAATAACGGTGAGGATTGAAAATCTCAGCACACTGAATCCTTCAGATAATTTCAGGCAGGTAGACCAGAACACTTCAAGGCCGCCTGCGACAAGCAGATATACCCATTCCATAATTTTCTCCTTTCATATACCGGATGACATAAGAAAAAGCGTCAGAGCTGTATCTTCAATGGCCTACGATACAGAACATGGCGCTTCGATTACCCGGCGGTAAATAAACAAATCTCAAGTTTTCGAATATAATTTAGCAAATAGAATTGCCTTTGTCAATGTTTTGGTCTATATTTTAAAGAAAGAATATTTTCACAGGTATTTTTAAAGTAAGGAAGGTAAGAATATGATATACCATGACGTTTTGGAAGCAGTAGGGAATACGCCGCTGATCCGGCTGAACCGTATGACCGGCCCGGAGGATGCAGAGGTGCTGGTGAAATTTGAGGCAGTGAATGTGGGAGGTTCTATTAAGACCCGGACTGCGCTGAATATGATCCAGACAGCAGAAAAGGAAGGGAAGATCCGCCCGGATACGATTATCGTGGAACCAACCAGCGGCAACCAGGGAATTGGCCTGGCTCTGATCGGGGCAGTAAAAGGGTACCAGACAAAAATCATTATGCCGGACTCGGTTAGTGAAGAGAGAAGAAAACTGGTGCAAAACTATGGAGCAGAAGTGATCCTGATCCATGATGAGGGAAATATCGGCGCATGCATTGAAAAATGTATGGAGACTGCGCTTCAGATGGAAAAGGATGACCCAAGAGTCTTTGTTCCGCAGCAGTTTGCCAATGAAGCCAACAGCCAGGCGCACAGAGAGCAGACCGGGCGTGAGATCCTGGAGCAGGCGGGAAAACCGATTCATGGCTTCTGTTCCGGCATCGGCACAGGGGGTACCATTACCGGCGTGGGAGAGGCTTTGCGGGAAAAGAATCCGGATATTCTGATCTGGGCCATTGAGCCGGAACACGCCGCGATCTTATCGGGAGGAACTGTTGGAACCCATATTCAAATGGGAATCGGTGATGGAGTGATCCCGGAGATCCTGCATCAGGATGTGTATCAGGAGATCGTCATCGTTACAGACGAAGAGGCCCTGAGGACGGCAAAAGACCTGGCGGCGAAAGAAGGACTGATGTGCGGGATTACCGGCGGGACTCACGTGGCAGCAGCTCTTAAGATGGCCAAAAAGCTTGGAAAAGGGAAGACGGTAGTTACCATTCTTCCCGATACGGCGGAACGGTATTTTTCTACGGAACTGTTTGATTAGCAGGAAAGAAGATTGCAAAAGAGCAGGTGAAGTTATGAAACGAGAGAAAAAACCGCCATTTCTGAAAAGCTTTGGCTATGCGTTTGAGGGAATCCTGACCGGGATCCGCAAGGAAAGGAACATGAGGATCCATACGGCGGCGATGATCCTTGTGGTGCTGGCGGGAACGATCCTTGGCCTGTCGGCCGTGGAGTGGTGCATCTGCCTGATTCTGTTTGGGCTTGTCATGGCACTGGAACTGGTTAATACAGCCGTGGAGGCTGTGGTGGATCTGGTGACGGAGGAGAAAAAGCCCCTGGCAAAGGTGGCAAAGGACACGGCGGCAGGCGCCGTACTGATTGCGGCGATTATGGCGGCGGTCATTGGCTGCATCATATTTCTGCCGAAGCTTTTGGCGTATGTGGTATAAACAGAAGTTTGAAAGGAGAAGATCGAATATGGAAAACTTTAGCGATAACATTAAAAAGGTGCTGCTTGCAGGGATCGGTGCAGTGGCGGTGACAGGAGAAAAATCTAAAGAGCTTTTAGATGAAATGGTGAAGAAGGGTGAACTGACGGTAGAACAGGGAAAGGCCCTGAATGAGGAGCTGAAGCACAACATCAAAAAGACGATGAAAGAAAAGGTGAATGTATCCGTAAAGGCATCGTCGCCGGAAGAACTGGACACTCTGCTGGACGAGATGACACCTGAGCAGCTTAGGCTTTTAAAGGAGAGGATTCTGGCAAAAGAAGAAGGCGGCAGCCAGGAAGGAAAGGAAGACAATAAGGAAGAACATGCAGAAGAATAAAGATGCATCCACAGCACATAAGAGCAGGCTGCGGGAGATTACTGCAGTACTGAAAAAGCACGGGATTACAAGAGGCGTGACACCGGAAAAGCTTCGGCTGATCCTGGAGGATCTTGGACCTACTTTTATCAAGATCGGGCAGATCATGTCCATGCATTCGGATATTCTTCCCAAGCGGTATTGTGATGAATTGATGCGTCTGTGTTATGATGTGGCACCCATGCCTTTTAAAGAGGTGACGGAAGTCATCGAGGCGGCATATGGGTGTCCCTTCTTTGACGTATTTTCGGAGATCGACGAAAAGCCGCTGGGATCAGCATCCATTGCACAGGTGCACAGGGCGATGCTTCTGGATGGCTCAAGGGTAGTGGTGAAGGTTCAGAGAAAAGATATCTATGAGACCATGGCCCGTGATATTGCACTGCTCCACAAGGCGGTAAAACTGGTGCCTCCGGTAAGCATCAAGGGAATGGTTGACCTTGATATGGTTTTGGATGAACTTTGGGCCGTGACGCGCGAGGAGATGAACTTTCTCACGGAAGCAGCCAATATGGAAGAGTTTGCCAAAAACAATCAGGATGTGGCCTACGTGGATGTCCCGAAGATCTATCAGGAGTATACCACCATGCATGTGCTGGTGATGGAATATGTGGACGGCTGCGAGATCAGCGACAAGGAATACCTGACGGAAAACGGATATGACTTAAAAGAGATCGGAAGCAAGCTGGTTGATAACTATATCAAGCAGGTGATGGACGATGGATTTTTCCATGCGGATCCTCATCCGGGCAATGTGAAAATCCGAGATGGAAAGATCGTGTGGATGGACATGGGGATGATGGGGAGACTGACTGACCGGGACAGAGAACTGATCGGCCAGGCAATCCAGGGAATTGCCATGAACGACATCGGAATCATACAGGATGTGGTGCTGGAGTTAGGAGAGTTTAAGGAGCGGCCTGATCCGAGTGTATTGTATGAAGGAATCAGCGGCCTGATGAGTAAATACGGGACACTGGAGCTTGGCCAGATTGATATTGCAGAGGTGATGATGGATCTGATGGAAGTCATGAAGGAAAATAAAATCATCATGCCCCATGGTCTGACTATGCTGGCAAGAGGTCTGACTCATATGGAAGGCGTCCTGGCGGATATAGCTCCGGAGATCAATATCATCGAGATTGCCTCGCGGCATATGGCGGGCAGATATCTTCTGGGAAGAAACTGGAAGAAAGAATTAAAGAACAGCGGGAAAACTATTTTCCGATCCATACATAAGGCGCTGAATATTCCCGGGCTCGTGTCGGATATGCTGCACGGGTATATGAAAGGACAGGTGAAGGTGAATCTGGATCTTCACGCCTCGGCAGAACTGGAGCGGCTTCTTCGGAGGCTGATCCGCAATATTGTTATGGGACTTTGGGTCATGGCACTGCTGATCAGCTCCAGTATCATCTGTACCACGGATATGAAGCCAAAGATCATGGGAATCCCGGCCCTTGGAGCTTTCGGGTATATGATCGCCTTTATGATCGTGATGTATGTGTTCCTGAAGCATATTTTCTCAAAAAAATAAAGGGAGGAGCTTTTATGACAGGAGCGGACAGAAGAAAAGATATGGTCCGGCGGATCAGGGAAAGCGCCCGTCCGGTGCCGGGAGCAGCACTGGCAGCCTGCTATCAGGTGAGCCGTCAGGTAATTGTACAGGATATTGCGTTATTGCGCGCCGCGGGGCTGGATGTGATCTCTACAAACCGGGGATATATCCTGAATGAGCCAGTCGCTGCGTCCAGGGTGCTGAGGGTATGCCATACTGATGAACAGCTGGAAGAGGAGCTTTGCACAGTGGTAGATCTGGGAGGATGTGTGAAAAATGTCATTGTACATCACCGGATATACGGAGAACTGGAGGCGGAGCTGAATATCCGTTCCAGAAGGGATGTAAAAAATTTTCTGGAGGACTTAAGAAGCGGAAAGTCCAGTCCGCTGAAGAATATTACTTCCAATTATCATGATCATCTGATCATGGCAGACAGTGAGGAGACACTGGATCTGATTGAAGATGCATTGGAAGAAAAAAAGATGCTTGTAAGAGATGACTCATAGAAAGGAAGAGGATGGAGCTTTTATTTCATACAGTTGAACATGCGTTTATAGATTGCCTGAGGATGCTGCCGTTTCTGTTTGCGGCATTTCTTCTGATTGAGGCACTGGAACATTATTCGGGCAGGCTGATCACTAAAGTGATGCAGAAGATCGGGCGTGCAGGCCCGATAGTCGGGGCCGCTGTCGGGTGCGTACCGCAGTGCGGCTTTTCGGTGATGGCTGCCAATCTTTATGCGGGAGGCGTTATCTCTGTCGGGACATTGCTGGCTGTTTTTCTGGCAACGTCTGATGAGGCGGTGCTGATCATCTTGGGAAATCCGGGGCGTGCAGGTGAAGTGGGGATGCTGCTGGGTGCAAAAGTGCTGATCGCTGTCATCGGAGGGTATGCGGCGGATTTGTTTTTGAAAGAAAGGCTGTCATCAGAGAAAAGCTGTGGAAATCTGTGTGACCACTGTGGATGCCATGAAGCGCATGCAGGGATTCTTATGCCTGCCTGGAGGCATACCTTCCGTCTGTTTGCATATCTATTCATTTTCACATGGATTCTGAATCTTGTGATAGAAGTTTTCGGGATTGAGGGGCTGTCAAGAGCGCTCCTGGGGGATAGTGTATTTCAGCCGGTCATTGCCGCGCTGATCGGGCTGATTCCCAACTGTGGTGCATCTGTGATTCTGACACAGCTGTATCTTAGCGGGGCAATCTCTTTTGCGTCGGTAGTGGCGGGGCTATGCACCGGAGCCGGGGCAGGGCTGATCGTGCTTTTTAAAGTGAACCGGAACAGGATTGAAAACATAAAAATCATGATTGTGCTGTATTTTATGGCAGTTGTCGCAGGATTGTTGTTGCAGTTTGTCAATTGATTCACAATTGCATTTTTATATGAATGTGGTATAATAATTCAGGACTAAGTGTTAGACTTGGTGAGATTGAGGAGGAATTATCATGGCTACAAAAAAAGCAACCACAGAAACTAAGAAAACCGAAACTGTGACAAAGACTGCAGCTCAGCCGGTAAAGACCACCGCAAAAGCAGACTCCGTAAAGACAGCAAAGGCAGAGCCAGCTAAGACTCCTGCAGCAAAAACGACGACAGAAAAGACTGTAACAGAAAAAGCGGCAAAAACAGTTGCAAAGAAGACGACACCGAAGAAATCCGCGGCAAAAAAAGAAATCAAGGTTAATGCGGTCGTGGAATATTATGGACAGCAGATGGATGAGAAGACGATCATCGCAAATGTAAAGAAAGCATGGACAAAGTCCGGCAGAAAAGTCGGAGAGATCAAGACCATGGATTTGTACATAAAGCCGGAAGAGAGTGCGGTATATTATGTGATCAACGGAATTGACACAGGAGCAGTCGCACTGTTCTAAGCGATGGTTCAGGTCGGGCGCCCGAGGGAGGGCGCTCTTTTTTTATAGACCGGCGTTATGCCGGATTTTTGTGAAAAATCTGTTTGGCATTTAAAGTTCCGGAAATTTATACAGATATTTTGGTTCTTTTCAAAAAATATATTGACAAAATAACTGATATGTAATAATATTAAAACATAAATAAAGAACATAATTAAAAGACAGATAAATGTTTTGATTGTTTTTTATTTAAATCTTACGGAAAGGAAGGTACGGACCACCAAAAGCATAAGTGAAAAGGTCTTTACTAAAAAGAGGTAAGGAAATGATCGAAGAATCAAAGTAGAGATGGGTGTCATTTGAGAATATATCATTGATACCCATCTTTACTGTTGCCAATTTTACTGGTATAATAAGAAAAATACTATTTGGAGTATAGAGAACATAAGAATAAGGGTTAAAGGAGAATCAAAGATGGAACAGATGACAAACATACAAGATCAGTTAAACCAGATTCTGAATGGACAGCCAGGGGAGCTTTTGTCTGCAGCCGGAACCCAGGCGGCGTATGGAGCGCTGGCCGCAGCTGTTGTTGTGGGACTTCTGGTCTGCTTTTTCGGGCTTAAGCTGGTCCGGATCCTGGGAACCTTGATGGGATTTTTCGCAGGTGCTGCAATCGGTGCTGCGGCGGGTCTGATCATCGGGCTTGAAGGAATGGCTTTTGCGGGAATCGTTTTAGGAGCCGGGATTGTTTTTGGTTTATTGTCCTGGTTTTTATACCGGGTCGGAGTGTTCCTGTTGGTGCTGGCACAGGTAAGCGGACTTGTGCTGACGCTGCTTCCGGGTTCCTGGATATCGGCTGTGGTGGCTCTTGCAGCGGGGATTATAGTTGCGATTCTTTCGGTTATCTATGTGGAGCCCTTTGTAATCATAGTGACGGGGATTTATGGAGGACTGACAGCCGGAACAAATATAGCTGCGCTGGCGGGACTCGATGCAATGACGTGGAGTGGAATCGGGATTGTAATCGGTGCGGTGATCGCAGTGATAGGAATAATTGTTCAGTTTATGATGCATTCCAGGAAGGTCGGGAAGAAAGAGCGAAATTACTCGAAAAAGGTGAAAGAGCAGGATTCTATGGAGTCTGAAGTGGAAAAAGCAAGACACCTTCTGGATGACGATGATGATGACGATTTGCAAGATTAGAGTTTAAAACTTGCAAAATGAAAGTTTTATTGTTGCTTTTTTGACAATTATCCTGTATAATGTGAAAGAATTGAACTATACTATAGAAAGAAAGAGGTTGAGCGTAACATGTCAAAGATCGATTTAACAAAGTACGGTATCACCGGAACAACAGAAATTGTTCACAATCCTTCCTACGAAATGCTGTTTGAGGAGGAAACAAATCCGAATCTGGAAGGTTTTGACAAAGGACAGGTCAGTGAACTTGGCGCGGTCAATGTTATGACCGGTATTTACACAGGCCGTTCTCCAAAAGACAAATACATTGTTATGGATGAAAACTCCAAAGACACGGTATGGTGGACTTCCGACGAGTACAAAAATGATAATCATCCAGCTTCACAGGAAGCATGGGATGCGGTAAAGGCAATCGCTCAGAAGCAGCTCTCCGGAAAGAGACTGTTTGTGGTAGATGCTTTCTGCGGTACCAATAAAGATACGCGTATGGCGATCCGTTTTATCATGGAAGTGGCATGGCAGGCTCACTTCGTTACAAATATGTTTATCCGTCCTACCGCAGAGGAACTGGAAAGCTTTGAGCCTGATTTTGTAGTTTACAATGCATCTAAAGCAAAAGTAGAAAACTACAAGGAATTAGGATTAAGATCTGAAACAGCGGCAATGTTCAATATTACCAGCCGTGAGCAGGTTATTGTCAATACCTGGTACGGCGGAGAAATGAAGAAAGGTATGTTCTCTATGATGAACTATTACCTGCCGCTGAAAGGTATTGCATCTATGCACTGCTCTGCAAACACAGATCTGAACGGAGAGAATACAGCAATCTTCTTTGGACTTTCCGGAACAGGAAAGACTACACTTTCTACTGATCCGAAGAGACTGCTGATCGGCGATGACGAACATGGCTGGGATGATAATGGTATTTTTAACTTTGAAGGCGGATGCTATGCAAAGGTTATCGACCTGGATAAAGAATCAGAGCCGGATATCTATAATGCCATTAAACGCAATGCATTGCTGGAAAATGTAACATTGGATGAGAATGGAAAGATTGATTTTACAGATAAGAGTGTGACAGAGAATACACGTGTATCTTATCCGATCGACCATATTGAAAAGATTGTACGTCCGGTATCTGCAGCACCGGCAGCGAAGAATGTAATCTTCCTGTCCGCAGATGCGTTCGGCGTGCTGCCGCCGGTTTCTGTATTAACGCCGGAGCAGACAGAATATTACTTCCTGTCCGGATTCACCGCAAAGCTTGCGGGAACCGAGCGTGGTATTACAGAACCGACACCGACCTTCTCCGCATGCTTCGGCCAGGCGTTCCTGGAGCTGCATCCGACCAAATATGCGGAAGAACTGGTAAAGAGAATGAAAGAGAGCGGAGCAAAGGCATATCTGGTAAATACCGGATGGAACGGAACCGGAAAACGTATCTCTATCAAGGATACCCGTGGTATTATTGATGCGATCCTGGACGGCTCCATCTTAAATGCTCCGACGAAGAAGATCCCATACTTTAATTTTGAAGTTCCGACAGAGCTTCCGGGTGTAGATCCGGCAATCCTGGATCCGCGTGATACTTATGCAGATGCTTCTGAATGGGAAGCTAAAGCAAAAGATCTGGCTGCAAGATTTATTAAGAACTTCAAGAAGTACGAGAGTAACGAGCTTGGTAAAGCACTTGTTGCTGCCGGGCCTCAGGAATAAAAAATTTCCCCGGCTTTCGGCCGGGGATTTTTGCCTTAATATCTTACCTTGATCATAAAGGAGGCATACCAATGAAGCTGGATATGCATTGTCATGTAAAAGAGGGCTCTCCCGACAGTAAGGTGCCGCTGGACGAGTATATTACCAAATTGAAAGAGCATGGTTTTGACGGGATGCTGATCACGGATCACGATACTTATAAAGGGTACCGCCATTGGAAGTACAACATGAAGGGAAAAGTACATGAGGATTTTGTGGTCCTGAAAGGAATAGAATATGATACCTGTGACGGGGGACATATTCTCTGTATTATGCCGGAAGGGGTCAAAATGCGGCTTTTGGAGCTTCGCGGACTTCCGGTGACCGCTTTGATCGATTTTGTACACCGGCATGGAGGTATTTTAGGACCTGCACACCCATGCGGGGAGAAATATTTAAGCTTCACAAACACGAAGAAGTATTATAAAGCTCCGGAGATCATGAAGCGCTTTGATTTTATTGAGGCGTTTAATGCCTGCGAATCAGAGGAGTCCAATGAATGTGCCATGAAGCTGGCAAAGAAATATAAAAAGCCGGGAATCGGAGGGAGCGATGCTCATAAAATTGAATGCGTATCTATGGGGTATACAGAACTTCCGGAATATGTAACTTGCGAGACGGAACTGATCTCGCTGATACGCCGGAAAGTTCCGATTCAGGCTGGTGGCACGCTATATGGAAAAACAACCAGGGAAAAGATGGGAAAGGCAGGAAAAATTCTGACCTACTCCTTCTGGTTTTATAATAAGGGAGGAGAATTATTAAGGCGTAGAAAACGTAAGGTAAAGGGCGAAGTGGAAAATCCTCCGTCGCCTATTGATCCTATTGAGATTCCGTATCTGCAGAAACATCAGCAGTAAGGTAACAAATGGGGACGTACACTTTTTGCAAAAGTGTACGTCCCCATTTGTAAAAGTGGGTGTCCCTTTTTGCATTTGCCCCTGTCCCCTTTGTCAGAATAACAGAATCAAATGATAGACCAGAGCACTCATGACCCAGGCTGTCAGAAGCTGGTAAAGGATAATGCCGAAGGTGGCTTTCCAGCTGTGGAGTTCCCGGTGCATGGTGGCGATGGTAGCGGTGCAGGGAATGTACAGCAGACAGAATACCATCAGTGCATATGCATTGGCTGCGCCGAATCCCATAGTGGCCAATGTGGCGGCCATAGCGTTCATTCCGTGAGAAGTAGTGATATTCTGGATGCCGAACAGTACGCTGCAGCTGGAAACTACTACCTCTTTCGCGGCAATGCCTGATATCAGGGCGACGATGATCTGCCAATAGCCAAGACCCGCCGGTTCAAACAGCGGCACTGCCATTTTTCCAATCAGAGAGCCGAAGCTCTGGGTGATATCAGTAACATAGCCGGTGGGGCCGAAATTCAGGATTCCCCACATGATGACGGAGGCGATGAAGATGACGGTACCGGCCTTCGTCAGATAATCCTTAATTTTCTGCCATACATAAATAGCAATGGTACGTGCATTGGGCGATTTATATTCTGGCAGCTCGATCAGAAGAGAATGGGATACCTTGCTGCCGTCAATTCTGGATAAAATGAAAGCTGTGGCAATGGCCACCAGAATTCCCAGCAAATACATGGAATAGCATACCAGCATGGCGTTTTTTCCAAAAAACATGGACGAAAATAAAACATAAATCGGAAGTCTTGCGCTGCAGGACATAAATGGTGTGACCAGAATCGTTTTAAACCGGTCTTTAGGATCCTCCAGAGTCCGGGATGCCATAACTGCGGGGACAGAGCATCCAAAACCGAGAAGGAGCGGCAGAAAAGCCCGTCCGGAAAGCCCCAGCTTATTCATGATGTCGTCCATGACAAAAGCGACTCTTGACATATATCCGCTGTCCTCCAGGATAGCGAGTGCCAGAAACAGGATAAAGATATTCGGAAGGAATGTCAGGATTCCGCCGACACCGGATATCACACCGTCCAGAATCAGAGACTGAAGCATGGCATTTACATGGAGACCGGAAAGAAAATCGCCGGCGGAGCCGGAAAACATTTCCAGCACAAGCTCGAAATATCCTTTTAGCCAGTCGCCGATGGCGAAGGTCAGGAAAAATACCAGGGCCATAATTCCGAGAAAAATAGGAAGTCCAAGAAACCTGTGGGTCAGGAAATGGTCAACCTTATCTGTGAAAGCAGCCTTTTGGGATTTGTTTACCAGTACCTCTCCAATGACTTCTTCAATAAAATCGTATTTCTGGTTTATGATTTCTTTTTCATAGCTGCGGTCAGTAATACCGGATAAGTCTACGGGATATTGGCTGATTACATTTTGATCAGCTTCCAGAAACTTGATGGCATACCAGCGTTTATTTTCCATCTCCGGATATTTCTTGGTCAGTTGAACGATAATAGCATCGATTTTATCTTCGATCTCGTCATGGTATACCATAGCATATTCTGCATGATGATCATGGCGGTGGGAAGTATGCAGCCCCGGATGGTGATGGATCAGCGGACCCTGAGAGGCAAGCTCCTTGTGGTGGGCTACTGCGTGCATCAGAATAGAGAGCCCCGTCTTTTTCCTTGCAGAGACCGGTATTGCAGGAACTCCCAGCATTTCCGGCAGACGGTGCAGGTCGATTTCCATACCGCGCTCTTCTACGATATCCATCATGTTTAAGGCAAGAACGACTGGCTTCCCGAGTTCCAGAAGCTGAAGTGTCAGATAAAGATTCCGCTCCAGGCTGGATGCGTCAATAACGTCGACAATGACATCGACTTCATCGCTCATGATACATTCCCTGGACACGGTTTCTTCCATGGAATAGGAGGTCAGGCTGTAAATGCCGGGAAGGTCAATGAGACGAAATTCCTGTCCCTGGTAATAAGCAGTTCCTTCCTTTTTTTCTACGGTAACACCGGGCCAGTTGGCAACCTTTAGGTTGGCGCCGGTAAAAGCGTTAAATAGAGTGGTTTTCCCGCAGTTGGGATTCCCGATAAATCCCACATTAATAACATTACTCATGAGGATTCACCTCCGAAACAGTGATCTGCTCGGCAATCTGGCGCCCCAGCGCAAATCTGGCACCTCTGAATCTGGCAGTCATGGCGCCTTTCTTTTCATTATTTATGACCGTGATCAGTGAACCATCCGTAAGCCCCAGGGCTTCCAGCCGGCGTTCCAGATCCAGGGAAGTGTGGATGGCTTCTACCCGGTAGGTCTGATTACTTTTTCCTTGTTTTAGTGTCATTTGTGTCATCTCCTGTGTAATTGATAATATTTATCATTAGCAAAAAGATTATATCACTAATTGACGGGGATATCAATGTGAAGTATACTCTAATTTACAAATAAGACAGGATGGAATCGGTATGAGGATTTACGAAGGACTCTTATATTTTTTTATATATGGGATACTGGGGTGGTGTGCGGAAGTTGCCTTTGCGGCGGTGAAGGAAAGAAGATTTGTAAACAGGGGATTCCTTAATGGGCCGATCTGCCCTATTTATGGTGTGGGTGTCGTGATGGTGGTGGTTTTTCTGGAGCCGTTTGAAGACCAGTGGCTGCTATTGTACCTTGCATCAGCTGTGCTGGTTACCCTGATTGAAGGGATGACGGGGTATGTGCTGGATAAACTGTTTCATCATAAATGGTGGGATTATTCAGAACTTCCGCTTAACATCGGCGGATATGTGTGCCTGCTGTTCTCCGTGGTATGGGGAGTTGCCTGCGTGGTGATTGTGAAAGCAGTCCATCCGCTGGTAGGAGATCTGTGTGCATTGATACCCCTGGGGGCGGGGATCCTGATCCTCTCAGTCCTGAGCGCGGCTTTGGCGGCGGATCTTACCGTGACGGTCGGCGGAATCCTGCGGTGGAACCGGCAGCTGGACGCTATGGAGAAGATTGCGGCTGATCTCAGGGAACTGTCAGGGAAGATGGGAGAGAATATCTACGAAAATGTAATGGATACCATGGAACTGAGGGAAAAAGTAGATGCGGCAGTAGAAGAAAAAAGACAGCAGCTTGCGGAGCAAAGGCAGCTTCTGGCAGAGACGAAAGAGCAGGCGGCAGAGCTCAGAAGAAAGTACAAAGAGCTGGCGGAGCGTTCGCTGCGGACAGGAAGACATATGCTGCGTGCATTTCCAAAGCTTCAGTCCAGACGTCACAAGGAAATTCTGGAACAGATCCGGGAAAGGATCAGAACAGAGGGCAGGCATTAGAGCCTGTGCTGGGGATAAATGGATTTCTGTATTGACAGAATACAGAAATCCATTTATGATATAGGTACTCGTCTAAGAAAATTCTAACAAAAGTTCAATGGGGATTCCCCCACAGGAAATTTCATTCCGATTTTCCAAAGCGAGATCAAAATACAGGGACAGGAAAGGAGGACAGCGGGATTTTTGTCTGAACATGTATGCAAGCATAATTGAGTTTTAAAGGAGATGAAAAATAATGACAAGAAAAAAAGAATATCGTAGTCTGCTGTTTGTGCTTCTGCCGCTGCTTTTGATCTTTTTGGCAGCAGGAGTGAAAGAAACTGTTACAGTAGAAGCGGCGGATGTTTCTCTGGTGCGAGGGGAGCGTGTGGAATATATCGGATATTCTACGCACTACTATTATGTAAATGGCAATCTGGCTTATTGCCTGGAGCCGGATATGGGATCGCCGGGAAATGGCACCTATCCGTCCGGAGAGATGAGTTCAGAGGAGCTTCTGGCAAAAGCTATGTATTATGTTTATGGAGGCCCTGGATTTGAAACTTATATCAAGCCGCAGCTGACCGGAGGATGGGATGCCCCGGACCGGTCTTACTGTCTGTCACACTGTATTTTGTCCTACATTTATGACGGATGTGATCCGAATAGTGACGGCTTTATAGGCTTGAACGAAGATATTAAGGGTGCGGTGATCACTTTCACGGAGCATATAAGAAATCTTCCGTCTGTTCCGCAGCAGGAACTTTCCCTGTCCCAGACGGCGCTTACCGCATATTTCAGCCCTGAAGAAAAGCGCCAGCGGACAGACATGATCACCTGCCAGGGAGATCCGGGCAATTCGGTGACGTTTCCGCTGGCCGAGGGCATGACACTGGTAAACGTGACAGAGCAGACGGAAAAACAGGGAAATGTCACCGTAAAGGGCGGAGACCAGTTTTATCTGGCGGCGGATGTGGCCTACAATAACGGCGGGAGCTGGGAGAGCGGCCCCATAAAAGCGTCTCTGACCCAGAGCTGGCGCACATTGATCGTGAAAACCGGCGGAGGAAGTCAGGACGTAGGTACAGGACAGCTGATCACGGTAGAGCCTTCAGAGGTGTCTTTACAGGTAAAATGGTTGGAGAAGCCGGAGCTTACGATCGAGAAGCAGGCGGATAAGACAGATAAAAAGTACCAGGTAGGAGACCTGATCACGTATACAACAGATGTGACCCAGAGGATCCAGAATGCAGTGGCGAAAAATGTGGTGATCACAGACACGATCCTGACAGAAGGGGTAAAGCTGCAGAAAAACTCAGTGGTCCTCCTGGATGCAGGACAAAATATCATCGAAAATGCAGTCATTCAGGTGACCGGCAATAGTTTTTCCATTCATGCCGGTGAATTTCTGCAGAGTGCAGACCTGGGCGAGAAATATACGGTGGAATATCAGGTAATGATCACGGACGAAGGATTGATCGGGAAAGAGATCGAAAATGAAGTAGTAGTCCGGGCGGATAATGCGGATGAGGAAAAGGACCGGGAGATTGTAGAGGTGCCTGAGCCAGAACCTGAGCCGGAACCTGAGCCCGAGCCGGAACCAGAACCTGAGCCTGAGCCGGAACCAGGGCCAAAGCCGCAGCCTGAAATTCAGGAGATGGCAGTGAAGGCGCCATCTGTCAAGACCGGAGATTCCCAGAACTTGACGCTTCTTGTGCTCTTCTTGATTCTTTCTTGCGCCTCTATATTTATCTGTGTTAAAATATCCAGTAAGACTAAGTAGAAAAGAGGAGGTTGTCGTAATGGGAATGACAATGACGCAGAAAATACTGGCAGCACATGCGGGTCTTGACCATGTGGAGGCAGGACAGCTGATCGAAGCGAAGTTAGACATCGTAATGGCAAATGATATCACCGGACCGATGGCACTGCCGATCATCAAGCAGATGTCCGATCATGTATTTGACAAAGATAAAGTCGTATTTGTCCCGGATCATTTTACTCCGAACAAGGATATCAAGTCCGCGGAGAACTCCAAGGCGATCCGTGAGTATGCAAAGGAGCAGGGACTTTCCTGGTATTTTGAGCAGGGAAAATCCGGGGTGGAGCATGCGATCCTTCCGGAGGCCGGAGTGGTTACGGCCGGAGAATGTATCATCGGTGCGGATTCCCACACCTGTACATACGGAGCGCTGGGAGCTTTTTCCACCGGTATGGGAACAACGGACGTGGCGACAGGTATGGCAACCGGAGAAATCTGGTTTAAGGTGCCAAGTGCGATCAAGTTCGTGCTGACCGGAAAGCCGGGAAAATATGTGAGCGGAAAGGATATTATCATCCATATCATCGGCCGTATCGGTGTAGACGGAGCGCTTTATAAATCCATGGAATTCACTGGTGACGGCATTGAGAATTTGTCCATGGACGACCGTTTTACCATGGCAAACATGGCGATCGAGGCAGGCGCTAAGAACGGCATTTTCCCGGTGGACGATGCTGCGCTGGCTTATATCAAAGAGCATTCCAGCAAACCTTATACGATCTATGAAGCAGATGAAGATGCGGTGTATGACGAAGTGATCACCATAGATCTCTCCGAGGTGCGCCCAACGGTTGCCTTCCCGCATCTGCCGGGCAATGCAAAGACCATTGACGAGGTGGAGGCGATGGAGCCTATTAAGATCGACCAGGTGGTGATCGGATCCTGTACCAATGGCCGGATGGAAGATATGCGGAAAGCGGCTGCCATCCTGAAAGGACATACGGTGCACCCGGATGTCCGAGTCATGGTTGTTCCCGCGACACAGAAGATTTATAAACAGTGTATTGCCGAAGGCCTTATGGATATCTTTGTGGATGCAGGCTGTGCGGTAAATACGCCAAGCTGCGGACCGTGCATGGGCGGACACATGGGCGTCATGGCGGCCGGAGAAAAATGTGTGTCCACAACAAACCGTAATTTTGTGGGACGGATGGGGCACGTTGATTCCCTGATCTATCTTGCTTCTCCTGAAGTGGCGGCGGCAAGTGCGATCGCAGGTTATATTGCAAATCCGGAGAAAGTAGGTGACAGATAATGAGGGCAGCAGGACATGTATTTAAATATGGTGACAACGTTGATACAGATGTGATTATTCCGGCCAGATATTTGAATTCTTTTGATGCAAAAGAACTGGCAAGCCATGCGATGGTAGATATTGATCCGGACTTTGTAAAAAAAGTTCAGCCGGGAGATATTATTGTGGCAAAAAAGAATTTCGGATGCGGGTCTTCCAGAGAACACGCACCGCTGTGTCTGAAGACGGCCGGTGTCAGCTGCATCATTGCAGATACTTTTGCGCGGATTTTTTACCGCAATGCCATTAACATCGGACTGCCGATCATTGAATGTCCGGAGGCGGCAGAAGGGATTGAAGCCGGAGATGAAGTTGAGGTTGATTTTGACAGCGGAAAGATTTATGACCGTACAAAGGGAACTGAATATCAGGGACAGGCATTTCCAGAATTTATGCAGAAGCTGATCGCTGCCGGAGGACTGGTTAATTATACAAATAGTAAGAAAAATAAGGGATAAGAGAGGACTGACTTTATGGGGGCTGAAAAAGGAAGTGCGGCGGCACTGCTGCCGATAGGTATTTTTCTGGTGATTTTTCTTGGATCAGGTGTTGTCACCGGAGACTTTTATGCCATGCCGGCGATCGTCGCTTTCCTGATCGCTTTGCTGGCGGCATTTTTACAGCACAGAGAAATCGGGTTCCAGGAGAAAATCGGGATCGTATCCAGAGGCGTGGGTGATGAAAATATCATTACGATGTGTCTGATATTTTTAAGTGCCGGGGCTTTCTCGGGTGCAGTCACAGCAGCCGGAGGCGTGGAGAGCACGGTTAACTTAGGTTTGTCTGTGATGCCGCCGCATGTAGCGGTGGCCGGCCTGTTTGTGATCGGATGCTTTATTTCTGTTTCTATGGGAACTTCTATGGGAACCATTGCGGCACTTGCGCCGATTGCGGCAGGGATCAGTGAAAAAACAGGATTTGCCATGTCGGTCTGTATTGCGGCTGTAGTCTGCGGGGCGATGTTTGGAGACAATCTCTCCATGATTTCGGATACGACCATTGCGGCAGTAAAGACGCAGGGGTGTGAGATGAAGGATAAATTCCGGGAAAATTTCCGGATCGTGCTTCCGGCAGCGCTGGTTACAGTCGTGCTGTTCTGGATCGTGACCAGAGACGGAAGCTATGAGATGACAGGAGCGCTGCCTTATAATGCGTGGCAGGTGCTTCCTTATGTACTGGTGCTGGTCGGCGCCCTGATCGGGATCAATGTGTTTGTGGTGCTGGTCACCGGAACTGTAACGTCCCTGGTTATTGGCGTGGCGACGGGAAGCCTGGCGGTGGGAGAAATGTTTTCTGCCGTAGGAGAGGGCGTGACCGGTATGTATGATATTACGGTAATCTCCATTGTGGTAGCAGGTATCGTATCTTTGGTGCGGGAATATGGAGGAATCCAGTTCATTTTGGGCCTGATCCGTAAGAGTATCCGCGGAAAGCGGGGAGCAGAAGCCGGAATTGCCGGCCTGGCGCTTCTGGTAGATCTTTGTACGGCAAACAATACGGTTGCCATCGTGATGGCCGGACCCATTGCAAAAGAGATCAGTGAGGAGTTTCAGGTGTCACCCAGACGGTCTGCGTCTTTGCTGGATATTTTTACATCCGTGGGGCAGGGACTGATTCCGTACGGCGCCCAGTTATTATCGGCGGCCAGTCTGACCGGATTAACGCCGTTTGAGATTATACCGCATCTATACTATCCTGTTTTGATGGCGGTCAGTGCGGTTTTGTTTATCATATTTAAGAAAAGCAGAATAGAAGGGTGAAAGAAGATGGATTTGTTTTATAAAAGTACAAGAAATTCCGATCTGAAAGTAACGGCTTCCCAGGCTGTTCTTACAGGCCTGGCACCGGATGGAGGGCTGTTTGTCCCATCCTGTATTCCCTGTCTGGATGTCCCGTTGGAGAAGCTGGGGGGAATGACTTATCAGGAGACGGCATTTGCCGTGATGAAGCTTTTTTTTACGGATTTTACAGAGGAAGAGCTGCGTTCTTGTATTGCAAAGGCCTATGATGAGAAGTTTGATACGGAAGAGATTGCTCCGCTGGCAAAAGTGGATGATGTGTATTATCTGGAGCTGTTTCACGGGGCGACGATTGCCTTCAAGGATATGGCGCTGTCCATTCTTCCGCATCTTATGACGACTTCGGCAAAGAAAAATCATGTGGAAAAGGAAATCGTGATTCTGGCTGCCACCTCCGGAGATACCGGTAAGGCGGCTATGGCTGGATTTGCGGACGTAGAAGGAACACGGATCATCGTTTTTTACCCTAAGAATGGTGTCAGCAGGGTGCAGGAGCTGCAGATGGTGACACAAAAGGGAAATAATGTGGATGTAGTAGCAATTCACGGCAATTTTGACCAGGCTCAAAGCGGTGTAAAAGCTATGTTTGAGGATCAGAAGCTGGCCGGCGAACTAGCTGAGAAAGGATATCAGTTTTCTTCCGCTAATTCTATTAATATCGGACGTTTGGTGCCGCAGATTGTATATTATGTCTATGCTTATGCAAAGCTTCTGGAGAACGAAGAAATCAGTCCGGGAGAGGAAATTAACGTGGTCGTTCCAACAGGAAACTTTGGGAATATCCTGGCGGCCTATTATGCAAAGCAGATGGGGATTCCTTTTGGAAAGTTGATCTGTGCATCCAATGAGAATAGAGTGCTGTATGATTTCTTCCAGACAGGCATTTATGATAAAAACCGGAAATTTATCCTGACCACGTCGCCATCCATGGATATCCTGATCTCCAGTAATCTGGAGCGGCTGCTTTACCTGGTTTCCGGAGAGGATGCGGCGAAGACCCGGGAGCTGATGGAACAGCTGAAGAAATCGGGAAGCTACCAGATTACGGAAGCTATGAAAGAACGGCTGGCAGACTTTGGCGCCGGTTTTGCGGATGAAGCAGAGACTGCGGAAAGTATTCGTGAGGTTTATGGAAGGACAGGATATGTGATGGACACGCATACAGCGGTTGCTGCACATGTATGTGAGAGTTACCGGGAACAGACCGGGGATGGTAGAAAATGTCTCATTGCATCCACAGCCAGCCCTTACAAATTTGCAAAGAGTGTCCTGACAGCGATTGATCCTGTATATGAGAAAGAAGAGGAATTGGATCTTTTGCAGAAGCTGCCCGGGATTTCAGGGCGTGTGACACCTCAGGCAATCCGTGACATTCTGGATGCTAAAGTTCTTCATGCAACAGAATGTGATGCGGATCAGATGAAAGAAACCGTAAAGAAAATTTTGAAGGTATAAACGAAGCATTGTTCAAAGTCTTGACAATGGGTGATGAAAGAAGTATGATATTTTTCGGAAAATGTGTCGTGGATTTTTCCGGATTTGATCGTCTTTTCGCCACACAGCTATCATTTGGGTAACTGTGTGGCTATTTTAATGTCCGGAAACCGGGGAGGAAATATGAACGAGAATTTTATGAAAGAAAAGCCGGTACTGCCGCTGATTTTATCCATGTCTCTGCCGATGGTCCTGTCTATGATGGTCAATTCTCTATACAATATCGTGGACAGCTTTTTCGTTGCACAGATCAGCGAAGATGCGATGACAGCCCTGTCTTTGGTGTATCCGGTTCAGAATTTTGTCAATGCCATCGGCATTGGTTTTGGAATCGGTATTAATGCAGTCATTGCTATCCATCTGGGAGCCGGAGACGAGAAAAAAGCTAATATGGCTACAACACAGGGTATGCTGCTGGCGCTGATCCATGCAGTGATACTGACAGTGGCGGGAATTGCGGTCATGCCCGGGTTCCTGCGGATGTTTACATCATCAGAAAAAGTAATCGATCTGGGAATCCGTTATTCTGTCATTGTTTTTCTGTTTACTTTTGCCATCGTTCTGGGAGTGGCCTTTGAAAAAGTTTTCCAGGCAGTCGGAGCTATGAAAGTAACTATGCTTAGCCTGATGTGTGGGTGTATCGCTAATATCATTTTGGATCCGGTTTTGATTTTTGGCCTGGGACCATTTCCTGCGATGGGAATCGAGGGGGCCGCTCTTGCAACGGGCCTCGGGCAGGTACTGACGCTGGTTATCTATATTGCCGTTTATCTGCGCTGGCCGATTCGAGTGAAAATCCGCCGGAAATATTGCAGGCCGGACAGGCGGATGATCGCCAGGCTGTATGCCATTGGCATTCCCGCTACTTTGAATCTGGCATTGCCGTCATTATTGATCTCGGCCTTGAACGCAATCCTGGCATCCTTTTCACAGATATATGTGCTGGTACTGGGGATTTATTATAAGCTGCAGACCTTTTTATATCTTCCGGCCAACGGATTTGTACAGGGAATGCGTCCGGTGATCGGATTTAATTATGGTGCGGGAGAACACAGGAGAGTGAAACAGATCTATCGGATTGTGCTGTGTATGAGCGGGCTGATCATGATATTCGGCACAATCATCTGCCTGGCTGTTCCGGAGAAGCTGATGGAATTGTTTACTCAAAATGAGGAAACGATCCGGGCGGGAGAAACGGCGCTTCGGATCATCAGCGCCGGGTTTATCATATCAGCAGTTTCTGTTACATCCTCCGGTGCGCTGGAGGGATTGGGGAAGGGTGTTCCGTCCTTGGTCATCTCATTATTCCGCTATGTGCTTGTCATCATTCCGGCAGCATACATTCTGAGCAGAATTTTCGGGGCTGTGGGCGTATGGCATGGATTCTGGATCGCAGAGCTGATCACGGCAGCAGTGGCATTTGCGGTATATCGGAAAGCCACCTAATTGGGGACGGGGGATTTTGGAAAATCCCCCGTCCCCAATTAGGTTATCCACAAATTATCCCCCAAAGTTATCCCCGATCAGGGGATAACTTTGATGTGGCAGGATTGCCTGTCGTGGAGTATAATCTACGTTGTAGTATTTATTTTTATTATAAAAATTTAGTTCTTTTGTTGTGAAAATAGAAAAGTGGCAAGGAGGGCATCATGGGTAAGAAGGAAGAAAAGACAAATGTAATGAGGATCCTGGATCAGAAGAAAATCCCTTACGGGAGCCATAACTATCTGGAGACCGGTGCGGTCAGCGGACTGGAGGTGGCTGCAGCTCTGGGAGAGGATCCGGACCGTGCATTTAAGACGCTGGTAACGGTGGGAAAGTCAAAGGAGCACTACGTATTTGTGGTGCCTGTCAGTAAGGAACTGAACCTGAAAAAGGCAGCTCAGTGTGTGGGGGAAAAAAGCATCGAGATGATCAAGTCTAAAGAGCTTCTTCCGCTGACAGGATATGTACACGGCGGATGTTCACCCATTGGTATGAAAAAGCAGTTTGTCACGACCATTGACCGGAGTGCCGAGCAGTTTGACAAAATTATGTTCAGTGCAGGAAAGATTGGCTATCAGGTGGAGGTGAGCCTGAAGGATCTGGGGAAAGTGATACGGTATCAGACAGCTGATATTGCAGAGTAGCAGGAGTAGAAGATATGACGCAAGGGAAAAATATCCGTCTGCTGGCAGTGGATATGGATGGTACCTGCCTGAACAGCAGAAGCCAGATGACGGCAGAAACTATACGCGCGCTGGAAGCGGCGGCGAAGGCAGGAATCATTGTAGTGCCGACGACGGGACGGAGTTTGTCCTGTCTCCCGCACAGACTGGCGGGGAGACAGAATATCTACAGATATGTGATCAGCTCCAACGGGGCTTCGGTGGCAGACTGCAGAGAAAAGAAGGAATGGATGCAGACTTTGATTCCAAAGGAGCAGGCACTGCGCCTGGTCAGAGCCTGCAGCGGAAAATATGATAAGAAAAAAATCGGAAGTACTGCTCACATCCGGCATGAATATTATGTGGAAGGACGGCTGCTGTCGTTTTTTGGGCGCCTGGTTTTTGGAAAGGATGCCACGAAGCTCAGAACTGTAAGAAGCATGGAGGAGGTCTTTGAGAAAAGTCCATATGATGTGGAAGAGGTGCAGTTCTACTTTCTCTCTGCGGGTGGGAAAAGAAGGATACGGGAGATTTTGCAGGGGTTTCCGGAGTTATCCTGTGCTTATACGCCGATTTATGTAGAGATTTTTGCAAAAGAGGCATCAAAGGGGAAGGCGCTTGCCTTTTTGTCCGAAAGGCTTGGAATTGCAAAAGAAGAGGTGGCCTGTATCGGTGATGGAGAAAATGACAGTACAATGTTTGAGGCCGCGGGACTTCGTTTTGCTATGGGAAATGCAGTGCCGGAGCTGAAGGAGAAGGCAGATTTTATCCTGCCGGGAAATGACCGGGATGGAGCGGCCGAAGGGATATGGAGGATCCTTGGAGAGAAATGTATACGATTGCAGTGATAGATGATGACATTTTTATTGGTGATATGTTGGAGAAAGCCTTGTCAAAAGAAGGATATCAGGTCATTAGAGCCTATTCAGGTACGGAAGCCCTCCTTTTGCTGGAGCGCCGGAGACCGGATCTTATACTGCTGGATCTGATGCTGCCGGGATTATCCGGAGAGCAGGTGATTGAGAAAATATCAGATATTCCGGTAATCGTGGTCAGTGCGAGGACGAGTGTGGACGACAAGGTAACTCTTCTGACCGGCGGCGCAGTGGACTATGTAACGAAACCCTTTGATATTCGGGAACTTATGGCGAGAATCAGCGCTCAGATCAGGGCTGCGGAAAATCAGAGGGAGAAGAGCCGGGAAGCAAAAATGCTTATTTTTGAAGAGATCCGTATGGATCTGGAGACAAGAGAGGTGTTTGTAGAAGGGAAACCGGTGCATCTGACACCTACAGAATTTGCGGTCTTAAAACAGCTGATGAGAAATCCGGAGCAAGTAGTGACAAAGTCCCGGATTCTGGACGCTATCAGCATGGACACGCCGGATTGTACAGAAGGATCGCTTAAAATTCATATTTCCAATATCCGGAAGAAATTAAAAAAACAGGACGGTCAGGATCATATTGAGGCGGCCTGGGGGATTGGTTTTAAAATGAAAAGGTAATATTAACTGTTTCTTTACTGTTCCCTTAACCGGTATCTTAACGTCTGCATGCTATCATTTCAGGTGAAAAGGAGGCAGCAAGTATGGAATATGTATTGACGACAAATAATCTGACAAAGAGATACCGGAACTTCCAGGCTTTGAGCGGACTGTCCATGCATGTGGAAAAGGGAGCTATTTATGGGGTTGTGGGAAGAAACGGAGCGGGGAAGACAACTCTGATCCGGCTGATCTGCGGACTTCAGAAGCCTACGGAGGGCAGCTATACTCTTTATGGAAGGAACAGTGAAAGAGATGACCTGAACGGGGTTCGCCGGAGAATGGGGGCGGTGGTAGAGACACCGTCCATATACGGACATCTGACGGCGGAGGATAATCTGAAAGAACAATACCGGATACTGGGAAAGCCCTCATTCGACGGGATACCGGAACTTCTTGAGTTGGTAGGACTTTCCGGTACGGGAAAGAAAAAGGCGAAACACTTTTCGCTTGGAATGAAACAGAGGCTTGGCCTGGCGATCTCGCTTGCGGGGAATCCGGATTTTCTGGTGCTGGACGAACCCGTTAATGGACTGGATCCACAGGGGATCATTGAGATCCGGGAGCTAATCCTTAAGCTGAACCGGGAAAGAAGGATTACATTTCTGATTTCCAGCCATATTCTTGATGAACTGTCCAGACTGGCAACTCATTATGGCTTTATCGACAGCGGACATCTGGTAAAAGAAATCAGCAGAGAGGAGCTGGAAAAGTCATGCAGGAAATGTATGCATATGGAGGTATCAGATGTGCAGGCCCTGGTGAGGGTGTTGGATCAGAAATGTCTGGAATACAAGGTAGACTCAAAAAGCTGTGTGGATGTATTTGGATCCTTTGAGGTAACAGACCTGGTGCTTTCGTTGGAAAAGGAAGGCTGCAAGGTATTCTCCATGGTAGAAAGGGACGAGAGTCTGGAAAGCTACTACATCAATCTGATGGGAGGTGAGAGCCATGCGTAAGCTTCTGAGAGCAAATTTTGCGAGACTCTGGAAGGACAAGGTGTTCTGGGGAGCGCTCGTAGTGCTGGCGTGCTATGGGGTGCTGGGCTGTATCAGCCAGTATCGGCTGGTGGAGGAAGGATATGATGTGACCGATCAGTATTCCCGGATATTCCTGAATGTATATCTGTTCAGCGGCGTGGCTTTTGCGGCGTTTACCAACCTGTTTCTGGGCTGTGAATACAGCGACGGCACGATCCGGAACAAGTTGGTGACAGGTGCGTCCCGGATGCAGATCTATCTTTCAAACTATGTAACCTGTACCTGTGCGGGACTCCTGATGCAGATTGCCTATTCTCTGGTGGTCAGCGCTGTGGCGATTCCCATGTTTGGGATTGGGACGCCATATCTGGAGTCTATGGCCATATACTCAGGCATAGGAATTCTTCTGATCTGTTCGGAAACCGCTATCTATACGATGATATCCATGCTGTGTCAGAATAAGGCGGCAGCTGCGGTGTTCTGTCAGGTGGGAACCTTTATCCTGCTGTTTGCCGCGGTGTATCTTCTTAGCAAGCTGTCTCAGCCGGAGATGATCCAGACGGCGGTTCAGGGGACGGATGGCGCTTATGCGGTAGAGATGACAAAAAATCCGTCTTATCTGTCGGGAGCGGCCAGAAAATGGTATCAGTTCTGGATGGATTTTCTGCCAACGGGGCAAGGCTTTACGATTGCCGGCGCAAATTCCGGGCATCCGGTATTTCTGGCGGCATACTCTATAGTAATCATGATAGTGTGTAATGTGGCGGGGATCCTGGGATTCCTGAGAAAGGATCTGAAATAGAAATCCAGAGAGCAAGAAAAGGGAGGGAGCGGCTTTGGTGTGGCTTGGCTTCATTTGTTTGATACTGGCTGTGGCAGTGATTCTGCTGACGGCAAAAATATGGTCAATGCGGCATGGAGCCGCCAGACTCCGTAAAGATTTTGGGGAGAAACTCTGTGAAGATACGAATGTAGGGTTAATGATGGACTGTCAGGACAAGGAAATGCTGAAGCTGGCAGCGGATCTTGACAGGCAGCTTTTGCTTTTGAGGAGGGCAAGGCTTCAGTACGAACTGGGAGATCAGGAAATAAAGACTGCTGTTACGAATATTTCTCATGACCTTCGGACGCCACTGACTGCTATCAGCGGCTATCTGCAGCTTTTGAAATCGGAAAAGATGACAGAGCAGGCAAAAGAGTATGTAGGCGTCATCGAAAACCGCACGGAAGCCATGCGCCAGCTGACAGAGGAATTATTTTCCTATTCTGTGGTAACAACTGCCAGCCAGTACCGCAAGGAAGAAGAAGTGCTGCTTGGCGAGATACTGGAGGACAGCATTGCCAGCATGTATGGAGCGTTGGTGGAAAAGAATATCCATCTGGAGGTCCGGATGCCGGAGAAAAAGATCCGGGTAAAAGCAAACCGGAGCGGGCTTATGCGCGTGTTTGGAAATATTATCAATAATGCGTTGAAATATAGTGACGGTGATCTTCTGATCCGTCTGGAGGAAGAAGGAGAGGTGTCTTTTTCCAACCATGCCAGGGAGCTTGACGAAGTGGAGGCAGGAAAATTATTTCAGAGATTCTACACGGTGCAGAATGGAAGGGAATCCACAGGTCTTGGACTTTCGATTGCACGGGCTTTGGTGGAACAGATGGGAGGAAAGATCTGGGCCAGGAAGGAAGAGGAGTGGTTTACCATAAGAATCTTGTTGCAGGCAGTTGTAAAAAACGGGTAAATAGGTTATAATATTTCCAGTGGAAACCTGGGATGTTCGATAACTCCCGTAATTTTGAACCTACAAAACTTTAAACGGGACTCTTATATCTCTGTAATATGTCAAGCCTCCGAATGAGTCAGTGGAAGGCAGAAAAGCAGATGCGGACACCCACCTGGCTGCGGCTAGGAGTCAAAATACGGGAAACGGCATTCTGGGGACATACAAAAGATAAAGGCAGCCGCATATGCGGCTGTCTTTTTTCATACATATAGGAGAAAGGAAAGGACAAGGAGTCATTAGGTTTGTATAGGAGAATACATAGACTGGGCGGATACCTGGCGGCACTTGGGATCTGTCTTCTGGTTATCTGTGGCTTGCAGGCTCTTCTTCTGGATCAGGGAAGACAGGAAGAGCCTTGGGCAACGGACAGGGAAGGGGGAGTAAAAGAGGAAAAGGGAGAAGAGAAGAAAAGCACGGAAGAGGACATTGGCGGGGAAATGGGAAATCCCAATATTCGGGTGCTGATCATGAGTACCGGTTACGAGAATATTGCTCATCCGGAAGTGACGGTAACGGCGGCAGGAGGACTGGTGGTTGAGTCCGGGCAGGGAACGGAAGAGATGGAAGCAGGGCAGCCGCTGACGCTTCGTCCGGATGACGGGAGATTTGCAGCCGGAAAGGTGCGTATCCAGGCAAAGGACGGCGGTGATCTGACTCTTGCCAGTATTAAACGGGGGTGTGGACAGCCGTCCTATGCCGGAGTGCTGGAGCTTCGCACTACAGCGGAAGGAATCGTCATCATCAATGAACTTCCGGTGGAGTCTTATCTGTGCCGGGTGGTGCCAAGTGAGATGCCGGCATCCTATGAGCTGGAGGCATTAAAGGCACAGGCTGTGTGCGCCAGGAGCTATGCCTTCCGGCAGATGGCAGAATATGGCTATCCGGAATATGAGGCCCATGTGAATGACAGCACTGATTATCAGGTGTATGGAAATTCTGCCGTTCAGGAATCGGCTACAAAGGCTGTGGAAGAAACGGCAGGGCAGGTAGTGCGGTATCAGGGACAGATTGTGACCACCTATTATTATTCCACTTCCTGTGGAAAGACGACCAGCCTGGAGGCCTGGGGGACGGCTCCGGATGAGACGAACCGATATCTGACATCCGTGGAAGTAAAGGATCAGGATGGAGATTATGAAAAGGATCTGCCATGGTACCGTTGGGAAGCAAGGATTCCGGTACAGACATTGTCTAATCTGGCGGGACTTAATTTAGGTCAGGGTCTGGGGGTGCTTACGAATGTGGAGATATCGGAGACGGGACCGGGTGGTGTGGCCCTGAAGGTAACTTTTACCGGAGAGAAGGGGAGCGCTTCTGTAGAAACAGAAAACAAGATCCGCAGGGCCTTTGGGGGAAGCGGGTATGAGATCATGAAACAGGACGGAACAGTTACGGAAAGCCAGCCCCTTCTTCCCAGTGCCTTTTTTACGATAGAAAAAAGCGGGGATGTTTTTGTCCTCCATGGCGGCGGGTATGGGCACGGAATCGGCATGAGCCAGAACGGCGCTAATGAGATGGCTAAAAAGGGGAAAAATTATCAGGAGATCCTCACACTTTTTTACCAGGGGGCTGAAATCGGGGCATAAGATTAAAAATACAGAGCCGCCATATCGTTTTATGGCGGCTCTGCGATCAGCAAAGTGTAAATGGTCTACCGGAAGGAAAGTCCGGTGTCTGTCATGGAATCGATGATGGCAAGAGACTCCAGGTGAACGCCGCTTTCACGGATCAGCTTTCCTCCCTGCTGAAATCCTTTTTCGATCACGATTCCAGCTCCTTCGATGGATGCGCCGGCTTCATGGATCAGATCCAGAAGTCCCATCAGAGCACATCCGTTGGCCAGGAAATCATCAATTACAAGCACATGGTCCTCCGGGCCCAGAAATTTTTTGGAGAGAATTACATCATAAACTTTTTTGTGGGTAAAGGATTCGACTCTTGTATGATAAACTTCGCCGTCAATATTGATACTCTGAGCCTTTTTTGCAAATACTACAGGTACATGAAAATATTGAGCGGCAATACAGGCAATGCCGATGCCGGAAGCCTCGATGGTCAGGATCTTGGTGATCTTTTCACTTGGAAACCGTCGGCGGAACTCCTTTCCGATTTCGTTGATCAGATCAATATCCATCTGATGATTCAGAAAGCTGTCTACTTTCAGTACATTGCCTGGTTTTACCACGCCATCTTTTAAAATCCGTTCCTTCAAAAGCTCCATTGATTCTACCTTCCTTAGTAAGAAAATTATATGTATAATCTATATAGTAATAGATGGGGATGCTTTTTTCAATAGACAAAAACGGAAAAATCAAGTAAAATGAAGGGTACTATGAAAAGAGTTAAGGAAATCTATCAGAAAATCATAGAGGTTACCGAAGAAATCGGAGCAAATCACGTGGGAGCGTATGCGGCACAGTCAGCATACTTTTTTATGCTGTGTATGATTCCGATCATTTTGCTTTTGCTGACTCTGGTACAGTATACCCCTGTCACCAAGGCGGATGTGATGACTGCGGTAATGCAGGTTTTCCCCACCTCTGTGGATTCCATGATGGCAACTATCGTCAATCAGGTCTATAACCAGTCCACAGGGATTATCCCGATCACTATCATTGTGGCGCTCTGGTCGGCGGGCAAGGGGGTTCTTGCCATGACAACAGGACTAAACTGTGTCTATCACTGCCGGGAGACCCGTAATTATCTGATCCTGAGGCTGCGGTCTACCTTATATACCGTCATGTTCCTTCTGGTCATCCTGTTTTTACTGCTCTTGTCGGTGTTTGGTAACTCTCTGAATATTTTTATCGCAGAACACATTCCCATTTTTGAGGAGTTTGCCGACCGTATGATCGAACTGCGGGCAGTGCTGACGCCTATCGTGCTGGTTGCATTTCTTCTGCTGATCTATAAGTTTCTTCCGAACCGAAAGGATAAGTTTATAAGGCAGCTTCCAGGTGCTGTGTTTACAGCAATAGGCTGGATGGCTATTTCCTGGATATTTTCTGTATATGTAGATGTGTTTACCGGATTTTCCAGTATGTACGGGAGTCTGACTACGATTGTGCTCATTATGCTGTGGATGTATTTTTGTATGTACTGTATCCTGCTTGGCGGAGAGTTGAATATGAGGATCTTTCCGGAGTGACGGGAGATTTTTCTTGACATCCGCTGCACTTCTGGATACAATAGTTTCGTATAGATAGAAAAAAGCGATGACCGTGTCAGTAGAGGACCATTTTCCGGCAGAGAGGGGAGATCGGTGGGCTGAAAGTTTCCCCGGGTTCAGATGGCGATCGAATTTCCCACGTGAGCTGCGTCTTTGAAATTTTTAAAACAGAGTAGAAGATGCCGTTGATGCACGTTACGCAGTAATGAGTGTCTGTTTTCACAGGAATGGAAAGCAGGAATCAGGGTGGTAACACGGGTTGGACTCGTCCCTTTTAAAGGGACGTTTTTTTATTTTACAGAAAAGGAAGGAAAAGAAGATGCAGGAAAAGCTGAAAAACATCAAAGAAGAAGCATTGAAAGCCATAGAAGCGGCTGATATGCCGGAAAAACTAAATGATGTGCGGGTACGCTTCCTGGGGAAAAAAGGTGAGCTGACCGCTGTATTAAAGGGAATGAAGGATGTTGCACCGGAGGAACGCCCGAAGGTGGGACAGCTGGTCAATGAGACCAGAGCGGCAATTGAGTCGGTGCTGGAGGAAAGCCGCCGTAAAATGGAGCGTACGATCCGGGAAGAGAAAATGAAGCAGGAAGTTATTGATGTGACACTTCCGTCTAAGAAAAACATGGTGGGTCACCGCCATCCAAATACGATTGCGCTGGAAGAGATTGAGAGGATCTTTGTCGGCATGGGGTATGAGGTAGTGGAAGGTCCGGAGATTGAATATGATCTTTATAATTTTGAGAAGCTGAATATTCCGGCGGATCATCCGGCTAAGGATGAGCAGGATACTTTCTATATAAATAAGGATATCGTGCTCAGAACCCAGACTTCTCCGGTGCAGGCCCGTGTTATGGAACAGGGAAAACTGCCGATCCGCGTGATCTCTCCGGGGCGCGTGTTCCGTTCTGATGAAGTGGACGCCACTCATTCTCCGTCTTTCCATCAGGTGGAGGGTCTTGTAATTGATAAGAATATTTCCTTTGCAGACCTGAAAGGGACATTAGAAGTATTTGCAAAGGAATTGTTCGGACCGGAGACCAAAACGAAATTCCGTCCACACCATTTCCCATTTACCGAGCCGAGCGCAGAGGTGGACGTATCCTGCTTCAAGTGCGGCGGCAAAGGTTGCCGGTTCTGTAAAGGATCCGGATGGATCGAAATCCTGGGCTGCGGCATGGTGCATCCGCACGTGCTGGAAATGTGCGGCATCGATTCCCAAAAATATTCCGGATTCGCCTTCGGAGTAGGGCTGGAGCGAATCGCACTGCTGAAATACGAGATTGACGATATGCGTCTTCTGTACGAAAACGATATCAGATTTTTACGGCAGTTTTAAATAGGGACACCCCAAATTGCAAAAAGGGACAGGGGGAAAGCGGATTGGGGACGTACCCCTTTTGCAATGTACTACGTCCCCATTGAAAGGAGAAGAATATGAATACATCATTATCATGGATCAAAGCGTATGTCCCGGATCTTGACGTGACTGCGCAGGAATATACGGATGCGATGACACTTTCCGGAACGAAGGTGGAAGGATACGAAGAACTGGATGCGGATCTGTCAAAGATTGTGGTAGGACAGATCGAGAAGATCGAGAAGCATCCGGATGCAGATAAATTGATCATCTGCCAGGTGAATGTAGGAGCAGAAACTATCCAGATTGTGACGGGCGCGCCGAACGTGCATGAGGGCGATAAGGTACCGGTCGTGCTGGACGGCGGCCGTGTGGCCGGAGGCCATGAGCCGGGAAGCCGTGTCAAAGGCGGCATCAAGATTAAGAAAGGAAAGCTTCGTGGCGTGGAAAGCTGCGGTATGATGTGCTCGATCGAAGAGCTGGGCTCTAACCGTGACATGTATCCGGAGGCACCGGAGGAAGGCATCTACATCTTCCCGGAAAACACGGAAGTAGGGGCCGACGCAGTGGAAGTGCTGGGACTTCATGACGTGGTATTTGAGTATGAGGTGACCTCCAACCGTGTGGACTGCTTTAGTGTGGTCGGTATTGCAAGAGAAGCAGCGGCTACATTCGGAAAGGAATTCCACCCGCCGGTAGTGACGCCTACCGGAAATGACGAGGATGCCAGCGATTATATCAAGGTTACTGTAAAAAATACGGATCTTTGCCCCAGATACTGCGCCAGAGTCGTAAAGAATATTAAGATCGGACCATCTCCGGAATGGATGCAGAGAAGACTGGCTTCTGTAGGAATCCGTCCGATCAATAACCTGGTGGACATCACCAACTATGTGATGGAAGAGTACGGACAGCCCATGCATGCCTATGACCTGGATACCATCGAGGATCGGGAGATCATCGTGCGTACAGCGGCAAAGGGAGAAAAATTCACTACCCTGGACGGACAGGAGCGCCAGATGGACGAATCTGTCCTGATGATCTGTGACGGCAGAAAATCCATTGGAATTGCTGGTATCATGGGTGGAGAAAACTCCATGATCACTGACGACGTACACACCATGCTGTTTGAGGCGGCCTGCTTTGACGGAACCAATATCCGTAAATCCAGCAAGAAGGTAGGGCTTCGTACCGATGCTTCCGGCAAATTCGAGAAGGGACTGGATCCCAATAATGCACAGGCGGCCATCGACCGTGCCTGCCAGCTGGTAGAGGAGATGGAAGCCGGAGAGGTGGTAGGCGGAATGGTAGACGTTTACGCTGAAAAGAGAGAGCCGGTGCGGATCACATTCCAGCCGGATGAGATCAACGTTCTTCTGGGAACTGATATTTCAGCAGAAGATATGCTGGGATATTTTGAAAAAATCGGACTGTCTTACGAAAAAGAAACAAATGAAGTTGTCATCCCCACCTTCCGTCAGGATCTTCTGCGGACGGCAGATCTGGCAGAGGAAGTGGCAAGATTCTTTGGATACGACAATATCCCGACCACGCTTCCAAGCGGTGAGTCCACCATGGGCAAGCTGCCGTTTAAGCTGCGGGTAGAAGATATCGCAAAAGAAATCGCAGAATTCTGCGGCTTCAGCCAGGGCATGACCTATTCTTTCGAAAGCCCGAAGGTATTTGATAAGCTGCAGATCCCGGAGGATTCCGAACTGCGCAGAGTAGTAGAGATCATGAACCCTCTGGGCGAGGACTACAGCATCATGCGGACACTGCCGCTGAATGGTATGCTGTCCTCTCTTGCAACGAACTATAATCGGAGAAATAAAAATGTAAGGCTTTATGAGCTGGCAAATGTATATCTGCCAAAAGAGCTTCCGTTAAAAGAGCTTCCTGAGGAGCGGATGCAGTTTACCCTGGGAATGTATGGAGATGGCGATTTCTACAGCATGAAGGGTGTAGTGGAAGAATTCCTGGAGAAGGCAGGACTTCATGAAAAAGAGTCATATGACCCGGCCGGCAACAGGCCATATCTGCATCCCGGCCGCCAGGCGAATATCCTGTATGCAGGCAATGTGATCGGATATCTGGGAGAAGTGCATCCGGACGTAGCAGATGCCTACGGCATTGGAGAGAGAGCTTATATTGCTGTCCTGGATATGCCGGAAGTAACAAAATATGCAACCTTTGACCGCAAATATACGGGAATCGCAAAATACCCGGCAGTGACCAGGGACATCAGTATGGTAATGCCAAAAGAGATTCTGGCCGGACAGGTGGAAGAAGTGATCGAGGCAAAAGGAGGAGCTTATCTGGAAAGCTACGCACTGTTTGACGTATATGAGGGTGCACAGATTAAAGCCGGCTACAAATCCTTAGCATACTCTATTGTATTCCGGGCAAAGGATAAGACCCTGGAAGATGCCGAGGTTACAGAAGCGATGGAACGTATCCTGAAAACACTGGAAGGCATGGGAATCGAACTCCGGAAATAAAATGAGGTGACGACTATGAAGAAAAAACAGATCGGCGGTCTCATCATTGCTGCAGTTTTATTTATCGCAGTAGGTGTATCCAGCGTGCTGACGAATGCGGTGTCAGAAAGGATGCTGGTAAGCAGTGTGGAGACCCTGCTTACCGGGAATTATACCTTTAATGCGCCGCTGAGCGACTATATCGCTGTCGTGCGCGTGGAGGGCACAATTCAGGAACAGACGTCTACCGGAGCCCTGGACAGCGGCTACCAGCATACGACGACACTGGAGTATATCGACCATTTGATGGAGGACTCAAACAATAAAGGCATCCTTCTGTATGTGGACTCACCGGGAGGAACAGTCTATGAGTCAGAGGAGCTCTATCTGAAACTGAAAGAATATAAAGAGACAACGGATCGCCCGGTATGGGACTATATGGCCCATTATGCGGCTTCCGGCGGATATATGGTTTCCATGGCGGCAGACAGGATCTATGCAAATCCCAATACCGTGACCGGATCCATTGGCGTGATCATGTCTGGTTACGATCTGACTGGGCTGTATGAAAAACTGGGAATCCGCTATGTCAGCATCACCAGCGGGGAAAATAAAGACAGCAGCCAGCTGACGGATGAGCAGATTGCCATCTATCAGACGCAGGTAGACGAATATTATAATAAATTCGTAGGTATTGTATCTGAGGGCAGAGGTATGTCCGAGGATGATGTCAAAGCGCTGGCGGATGGACGTACTTATACGGCTAAGCAGGCGCAGGAAAATGGACTGATCGATGAGATCAGTCTCTATGAAGATATGAAGGACGCCATGAGCAAGGAACTTGGCACGGATGAGTTTTATGAGCTGGAAACACCAGTTAGCGTATGGTCTTCGCTGTTTGCAAAGGCAGAAGAAATCGTGCCGAAATCCGAAGCGCAGATACTGACAGAAACCGCAGAAGAAATGGAAAGCGGGGTGCCGATGTACTATGCAGAACAGTTACAGTAGCCGTGATACGGAGTATGCAGGATTCTGGGTCCGGCTTGCCGCATATGTGATCGACAGCATCATCGTTTTCTTCGGGCTTCTGTTTGTCCGACTGTTTCTGTCGGGAATCATGTCGGTCTTGTCCGATACATGGATTGGAGGAAATATTTTATTTCATTATACGCTGAAGGATATCCTGCTCTATGGTTTTCAGGTGCTTTATTTCATCCTTTGCACCTATCTGACAGGCACCACGCTTGGAAAACGGGCTATGAACCTTCGTGTAGTTAGTGCGGACGGGCAAAAGCTTACGATTCTCAATGTAGTATACAGAGAAACGATAGGGCGCTTTTTATGCAGCCTTTCTGTGGGGATAGGGTATATTATTGCCGGTGTTGACCGGGAAAAAAGAGGACTTCATGACATCCTCTGTGATACCAGAGTGATCTATGCAAAAAGAGTAAAGGTAATTCCGGTGTACCCCAGATATCAGGCACCGCCAATGCCTGGACAGCCAATGCCTGGACCGGGGCAGACAGTTGTGCCGCCAATGCCTGGATATCCGCCGCAGAATACACAGCCGCCTCGGGAGGAACAGCCTGATACGGCGGGAGAAGAAAACAGAAGGGATTCTTAAAGATGAAACGACAGGATTTTTATTATGATCTGCCGGAAGAACTGATTGCACAGGATCCTTTAAAAGATCGTTCCAGCTCCAGACTCCTTGTCTTAGACAAAGAGTCCGGGGCTGTTTCCCATCATGTGTTTCGGGAGATCGGGGATTATCTGGAAAAAGGAGATTGTCTGGTCATCAATGATACGAAGGTGATTCCGGCAAGACTGATTGGTTCCAAGATAGGGACTAATGCCAAGATAGAAATATTATTGTTGAAAAGGAAAGAAAATAATATCTGGGAAACATTAGTGAAACCTGGAAAGAAGGCAAAAGTCGGGGCGAAGATCAGTTTCGGCGACGGTCTTCTGGTAGGAGAGGTTATTGATGTGGTAGAAGAAGGCAATCGTCTGGTACAGTTTTCTTTTGAAGGGATTTTTGAGGAAATTCTGGATCAGCTGGGACAGATGCCCCTGCCGCCCTATATTACCCATCAGCTGGAGGATAAGGACCGGTATAATACAGTTTATGCTGAACACTCGGGATCAGCTGCTGCTCCTACGGCCGGGCTTCATTTTACACCGGAGCTGCTGGAAGAGATTCAGAAGAAAGGTGTGGATATTGCAAGAGTGACGCTTCATGTAGGACTTGGGACTTTCCGGCCAGTTAAGGCAGATGAGATCACTGATCATCATATGCACTCGGAGTTCTATCAGATCGATGAGGAGGCTGCCGAGAAGATCAATCAGGCGAAGGCAAACGGACACCGTGTGATCTGTGTAGGAACCACCAGCTGCCGGACCATTGAATCTGCCGCGGATGAAAACGGACATTTGAAAGCTCAGAGCGGATGGACGGATATCTTCATCTATCCGGGATATCGCTTTAAGATCCTGGACTGTCTGATTACCAACTTCCATCTGCCGGAGTCTACGCTGATTATGCTGGTGTCGGCCCTGGCTGGCAGAGAGCATGTGCTGGCGGCTTATGAGGAGGCGGTGAAAGAGCGTTATCGCTTCTTTTCTTTTGGAGACGCCATGTTTATCAAGTAAAAAGAGATATGATATAAGAAATGCCGGCGCCCGGCTGCTTTTGCAGTTGGACGCCGGCATTTCGGAGTTTCTCCCTTCCTGATACCAGCCGTTGTTGGCTGTGCAGATAAGAATCTGTACTGTTTTGGAACTGACGTAATAAATGCTCAAAATGCATTACCGAAATAATTTTGCTGAAAATTATTGAAATATCTTGACCTTAAGTTAACTTTAGGTATTAAGATAAAATAAAGCATGTATGCAGTTCGAAAAACAGGAAGGTGAGGGAAGATGAAATCAAAAGTATATTTTACAAAGGAGATTACTCCGGAAAAGGTTGTTGAAATGTATCAGGCAATGGGACTGGAACCGCCTGGAAAAGTAGCGGTGAAGGTTCATTCCGGGGAAAAAGGAAATCAGAACTTTTTAAGACCTGAATTCTGGAAACCTATGGTGGAAACAGTTCACGGTACGATCGTGGAATGTAATACCGCCTATGGAGATGCTGCAGGTGGTGTGCGTGATAACACGGCTTCGCACCTGAAACTTCTGGAGGAGCACGGATGGACAAAGTATTTTGATGTAGATCTTATGGATGCAGAGGGACCGGATATAGTCTGGCCGATTCCGAATGGAAAAGTACTAAAAGAGAACAAGCTGGGAAAAAATATAGAGAATTATGATTCCATGCTGGTTCTGGCACACTTTAAAGGCCATCCTATGGGAGGTTATGGCGGGGCGCTTAAGCAGCTTGCTATCGGCTGTGCGTCCAGGGCTGGAAAGGCACTGATCCACTCAGCCGGAAAGACGGAGGATCGGTTTGAAACCTGGCAGCAGCATGCAAGCAATGTGGTGTTCCCGGAGGCTATGGCGGATGCAGCTTCGAGCGTGGTGGATCATTTCAAAGGAAAGATTGCGTTTATCAATGTAATGAAGAATCTATCCGTAGATTGTGACTGCTGCCAGGTAGCAGAGGACCCATGTATGAAAGACATTGGAATCCTGGCATCTACGGATCCGGTAGCTATTGATCAGGCCTGCATGGATCTTGTGATCCATTCTGATGATCCGGGACGGGATCACTTTATGGAAAGAGTGAACAGCCGGAATGGAATTCATACTATTGAGGCGGCTGCGGATCTGGGCGTCGGATCCCGGGAATATGAATTGATAGAGATGTAATGGAACGATGAGGGACGTACACTTTTGGCATTGGTGTACGTCCCCATTTGTATATTGGTGTGTCCCCAACCGCGCTTGCAAAGAAAACTTTGCAAAAAGGATTGACAAGTTTACTTGGCGGATATATACTATGGATAACAAGTAAACTTGGCAAATCAAGCAGGAGGATCATTATGAATAAAGAGGAGATTCTTTCGAGAAGCAAAAAGGATAATATTTATGGAGATGAGCGGGAACAGCAGATACGTACGAAAAGGGACGCCTTTTCTCTTTGGGGACTGATTGTACTGGGCGCGATTATTATGATAATCAAGCTGTTCCGTATGGAGTCGCCGGCGGATATCATTGCGCTTTTATTTTGTACATCGGGATTAGGCTTTGTCTATGAAGGGGTAAGGCTGAAACATAAGTGGAGTATGATACCTGGCATTGTGTTGTTACTGGCGGCAGTGTATTTCTTTTATAAATTCTGTGCGGGGTTGTTTTAATGAATGATAAATTAGTGTTAAAAAATAATTTGAGAGAGGCACGAACGGAGAAGAAATTGTCACAGTCTCAGTTGGCAGAGATGGTGGGAGTATCGAGAAACACAATTAGTTCTATAGAAACGGGTCAGTTTAATCCCACGGCGAAACTGGCATTGATTTTATGCATTGCCTTAGATAAGAAATTTGAAGATCTATTCTATTTTTAATGTTTGGGGACGTACACCTTTGGCATTGGTGTACGTCCCCATTTGCGTTTATCCCTGTCCCCATTTGCGTTAGCCCCTGTCCCTATTTGTGTTTTGGGGTCCTGGCAAAACAAAAGCATCTTCTCAATATCATTCAGAAACGGTATAATGAAAACAGAAAATCTAATCTGGAGGTGCGAAATGAGGAAGTGTATCCGCTGTGGAAGTGAGATGAAAGAAAATTGTGCGATAAAGGTGGAAGGGGCGGGATATGGCATTATACTTTCTTCCGACGAGAATAAGCTATTTGGAGGAAGAATGGGAAAACCGAAAGTCGCTATATGTCCAAACTGTGGAGAGGTTTCTGTCTATATGGAAAACATAGAAAAGCTGAGATAGAATGAAATCAGATGAATAGAGAAATCATCCCAACAATGTCCTTAGACAGTGGCTTGACGCCGGAACAAACGGCAGAACGGATGAATGTACCTGTGAAGTTTGTAAATGCATGTAGTCTGAGGAGGTGAAAGGAATTAATGTCTTTGAAACCCAGGAAAATTATAAAAGGAATCTTTGTGATGCTGGGGATGGCAGCAGTTTTTATGGGGATTCTGGTAGCCGGTTTCATATATGTGACAGAATACAAAATTCACGTAATCTCTGATAGCTTTTCGGCGGATCGGACTTACCGGCTGGAGATTGATCAGATAGGTGATCCGGCCTGGCCTTACGGGAGCACAGACTGCCGGCTTGTTTTGTATTCTAAAGAAGATGAAAAGATCCGTGAAAAAGATTTCTCGGTGGCTAATGACGGGAAGAATGTTTCAGAGAATAATTTTTCCATACGATGGGAAGAGGAGCAGGTTATAGTTACTGTATATGGAGAAGAACAGGGATATATAGAGTACACATTGCAGTATTAGCGCGGAAAATGGCGGAAGACGATAAATCAAAAAATACAGATGTTTAACGGGAGGTTTCAGATGAAGCGAGAACTGGGGATCGCAAGGTGTGGACTTGCCTGCTGTTTGTGCTCTGAAAATGTGGCATGTGCGGGCTGTGATTCAGGAGAATGTCCGGATAAGGACTGGTGCGAAAACAGAAAGTGCTCCATTTCTAAAAAAATCGGACATTGCTATGAATGTGATGAAAAATGCACAAAGGGGCTATTAAGCAAGATCAAACCCTATGCTTTTACGGAGTTTGTCAGAAGATATGGGGAAGATCGGCTCCTGGACTGTCTGGAAAGGAATGAGAAGAATGGGATCGTCTATCACCGTGAAGGTATAAATGGCGATTATGATGATTTTGACGATGTGGAAGCTTTGATAGAATATATAAAAACTGGACACAGATAAAATATGGAAAGGCAGAAATGAATACGCCAACACTTGAAACAGAACGGCTAATATTAAGGAAATTTACAGAAAATGATCTAAAAGCTATGTATCTGATTTACAGTGATAAAGAGGTCAATCGTTTTCTTCCCTGGTTTCCTGTAAAAAGCATGGAGGAAACGCGGAAGCTTTTCGAGGAAAGGTATATGGCACAATATACCCGGCCACAGGCCTATGCTTACGCTGTCTGCCTGAAAAAGGATCATATTCCTGTCGGATACATACATGTTGATGTGGAAGAGCCCCACGATTTTGGTTATGATCTGCGGAAAGAATTCTGGCACCAGGATATTATGACGGAAGCGGCAAGGGCGGTGACGGAACAGTTGAAAAAAGACGGGATCCCGTATATTACGGCGACGCATGACAGAAACAATCCCAGGAGCGGCGGCGTGATGAAGAGGATTGGAATGGAATACCAATATTCCTATGAAGAACAGTGGCAGCCTAAGGATATTTTAGTGACCTTCCGCATGTATCAATTAAACCTTGACGGGCAGGAAGACAGAGTCTGTAAAAAATACTGGGATGGCTCGGAAGTTCATTTTATAGAAGCAGATATATGATTTTGGGAACAATAGAACGGCATTTAAGAGGAATGTACGATGAAAGGATTTAAACGAAAAAATCAATTCCTGTCTCTTTGCGGTTTGAACTGTGGCTTATGTCCCATGCGGTTGGGAAAGCACTGCGGCGGATGTGGGAATGGGAACCAATCCTGTGTGATAGCCAGGTGCAGCCTGGAGCAGGGAGATGTGGAGTATTGTTATGAGTGTAAAGAATATCCCTGTGAAAAATATCTGCATATTGATGAGTATGATTCCTTTATCACACACTTGCATCAAAAAGCCGATTTAGAGAAAGCCAGCAAAATAGGGACAGAGAACTATAATCTCGAACAAAAAGAAAAAATAGAAATACTCAATTATCTTCTTGCAAATTACAATAACGGACGCAGAAAAACTTTTTTCTGTATAGCGGTCAACTTATTGGACCTTACTGATATTCGGGAGATCCTGTGGCAGATCGGGGAAAATAATGAGTTGTCTGAAGCTACGGAAAAAGAAAGAGGTTTGTATGTTGTAAAAGCATTTCAAGACATTGCAGACAAAAGAGATATAAAACTAAAGCTTCGCAAGAAATAAATAATAGCATGCTATATAAAATGCCGAGGATTTTTGGCTTGTACTTTTATATTTAGGAGGCGGCGCTTATGAGTATTTTAGAAATGATACTTACCCTTTTGATTCCCTGGGGAGCAGTTTTGTGGGGAGTGAATATTTATCATCAAAAAGGCACCTGGTTTCTGGCTGGATGGAATACAATGAGAGAAGAAGAAAAAGCCTCTTATAATGAGGAGGAAATGTGCCATCTTTTTGGGAGATGTGTCATTTTTTGTGGAGTGGGAGCATTTCTTCTGCTTTATGGCAGCTTTAACCAGAATGACTATATCCTTTGTAGTGGTATAGGAGTTGTTGCAATTGCGGTGATTTTGTCGATTCTATTACCAAAGATAAATCCGGGGAAATACCGGAAATAAGGATTTTTCCATAAAGGCGTCTTTTGGAGAGAACAGGCGCAACAGCGGGTTGCTTTTTTTCTGTGGAACGCTCTGGTATAGTGGGGGTATGGAGGTGAGTAAGGAGTGGAAACGAAGGATATTATTTTAAAACTGCGTTTGAAGCAAGGGCTATCTCAGGAAGAACTGGCAGAAAAAGTTTACGTTACACGTCAGGCAGTTTCCCGCTGGGAAAATGGAGAAACCGTTCCCAATACAGAAACACTGAAGATGTTGTCAATGTTGTTTGGCGTTTCGATCAATACGCTTCTGGGATCCCGAAGAAAGCTGATCTGTCAATGCTGTGGAATGCCTCTTGAAGACGAAGTTATGAGCAGAGAGCCCGATGGTGCATATAACGAGGAATACTGCAAATGGTGTTATGCAGACGGTAAATTTGCCTATACAGATTTGGAGACCCTGGTTGATTTCTGCACAGAGCATATGTCGAATGAGAAATGGCCGAAGGATCAGGCCAGGGCATATTTTGAGGAAGCATTGCCAAAACTTGGTTATTGGAGACAACAGGGAAAGTAGAAGAGGAAAGATCTATATTTCTTGCGTATCCCGCCGGGATATGGTATATTCTATAATTAGTAACTGAATAGGAACTAACAGGTGTCAGACCGGAAGATGCCGGGTCTGGTGAAAAGGGAAACAGGTGAAAATCCTGTGCGAACTCGTCACTGTCATTAGGGAGCAAAGGGTAAAAAGAGCCACTGGGGAACCGGGAAGGCGTACGCTTTGCAAAGATCTAAAAGCCAGGAGACCTGCCTGTTAGGGTACAGGATTTTCCGAACCACGAGTAACTGGTTGTACGTTTTCATACATCATGGCTGGAGAGCCTTGGTGTTTATGCTCGTTTTCGAAAAAGAAAACGGGCTTTTTTCATATAGGAGAGGTGGAGATGACAAGGAAAAAGCTGGCGCGGGGATACACGACAGGCACCTGTGCTCAGGCTGCAACAAAGGCGGCCGCCTGGATGCTGCTCACAGGAGAGAAGGTCCGGGAAACGGAAGTGATCCTTCCAAATGGAGAGACTGCCAGGTTTCCCATAGAAGGAATCAAGATCGAAGAGGGAGCGGTTTCCTGCGGGGTGAAAAAAGACAGCGGAGACGATCCGGATATCACCAATGGGATTCTGGTAGAAAGCCGGGTGGAGCGGATCCGGGAGAGCGCTTATCTGGTGGAAGGAGGAACCGGTGTGGGCCGGGTGACAAAGCCGGGCTTAAATCAGCCGGTGGGAGCCTCTGCCATCAACCGGGTTCCAAGAGAAATGATCGGGCAGGAACTTTCAGACGCTGCGCAGGAGACCGGGTATGAGGGTGGCCTTAAGGCAGTGATCTCCATTCCGGAGGGAGAGAAGCTGGCAGAGCGGACATTTAATCCAAGGCTTGGTATCGAGGGCGGCCTGTCCATTCTTGGCACCAGCGGACGGGTAGAGCCCATGAGCGAACAGGCGCTTCTGGATACCATTCGTCTGGAGATGCAGGTGAAATACGCAGAAGGGAAACGGTACCTGATCCTGTCCCCTGGAAATTATGGACTGGATTTTCTGAAGCAGAGCTATGGCATAGAAGAAACAGACGTTGTGAAATGCAGCAATTTCATCGGCGATTCCATCGATATGGCGGCAGAAACCGGGTATCAGGGTCTGGTGCTGGTCGGACACATCGGGAAGCTGATCAAGGTGGCGGGCGGTATCATGAACACCCACTCCAAATGGGCGGACTGCCGGATGGAACTTTTTGCGGCTGCGGCGCTCCTTGCCGGACTTCCGGAAGGAAAGGCCAGAGCTTTCCTGGACTGCGTGACCACGGATGATGCTTTAGTGCAGTGTACCGGAGAGGAACGTGGCCTGATCATGGATGCGGTCATGGCAAAGATTGAGAAGTATCTTTCCTACCGCGCACCGGTGGAGATGGAGACGGCGGCTGTTGTCTTTTCCAATGTGTATGGGATGCTGGGAAAGACCAGTCAGGCGGAAGCGATATTGCAAAAAAGCAGGAGGTAGAGCATGGCAGGAAGATTGTATGGTGTGGGCGTGGGTCCGGGAGATCCGGAGCTCATGACGATAAAAGCATGCAAGATCATAAGAAGCTGTCCGGTGATCGCAGTGCCGGGAAAGGCGCCGGAGGAGACGGTGGCATACCAGATCGCGGCCGGAGCGGAACCGGCCGTCAGAGAAAAAGAACTTCTGGGGATCCATATGCCGATGACGAAGGATCCGAAAATATTGGAAGAGAGCCACAGAGCTGCAGTGGAAAAGCTGAAGGAAGAGCTGGATGCCGGAAAGGATGTGGCATTTCTGACACTGGGAGATCCTACGGTATATTCGACCTATCTCTATGTTCACCAGGAGCTTCGGGAGGCGGGATACCAGACAGAAATCATAAGCGGGATCCCCTCTTTTTGCGCGGCGGCAGCCAGGGTGCAGATGGGAATCGGGGAAAAGGCGGAGCAGATCCACATCGTGCCGGCCTCCTATCAGATCCAGGAGGCGCTGGAGCTTCCGGGGACAAAGATCCTGATGAAAGCCGGGCGGCAGTACGGGAAGGTGAAAGAACAGCTCCTTTCGGCGGACATGGATGTGGTAATGGTGGAAAACTGCGGTATGGAAGGGGAAAGAATTTTCCATGGCGCAGAAGAGATGCCGGAGGAAGCCGGATATTATACGCTGATATTTGTGAAAGATAAAGGAGAACGGGTATGATACATTTTGTAGGGGCTGGTCCTGGAGCGCCGGATCTGATCACGGTGCGGGGACAGCGTTTATTACAGGAAGCAGATCAGGTGATCTACGCCGGATCGTTGGTAAATCCAGAACTTTTGAAGCTGACAAAAGAAGGATGCCGGATTTATAACAGTGCGGTAATGACCCTGGAAGAGGTACTTTTTCAGATGCAGGAGGGAGAAGAAAAGGGCTGGATGACAGTCCGCCTGCATACCGGGGATCCGTCCTTGTATGGAGCGGTCAGGGAGCAGATGGACCGGCTGGATGAGCTTGGAATCTCCTATGATTCCTGTCCGGGCGTCAGCTCCTTTAGCGGTGCGGCCGCGGCGCTCAACCTGGAGTATACGCTGCCGGATGTGTCCCAGAGCGTGGTCATTACCCGGATGGAAGGCCGAACCCCTGTGCCGGAAAAGGAAAAAGTACGCTCCTTTGCCGGGCATCAGTCCACTATGGTGTTGTTTTTAAGCGCCGGGCTTTTGAAAGAACTGGAAGCAGAGCTTCTGGCAGGCGGGTATGCTCCGGAAACTCCGGCGGCCATCGTCTATAAGGCGACCTGGCCGGAGGAAGAATGTCACATCTGTACGGCAGGGACGCTTGCCGATACGGCGGCCGCGCACCAGATCACCAAGACGGCGCTGATCATCGTGGGGGACGTGGTGCGGTGCCGGCATTACAGCCGGTCCAGGCTGTATGACCCTGCATTTACGACAGAATACCGGAAAGGCAGCCAGTAAAAGGCAAGAGGATGAAGAAATGAAAGCAGCAGTCATCAGTTTCACGAAAACAGGCTATGAGCTGGGCAGAAAGATCCGTGACTGGCTCCAGGAACGAGGTTATGAAGCCGAGGCGGCGGTCAAATGCAGAGATCTGGAGGAATCCATCCCGGAATCTCTGGATCAGTGGACGAGAGAATGGTTTGCGGAAGTGGACGCGCTTGTCTATATTGGGGCCGCAGGGATCGCCGTGCGTGCCATCGCACCCTATGTGCAGGCCAAGACCCTGGACCCTGCGGTGCTGGTTATCGATGAACAGGGCGCCTACTGTATCCCGCTTCTGTCCGGCCATCTTGGAGGCGCCAATGAGCTGGCCCTTGCTCTGGCAGCAGCCTTTGGGATGGAGCCGGTGGTGACAACGGCCACGGACCGGAATGGGAAATGGGCGGTGGATGTATTTGCCAAAAAGAACGGTCTCTTGATCCGGGACATGGGAAAGGCGAAACGTATCTCAGCGGATCTGCTGGCCGGAAAAGAGATCCGGATCAAGATGGAGGACGGAAAAGAAGCGCAGGAGGAGCCGGACGTTTATATCGGACTTCTGGAACATCCGGGCTGGCGACGCGCCTTGTATCTGATCCCCAGGGCCGGAGTATTAGGCATCGGCTGCCGAAAAGGGGTGTCTTTGGAGCAGATTGAGGAAGCTGTGGCGGAAACGTTGGAAGCCTTTCACGTCTGTCCGGAGTGTATCGGTGCTGTCGCAACCATCGACCGGAAGGCAGAGGAGCCGGGGCTTTTGGAATATTGCAGGAAAAAGGGAATTAGCTTGCTGTCGTTTTCAGCGGAGAAACTTTCGGAAGTGGAAGGAGAGTTTTCTTCTTCCGAGTTTGTCCGCCAGGTGACAGGAATCGATAACGTCTGCGAGCGGAGCGCGGTGAAAGCTTCGAAAGGCGGGAAGCTTCTGATCCCCAAACAGAAAAAAGACCAAGTGACGGCGGCCCTTGCCGTGACAGAATGGAGTGTGGAATTTGAAGAAAGTATATGTGGTGGGCATGGGTCCGGGAAGCCAGGAACAGATGACGGAAAAAGCCCGGGAGGTATTCGCATCCTGTGAGGTGATCGCAGGATATACCGTGTATGTAGAACTTTTAAAAGAAGCCTGTCCCGGGGCAGAATATATCACCACCCCCATGCGTCAGGAGGTGGAGCGGTGCCGCCTGGCTTTCGAGGCGGCAGCGGAAGGGAAAACCACCGCCATGGTGTGCAGCGGCGACGCCGGGATTTACGGAATGGCGGGACTGATGTATGAAGTGGGTGAGGAGTATCCACAGGTAGAGATCGAGGTCGTGCCGGGAGTGACGGCGGCCCTTGGCGGCGCGGCTGTCCTTGGAGCGCCCCTGGGGCATGATCTTTGTATCATCAGCCTGAGCGATCTTCTGACGCCCTGGGAGACGATTGAGAAACGGCTCCTTTCGGCGGCAGCGGCAGATTTTGTGATCTGCCTTTACAATCCGGCCAGCCGGAAGCGGAAGGACTATCTGAAAAAGGCCTGCGAGATCTTAATGAACCATAAACCGGCAGATACCGTGTGCGGGATCGTAAGAAATATCGCAAGAGAGGGCGAGGCGTTCCAGATCCTTACGCTGGGAGAATTAAAAGACGCAGAGGCAGACATGTTTTCCACGGTTTACATCGGCAATCACGAGACGAAGGTGGTCCGGGGACGGATGGTCACACCGAGAGGATATCAGCTATGACAGAGAAAAAGATTTTGATTTTTGGAGGGACAACAGAAGGGCGGAAGCTGACAGAGTACCTGGCAGCAAGGAAGGTCAGAGTCCATGTCTGTGTGGCAACGGCCTACGGGGAGAGCCTGCTTCCGGAGAGTGAATCTGTGACGGCAGAGAGCAGCCGGATGGATGTATCCGAGATGTGCCATAGGATCCGGGAGTATGAGCCGGCCTTCGTTGTGGACGCCACGCATCCATATGCAAGGGAAGTTTCTCGCAATATAAAACAGGCCTGTGAATCCTGCGGGAAATCCTATCTTAGGCTTTTGCGGGAAGCGGGGACTTTCCTTCCAGAGCGTGACGGAGCAAAAGACGGAACCGCCGCAGGGACGGACGACAGGACCGTCTGGGTAGAGAGTGCAAAAGAGGCAGCAGAGTATCTGGCGGACAAGGAAGGAAAGATCCTTTTGACTACCGGAAGTAAGGAGCTGGAAGCATTTACCCGGATTCCGGATTACCGGGAGAGGATTTATGCACGGGTACTGTCCCTGCCCTCGGTGGTGGAAAAATGCCACGGCCTGGGACTGGAAGGACGGCATCTCATCTGTATGCAGGGGCCGTTTTCAGCGGAATTGAATCTGGCTATGCTCCGGGAGTTCCAGATCCGTTTCCTGGTAACCAAGGAAGCAGGGAGCACAGGCGGCTTTCCGGAAAAACGTGAGGCGGCCGAAAAAGCCGGCGCAGTGCTTGTGGTCATCGGCCGGCCGGAGGAAAGAGAAGGATTTTCGGAAGAAGAACTCTATGCCTATCTGAAACAGGAGCTTTCCCTTTCTGACAGCTGGGAGCTGGCAATCGTGGGAATCGGCATGGGCGCAGAAGAGTCTCTGACGCTGGAAGCGAAAAAGGCCTGCCGGGAGGCCGGGCTTTTGATTGGCGCCAGACGGATGCTGGAAGCTGTGGCAACAGAAGGACAGGTTACAGAAGAAGCCTACCTGCCAGGAGACATTCTGGCGGCGGTGAAGCGCCATCCTTCGATCCGGAAGGTGGCGGTGGTGCTGTCCGGAGATCCCGGCTTTTACAGCGGGGCAAAAAGACTCTTGGAAGCGCTTCAGGAGGAATCGGACTTCCAGGTACGGGTGATACCAGGAATTTCCTCCGTCTCTTATTTCTGTGCGAAGCTCCACACCAGCTGGGAGGATGCGGCAGTTCTAAGCCTTCATGGACGGGAAGATAACCTGATCTGGGCGGTGGAGCGGCATAAGAAGACTATAGTGCTGGGAAGCGGGGCGGAAAGCGTCCGTAAGATCTGCGAGACCTTAAAGGTCTATGGCTATGGTGCGCTGACTGTGACGGCAGGAGCCAGACTTTCTTATCCGGAAGAAGACATCCGTAAGGGAAGCGCCGAAGAGATGGCTTCCTACGAGGGCGATGGGCCGGTGATCCTTCTGATCGAAAATCCGGATGGCGGAGAGAGCGCTTATGGCCCTGGCTTTCCAGATGAGGCTTTCGTGAGAGGAAAGGTGCCGATGACCAAGGAGGAGGTTCGGTGCATTGCCCTTTCCAAGCTTCGGCTTGGAGAAACTTCGGTAGTCTACGACATCGGCGCAGGTACCGGATCTGTAGCCGTAGAAGCTGCCAGGATGGCTTTTCGCGGCCATGTGTATGCGGTGGAAAGGAACCCGGAAGGGCTTAAGCTTATCCGGGAAAATCAGGAAGCTCTGCGGGCAGCAGGCCTTACGCTGGTTTCAGGAGAAGCGCCGGAGGTTCTGGAGGGTCTGCCGGCGCCGGACCAGGTATTTATCGGAGGAAGCGGCGGAAGGCTTTCAGAGATTCTTACAGCGGTGCTTCGGAAGAATCCGCGCGTCCGGGTGGTGATCACAGCCATTTCTCTGGAAACGGTGGCAGAGGCGAAGGCCTGTATGGAAAAGATCCGGCACCGGGAAGAGGACGTGGTGCAGGTGTCCGTAAGCCGGGCAAGAAAAGCAGGAAACTATCATCTGATGACCGGGTTAAATCCGGTATGGATCTTTAGTTTTACCTGTGACGAGGAGGAACAATGAAAACAAAACTTCCAAGAATCATGATCGCGGCGCCGGGGAGCGGCTCGGGAAAGACTATGCTGACCTGCGCTCTTCTTGCGGCCTGGAAAGAGGAAGGATTACGCCTTATTTCCTATAAATGCGGTCCGGATTATATCGATCCCATGTTTCACCGGGAGGCCTTAGGAGTCGGCAGCGCCAATCTGGACACGTTTTTATGTGGAAGGGATTATATCCGCCGGAGGCTTCTGAAGGATGCAAAGGAAGCAGAGCTTGCGGTGCTGGAAGGCGTGATGGGATATTACGACGGCATCGGCGGGATCTCAGATGGAGCCAGCTCTTATGAGGTAGCGGACGCGACGGGAACGCCGGTGGTCCTGGTGGTGGACGGTCGGGGAAAGAGCCTTTCTCTGGTAGCGGAGATCCAGGGATTTCAAAACTTCCGGAAAGAAAGCCATATCCGGGGTGTGATCCTGAATCGGATCTCGCCTTCTGTGTATCCCAGATTAAAAGAAATGATCGAGGAACAGACCGGACTTCTGGTGTACGGCTATCTTCCGGAGAAAAAGGAGCTTCAGGTAGAAAGCCGGTATCTGGGGCTTCGGCTTCCAGGAGAGATGGAAACGATGAAGGAGACGCTGAAGCGTCTGGGAAGCCTGGCAGAAGAGACCATCGACCTTGCGGGACTCCTTTCCCTGGCAGAAATGGCCGGGATGATGGAAGAGGAAGAGCGCCGGACATCCAAAGGATGCGGGGAGACTGACGGAAAAGTGCCTGCAAAAGAAAAAGTTCGGATCGGGATCGCAAAGGATGAGGCCTTCTGTTTCTTTTATCAGGACAACCTAAAGATTCTGGAAGATATGGGGGCGGAGCTTGTGTATTTTTCCCCGCTTCGGGATGAAGAGATTCCGGAAGACGTGGACGGCCTCATCTTTTACGGCGGCTACCCGGAATTGTATGCCGAAAGGCTTAGCCGGAACAGCTCCATGCGAGACAGCGTTCGTATGGCAGTGAAGAAGGGGCTTCCTTGTATCGGAGAGTGCGGAGGTTTCCTGTATTTGCAGGAATATCTGGAAACAAAAGAGGGACAGCGTTTTCCCATGACGGGGGTATTACCCGGAGGGAGCCATTACACAGGGCGTCTCTTAAGATTCGGCTATGTGACCTTGTCCGGCGGGACGGCCTTTGGACGGGACGCAGGAGAGATCCCGGCGCATGAATTTCACTATTATGATTCCACGGATGCAGGAAATGCGTATCTGGCAAGCAAGCCGCTGTCCCAAAGAAGCTGGAGATGTATCGTCAGCACCGGGCGTTTGTGGGCGGGATATCCGCACATTCACTATGGAGGAAACCGGAAGTTTGCAGAAAACTTTCTGGATGCATGCAGGAACAGGAGGAAGGAGCTTTGAATCAGGAAACAGATTTGGAACAGGTCATCCGGCAGATCAGGCCGCTGGATGAACATGCCATGGAACAGGCAAAGAAGCAGTGGAATTCTATTGCAAAGCCGCTGCACAGCTTAGGAAAGCTGGAAGAGCACATCATCCGGATCGCCGGGATCACTGGAGATCCGGATGTGAAGATCGAAGAAAAGGCTCTGATCGTTATGTGTGCGGACAACGGAGTGGTAGAAGAAGGCGTGACCCAGACGGGACAGGAAGTGACAGCCATCGTGGCTGAAAATTTCCTTTCCGGGGAAACCAGTGCGGCCATTATGTGTAAGAAGGCGGGAGCCAGGATCCTTCCTATTGACATTGGCATGGCAGGGAAAACAAAAGTGCCGGACTATAAGGTGGCCTGCGGCACCAGGAATTTTGCAAAGGAGCCTGCCATGACAAGGGATCAGGCGCTTCAAAGTATCCTGACCGGAGTCCGGATCGTGGAGGAACAAAAGAAGGCGGGCGTGGAGCTTCTGGCCACCGGAGAGATGGGCATCGGAAATACCACCACCAGCAGTGCGGTGCTTGCGGCTCTTCTTCAGATAGATCCGGAAAAAGTAACGGGAAGAGGCGCCGGGCTTACCAGCGCGGGGCTTTCCAGAAAGGTCCAGGTGATCCGCCAGGCGCTTGCCTTGCATAAGCCGGACGCGAACGATCCGGTGGATGTACTCGCAAAGGTGGGCGGCTTTGATATCGGCGGCCTTGCAGGCGTGTATCTGGGAGCGGCAAAGATGCGTCTTCCGGTGCTGATCGACGGATTTATCTCCGGGACGGCGGCGCTTCTTGCCTGCAGGCTTTGTCCGGAGGCAAAGGAATATATGATTGCCTCTCATAAATCCAAGGAGCCGGGAATGCAGATCCTCCTGGAGGCGTTGGGGCTTTCTGCGTCTCTGGACTGCGACATGTGCCTGGGAGAAGGCACCGGGGCCGTGGCCTTTTTTCCGGTGCTTGACATGGCGGCGGCAGTCTACCGTCAGATGAGCACCTTTGCGGACATTCAGGTAGAAGAATATCAGGAGCTGGGAGATAAATAATGATACATTTGATCACAGGAGGCAGCGGAAGCGGAAAGTCCATTTATGCGGAGAATTGGCTGATCCGGCAGGGCAGCCAGGAAGCGTGCGGGAAAGAGAAGCCCTTTCTCTATATCGCGACCATGCGTCCCTTCGGTCAGGAAAGCAGACAGAAGATCATGCGCCACAGAAATCAGCGGGCCGGGAAGGGCTTTGCCACCCTGGAGTGTTACCAGGATCTGGAAGCCCTGGAGATTCCGGAAAATGCAGGGATCCTGCTGGAATGTGTCATGAACCTGACAGCCAATGAATCCTACCGGGAGGACGGAAACGATGTGCGGGCAAAAGGGGAGGACAGGGTGGCAGAAAAGGTGCTGGAAGGAATCCGTCACCTTTCGGAGCATACGGCGTATCTGGCTGTAGTGACAGGGCAGGTGGATGGGGACATTGATTCCTATTCGGAGGAAACCAGAACCTATCAGAAGATTCTGGGAGAGACCAATCAGAAGATCGGAGAGATGGCCGATCAGATCACGGAGGTGGTGTACGGGATCCCCGTACCGGTGAAAGTATGAAAAGCAGAGTGTGGAATAGTTTTAAAATTGCATGTTCGATGTACAGTAAGATCCCTGTGCCCCCTGCAGACTGGACCAAAGAAAACAAGGCTTATGTGATGTGCTTTTTTCCCTGGGTGGGGGCTGTGATCGGGGCGCTGACTCTGGGCGTATATTCCCTGAAAGAATGGATGCATCAGGCCGGATTTGGATTTCCGGACTTCTTTTTTACGGCGCTTCTGGTACTGATCCCTGTATGGGTTACCGGAGGGATTCATCTGGATGGCTATCTGGATACTCAGGATGCCCTTCATTCCTACCAATCCAGGGAGCGAAAGCTGGAGATATTGAAGGACCCGCATACGGGAGCCTTTGCGGTGATCGCCGGGATTTGCTATTTTGTGCTGGATCTGGGGATTTACAGCGGTCTGACGGCAGAAAGTGTCCGGGTGATCGCGGCAGGCTTTGTGCTGTCGCGGGCGCTTAGCGGACTTTCCGTCGTCTGCTTTCCCCAGGCAAGAAAAAAGGGAATGGCTGCAGATTTTTCTGATGGAGCGAAGAAGAAGGGAAGCCGTCTTGTGCTGGTTCTCTATGTGATCCTGGCCGCCGGAGTGATGATCTTTGCCGGAGGCGTGCCGGGAGTGGCTGCTGTCCTGGCCGCCGGTGGTGTTTTCCTCTATTATGCGCGGATGACCAGACGGATTTTTGGCGGCATGACAGGAGACCTGGCCGGGTATTTTCTCCAGCTTTGTGAGATCTGGATGGCAGCGGCGGCAGTGATTGCCGATATCTTATGGAAAGGAGCGGGCTGGTAAAATGGAACTGATCGTAGGAGGAGCTTATCAGGGAAAAACAGAGTATGCCAGACGTTTATTCCCGGACATTTCCTGGGCAGACGGAGAAGACTGCTCCTTTGAGGAGCTCTGTCAGTGTCAGGGGATCCTAAAATTTCACCACTATCTGGAACGGTGGATGGCGGCAGGAGAGCCGGTGGCGGATCTGGCGGAAATTCTGTATCAGGAGAATCCGGAGCTGGTGATCGTGACCGATGAGATCGGCTGCGGCATCGTGCCTATGGATCCCTTCCTGCGGGAAGTAAGAGAGCAGACCGGGCGGGTCTGCACGGCGCTTGCAGGGAAGGCCAGGCGGGTTCACCGGGTGATCTGCGGCGTAGGGACGGTGATCAAGGGATGATAAGGATGTATCTCATCCGGCACGGCAGTACGCCAGGGAACAGGGAACACCGGTATATCGGAAGAACAGAGGAAGACCTGTGTGAGGAAGGAATCCTTGCTCTGAAAGGACAGGAGGCGCCGGAGGTTCAAAGGATTTATGCAAGTCCGATGCGGCGGTGCATCCAGACAGCGAAGATCCTATATCCGGGGCGGCCTCCGGTAAAGATCGAAGAATTCCGGGAATGTGATTTCGGACGCTTTGAGGGAAAGAATTATCAGGACCTAAGCGGGGATCCGGTGTATCAGGCCTGGATCGACAGCGGCGGAACGCTTGGATTCCCGGGAGGAGAGGAGCCCGGCCGGTTCCGGAAGCGCTGCGTGGAAGGATTTGATAAGGTGCTGGGAGACTGCCGGCGGGATGGCATAGAGACGGCGGCTCTGATCGTTCATGGAGGCACCATCATGAGTATCATGGAGGCTTATGCCAGACCTAAGGGCTCTTATTATGATTTTCAAGTGGGAAATGGAGAAGGATATGAACTGGTTATTACAGATGACGGTGCCGGTACTTGCGGGATTTGTCCTGGATCTTCTGCTGGGGGACCCGGCATGGCTCTATCATCCGGTGCGGCTGATCGGGCTTCTGATCGAAAAGGGAGAAAAAATTATCAGAAAATGTCTGCCAAAGACCAGAGGCGGTGAGCGCCTGGGCGGGGTGGTCCTGGTGATTTTCGTAGTGAGTATAAGCGCGCTCGTTCCTCTGGGGATCCTTTTGGCGGCATACCGCTTTTTTGTCCCCCTGGGACTTTTGATCGAGAGCTTTTTCTGCTACCAAATCCTGGCGGTGAAGTCGCTTAAGGTGGAAAGTGACCGGGTCTACCGGGCACTAAAGGAAGAGGGCCTGATCAGCGGGCGAAAAGCCGTGTCCATGATCGTGGGAAGAGATACGAAAGAGTTATCGGAAGAAGGGGTGACAAAGGCTGCGGTGGAGACGGTGGCCGAGAATACCTCTGACGGCGTGATCGCTCCGCTGTTCTACATGGTGATCGGCGGCGCTGTACTTGGATTTGCCTATAAGGCGGTGAACACCATGGATTCCATGATCGGATATAAGAATGACAAATACCGGTATTTCGGGACGGCAGCGGCAAGGCTTGATGATGCGGCGAACTTTCTTCCATCCCGGCTTGCGGCACTTCTGATGATCGCATCCGCCTTCTTTTTGGGGATGGACGGGCCAGGGGCATTCCGGATCTACTGCCGGGACCGGAAGAACCACAAAAGCCCCAATGCGGCTCAGACGGAGTCTGTCATGGCAGGCGCCCTGGGAGTGGAGCTTGCGGGAAATGCCTGGTATTTTGGGAAACTTTATGAAAAGCCCACCATCGGGGATCCGAAAAGGCCCATTGAGATCGAAGATATCAGAAGGTCCCACCGGCTGCTTTACGGCACCAGTATTCTGGCCCTGGCAGTCTTTATGGGAATCAAATGCTGCCTGCTTTGGCTGTGATGACAGGAGGTTACGATGAAGAAAGAACAGATTCACGGAGGAGATATTTACCGCAACCCGGGGGTGACGGATTTTTCGGTGAACAGTAATCCTCTGGGCGTGCAAAAAGAGGTGCTTTCGGCTCTTAAGGAGCAGCTGGGAAAGATCGCCCATTACCCGGATATTAACTGCGAGGCGCTGATCCGGGAGATCTGCCGGTTCGAGCAGGTGGAAGAGGAGCAGGTGCTCTGTGGAAACGGTGCGGCGGAGCTGTTTTTCGCCGCTGCCTTTGCATTAAAGCCAAAGCATGTGCTGCTTCCCGTGCCTTCCTTTGCGGAGTATGAGCGGTCGCTCCGGTCTGTGGACGCGGTGATCCATGAATATGTATTGCGGAAAGAGCAGGATTTTCTGGTGACAGAAGAGATCCTGCAGGCGATCACACCGGAGATGGATCTTTTGATCCTCTGTAATCCCAATAACCCAACCGGGCAGGTGGTGGAGCGTCCTTTGCTTCTTAAGATCCTGAAGCGGTGCAAAGAGGCAGGCGTGACCCTTCTTCTGGATGAGTGCTTTGTGGACTTTCTGGATCATCCGGATCAGGCGACCATGACAGGATTCTTAAAAGAGTATCCCAATCTTCTGATCGTGAAAGCCTTTACCAAGATATTCTGTATGCCGGGACTGAGGCTTGGGTATGCCCTTTGCAGTGATCCGGGCCTTCTGGAAGAGGTGGACCGTTTCTTGCAGCCCTGGAATGTGTCGGTGCCGGCGCAGATCGCAGGAGTGGCTGCCATGAAGAATCATAAAGAATATCTGGAAGAAACCCGGAAGTTTCTAAAAGAAGAGCGGGAAAAGCTGTGCCGTCAGATGGAAGAGCTTGGCGACCGGGTGATCGGCTCACAGGCCAACTACCTGTTTTTTGCCAGTGAGAAAGGACTTTATGAAAAAGCCCTGGAGGCCGGATTCTTGATACGGAACTGCGAAAATTACAGAGGACTTGGAGAGGGATATTACCGGATCGCCGTCCGGACAAAGGAAGAAAACGAGAGGTGGATCGCATGGCGAAGAGGATTATGATACAAGGAACCATGTCAAATGCAGGGAAGAGTCTGATCTGTGCGGGCCTTTGCAGGATTTTTCATCAGGACGGATACAAGGCGGCGCCCTTTAAATCCCAGAACATGGCATTGAATTCTTTTATCACCGATGATGGACTTGAGATGGGCCGGGCGCAGGTGGTTCAGGCCGAGGCGGCGAAGATCAGGCCAAGAGTAGAGATGAATCCCATCCTGCTAAAGCCCACCAACGATACGGGATCTCAGGTCATCGTAAACGGAAAGGTCTGGAAGGATATGAGCGCCCGGGATTATTTTGCCTGCAAGCGCCGGCTGGTCCCGCAGATCCTGGAAGCATACGGGAAGCTGGAAAAGGAGTATGACCTGATCGTCATCGAAGGCGCCGGAAGCCCGGCGGAGATCAATCTGAAAGAAAACGACATCGTCAACATGGGGCTGGCGAAGATGCTGGATGCACCGGTCCTGCTGGTGGGAGATATCGACCGGGGAGGTGTGTTCGCACAGCTTCTGGGAACTCTGATGCTGCTGGAGCCGGAGGAAAAAGAGCGGGTAAAAGGCCTGATCATCAATAAATTCCGGGGAGACAAGACCATCCTGGATCCGGGAATACAGATGCTGGAGGAGAGGTGCCGGGTGCCGGTGCTGGGTGTGACTCCATATCTGCATGTGGATATTGAGGACGAGGACAGCCTGACAGAACGGTTTATCAAGACGGGCAGCGGCGGAAAGATCGACATTGCGGTAATCCGCACGCCACGGATCTCCAACTTCACAGATTTTCTTGCATTGGAGCATCTAGAAGAAGTGACCCTTCGGTATGTGGAACATCCCGGGCAGCTAAAACGCCCGGATATGATCCTGCTTCCGGGAACCAAGAATACCATGGGAGACCTGAAATGGATGCGTGAAAATGGGCTGGAAGCGGCCATCTTAAAGGAAGCAGATCAGGGAACGGTCATCTTTGGCATCTGCGGCGGCTATCAGATGTTAGGAGAAGAGCTGCGAGACCCTGATAAAGTGGAAGAAGGAGGAACCATGCGGGGAATGGGACTCCTTCCTCTGGAGACGGTATTTACAAAGGAAAAAACAAGGACCAGGGTCAGCGGAAGGTTCTGCCATGTGGATGGGGCATTAAAGTCATTGGAAGGAAAAGAGCTGGAAGGCTACGAGATCCATATGGGCGTGACCAGAAAAAGGGACGGACAGGAAGAACAGGCAGCTATGAGTCAGATCAAAGACCAGGTCAGCGGCAGGAGGAGCATGGATGGATACAGCCGGGGAAATGTGTACGGCTCCTATATCCATGGCATCTTTGACCGGGAAGGCGTGGCAGAGGAAATCGCAGAAAGCCTGGCAAAAAAGAAAGGCGTAAGCTTAAAGGAGATTAAAAACAAGAGCTTAAAAGACTGGAAAGAAGAACAGTACGACCTGCTGGCAGATGCCCTCAGGGAGCATCTTGACATGAAGGCCATTTATCTGATCTTGGAGGAGGAAGAGTAGTCGATGGAGATTGAGATTGTACGTCCGGAAGAGATAGAGAAGCGGAGTTTCGCGATCATTTCGGAAGAGTTAAAGGCGCAGGGCATGACCCTGCCGGAAGACCAGGAGGCAGTGACCAAGCGGTGCATCCATACCAGCGCAGACTTTGATTATGCCAGAAATCTGACGTTTTCCGAGGGGGCGGTTGAAAAAGCAAAGGAAGCGATCCGTCATGGTGCGTCCATCGTCACGGATACCCAGATGGCCCGGTCCGGCATCAATAAAAAGGTACTGGAGCAATACGGCGGACAAGTATACTGCTTCATGTCGGATACAGATGTGGCAGAGGCGGCGAAGAGGGCCGGTACCACCCGGGCCGTCGCCAGCATGGAGAAGGCCTGTGTCTTAGAAGAGGACCTGATCTTTGCCATCGGCAATGCGCCTACCGCACTGATCCGTCTGTATGAACTGATCCGGGAGGGGCGAATTGCTCCGAAGCTGGTCATCGGCGCCCCGGTAGGGTTCGTCAACGTGGTGCAGTCCAAGGAGCAGATCCTGACCTTAAAGGATACGCCCTACATCGTGGCCCGGGGAAGAAAGGGCGGCAGCAATATTGCAGCCTGCATCTGCAATGCCTTACTGTATCAATGTTAAAATACTTGGAGGGATGAAAACAAATGAACAAATGGAGCAAATCAGAAAAAGGACTGCTGTTTGCCGTCACACTTGCGGCTGCCGTGTATATCTGCGGTCTTGATACGAAGGCCATGCACATCATGGAAGGGTATCTTCCGGCAGGCTATTGCATTGCCTGGGGAGCAGTCTGCCTTCCGTTTCTGGCGGCGGGGTACCTTCGGATCCGGAAACTGGTAAAGGAGCAGAAGAAAGCATTGATCCTGCTGGCTATGTCCGGGGCGTTTATCTTCGTGATCTCATCGCTGAAGATCCCATCGGTCACCGGAAGCTGCAGTCATATGACAGGGACCGGGCTTGGAGCCATCCTGTTTGGGCCTTCCACAGTCAGTGTCCTTGGCATCATCGTACTGGTCTTTCAGGCGGTGCTTTTGGCCCATGGAGGGCTCACCACGCTGGGAGCCAACACTTTCAGCATGGCGATTGCAGGACCGCTTTTTAGTTTCGGGATCTATAAGCTTGGCGTCCGGTTTGGATGGAACCGGAAGGCAGTGATCTTTGCGGCTGCTTTTCTGGGAGATCTTCTGACCTACTGCGTCACCAGCATCCAGCTGGCGCTTGCCTATCCAAGCGAGACGGGCGGAGTGGCAGCAAGCGCTGTGAAGTTTCTGGGTGTATTTGCCCCGACGCAGCTGCCGCTGGCAGTGCTGGAGGGAATCCTGACGGTGCTGATCGTGATGGGGATGGAAAGCTTTGCGGCTTCGGAACTTCGGGCGATCGGATTTTTCAGAAAGGAGAAGACGAATGGCAGAGCATAAGAAATCAAATAAAGGACTGGTGTGCGTACTGATCCTGGCCAGTATCCTGCTGGTGGTGGTCCCCTTTCTTGCCTTAAGAGGGGCGGAATTTGGCGGAAGCGACGATGCGGGAAGCCAGATGGTAAACGAAGTGACAGGGACAGAGTATGAGCCCTGGTTCACTCCGGTATTGGAAAACCTGATCGGAGGAGAGATCCCTGGCGAGATTGAAAGCTTGATTTTCTGTGTACAGACTGGGATCGGCGTAGGAATCCTGGCGTTTTGCTTTGGCTACCTGGTGGCCCGCAAGAAATACTCCAGGGGACAAGAGGAATGATGCGAGGGGAAAAAGACGGTCTTTCCCCTATGCAGAGAGTCCTGTTCTGTCTGGGTATGATGGTAACAGCAGTCTGCTCGGCCCATCCTTTTCTGGGGGCCGAGCTTTCGGTGGTCATGCTTTTGTGGGCCAGGGTATACGGGAAGGTGCCGGTAGGAAAATATCTCCGGATGTTCCGGCTGCCGCTTGGGTTTCTGGCGCTTTCCGGATTGGTGCTTTTGTGGGAATATTCTGGCGTGAGGGAAGGAATCTTAAGCTTTTCCGTTGGGCCGGGATATCTTAGCATGACCAGGGAGACGGTGCTTCGGACAATTCTTGTTACTTTCCGGGCCCTGGGAGCGGTGTCTGCCTTGTTTGCATTAGGAATGACTACGCCGGTGACGGAGTTGACCGGTGTTTTGAAGCGCCTGCACTGCCCGGATCTGATCTGCAGCCTGATGTATCTGATGTACCGCTATATTTTTCTGATGTATCAGGTACATGGAAATATGAAGCAGGCGGCGGAAGGAAGAATGGGATACATGGATTACCGGACTTCTCTTCGTACCACAGCCGGGATCTATGGAAATCTTCTGGCCTATAGTTACCGACAGGCAGGGGCAAATTTTGACGCTATGGAAAGCCGCTGCTTTGACGGAAGTGTTCAGTTCCTTTCGGGGAAATACCGGAAAGACTGGAGGAAGACAGTGATTCTTGTGATTCTGGTCCTTTTAGAAATAGGAATCTGTATCTGCTGGCGCAGCTGGCCGGCAGTCTAGTGGACGATCAGGAGCTGGGAGGGAGGAGCCAAGGAATGGATGAAATTTTAAGACTGAAAGACCTGTCTTTTCGGTATGAGGAAGAAAAGGAATGGGCGCTTAAGGAGGTAAGCCTTTCTATTTCCTCCGGTGAAAAAATTGCGGTCCTTGGAAATAACGGGGCCGGAAAGAGTACGTTTTTCCGGTGCTGCAACGGAATCTTAAGACCAAAGGAAGGCAGTCTGTATCTGAAAGGGGAGAAGATTTCCTGGAAAAAGAAGGAAATCCTGAATCTGCGCCAGAGTGTGGGGCTGATCTTCCAGGAAGCGGATCATCAGCTGATCGCCGGAACGGTGGCAGAAGAGGTCAGCTTTGGCCCCATGAATCTGAAGCTTTCGGAACAGGAGGTAAGAAACCGAGTGGAAAAAGCCCTTGCGGCCATGGATCTTCTTAAGTATCAGGAAAAAGCCCCTCATGAACTCTCCGGCGGGGAGAAAAAGCGGGTCAGCATTGCCGACATCCTGGCGATGGAGCCGGAGCTGATGCTTCTGGACGAACCGGCATCCAGCTTAGATCCGCTGAATCAAAGCCTCTTAGAGGCGAACTTGGAAAAGCTTAACCAGAAGGGAATCGCTCTGGTGGTGGCCACCCACGATGTGGATTTTGCCTGGCGGTGGGCAAAACGGATCCTGATCTTCCATCAGGGCAGGCTTGTGGCAGACGGCAGAGGAGAGGAAATCTTTGCAGACGAAGCGCTGATAGAAAAAAGCGGCCTTAAGAAGCCGCTTCTCTACGAGGTGGGAAAGATCTATGGAATTTCGCCTTTGCCAAAGACTCTTAAAGAATTGCTTCCAGATGGCGAAGGAATATCTTCCGGATCTGCGGAAATTCTCCCAGACCCTTCAGATGGCAGGTAACCTGATAACCGGCTGACCGGAACTGCTCCTTCCAGGAGTCTGGATCGTCTCCTGCCATATCGTTTTTTGCATGGTCCCCTGCCACGATCATAAGGGGCAGAAGATGAAGGGAGCGGATAGGGCTGCCTTCCAGATGGCGGAGCACATCCCGGGGGGCGGGATAGGCTTCTACCGTTCCCACGTGGATATGAGGGAAGCCTAAGTCCTTGCACATATAGTCCAGGGCGGCATAGGCCGTGTTAGAGAAGTGGTCGCTGCCATGGCCCATCAGGATCAGGGCCTCATCCTCCTTTAGAAAAGAATATTCTCCAGCGAGGATCGAGATGACTTCTTTCAAATCCTCCGTAGAGGACAGAAGAGGGGCGCCGAAGCTAATGGAAGAAAACCGATCCCGGAAAGCCAGGGCGTCCGCCGTCATCCGGTCGTTTTCGATGCCGTTCAGGATATGGGTAGGCTGGATGCGGACGTCGGTAATGCCGTCCCGTCGCATGTTCTCCAGGGCCTCTGTGACGGTGGGAATATGTTCACCGGTGGTGCGTGAAAGCTTTCGGATGATCATCTGGCTGGTCCAGGCACTGTATACCGCAAGATCCGGATGGGCATTCCGGATGCTTTCTTCGATGGCGTTGATCGTGACGGCCCGGGTATCCGGATGGCTGGTGCCGAAGCTGACGACAAGGATTCCTTTTTTGGGAGAAATCGCTGTGTCAGAAGGTGTATTTTTTGTTATCATAAAGAGAGTCTCCTTTCGAAATTGACAGGTGCAAAAAAGAAAATTGCACTGTTGTCATTATAACAGGGAGAAAGAGAGGACCGCAACTGAAAATGAAAGGATATGAAGGAGTGGCGCGGGAGGTGGAGAATAGTGGAAAAGCCTTTTTTCCCAATGTTTATTGATCTGTCAAAAAAGAAGGTAGTGGTCATCGGCGGAGGCCGCATTGCGGGACGGCGGATCAGGACGCTCCTGTCATTTGCAGGGCAGATTTGTGTGATCGCACCTGAGGTGACGGAAGAGATTGAAGGGTATATAAAAGAAGGAAGGATCACCCATTTGAAAACCCGGTATACGCCGGGATTGATCCAGGATGCGGATCTTGTGCTGGCGGCCACGGATGATCCGGTCTGCAATGAACAGGCGGCAGATGAGTGCAGGAGACGTGGGATTCCGGTCAATGTGGCCCACAAAAAGGAATTGTGCGATTTCTATTTCCCGGGGACCGCGGTGTGCGGGGATCTGACAGCCGGAGTCACGGCCAGTGGGCGGGACCATGGAAAGGCGAAAAGAGCCCGGGAGGAAATCGAAAAGATATTAATAAAACTAGAGGAAGAGACAGAGCATGATGAGTAGGAAAATCAGAATCGGCAGCAGGAAAAGCCGTCTGGCGGTGATACAGACAGAACTTGTGATGGATACGATCCGGGAAACCCATCCGGAGATTGAGCTGGAGCTTATCACGATGGAAACAACCGGGGACCGCCGGCTGGACGTGACATTGGATAAGATCGGCGGTAAGGGGCTGTTTGTCAAGGAACTGGACCGGGCTCTTCTCGAGGGCAGGATCGACCTGGCGGTCCACAGCTTAAAGGATATGCCGATGGAAGAGTCTTCCCGGATCCCCATCCTGGGATATACCAAAAGAGAGGATGTACGGGACGTGCTGGTGCTGCCGGAGGGCGGAAAACCCTGGGAGGGAAGAGGCGTGATCGGCTGCTCTTCCTTCAGAAGGAGGATCCAGGGTGAGAGGCTGTTCCCGCAGGCAGAGTTTCGGAGTATCCGGGGAAATGTCCTGACCAGGCTTGAGAAGCTGGACCGGGGAGAATACGATGCACTGATCCTGGCTGCGGCAGGCTTAAAACGGCTGGGACTTGAACATCGGATCTGCCGGTATTTTTCTGCGGAAGAGATCCTTCCGGCGGCCGGACAGGGGATTTTGGCTGTCCAGGGACGCGCCGGAGAGGATTATGGGTTTCTGGAGACTTTGGCAAAGGAGGGGGCCGGGGCAGAAGCTTTGGCAGAGAGAGCCTTTGTCCGGTATCTGGACGGGGGATGCTCTTCGCCGGTGGCAGCCTATGCCAGAGTAGACAATGACAGGCTGTATTTGCGGGGACTTTATTATATAGAAGAGAAAGGCTCCTATACTCTCGGAAGCAGAGAAGGAAGATCGGAGGATGCGGAAGAGATCGGCGTCCTTCTGGCAGAGGAAATGGAGCGAAAGTATGGAAGAAAGGGAGGTGCCGGAGCATAATGGAACATCAAGAGACAGGAAAAGTGTGGCTTGCGGGCGCAGGGCCTGGAGATGCCGGACTTCTGACACGCAAGGCAGAGCAGGTGCTGGAGTCGGCGGACGTGGTAGTTTACGATCACCTGGTGGGCCGGGATATTCTGGCCAGGATCCGTCCGGATCAGAAAGCCGTTAATGTAGGGAAAATCTCCGGGCACCATCCGATCCCGCAGGAGGAGATCAACCAGATCCTGGTGGAAGAAGCCCGGCAGGGAAACCAGGTTGTCCGGCTGAAGGGCGGGGATCCCTTCCTGTTTGGCAGGGGAGGAGAAGAGCTGTTAAAGCTTAAGGAAGCGGGAATCCCATTCGAGGTCATCCCGGGGGTGACATCCGCCCTGGCTGTCCCGGCCTATGCAGGGATTCCGGTGACTCACAGAGACTATGTTTCCTCTCTGCATATCGTGACCGGGCATAAAAAGAAGAACGGAGAGCTGGAGTGTGACTATCCGGCTCTGGCGCGGGCGGGGGGGACCCTCGTCTTCCTGATGGGAGTAACGGCGCTTCCCGATATCGTGAAAGGACTCCTCGATGCGGGGATGGATCCGCAGATGCCCTCCGCCGTCATACGGGAGGGAACCCTGGCCGGACAGAGAAAAGTATCGGCGCCGCTTGCAGAGCTTTTAGAAGCCTGCCGGAAGGAACAGATCCAGCCGCCGGCCATCATCGTAGTGGGCCAGGTGTGCCGGCTGTCAGAAGAGATTTCCTGGTATGAGAAGCTTCCCCTTGCCGGGATGCGGGTGCTGGTGACCAGGCCAAGAGAACTGATCTCTTCTATGGCAGAAAGACTGCGAAAGAAAGGCGCGGAGGTGCTGGAGGTTCCGGCGATCAACACACGTGCCGTAAAAAGCGACAGACTGGCAGAGTGCCTGAAGGGAACAAAAAGCTGCGACTGGATCGTATTTACCAGCCAGATTGGTGTGCGCGTCTTTTTCGAGTACCTGGAAGAACATGGCCTGGATATCAGGAATAGTTATCCGGCCCGTTTTGCCGTGATCGGAGAAGGAACCAGGAAGGCCCTTGGAAGATATGGCATCCGGGCGGATCTGATGCCGGAAACCTATGAAGGGGAAGCCCTGGCCCGCAGTCTGGAAGCCCTGGACGTCAAAGGGAAAAGGATCCTGATTCCCAGGTCGGCATCCGGCAATCCTAAGCTTACAGAGATCCTGGAAAAAGCAGGAGCCCGGACGGAGGATATTCCGACCTATGAGACCGTATATGAACCGTGTCAGGCGTTGGATATCTGCCGGGAGATTGACGCCGGGAAGATTGACTGTGTGACGTTTACCAGCAGCTCCACGGTCCACGGTTTTGCCGCGGTCAGTGAGGGGGCGGACTATACCAGATTTACCGCCGCCTGCATCGGACGGCAGACCATGGAGACGGCAGAAAGCTACGGCATGAATTGCCGGATGGCCGAGAAGGCTACGATAGAAAGTCTGACAGAATTAGTAGAAAGGATACAGAAAGACAGATGATAAAAAGACCCAGAAGATTAAGAAAAACAGAAATACTTCGGAAAATGGTGCGGGAAACCAGAATAGATCAGGCATCCCTGATCTATCCCATGTTTGTCCGGGACGGAGAGGGAATCCGGGAAGAAATCCCTTCTATGGCGGGACAGTACCGTTACAGTGTAGATAGGATGTATGAGGAACTGGAGAAGCTAAGCGATGCGGGAGTAGGGGCGGTCATGCTCTTTGGGATTCCGGATCATAAGGACGAAAAGGGAAGTCAGGCTTATGCCGAAGACGGCGTGATCCAGAGAGCGCTCTGGGAGGCGAAAAAAAGATTTCCCGATCTTTACTATATTACGGACGTCTGCCTTTGCGAGTATACCTCTCACGGACACTGCGGGATGCTTAAAGGTTGTGAGGTGGACAATGACTCCACTCTGGAACTTTTGGCTAAGTCGGCCCTCTCCCATGTGCAGGCCGGCGCGGACATGGTCGCTCCTTCCGACATGATGGACGGCCGGGTGGGAAAGATCCGGACGGTTCTGGACGCAGAAGGATATGAAGACATTCCGATCATGTCCTATGCGGTGAAATATGCCTCCGGATTTTATGCGCCTTTCCGTGATGCGGCAAAGAGCGCTCCGGCATTTGGGGACCGGAAAACCTACCAGATGGATTATCATAACAGCAGGGAGGGAATCAAAGAGATCCTGCTGGATGAAGAGGAAGGCGCAGATATTGTTATGGTCAAGCCGGCGCTTGCCTATCTGGATATGATCGCCAAGGCAAAGGAAGCCACAAATCTTCCGATCGCCGCCTACAGCGTCAGCGGAGAATATGCCATGATCAAGGCGGCGGCAGAAAAAGGCTGGATCCTGGAAGACCAGATCGTATGTGAGACTGCCGTGGCGGCTTTCCGAGCCGGCGCTCAGAGCTATCTGACTTATTATGCAAAGGAACTGGCCGGATATATCAAAGAGGGCCGGATTGGATAAAAAATAGAAAAAAGAAGAAAAAAAGAGTTGACCCTGGTATGATACCAGGGTTTATTCTTGTGGTGAGATAAAAAACAGGAGGAATGATAATATGTTTCGGCGGATCGCTTCCGCGGTTTTAAAAGATTGTAAACGGGTATTTACCCCGCAGACGATACTGTGTATTGTGATTGGCACGGCCATTGCCTCTTTCGGACTTCACAATATCCATCAGAGAACAGGGATTACAGAAGGAGGCGTGTTGGGAATGATCCTGCTTCTTCATCACTGGTTTGGAATTCCGGCAGCCATTGCGTCGCCGGTGCTGGATCTGATCTGCTATTTTGCAGCATTCAGGCTGCTTGGCAAAGACTTTCTAAAAACGTCGGCTCTGGCCAGTGTCTGTCTGGCAGGATGGTTCTTCCTTTGGGAACGGCTGCCGTATTTCCTTCCGGATCTGTCAGGGCATCCGCTGGCAGCAGCAGTGGCCGGCGCGGCATTTATCGGTCTGGGAGTAGGTCTGGTCGTTCGCCGCGGCGCATCATCCGGCGGGGATGATGCACTTGCCATGGCTATATCAAAAGCGTCAGGATGCCGGATCGCGGCGGCGTATCTTTTTACAGACCTGACAGTGCTTTTGCTGTCCCTTAGCTATATTCCTTTCCGGCAGATCGCATTTTCGCTTATTACAGTAACCTTATCCTCTACGCTTCTGGATCTGGTAAAAAGTATATCCCTCCAGGATTTCTTAAGAACTGCCGGCCTGAGTACGGCTGAGAATGATAATTGCAGCCGTAGTGAGGACCAGGCCTAGAAAGGACAGGAGCGTGGGCTGTTCGGCAAAGAAAAGAAAGCCAAACAGCATTGCGGCGGCCGGTTCGCTGGCCGCCAGGATAGAGGCGGTCCCTGCGTCAATGCAGCTTAATCCTATCGTGTAAAACACATAGGGAAGGGTGGAGGTAATCAAAGAGTGGAGCAGCATAAACCAGGGCATCCAGGGCCATCCCTTTTCAATCGTTGTGCCAATGCAGTCCCAGTCAGTCCCGGGAATCAGAAAGATCAGGGAGGCCGCCAGACAGTAGAAGGTAATGGTCAGAGCGTGATAGCCCCGCTCCATGGCCGCCTTGCTGAAAATACTGTACAGGGCGTAGAAAAAGGCGGATCCGATCCCGCACAGGACGGCAATAGGAGAGACTGGGGATCCGGAAATATTTTCCAGCACCCCGCTTACAAGTACACAGCCGAGCAAAGCGACGGCCATGCAGATCCCTTTCTGCAGGGTCATTTTTTCGTGGAAAAAGAGAACAGAAAAAGTCACGACAAACAGAGGCGACATGCTAAGAAGCACAGAAGCAAGAGCCAGTGTGCCGTGTCCTATCGCTTCATTATAGGTAAGGTTGATGCCGAACATCCCTAAGATTCCGCCACCCAGGAATACCCAAAGATCTCTCAGGCGGATCTTTAAGAGAGAACGGTCGTAGAGAAAGAGGCCAATACCAAGCAAAGTGACGGATACGATGATCCTGGTAAACAACATAGTGAAGTTGTCCATACCCATGGCGTCAAATCTGCGTACAAAAACACCGCCGGAGCCCCACATAATGCCGGAGAGCACCGGAAGGATCAGAATCACCCTGAATTTTGGCGAGTCGGTTTTATGATACATAAATATTCCTGCTTTCTTTCTTGTTCGTAATACAGCCATGATAGCATATTTGAGCTATTTGCCGGAGAGATCCATAAGCTGGGCAAAGAATCCTGGGTAGGATACATCCACACACTGGCTGTCCAGGATCGTTGTGGTTCCTTCAGCGGCCAGTGCGGCGACAGAAAATGCCATGGCGATCCGGTGATCCAGATGGCTCTGGATCTGTGTGCCCTTCAGAGCCCCGGTACCATGAATGATCATGCCGTCCTCAGTGGGGATAATCTCTGCACCCATAGCAAGTAGATTTTCAGTTACGGTCTGGATACGGTTGGTCTCTTTTACCTTTAGCTCGGCAGCGTCACGGATTACGGTAGTACCCTCGGCGAAAGCTGCCATGACAGCCAGGATCGGAATCTCATCGATCAGCGAGGGGATCACGGCTCCTTCGATGACAGTACCGGTCAGAGGCTTTGGCGTAACCAGGAGATCGGCTGTTTCCTCCCCACCTTGACTTTGGCGGTTAAGATAACCAATGTCCGCACCCATTTTCCGGCATATCTCCAGAAATCCGGCACGGGTGGGGTTGATGCCCACGTTTTTTACCAGAAGCCGGGAGCCTGGAACCAGGAGACCTGCAGCGATAAAGTAAGCAGCAGAAGAAATGTCGCCGGGTACTTGTATTTTCTGTCCGTATAATTCTGCGCAGGGAGACACACTGGCTGTAGCGCTGCCGTCTGCATGGAGTTCAGAGGAGATATCTGCGCCAAAGCTGCCAAGCATCAGTTCCGTGTGGTTCCTGGAAAGGACAGGCTCGGTGACAGAGACCGGACTGTCTGCATACAATCCTGCCAGTAAAACAGATGATTTAACCTGGGCAGATGCCACGGGAGAGACATATCGGATCCCGTGGAGTGTTCCCGGTTCGATGCGAAGAGGCGCACAGTTATTATCCTGGATGCTGGTGATCCTCGCACCCATCTGATTCAACGGATCCATGATCCGTTTCATAGGCCGGGAGTTTAAGGAATCATCACCGGAGAGTACGGAAGAAAAATCCTGTCCGGATAAAATGCCGCAGATCAGGCGGGTGGTGGTTCCGCTGTTTCCGGTATCCAGTATCCCCCGCGGCGCTTTCAGTCCGCGAAGTCCCCGGCCATGCACCAGGACAAGGTCTTTGGACTGCTCGATCTCTATCCCCATTTTCTGGAAGCAGTGGATGGTGGAAAGACAGTCCGCCCCGTTTAAAAAGTGGGAGATCTCAGTGGTGCCTCTGGCGATGGAACCCAGCATTACGGCCCGGTGAGAAATAGATTTATCGCCGGGTATCTGTACTTCTCCTTTTAATGCTCCCATTGCTTTGATTTCTTTAACGCTCATATACTATATACCTGAATTTCTGCAGCAGTTCAGCCGCTTTTTCCTGGGCGGCCTCTTCATAGAACTCAATCCGCAGAACCCCTTCTTCAAATTCTCGGTTATGGACGATGCCGATATTCTTGATATTGATGCCGCCTGATGCCAGAATCGTGGCAATGGCAGCGATACCTCCGGCCTCGTCGATGATATCGCAGTAAACGGCAAAGGCTTTCTTGATCGGTCCGGAGGATGTCTCGGAGATAGAATTGCGGTAATTTCTGGAGCTGTCAAACAGCTGATAGATCCATTGTTCATCTCCGGAAGCAATACGCTCTCTGGCTGTTTTCAGAGAAGCGATATAAGAATCCAGGATCCGGGTAAGATTATCCTTGTTTTTTACACAGATATGCTGCCACATGGTAGGGGAGGAGGAAGCGATGCGGGTCAGATCCTTAAAACCTCCCGCTGCCAGACTCTTCATCAGTTCATCTTCGGTATCGGTATCTCTGACCAGTCCGACCAGGCTTGCCGCAATGACATGAGGAAGGTGGCTGATCGTGCCGGTCACGTAGTCGTGGGTCCGGTCGTCAAGAAGGATGGGCAGAGCTTTCAGACTCTGGACAAACTCAGCGTAGGCATTTGTTTTTTCCTCTGAAACTTTATCTGTCGGAGTCAGCACATAGTATGCGTTTTCCAGGAGCATGGCCTTGGAATTGGCATAGCCGCTTTTCTCCGAACCAGCCATGGGATGGCCGCCTATGAAGTATTCCTCAATTCCCAGCCGCTCCACTTCCCGGTGGATACTGGATTTGACGCTGCCTACGTCTGTCAGGATACAGTCTGTGTCCAGGTAGCGTACCAGCTGTTTCAGGTAAGCTGTGTTACAGGACACAGGAGCGCATAGAAACAGATAGCGGCAATGATAAAAATTGTCATCAATGGTGGTGGCGGCTACGTCAATGACAGATTCTTGGGTAGCAAGTGCCAGAGTTTCTTTATTTTTATCGAAGGCTACGATCTCATAATCAGGATAATACTGGCGGACAGCCTTGGCAATGGAGCCGCCGATCAGTCCGAGACCGATAAAGCCGATCTTTGGTTTCATAAAAGGTCTTCCTTTCTTTGTCAGTTATTCAGAAAATATTGTAACCTTTCAGATACTGCTTTGTCAATCCTTTCGCACTTTAAAGTAAAAAAGCACCAGAAACTGTAAAAATTGCATAAATGAGTTGTAATATCCTGAAATTTTTAGTACAATGTACACATGAGATTTTACCAATAAGGAGGCAGCACAATATGAAGGTTTACAGAACGGATGAAATTAGAAACGTAGTCCTGCTGGGACATGGCGGATGCGGAAAGACCAGTCTGGTAGAGGCGATGGCCTACGTGTCCGGAGCCACGAATCGTATGGGAAAAGTTACGGACGGAAATACGATCAGCGATTTTGATAAAGAGGAGCAGAAACGTGAATTTTCGATCAGCACTACACTGGTACCTATCGAGTGGGAGAAGGCAAAGATCAACATCCTGGATACTCCTGGATATTTTGACTTTGTCGGAGAGGTAGAAGAAGCGGTCAGCGTGGCGGATGCAGCTGTCATCGTCGTATCCGGGAAAGCCGGCGTGGAAGTGGGAACGGAAAAAGCATGGGAACTGTGTGACAAGTACAATCTGCCTCGTATGGTCTATGTCACGGAAATGGATGTGGACGATGCCAGCTTCCGTCAGGTAGTGCAGGATCTGACTGACCGGTATGGAAAGGTGATCGCACCTCATTTCCAGCCGATCCGTGAAAATGAAAAGCTGGTTGGATATGTCAATGTCATTAAAAATGCAGGACGGCGGTATACCGGAATCGGACAGAGAGAAGAGTGTGAGATCCCGGATTACTGCAAACCGAATCTGGAAATCTACCGTGAAAAGCTTCTGGAAGCTGTTGCAGAGACCAGTGATGAGTTTATGGAGCGCTATTTTGCCGGAGAAGAGTTTTCAGTAGAAGAGATCCGTGCCGCCATGCGTACAGAGGTTATGGAGGGAGATATCGTACCGGTGGCTATGGGATCCAACATCCAGGCGCAGGGCGTGGCAAACCTGCTGTCTGATATTGTCAGATTCTTCCCCAGCCCGGACTGCAGAGAATGTGCAGGCATCAACCGCAAGACCAATGAGATTTATGAAGCCAACTATGATTTCGCCAGAGCAAAGTCCGCATATGTATTTAAGACAATGGTGGATCCATTTATTGGAAAGTATTCTTTTATCAAAGTGTGCTCCGGTGTATTGAAGGGAGAGGATGTTCTTTACAATTCCGATTCTGAAGCAGACGAGAAGCTTGGAAAGATTTACACGATGGTCGGCAATAAGCCGGTGGAAGTCAGTGAATTGTTTGCGGGAGATATCGGAGCCATCGGCAAGCTGGCGAACACGAAGACGGGCGACACCCTGTCTACCAAGGCTACGCCGATCCTTTACGGAAAGACAGAGTATTCCAAGCCATATACATATATGAGATATGTAACCAAAAACAAAGGAGACGAGGACAAGGTATCCCAGGCGCTCCAGAAGATGATGGCGGAGGATGTAACACTGAAGGCAGTAAATGACAGTGAAAACCGTCAGTCATTGATCTATGGAATGGGAGACCAGCATCTGGAGATTGCTGTCAGCAAGCTGGCAGAGCGTTATAAATGTGAAGTGACGCTGGAGACGCCAAAGGTTGCATTCCGAGAGACGATCAAGAAAAAATCAGATGTAGATACGAAATATAAGAAACAGTCCGGCGGACACGGACAGTATGGTCATGTTAAGATGACCTTTGAACCGTCCGGTGATCTGGATGCACCTTATGTATTTGAAGAGACTGTAGTAGGCGGAGCTGTTCCGAAGAATTACTTCCCGGCAGTAGAAAAGGGGCTTCAGGAATCTGTTCAGAAAGGACCTCTGGCCGGATATCCGGTAGTGGGAGTCAAAGCCACATTATATGACGGATCCTATCATCCGGTAGATTCTTCAGAAATGGCCTTCAAGACAGCTACGATCCAGGCATTTAAGAAAGGATTCATGGAAGCGGGACCGATTCTTCTTGAGCCGATCGCTTCTGTGAAAGTGGTCGTTCCGGATGATTATACCGGCGACGTGATGGGAGATCTGAATAAACGCCGCGGCCGTGTGCTGGGAATGAATCCTGTGTCCGGAGGCTGTCAGGAGATTGTTGCCGATATTCCGATGACAGGACTGTTTGGATATTGTACAGTTTTACGTTCCATGACCGGTGGAAGAGGAACCTATTCCTATGAGTTTGCGCGTTACGAACAGGCACCTTCCGACGTACAGGAAGCAGAGATCAAAAAGCGTGCAGCAGAGGAAGCATAAAAGCAAAAAATTAGCAGAATTTTGATACAAAATTAACTTGAGAAGAAAAGCCCTTTGGGGCTTTTTTTCTTGAAACAAAAGTGCTATAATCTCTATACTGTAGGGCCGGGCCGCAGACAATCAGGTTGTCAGCGGTGCGGTCCTGACTAAAAAATAAAGAGGAAAAGAGAGATGAAAATAGTAATCATTGGAGACGGAAAAGTCGGTCATAAGCTGACGTCTCAGTTATCGGAAGAAGGCTATGACATAATTTTGATCGATCAGAATGAGGGAAAGCTCCAGGAAGCACTGAACCAGCTGGATATTTACTGTATCACCGGCAATGGTGTTGATATTGAAGTGCAGAAGCAGGCGGATGTTCCTCATGCGGATCTGGTGATCGCTTGTGCATCCACAGATGAGTTAAATATGCTGAGCTGCCTCATTGCAAAACGGCTTGGCGCAAAGCATACGATTGCCAGAGTGCGGAATCCCCTGTACTATCGACAGATCGGGATTCTGAAAGAAGATCTTCATCTGAGCATGGCGGTAAATCCTGAGCTTGCGGCGGCCAACGAGGTGGCCAGGATCCTTTTGTTCCCGGCGACAAGTAAGGTAGAAACATTTATGAAAGGCCGGGTAGAGCTGGTTGAGTTTAAATTGAAGGAAGACAGCAGGATTATCGGTATGTCTCTGGCTGAGCTTTACCGCAAATATCAGATCAAAATACTGGTATGTGCGGTGAAGAGAGGGGAAGATGTCTATATTCCGGATGGAGATTTCGTGCTGGAAGCCGGAGATAAGATGCATATCGCAGCCGGTCATCAGGATTTGGAAAGCTTCTTTAAATCACTTGGAAAGAAGAGTGAAAAGGTAAGGAAGGTTCTGATCTGTGGCGGCGGACATATGTGCTATTATCTGACGACTCAGCTTCTGCAGGCGGGAAGACAGGTGAAGATTATTGAAAAGAAACCTGAACGGTGCGAGGAGCTCTGTGAACTCCTGCCAAAAGCAACGGTGATCTGCGGGGACGCTACGGATCAGGAACTCCTGATTGAGGAGGGGCTGGATGAATGTAATGCGTTTGTGGCGCTGACCGGTATGGATGAAGAAAATATTATCCTTGGACTATTTGCCCAGAGCCGCGGGGTTCCGAAGATCGTGGCAAAAGTAAACGAGGATTCCAGGGCTCAGATGGTAGAGAATATGGGGATTGACAGTATCATTTCGGCAAAGAGCGCTACGGCGGATGAAATCATGAGCTATGTTATTGCCCGGAATAATTCCTATGCCAGTGCAAACGTGGAGACAATGTATCAGCTTCTGGGCGGCAGAGTAAAGGCGCTGGAATTCATTATTAAAAAGGAATGTGAGATTACGAATGTTCCGCTGAAGGACCTGCCGACGAAGAGAAATTATCTGATCGCCTGCATCGGACGAAAGAGAAGGGTGATCATCCCCAATGGTAACGATCATCTGGAGGTCGGAGACAGTGTTGTGGTTGTAACAACAAATCAGATGATTAATAAATTCAGCGATATACTGGCGTAGAGGAGACACGGGGAGAAGACATGAATACAAAAATGATACGGTACATACTTGGTAAAATGTTAGGAGTAGAAGCGTTGCTTTTGCTCCTGCCTGCGTTTGTCTCTTTGCTTTACCGGGAGACAGACGGCATATATTTTCTCATACCGGCGGCAATCCTTGCAGTGGTATATTTGTTTACAGGCGTCAGAAAGCCGAAAAACCCGGAGATCTACGGGAAGGAGGGAATGGTGATCGTAGCCAGCGCATGGATCCTCTGGTCGATGTTTGGCGCCCTGCCGTTTACTCTTTCCGGAAGTATTCCCAATTATATTGACGCCTTGTTTGAAACAATCTCCGGATTCACAACGACCGGTTCCACAGTGCTGACAGATGTGGAGACGCTTCCGCAGGGGATGCTGTTCTGGCGCAGCTTTACACACTGGGTCGGAGGAATGGGCGTGCTGGTATTTGTTATGGTGCTGACATCGTTTGACAAAAATTCCATGGTCCTGATGAGAGCAGAGGTGCCGGGACCGGAGAAGGATAAGCTGGCGCCGAAGATGATGACAAATGCCAGGATCCTGTACGGAATGTACCTTGGACTGACAGTGATCCAGGTCATCCTTCTTCTGTTTGGAGGGATGAATCTTTTTGACAGCCTGATCCATACTTTCGGAACAGCCGGAACCGGGGGATTCTCTAATTATGCACTCAGTGTCGCACATTTTGAAAGCGCCTACATTGACGGCGTTATCACTGTGTTTATGATCCTGTTTGGTATAAATTTCAGCTTGTATTATCTGCTTTTGCTGAGAGAATTCAAACCGGTATGGAAAAACGAAGAGCTCCGGACTTATCTGGGGATCATCCTTGCGGCGGCGCTGATCATTACTGCAAATATCAACTATATTTATGGAAATCCGCTGACTTCGTTCAGATATGCGATTTTCCAGGTGGCCTCCATCATAACAACCACAGGTTTTGCAACGGCGAACTATGTGGAATGGCCGATGCTGTCACAGACGATCCTGATGTTCCTGATGGTGGTGGGAGCATGTGCATCTTCTACCGGCGGAGGAATTAAGGTTTCAAGGCTGATCATGGCGGTTAAAAGTATTAAGCGCTCGATCCAGCAGATGGTACACCCCAAATCGGTCAATATTATTCGTGTAAACGGCAAGAAGGTCAGCAGCGATGTGCTGAGGACCGTATATGTTTTTCTGATCGCCTATGCATTGATTTTTATGCTTTCGGTGATGATAGTAGCAGTTGACAATTTTGATTTTACAACTACATTTTCAGCGGTCTTAACGACCATCGGCAATGTAGGACCTGGTATGGAGCTGGTAGGCCCTCTGGGAAGTTTCGCAGAGTTCTCGCCTCTGTCAAAGCTGGTTTTCTGCTTTGATATGCTGGCCGGCCGTCTGGAAATATTCCCGTTCCTGTTATTGTTTACCGTTCCGTTCCGCAGGAATAAATTTTAATGGAGGTTGTCCATGACGAAACGAAGAAAAGTACTCATCGGAGTGGTTCTGATCCTGGCTGCAGGCCTGTATTATTATGTGGCGCTGCCGGCGGTCAACTTGCACTCCTCTGAGACCTGGTTTGCACTTTTGTTCCTACTGGTCATTCTGGCGGCTTTATATCTGGTAAAGAAGAGACCTGGAAGAGGAGAGATCAGACAGAATAAGGTACTGAAAGGATTTGCCTTTCTGATCCTTGCACTTGGGATCGTTTATCTGGCGGGAACTCTCCTTTCCTCGCCGATCGTGAACGCAAAAAAGTTCCAGCAGCTGATGAAGGTGGAAGAAGGAGAATTCACAGAAGATATCGAGGAGCTTTCTTTTGACCAGATTCCGATCCTTGACCGGGATACGGCTGCAATTCTGGGAGACCGGAAGATGGGAAGTATGGTGGACATGGTATCCCAGTTTGACGTGGATGATATTTACAGTCAGATCAATTACCAGGACAGGCCTTACCGGGTAACGCCTCTTAAGTATGCCAGCATTATCAAGTGGTTTACAAACCGCTCTGAAGGAATTCCGGCGTATATCCGGATCAATATGGCGGATCAGACCACGGAGCTGGTACAGCTTGAAGAGGGGATCAGATATACGACCAGTGAACATCTGAACCGTAATATATACCGTCATCTCAGATTTGCACATCCAACTTATATATATGGAGAGCTGAGCTTTGAGATTGATGAAGAAGGCGTGCCCTACTGGATCGCACCGGTGAAAAAGTTTAACATTGGCCTGTTCGGCGGAGAAACCGTTGGAAAGGTAGTTATCTGCAATGCTGTCAACGGCGAGATGAAGACCTATGATATCGAAGATGTTCCTCAGTGGGTCGATCGGGTATATTCTGCGGATCTGCTGGTGGATCTGTTCGATTACTATGGCACACTGAAGCATGGATTCTGGAATAGTGTGCTGAGCCAGAAGGACTGCCTGAAAACGACAGAGGGGTATAATTATCTGGCGCTGAATGATGATGTGTGGATGTATACTGGTGTAACTTCTGTGAATCAGGATCAGTCAAATGTAGGGTTTGTGCTGTCCAACCAGAGAACAATGGAAACGAAGTATTATGAAGTGGAAGGAGCGACCGAAGCGGCAGCAATGTCTTCAGCGGAAGGGCAGGTACAGAATCTGAAATATAAGGCCACGTTTCCGCTGCTTCTGAATATTTCAGATGAGCCGACCTATTTCCTGTCCTTAAAGGATGATGCCGGATTGGTGAAAAAGTATGCGATGGTCAACGTACAGCAGTATCAGATCGTGGCTATCGGTGACAGTGTAAGTCAGTGTGAAGAAAACTATCTGGATCTTCTTGCAAGCAACGGAGTTAAAACGGCGGAAGAAACAGGGACGGAAGAACAGACAGTGACGGGAACAGTGGAAAAGGTTGCACAGGCGGTCATTGAAGGCACCTCTCATTATTATCTGATGCTGGAAGGCTCGGATGCAATTTATGATGTGTCGGTGGAAAAGTTCCTTGATGTGATCCGGCTGGAACCGGGGATGAATGTAACACTCGGGTATCAGGAAGGGAAGAAGGCGAATACCGTCACTTCTCTGGAATTGGCAGAAGAAGGTCCATAACATGGAATTAAGTGTTTTATTGGCGGAACAGATCGTCGTCATCTTTTTGATGATGGCGATCGGTTACGTTATTGTAAAAATAAGATTATTCAAAACGGAGGACAGCAGTGTTCTTTCCAATCTGGTGGTGTATATATGCTTCCCTTGTGTGATCATCAATTCCTTCCAGATTGAACTGACGGCCAGGACCGCAAAAGGGCTTCTGCTGGCTGTGGCGGCTGCCGCGGCCGCCCATGCTTTTATGCTCCTGGCAGTATGGATTCTGGAAAAGCCGCTTAGGCTGAACAGTATAGAAAAGGTGTCTATCATTTATACCAATGCGGGATATCTGGTAATTCCGCTGGTCAGTGCTGTGCTGGGAGAAGAATGGGTGTTTTATACCACGGCATTTTTGCTGGTACAGAATCTCCTGACATGGACCCATGGGGTCAGTGTGCTGAAGGGGGAATCTGAGAGAAACTATCGCAAGATCCTGCTGAATCCCAATATTATTGCGCTGGCAGCGGGAATTTTGCTGTTTGCGGCGCAGATCCGGCTTCCTGCGGTCCTCGCCTCCTGCGTGGAGAGCATGAGCGGCCTGGTGACGCCGGCCAGTATGCTGGTGATAGGGATGGTGATAGGAGATGTGGATCTTGGATGGGTATTTTGCCAGAAACGGCCATATCTGATCTGTCTCATCCGCCTGGTAGTGATCCCGCTGGCTGCCGCGGCCGGCTTTGCGGCTGTAGAAAGGGCAGGACTTCATGCAGATGCCGAGTATATCCTGCTGATCGTCCTGATTGCGGTGGCGGCTCCAGTGGCGGCAATCATCACACAGCTTGCCCAGATTTATGACAGAGATGTAAGGTATGCAAGTGTGATCAATGTTATGTCCGTTGTGTTCTGCATCTTTACGATGCCGCTGGCCGTGCTGATATATGAACTGCTGATCTAGTTGTGAACAAACTGTGAAGGGGGACGTACACTTTTGCCAAAAGTGTACGTCCCCCTTCACAGTTTGTTCACAGTTTCTGGCTGTATTCCTGGAGCCGGTCCAGGACTCGTTGCCGTTCTGTTCCGTCCAGCGGAACCGGACAATAATCATTTTTATCCGGAGAGGAAGAAATGGAACAGGGAATGATATTTGTCTGATCATCCATGATCAGTGCACCGTCCTGGAAAGTAAAGGTCTGCTGAAAGATAATGGTGTCTTTATCTGCCGGATTGGAATTTCCTCCGAAGCAGAAGTTGCCAAGACTGTAGGCGATATATTTTCCTTTGTATTTTTCGATCCCCTGGAGTACGTGCGGATGATGGCCTATGACCAGATCTGCGCCCTGATCTATGGCATAGTGAGCAAGCTCCTTCTGTACTGCATTGGGAACATGCTCTTTTTCGAGTCCCCAGTGAAAATTAACGATGATAAGCTGTGCGCCGGATTCCTTTAATAAAGCGATATTATCCTTTACCTGCTGCTTTTTGTTCAGATGTTCTGCCAACTCATAGATTCCGGTAAGGCCAATTTTGATGCCTTTTACATCCACCAGTTTGGTGTGTTCATAGCCAAAGGTGACAACTCCGGCATTTTCCAGAGCAGAGATGGTATCATTGTAGCTTTGCTCGCCGTAATCGTAGCTGTGATTATTAGCCAGGTTTGCAGCTTCTACAGAGCTTCCGGAAAGGATCAACGCATATTCGGCAGGGGCTTTGAAGGCATAGGTTTTGTCCTGGCGGTTTTCCGATTCTGTCAGAGTGCCTTCCATATTTACAATAGACAGGTCATCCTGCTGGAGGATGGAGCGTACATGCTGGAAAAAATAATCGGGGCCGTACTGTTCGTAGTAAGAATTCAGGCTGGTGGAACGGGCAAAAGACTCATCAGTTCCCAGTGTACAGTCACCCATGGAGCTGACAGTAACAGATACTGGCTCGCCGGAAAAGACGGGCTCGTCAGTGTTGATCACGAGAGCTTTTACCTCAACATCCGGCTTTTTTGTCTCGTCGCTCTTATCCTGCGGGTTCTTTTCTTCCCTGGCAGAGCTTTGAAGTTCTTTTGCAAGATTAATGATATATCCGGAAACTTTCGGAGCCGCGGTCCGGATTCCGAGGACAAGTCCGGCGGCAAGGAAGAGAAAAAGGAGAGCACAAAAAATAAGGCGGGCCTTTCTGAGCCGCCTGCGCCGCTTTCTTTTCTTTTTTGCATCTTTAATTCCACCCATACGATTCTATCTTCTGTTTGCCTGCCCGTTTAAGGGTTGTCCTTTAGATATGCCATAAAAAACAGGCAGCCCGGATCCGGACTGCCTGTAAATATTCTCTTCTGATGCAGGAGAGTGTGTTACTAATTCAGATAGCAGCAGTCCTCGCCGATCACGTTTGCTACGTCATCTTTTTCTGCGCTTACACTTACATAAAAATCAATGCCACATTCCTTGGAAATACCCTTCAGATCCTGGATGAATTTTGGAAGAGTTTCCAGAGTAATGTCTGCGTGCTTCAGAACGCCGTCGATGAAAATGCATTCGATGTCGTGATTGGAGCTGTACATTCCATAAATGAATCCAACATAATTGTCTGTATTTTTGATTGCCGGAAGGTCATCCATGCAGATGGTGCGGATATTGAAATCTACACTGGTAGTGTCGCGGTGAGTCTTTTTGATGAATACGACGCTGCCGCTGCATTTTTTCGCCGCCTCATTGGCTTTTTCAATCATGATCTGTGTCTTTCCGGTGCCTTTCGGTCCTGTTAATAAATTTACCATGGTAAACACTCTCCTTTATGTATCATATTTACTGAAAACCTCAGCACGATTAACTTATATCCATTATACACGAAAGTGATAAATGCCACAACAAGAAAATGTGTTTTTTCGTCGGTTTGCATAAGTGGGAAAATAGCACTTGACTTATTTTAATGTTATTCTTATAATAAGTAAGAAATCTTTGGAAATACAGATAGAAGCAAAGAAGAGGAATAGTAAGAGTCTGCTGCTTTCCCAGAGAGCTGCCGGCCGCTGCAAGGCAGTAAAGAGCGTCTCCCAACTGGCCTCGGAGTTCTTCTGCTGAACCGTCTGACATGGTGTAAGACCATCAGGGATCCTATACAGGCAGACAGACGCAAGTAGGCGGAAGCGGGTATTCCCGTTATAGAAAGAATGAGTGCACATCGGATGAAAAGACTGCTTTCGCAGGAAAAGTTATCCGGGTGAAAAAGAGTGGTACCACGGAAAACAAGCCTTTTCGTCTCTTTGGAGATGGAAAGGCTTTTCATATGTAATCAGAAAGCGAGGAATAAAAAATGTCAAGAGTACCTTATAATCATAAGGCAATCGAAAAAAAATGGCGTGAGAACTGGGAAAAGAATCCGGTCAACCCTAAAACAGACGAAAACGGCAATAAGAAAGAGAAATATTATTGTCTGGATATGTTCCCATATCCGTCCGGAAATGGTCTCCATGTAGGACACTGGAGAGGCTATGTGATCTCCGATGTATGGAGCCGGTATAAGCTGCAGCAGGGCTATTATATTATCCATCCTATGGGATGGGATGCGTTTGGTCTGCCGGCAGAAAACTATGCGATTAAGATGGGTGTGCATCCGGCGGTATCTACAGCAGAAAACATTAAGCATATCAAGGAACAGATCAACCAGATCGCAGCTCTTTATGACTGGGACCGTGAAGTGAACACCACAGACCCGGATTACTATAAGTGGACACAGTGGATCTTTGTAAAAATGTTCAAGGAGGGCCTTGCTTACGAGAAGGAATTCCCGATCAACTGGTGTCCGTCCTGTAAGACCGGCCTTGCTAACGAGGAAGTGGTGAATGGAAAATGCGAGCGCTGCGGAGCAGAGGTGACCAAGAAAAACCTGCGCCAGTGGATGCTGAAAATCACGGCGTATGCAGAGCGCCTTCTCAATGATCTGGATAAGCTGGACTGGCCGGAAAAGGTAAAGAAGATGCAGACCGACTGGATCGGCAAATCCTATGGAGCAGAGGTGGATTTCCCGATCGAGAACAGGGAAGAGAAGATCACAGTCTATACGACCAGACCAGATACACTTCACGGAGCCACCTTCATGGTGCTTGCGCCGGAGCATGAACTGGCAAAAGAGCTGGCCACAGATGAGACAAGAGAAGCAGTAGAGAAGTATATTTATGAAGCGTCTATGAAGTCTAACGTGGACCGTATGCAGGATAAAGAGAAGACCGGTGTATTTACGGGAAGCTATGCTGTCAACCCGATCAACGGCAAGAAGGTTCCGATCTGGCTGTCAGACTATGTACTGGCTGATTACGGTACCGGAGCTATCATGTGTGTACCGGCACACGATGACCGTGACTTTGAGTTCGCTACAAAATTTGGAATCCCGATCATCCAGGTTATCGCCAAAGACGGAAAAGAGATCGAAAATATGACCGAAGCTTATACCGAAGCATCAGGAATCATGATCAATTCCGGCGAGTGGAATGGTATGGAGTCCTCTGTCCTGAAAAAAGAGGGGCCGCATATCATTGAGGAAAAAGGAATCGGACGCGCAACCGTAAACTACAAGCTGCGTGACTGGGTATTCTCCCGTCAGAGATACTGGGGAGAGCCGATCCCGATCATTCACTGTCCGCACTGCGGCAATGTGCCGGTGCCGGAAGAAGAACTGCCCCTTCGTCTGCCGGATGTACAGTCCTATGAGCCTACCGGAACCGGAGAATCTCCGCTGGCGGCTATCGACGAGTGGGTAAACTGCAAGTGTCCGGTCTGCGGAGCGGATGCAAAACGAGAGACCAATACCATGCCGCAGTGGGCAGGATCTTCCTGGTATTTCCTGCGGTATGTGGATAATCACAACGATAAGGAACTGGTATCCAGAGAGAAAGCGGATGAAATGCTGCCGGTAGATATGTATATCGGCGGTGTGGAGCACGCAGTACTCCACCTGCTGTATGCGAGGTTCTACACCAAGTTCCTGTGCGATATCGGAGTGATTGATTTTGATGAGCCGTTCCATAAGCTGTTCAATCAGGGAATGATCACTGGAAAGAACGGTATCAAGATGAGTAAGTCTAAAGGAAACGTGGTATCACCGGATGATCTGGTAAGAGATTACGGATGCGATTCCCTTAGAATGTATGAGCTGTTTGTAGGACCGCCGGAGCTGGATGCGGAATGGGACGACCGTGGAATCGACGGCGTGAACCGTTTCCTGAAACGTCTCTGGAACCTGGTACAGGACAGCAAGGATGCCGATGTTAAAGCTACAAAAGAGATGATTAAAGAGCGTCACAGACTGGTATACGACATTACCACCCGTCTGGAGAGCTTCAGCTTAAATACCGCAATCTCCGGATTCATGGAGCACAACAATAAGCTGCTTGAGATTGCCAAGAAGGAAGGCGGAATCGACAAAGAGACGCTGTCCGCCATGGCAGTCCTGCTGTCACCTTTTGCACCGCACATTGCAGAGGAAATCTGGGAGCAGTTAGGACATGAAGGAAGCGTGTTCAAGGCTGGATGGCCGTCTTATGACGAAGAAGCTATGAAGGACGACGAGGTAGAGGTGCCGGTACAGATTAATGGAAAAACAAGAGCAGTGATCTCTATTTCTGCGGATATTTCCAAGGAAGACGCTATCGCAGCCGGAAAGGCTGCTGTGGCAGATAAACTGACTGGAAATATTATTAAGGAAATCTATGTGCCGAAGAAGATTATAAATATTGTGCAGAAATAATTAGTGCGAAAAAATGAGAGATGGGCTTATCCTGTTTGCGGGAATAAGACCGTCTCTTGTTTTATTCATAGGGCGAATACCCGTCAAGCGGTAGGATGCGAAACAGAGTAGATCTTGGGGTATGGCTTAAAAGAGAGATGATCACAACAGGATAAAGTGCTTCGAAATATTGAAAAGTTCGGTTAAAGTCAAGGCGCACAGACATTTTTCAAAAAAGGTATCATAGAATACAGCAAAATACCGTAATAGATTTTAAAATAGAGTAAAAGTCGAAAGAAAATGGAGTAAATATTTCAAGAAGACAAAATGGCGTAAGTAGCGTTAAGATATTACTTACACTGTTTTGCTATTTGTAGTACCGAGAAAGATAAAAAGAAAGTGGAAGATAAAAATGAATAATAAGGAATGGAGAAAACGTTTCAAATATAGAATGGATTTGTCATCGAGACTTACGCACTTGACAAAAGGTGTAAATGATAATGATGCATTTAACAATTTAATAAATATTCTTGAAGAAAAAAGAATTAAAGGAAGTACCAAGAAAAAAGGATTTATATGTGGAGAAATACCAGCAGTTTGTTTACAAGATGCTCCGCTTTTTGCGATTGCTGAAAATTTGCAGTATGAGGAGGCGTTGAGAAAAGAAGAAAATCAAAAAATCAGATATTTAGGATTTGGTATTAGGTTTCAGAAAGATTTTATCTATCGACAAGGGGGGCGCCCGGTAATATATGATGATAAAGATGAAGCGAAAAAATATTTGCCGACAAATGAGTGGTGGAGAATTGTAAAATTGGATTTATCAAATTCAAATAGTGTTGTGGATTGGACGCATGAGCGAGAATGGCGAGTTCCGAAAAAAATTATTTTTGAGTATTCTCAATGTGAAGTAATTGTACCATCATCGAAATATTATAAGAAATTTGTAGATTATTGCTTGAAAAATGGTCGAGAGGATATTTTGACAAAAATACGAGGAATAGTCGCTGTGTCTAGTGTGTATTTTTAATAAGATTAATTTTTATAGTAATTGGGGTAGAATATAAATGTGCAAAATGGAGATATCGAGTGAATCTACACATAATGAGAGAATATTTAGGAAAAATATCTGATCTGGAATATAATGAACCAAATGAGTGGCAATTTGTGTGGACTAAATAAAAAGAATATGTTGATGACAGTTTACGGTGAAAATGGTAAAATAAATAATTAAAAGCTATTATTATGCAAAGGAGAAAAAATGTCAAAATTAAATATAGACCAACAAACAATAAAAGAACTTTTTGAAAATAAAAAGGCGGATTTTTTGATTCCAGATTATCAAAGACCTTATGCATGGGGCGAGATGGAATGTCAAACATTATGGGATGATATTTTTTCATTTGCGTTTCCAGAGAATGACTATTCGAAATTTGATAGTGATAATGATGAATATTTTTTAGGACCAATTGTCACATATAAAAATCAAGAGAAACAAAATAAATTAGAGATTATAGATGGGCAGCAAAGATTAACAACATTAATGTTATTATTACGAGCGTTTTATTCTAAATTTGCTAATATGCAAGACGAAAATTCAATAAGTACAAGAGATGATATTGCAAGATGTATTTGGAAAACTGATGAGTTTGGAAAACCAGATAAGAATAAACTAAAAATTGATTCTGAAGTTTCAACAGATGATGATAAAGAAGAATTTTTAACTATTTTAAAAACCGGAGAAGTAACAAGTAATAATAAAAGTAGATATGCGAAAACATACAGATTTTTCTTGGATAGAATAAATGAGTTTTTAATGGAGTATCCTTCTTATTTTGCATATTTGCCAACGCGTATTTTGAAAAACTGTATCTTACTACCTATTGAAGCAGAATCACAAGATACTGCATTAAGGATTTTTTCAACATTAAATGATAGAGGGAAGCCTCTGTCGGATACCGATATTTTTAAAGCTCAATTTTATAAGTTTTATTCAGAGCAAGGAAGAAAAGAAGAATTTATCGGCCGCTGGAAAGCGCTTGAAGAGTTAAGCGATAGAATTTTTCAAGCACCGTCTGGTTCGCCAATGGATGAATTGTTTACGAGATATATGTATTATGAAAGGGCAAAGCAACGTAATCGCAAAACTACAACAGAAGCATTGAGAAAATTTTATGAAAAAGATAGATATGCTTTGTTGAAAAAAGAAGAAACTTTAAAAAATTTAGAAGACTTGGCAATTTTTTGGAGTAATGTAGTATATCAAGATGATATATTTTCTGACAGGATACTTAGAAAACTTTTTGTTTTAAAATATGCACCAAATGGGATGTGGACATATTTGGTAAGTGTATATTTCTTGAAAAATAAAAATGAAAAAGGAGAATTGGAAGAAGAAAAATTTTATTATTTCTTGAACAAAATTATTGCATTTATATGGGCATATGCCTTAGTACACCCAGGTGTTAATGCATTAAGAACGCCAGCCTATCCAGAAATGATAAACATAATAGATGGTTTTCCTGTTGAATTTAGAGATTATAAATTTGATATCGAGCAGGTTAAAAATGTTTTGGATAGTTATAGCTTTACAAATGGAAGGCCTATAACAAAATCAATGCTAGCATGGTGGGCATTTCGTGATGAGAAGCAGATTCTATTAAAAGTAGACACACAATTGCAAATAGAGCATATTTTCCCGAAAAAGAGACAAGAGAATGAAAAAACATTAAAAGATAAAAATAATCTTGAATCATTAGGAAATAAAGTATTGTTGGAAGAAAATATAAATGTTAGAGCCTCTGATTATCGTTTTCAGGATAAAAAGAAATATTATCATGGATTTGTTACGGATTCTGGGAAGAAAAAGGACGGAACAAAAATTTTTGAATTATTGTACTTAGCCGATAATATGGATGAATTTACTGAAAGTGATATTATAGAAAGGGCTAAGAGAATGAAAGAAACATTTATTGAATATCTTCAAGAAACAGATTTACTAATAATTTAGTGACATCAAGGAATAAGTTGAAGTTAATACAGAGAGAATCCCTAATGGAACAGGCGTTGTCAATAACACCATGATATAGCAGAGGACTTGAAAGGTTGAAAACCTTGCAAGTCCTCTTGTTTGTTATGGGTATTGTTTTTTGTAAAAAAAGATAAGTTATCCAGCCGGGTGGCACTCCGGCATCTCTTTAAGACCGCTAGGGCGTGATAGCTGCCTGTTCTATCCTTGAATAACTTATTTTTTCCAGTATATGTGCCGGACATAGATTTGTCAATAGCTTTAAGCAGCGCCGATCCGGTCATATACTTTTATGGCATCCAGGACATGATAAGGCTCCGTCTCGTGGTCTCCTGGCGCGCCGGTGGTCACCAGGATATATTCCCGGCCATTTATGCTTGCCAGGCTTGCAAGGCAGAGACCGGCGTCCTCGGTGTATCCGGTCTTTCCGCCCAGGATTTTGCCACCGGTCACAGACGGATCCGAGAGACTTTGGGAGAGGGTGCTTACAAAGGTGAGGCCGTCCGGATGAGAGGCGGTGGGGGAAGCGGTATAGGTGTTTGTAGTAAATATCTGCCGGAAATCCGGATTCTTAAGGGCATAGACTAAAAGCTTTGCAATATCTCCCGCCGTTGAATAATGACGATTGTTTTGGAGGCCTGTGCAGTTGGTAAAATGAGTTCTTGACATTCCAAGTTCGTCTGCCTTTTCGTTCATCATGGATGCAAAAGTCTCCTCATCACCGGCAATTTCCTGTGCAAGGGTAAGGCAGCATTCCGCCCCGGAGGGGAGAAGAGCGCCATAGAGCAGATCTCGGTATGTGACAGCCTCACCAGGCTGGAATCCGGCCATGGAAGCCCCTTCTTCGTACAGATTCTGATAAATGTCCGCAGGAACACTGGCGGTCCCGTTCAGATCCTCAATATGTTCCAGTCCCACAAGGACGGTCATAATCTTGGTAAGCGAAGCAGGATATACCCTCTGGTTTTCATTCCGACTGCCCAGCACCTGTCCTGTTCCGGCGTCGGCCAGCACTGCCTGTGGACTGTAAAGGTCGTCGAGATAACTGGATAATTCTCCGCGGGTACTGTGAAAGGGGAGGGAAAAGCCTGTAATCTCCAGAAAATTCCTGGATCCTAATATGATAAAAAGTACCAGAAGACACCAAAGAAAGAGGCGGCGCCTTTTCCTTTGGTGTCTTCTTTTCTGACGCCTGCTGCGGCTGTGAACGGAGTTTTTTCCGTGTCTTGATGTTGTCTGTGATCTTTTTTGCTCTGTCATAACGTCCATCTTCCTTTCCGGTATTAGTTTACCGGAGAGAGACGAGGGAAACTTTAATATGACATTGCTAAATTACTAAGGAAAGATTAAGGTTTCGTTGAGGCTTTACTAATAGGACTGATTCCCTAGACCCATGCGGGAAGCCGGACCGCAAAACAGGTACGGCGATCCCTGCTCCTTGCTGTGATATCTCCGCCATGCTGCCGGGCAATCTCCCTTGCGATGGCAAGGCCCAGGCCGGAACCTCCGGTTTCCTGGGCGCGGGAAGAATCCAGGCGGAAGAATTTTTCGAAAATGATCTCCAGCTTTTCCTCCGGGATGGTGACGCCAGTATTTTCGATCATAATAGAAATGGAATCGACGCTTCGCTCAGAACGGATCACGATAGGAGTGTCCGGATCACTGTAGGCCGCTGCATTTTTCAGAAGATTGTTGAACACCCGGGCCATCTTTTCAGGGTCGGCATAGAGATATTCTTCTTCGTCCACATCGTTCTGTATGGTATTTCCATGCTGTTCCAGTATGGGATATAGTTCTTCAGTCACCTGTACCAGAAGGGCGCAGAGGTTGACCTTCTGCTTTTCCAGCGGGATTTTCTGCAGATTATACCGGGTGATGTCAAAAAACTCGTTGATCAGCCCTTCAAGGCGCTCAGATTTGGAAAGAGCTGTGTCAAGGTACTTTTGCCGCTGTTCCTCCGGCATCTTTGGTGTCTCTGTAAGAAAGCTCAGATAGCCGATCACGGAGGTGAGAGGTGTCTTCAGGTCGTGGGCCAGATAAGCGATCAGATCGTCTTTTCTCTGCATTTCGCCTTTAAGAATTTCCTGCTGGCGCTTTTGTTCTACTCTGAGTTTTTCCAATTCCTTTGCCTGTTCACATTTTAATTTCCTCCGGCTTCTTTCTGTAAGGAAAAAGATCAGAAGCGCCACCAGGACTGCCAGAAGGCATAATGTCCAGAGAAGAAAGCTTTTTAAGGCCGGCCAGTAGATTTCCTCATGGGTTCCTACATAGCCTGCCTGAGGGTCATAATAGGCAGCAACGGTAGTTGTGAAGTTCCTGGTGAACCAATCTACAAACATGCCATTTAAGACATGGTCTGCAAAACCATACAAAAGATAAACGCCGATCAGGGAGAAGACAGCTGCCGCAGCTGGCTTCCAGAGTATTTTAGTGATCTTCAATTTTATATCCGCACCCCCAGACTGTTTTAATGTATTTGGGGTGTTCGATGGAATCCCCCATTTTTTCCCGCAAGTGCCGGATGTGTACGGTGATCGTGTTGTTTTTCCGGCTGTAGTATTCGTCCTGCCAGATTGCATGGAATAATTCCTCGGAGCTGACGACACTTCCCTTTTTGCGGCACAGGATCTCAAGCACGGAAAATTCGGTGGGTGTCAGTTTCAGCTCTTTTCCTCCGAGATGACACTCATGAGTCCGTACATTGATGGTCAGGGCGCCGCGGGTCAGGATATCTTCTTCTTCCCGTGGTGCGTTGTACTTTTTATAACGGCGGAGCTGCGCCTTGACTCTGGCTACCATTTCCAGAGGGCGGAATGGTTTTGTGATATAGTCGTCGGCGCCCATGGCCAGGCCGTTGATCTGGTCGATTTCTTCTCCCTTAGCTGTGAGGAAGATGACGGGATAGGCGTCAGTTTCCCGGATTTTCCGGCAGACAAAAAGTCCGCTGGTACCCGGCATCATAATGTCCAGGATAGCCAGGTCAGGCTTTTCTTTCTGAATCTGTTCTAAGGCTTCCCGCCCGGAGTAACAGGGGATTGTCTGGAAATTTTCGTTTTGAAGATAAAGGCAGACGAGATCCGCAATATCCGGTTCATCGTCTGCCACTAAGATGCGTTCATTCATGAAATTGCCTCCTTCCTGCTTGCCGGCACCTGAGCGGTGCGGCACTGTTGTCTCTATCGTAGCAGGAAGAGATTAAGGTTTTCCTTTTAAAATCTTAAGATTTTATAAAAGCGTCCGGAGATTAATAAATATCCTCCTGGCGGTCCAGGTTGATGACCTTTTCAAACATGGCCTGGATCTTTTCACGGTCGTCTGTCTGTCCCAGTACCCACATGATCTTGGCCACGATGGCTTCCGTAGTCATGTCGCCGGCCTGCAGGATGCCGGGATAATCGCTGTATTTTTTACCGACCTGGTACACCTGGAGATCGCAGCCTTCTTCCGGAACCTGTGTAGTCACGGCTAAAGTTTTTCCAGAGTCTACCCAGTCAAAGATCGCTTTCTGGAAAGAATCGTCATATTCCGGAATGCCTCCGATCCCGAAGGTCTCCAGGATGATGGCGTCGTAATGATCCTTTAAAAGATAGAAAATATCGGCTTTGACCTCTGGGGTCAGCTTCAGGACAAAGACGCGGTCGTCCAGCTGGTGATAAGTCTTAAGATCAGACGGCTTTGGTATCACGCCGGTATAATGGCGGATGATACGGTCGTCGTGGATGATGGCAAGTGGCGGGAAATTCATGCTCTCAAAGGCGTCAAAACTTCTGGTACGCTGTTTTCTCGCCCGGGTACCGATGACAGCCTTGCCGTTGAAGACGATCGAAACCCGGCAGGATTTGTCATCCAGGGCGTACAGGATACTCTGATAGATATTCAGCTTGGCGTCGGTATAAGGATCTCCCATGGGTTTTTGAGATCCGGTAAGAACGATAGGCTTCCTGGAGTCCTGGATCAGATAGGATAGAGCGGCAGCCGTATATGCCATGGTATCCGTTCCGTGCAGGACTACAAAGCCGTCATAATTGTCATAATGTGAAAGAATTGCCTCGCTGATCATCAGCCATTGGCGCGGGCGCATATTGGTGCTGTCGATGTTCATCAGCTGCAGTACGGTCAGGTCACATTTTTTTTCGATGCCCGGCACGTTGGCTGCCAGTTCTTCCCCTGTCATGGCAGGGGTCAGCCCGTCCCCACCTTCCTTGGAGGCGATGGTGCCTCCGGTCGCAATCATAAGTATCTGCTTCATTTGTTGTTCAACCTCTCTTTTTCTAATCTCTGGTAAAATTGCTCGTAGAAATCCTGATCAGTCCGGAAAGGACGGACATAAAATGCGGTCAGGACAGACATGCTTAAAGTCTTGACCATTTCCGGTCCTTCAGAAGCGGCTGCTTTTTCCTGAAGCCCCTTCAGATAATAATGCCAGTCGGAAATGTAAGTCTCATAGCGTCTGACGTCCGGAGTATCGATCCATTTGCGGATCTTGACCTTGGATTTATTTGGCTTTGGACATTCGTGGACCTGTAAAAAATACTGGAATCCTGTCCCGTCGTAATACCGTCCCAGTGGAAAGATCCGGCAGATGCCGGGCCTTAAGGGATGGATGGAGCATCTGCCCTGGTCATTCAAAAATGTACAGGCTTCCCCGGGGCCTGTCATTTTCAAATTTGGCAGAATGATGCCGTCTACCACCTGGAGATCCAGATGGGATGCCAGAAGTTCATCAAAGGACTTTCCAAGGTCGGAAGCAATCCGGTGGACATCCAGGGGATCCAGCACGATAGAGGATCCCATGCCCCGGCAGCAGGAAGAGCAGCCCTTGCAGCCGCCGCAGTCTGCCCGGACCATATCCTGGCTTTGATAAAATTTACCGTCAGATATCTCGTTGAAATCCAGTTCTCTTAACATAATATATGTATCCTTTTTCGATATGAATTTACCTGGAATAGCTCTTGATAGCTAAGAAGATTATAGTGTAAGATAGATTCAGATGTAAAGTAGAAAGGAATGTTTTCATGAAATTTTTCCATTTATCGGATCTTCATATTGGAAAACAGCTGCATCATTACAGCCTGAGAGAGGACCAGAGGGAGATTCTTGGCCAGGTGACAGAGTATGCCAGACAGCTGCATCCGGATGTGATCTTAATTGCCGGGGATGTGTATGATAAATCTGTGCCTTCAGCAGAGGCCGTCCGTCTGTGGGACGAATTTCTGACCGGACTTTCTGTGATCAGCCCCAGGATTCCGATTCTGATTATCAGCGGGAACCATGATTCGGCAGAGAGGCTTCAGTATGCATCAGCTCTTCTTAAGGGGCAAAAGATCTATCTGGCAGGAGAAGTGACAGAGCAGGGAATGACCAGGGTGACACTGACAGACGAGTATGGAGACGTCACATTTTATCTTCTTCCGTTTATCAAACCGTCCCATGTGCGGCACCTGTTCCCCGGGGAAGAACCGGAGACGTACACGGAAGCGGTGGAGAAATTAATTCGTAATCAAAATATTGATTTTATAAATAAAAGAAATGTATTAATTTCGCATCAGTTTTACCGGGGGATTTCGGATCCTGAGACCTGCGATTCGGAAATATTTTCTGTAGGGGGACTGGATCAGGTGGATGCTTCTGTGATCCGGAAATTCGACTATGCGGCGCTGGGTCATCTGCACGGGGCACAAAGTGTCGGGGAGGAGAAAATCCGTTACTGTGGGACGCTGCTGAAATATTCTGTAAGTGAAGCGTCTCATCAAAAGGCGCTCCATCTGGTGACGCTTGGAGAGAAGGGAGATCCTCTTAAGATTGAGAAGCTTACGATTCATCCACTGCGTGAGGTCCGGAAAAAGAAAGGAACACTCTCAGAACTTCTGGCAGAGGTTTCGCCTGATGAACGGAATGATTTTATCAGTATCACACTGACTGATGAAGAAGAATTGTACAAGCCAAGAGAGCAGCTGGATCAGGTCTATTCTCATATTCTGGAGGTCAGGATTGAAAACAGCAGGACCAGGCGGAAGCTTGAGGAACTGGATGAGACAGTGAAGATTCAAAGTCCGGCGGAGGCCTTTGGAGAATTTTACCAGAAAATGCAGGGAACCAGAATGAGCGAAGAGGAAGAACGGTTCATGGATGAAATATTCGAACAGGTGAAGGGAGAGTAGGCGCATGAGGCCAATACGATTAGAAATGTCTGCCTTTGGATCCTATGCGGGCAGGACAGTGATTGACTTTTCAAATATATCGGGAGGCCTCTTCCTGGTGACGGGAGACACCGGAGCGGGAAAGACCACCATTTTTGATGCGATCACATATGCGCTCTATGACCGTACCAGCGGCGGAAGAAGAGACGGAAATATGATGCGGAGCCAGTATGCGAAGGAAGGGGCGGACACCTATGTAGAGTATACCTTTTCCTATCAGGACCAGGTCTTTCAGATACGGAGAAATCCGGAATATCTCCGGGCGGGAAAGCGCCGGGGAAAAGACGGGGAGGTACGCATGGTCAGGGAAGCCGCTAAGGTGGAACTTATCATGCCTGACGGACAGGTGTTCCGCGGGAAAAAACGGGAAACCGATCAGAAGATCATAGAGATCATGGGACTGACTGCAGAGCAGTTTACCCAGACAGCCATGATCGCCCAGGGAGATTTCTTAAAGCTTCTGCTGGCAGAATCCAGAGAGCGGAAGAAAATCTTTTCCAGGATTTTTCAAACGGAAGTCTGCAGCAGAGCCCAGGAAGAACTGAAAAAGCGTGCAGGAGAGTTGGCTGCCAGACTGGAAGAAAATCAAATAAATGTAAAAACCGAGCTGGAACGTGTGGAAAATACATTCCATGCTATGGAAAGATGGCAGGAGTTAAAAGAGAGTGAGATGCCTTCTTATCAGGAGATCTTCCAGATCCTTGAGGAAATCATCACCGAAGGAGAGACAAAAGAAAAGGAGATTTCTGGACAGAGTGAGAAGCTGCAGAAGAGGATCCGGGAACTAACAGAAAAGAAGGAGAAGGGAGAAACCTGGCAGAGGTTAATAGAATCGCTGGAGAGGGAAACGAAAAGGAGAGAGGCGCTGGCAGAAAAGGAAGAGATTTATCAAAATCTTGAGCGGAAGCTGGATCTTGGAAAGAGGGCAGAACAGGCGGCACGGGCAGAGCAGCTGTTTGAACAGATAAAAGCGATCTGCGAAAAGAACAAGGCAGAGCTCCAGGAGGTAAAAAGAAAGCTTGCAGAGACAGAAGAAGCGGGAAAAGAAGCGAAAAAAGGCTATCAGGAGGCAGAACTGGAGAAGAAAAGAATAGAAGAGGCATATGGAGAAAAGATTATCTTCCTGAGAAATGCCCTTCCGATCTATAGCGAGGTTGCAAAACTAAGAGAAGAGGAAAAAAAGACTGAGCAAAAAATCCGGAAGAAGGAGCGAAAGGAGAAGGAGCTGGAAGAAAGAAAAAAGCAGGTTGCAGTGCAGAAGGAAGAAGCCATCCGGATCCGGGAGACCTGTAATGATGCAAAAAGCCGGCTGGATATTCTGTCTTATCAGAAGAAAGAACTGGACAATCGGCGGCGGCAGCTGGAGGCGCTGCTGAAGCGGCAAAGAGAACTGGAAGAAAAAGAAAAGGACTGTACAGAAAGCAGAAGGATACTGGAGCAGAAAAAAGAAGTATATCTGAGCTGCCATGGAATATACGAGAAAAAGTACCAGGCATTTTTGGACGGGCAGGCCGGGATTTTGGCCCAGAAGCTGGAAGAAGGAATTCCCTGTCCGGTCTGCGGGGCTCTCAAACATCCGTCTCCATCTCTTTTGCCGGAAAAACTTCCGACAGAGGCGGAAGTGAAGGAGGCAAAAAAGCTTAGGGACGACGCAGAAGAAATCCGCAATCAATGTGCACAAAGCTATCAACAAGCAGCCTCCGGTTATCAGACACTTCTTTTGGTTTTCCGGGAGGAATTTGGCAAATTGTTTCCGGAGGAAACCGGGGAGGAAAAATCTGTAATAAAGAGCGGGATAGAAGAATCCTGCCAGAGAGACAAAGAGCTGAATCAGAAGATGAAGCGTGCGGACGATGACCTGAAGCAGTATGAGAAGGCACGGGAAACCGAGGAAAAGCTCCGGGATATTGAGGAACAGATGAGAGCAGACGAAGAGCGGCTTAAGGAGGAAAAGGAGCAGCTGCTGCTGGAGAGAAAAGAGGCGGAGACGGCGATCCGTACCAGGAGCCGTGAACTTCCGGAGACAGGCGAAAGGGAAGCGAAGGAACAGCTTAAACAGATGGAAGACTCGGTAAAGCTTGCCGGAGACAAATGGCGGAAGGCAGAGGAGGGATATCGAAGGCTGGCTGAAAACTGGAACCATCTCAGGGGCCAGGAGGCACGTATGCAGGATACCTGGGAACAGAATCAGGCAGACAGGAAACAACGGCAGGAAGAATACCGTCAGACCATTGCGGAACAAGGGTTTCCGGATGAAGCCTCCTACCGGGGAGCAGTGATGATGCCGTCAGAGATCAAAGAAAAGGAGCAGCAGCTGATGGCCTACCGGGAATCCTTAAAAGAAGCGGCAGGAAGAATTGCAAGTCTTGAGGAACAGCTGAAGGGAAAGAATCCGGTAGATCTGAAAGTCATTGCAGAAGAGATGGAAGAAGCAAGGCTGGAGTATGAAAAGACGAGAGAGTCTGAGCTTCAGACCTACGGAATGAATCAGAAAAACCGGGAAGTGCTGGAATCGCTAAAACGACGCGAACAGCTGGATGGAGATCTGAGGAAAGAGTATGAGAAGGTCAGCAGGCTAAGTAAAACCGCAAATGGAACCTTAAGCGGATCTGTAAAACTGGATTTCGAAACCTTTGTCCAGAGACAGTATTTCCGACAGATCATACAGGCGGCAAACCAGCGTCTGGTCCGTATGACCTCCGGGGAATTTCTTCTTCAGTGCAGAGATATCGAACATCTGGGGAGCCAGGGACAGGCAGGACTGGATCTGGATATCTATCACATGGCAAGCGATTCGGTGCGTGATGTGCGGACGTTATCAGGGGGAGAATCCTTTATGGCATCTCTTGCCATGGCGCTGGGGCTTTCCGATATTGTCCAGAACACAGCAGGTGCCGTCAGGATTGAAACGATGTTCGTGGATGAAGGGTTCGGTTCGCTGGATGATGAGGCCAGAGAGCAGGCGATCCGGGTGCTGACAGAACTTGCAGGCGAACGGCGCCTGGTGGGTATCATTTCTCATGTTAATGAGCTGAAGGAGCAGATTGACAGAAAGCTTGTCATCACGAAGACAGAGCATGGGAGCAAGGCTGCATGGAGCATGGATTAAAGTTAAGAGAACAGACATGAAACTTTTCATATATAGGAGGAAGCAGACATGAAATACGATTATCTCATCGTTGGAGCGGGACTGTTTGGTGCTATTTTTGCATATGAAGCAAAGAAGGCAGGGAAAAAGGTGCTGGTCATTGACCGGCGTGACCATATTGGAGGAAATATTTATACAAAAGAAGTAGAGGGCATCCAGGTACACCAGTACGGGGCACATATTTTCCACACCTCAGACAAGGAGGTCTGGGATTATATCCAGCAATTTGCCGAATTTAACCGCTATACCAACAGCCCGGTAGCCAGGTATAAAGATGAACTTTATAACCTGCCTTTCAATATGAATACGTTCAGTAAGATGTGGGGCGTCAGGACTCCGGCAGAAGCAAAGGAGATCATTCAAAGACAGATTAAGGAGGCCGGTATCACGGAACCAAAGAATCTGGAGGAGCAGGCGATTTCCCTGGTAGGGAAAGATATTTATGAAAAGCTGGTCAAGGGTTATACAGAGAAGCAGTGGGGAAGACGCGCCACAGAGCTTCCAAGCTTTATTATCCGCAGGCTTCCGGTGCGCTATGTCTATGACAATAATTACTTTAATGACAAGTATCAGGGAATCCCTGTCGGCGGTTATACGAAGATCATCGAGCGCATGCTGGAAGGAACTGAGGTGAGGCTTATGACAGATTTCTTTGCGGACCGGGAAATCCTTGCGAAAGAGGCGGAAAACATCGTATTTACCGGCATGATCGACGCTTACTATGATTACTGCTTTGGAGAACTGGAATACCGGAGCCTCCGGTTTGAGACGGAGGTCCTGGATATGGAGAACTACCAGGGAAATGCGGTGGTCAACTATACAGAATATGAGGTGCCTTATACGAGAATCATCGAACATAAGCATTTTGAATATGGATGCCAGGGCGGATACGGCGGCGATGGATCGGGAGTTTCCGACAAGACTGTGATCACCCGGGAGTACCCGGCTGCCTGGAGCAGAGGAGAAGAACCCTATTATCCCATGAACGATGAGAAGAATAACGCACTGTATGCAAGGTACCGCGAGCTGGCGGACCAGGAAGAGCATGTGATCTTTGGCGGACGTCTGGGAATGTATCGATATTATGACATGCATCAGGTGGTAAAAGAAGCGCTGGAATGTGTAAGAAGAAGCCTTTCATAAAAATAGAAATAATGGAAAAGCCGCAGGATTCCAAATAACGAACCTGCGGCTGTCTTTTTATTTATGATTCTGGTTTTGATATTCCAGAGCGGCTTCAATAAACCCGCGGAACAGAGGATGCGGGCGATTTGGCCTGGATTTCAGTTCCGGATGAGCCTGGGTGGCAAGGAACCAGGGATGCTCCGGAAGCTCGACCATCTCTACGATCCTTCCGTCAGGGGACAGCCCGGAAAGTTTCATGCCGTGTTCTGTTAAGGCATCCCGGTAGTCATTGTTGACTTCGTAGCGGTGACGGTGACGTTCGCTGATCTGATCTGTCCCGTATAATTGATAAGCTTTGGAATCCTTGTCCAGAACACAAGGATAGGCTCCAAGCCGCAGAGTTCCGCCGATATCTTCTACGCCGATCTGATCCGGCATGATATGGATCACCGGATGGGTAGTATCTGGCTTCAGCTCTGCACTGTGGGCATCGTTATAGCCCAGTACGTCTCTTGCAAACTCTACGATGGCAAGCTGCATACCAAGGCATAATCCCAGGAAGGGAACCTGGTGGGTGCGGGCGTATCTGATAGCCTCGATCTTGCCTTCAATACCCCGGTGTCCGAAGCCTCCGGGAACCAGGATACCGCTGACATCTCCCAGAAGGTCCTCTACGTTTTCCGCAGTGACGGTCTCCGAATCCACCCACTTGATATTCACGGTGGCCCGGCTGAAGATACCGCCGTGCTTCAGGGCTTCCACCACGCTGATATAGGCGTCGTGGAGCTGGATATATTTTCCGACCAGGGCAACGGTAACCTCAGTGTTGGGATGCTTCAGGTAATCGACCATTTCTGTCCAGTCCTTCAGGTCCGGATCCGGGCAGGGCAGGTTCAGACATTCACATACCACGCCTGCCAGATTTTCCTTTTCCATGGCCAGCGGAGCTTCATATAAATATTCTACGTCCAGATTCTGCAAGACATGATTTGAAGGTACGTTGCAGAACAGGGCAATCTTGTCCTTAATGCCGATATCCAGAGGATATTCGGAGCGGCAAACCAGGATGTCCGGCTGAATCCCCATTCCCTGCAGGTCTTTGACACTGGCCTGGGTGGGTTTGGTCTTCATTTCCTGGGAAGCCCGAAGATAAGGAATCAGGGTTACGTGGATCAGTACCACATTTTCCCGGCCTTTTTCATGCTGGAACTGCCGGATTGCCTCCAGGAAGGGCTGGCTTTCAATATCGCCTACTGTGCCGCCCACCTCGATGATGGCAATTTCTGTATCTTTGGCAGCGGGATTGCGGTAAAAACGGCTCTTGATCTCGTTGGTGATGTGTGGGATCACCTGAACGGTTCCTCCGCCAAAATCTCCCCGGCGCTCCTTCTGTAAAACAGACCAGTAAATCTTTCCTGTGGTGACATTAGAATTTTTGCTGAGACTTTCGTCGATAAATCTTTCATAATGTCCCAGATCCAGGTCTGTTTCAGCGCCGTCGTCTGTTACGAAAACCTCTCCGTGCTGTACCGGATTCATAGTGCCCGGGTCGATGTTGATGTAAGGGTCAAATTTCTGCATGGTCACGGTATATCCGCGGGCCTTCAGGAGTCTTCCTAGAGATGCGGCGGTAATGCCTTTCCCGAGACCGGAAACGACACCGCCTGTAACAAACACATATTTTACTGCCATAGTTCCCTCCTTTAGTGAATTCTCGATTAAAAAAATACTTTTCGATTATACACCGGTTTTCTTGAAAAATACAGAGTTATTTTCATATTTTGCCTCAAAAGTTGCCTGGATGGAGAGCTTGCGGAACTGTTTCATATCAACAGAACCGACCATAACGGAGGTGTGGGCCTGACAGCCGGCAAGTTTTGGAAGCTGGTCTAAGGCCCGCTGTGCGTTTGGATTGGTTGCCGCGCTCACGGACAGGGCGATCAGGACCTCGTCTGTGTGAAGTCTGGGGTTGCGGCTGCCTAAGTATTTGGTCTTCAGCTTCTGGATTGGTTCAATGGCCTCCGGCGAGATCACATGGCAGTCGTGATCAATGCCGGCCAGCTCCTTCAATGCATTAAGAAGAAGTGCCGCACAGGCGCCCAGAAGATGGGAGGTCTTTCCGGTTACCATCCGCCCGTCTGCAAGCTGCAGGGCGGCAGCAGGTCCGCCAGTCTCTTCCGCGCGCTTTAGGGCCGCGTCTACGACCGGACGGTCATGCACCGTGATACCAGCCTGATTCATCAGCATTTCAATTTTGTAGACCTCATCATCGGAGCAGGCGCCGATCAGAAGGCGGCGCAGGGAGTCGTAGTACCGGCGGATGATCTCCTGCTTGGAAGCATCTCTACAGGCTTCATCGTCACAGATACAGTTTCCGGCCATATTTACACCCATGTCAGTAGGGGATTTATACGGGCTGGTGCCGTAAATCTGCTGGAACATGGCATTCAGGACCGGGAATATCTCGACATCCCGGTTATAGTTTACGGTGGATTCCCCATAAGCTTCCAGATGGAAGGGGTCTATCATATTAATATCATTTAAGTCTGCCGTAGCTGCCTCATAGGCAAGGTTGACCGGATGCTTCAGTGGGAGATTCCAGATAGGGAAGGTCTCAAATTTGGCATAGCCGGCGCGGATGCCCCGTTTGTGCTCATGATACAGCTGAGAGAGGCAGACGGCCATTTTTCCGCTTCCAGGTCCCGGGGCAGTGACAACCACCAGTGGTCTAGAGGTCTTGATGTATTCATTTTTTCCGTAACCTTCATCACTGACGATGAGAGGCACATTTGCCGGATATCCGGGGATCACATAATGCCGGTAGACCTTGATGCCCAGCTTCTTCAGACGGTTCCGGAATAAAGAAGCGCTTTCCTGCCCGGCATATTTGGTGATGACAACGCTTCCTACGAAAAGGCCGTGTTCCCGGTAAACGCTGATCAGGCGCATCACGTCCGAATCATAGGTGATGCCAAGATCCCCGCGGATTTTGTTTTTTTCAATATCCTCGGCGCTGATGACAATGATGACCTCCGCCTGGTCAGAAAGCTGCTTTAGCATGCGGAGTTTGCTGTCCGGCTGAAATCCGGGAAGAACGCGGGAAGCATGGTAGTCGTCAAACAGCTTTCCGCCAAACTCCAGATAAAGCTTGTTGTCAAATTTGCCGATTCGTTCCCTGATATGGGAAGACTGGGTATTCAGGTACTTTTCGTTGTCAAATCCTATTTTCATATGTACTCATTCCTCTACTACTATATATGGTGGTTTATTTTTACTTACTATGAAGTATAAGCATTAATATATCAAGTATACTACAAGATATGGTGAGTTTACAATCTTTTCATAATGTTTTTATTGATTTCCAGAAGGGCTGTCCTTATAATGGAAGAGTAATACAGGAGGATAAAAATGGACAACCAGAATAAAAATCAAAATAATAAAAATAACAGGCAGGGCCTGTCGTTTATTCTTATAGTAACGCTGGTTACCACTCTTTTGGTCATGGCGCTTTATCAGTTCCAGGGTGCTGGTTCGGATCAGGAAATCAGTTATAATGAATTTCTGAAAATGGTGGATGACGGAGACGTGGAAAAAGTCGTGATCCAGAGTAATCAGATCGTGATCACCGCAAAACCGGAGGACGGAGAACGGGTCGGAAGAGAGTATTATACCGGTCTGGTACAGGATGATACCCTGTCTGAACGTTTGTATGATGCGGGGGTTGACTATGAGCAGGAGATTCCGGATACGACTTCGGCAATTGTGATCCAGCTTCTTGCAACCTTCCTGCCAATCGCACTTTTGGTAGGAATGATCGTCTGGATGACCAGGCGGATGAGCAAGGGCGGCGGCATGATGGGAATCGGCAAGAGCAATGCCAAGATGTATGTGGAAAAGCAGACCGGCGTGACGTTCCGGGATGTGGCCGGACAGGATGAGGCCAAGGAATCCCTGCAGGAGGTAGTAGATTTTCTCCATAATCCGGGGAAATATACCAGTGTAGGAGCAAAGCTGCCGAAGGGCGCGCTTCTTGTGGGACCTCCGGGAACTGGTAAGACTTTGCTTGCGAAGGCGGTAGCCGGGGAGGCAAATGTGCCGTTCTTCTCCTTAAGTGGTTCCGCATTTGTGGAAATGTATGTAGGTGTGGGAGCCTCCCGTGTGCGCGACCTGTTCAAGCAGGCACAGCAGATGGCTCCGTGTATTATATTTATTGATGAGATCGATGCGATCGGAAAGAGCCGTGATAATCAGCTGGGCAGCAACGATGAAAGAGAACAGACGCTGAACCAGCTGCTGGCAGAGATGGATGGTTTTGAGAGCAACAAAGGTCTGGTGCTTCTGGCGGCTACCAACCGTCCGGAGATCCTGGATCCGGCGCTTTTAAGACCGGGACGGTTTGACCGCCGGATCATTGTAGAAAAGCCGGACCTGAAAGGAAGGATCGATGTCCTGAAGGTACATTCCAAGGATGTGCGGATGGACGAAACCGTAAATCTGGAAGAGATTGCACTTGCAACTTCCGGAGCAGTAGGATCCGATCTTGCAAATATGATCAACGAAGCGGCGATCAATGCAGTAAAGCATGGAAGAAATGCTGTATGTCAGGCCGATCTTTTTGAGGCGGTAGAGGTCGTCTTAGTCGGAAAAGAAAAGAAAGACCGGATCATGAGCCAGGAAGAGAGAAGGATCGTCTCTTATCATGAGGTTGGTCACGCATTAGTAAGCGCGCTGCAAAAAGATGCAGAACCGGTACAGAAGATCACTATCGTTCCAAGGACCATGGGAGCGCTTGGCTATGTGATGCAGACACCGGAGGAAGAGAAGTTCCTGAACACGAAGAAAGAACTGGAAGCTATGCTGGTAGGTATGCTGGCAGGCCGTGCGGCAGAGGAAATCGTGTTTGATACGGTTACCACCGGCGCGGCAAATGATATTGAGAAAGCCACCAGCATCGCCCGCGCGATGATCACCCAGTATGGTATGAGTGAGAAGTTCGGTCTGATCGGTCTGGAGTCCATCCAGAACCGTTACCTGGACGGACGCCCGGTCAGCAACTGCGGACAGGAGACTGCATCTGAAATTGACCATGAGGTCATGAAGATCCTGAAATCTTCCTATGAGGAAGCAAAACGTCTGCTCAGCGAACACAGAAGTTCGCTGGATAAGATCGCAGTTTTTCTGATCGAGAAAGAGACCATCACCGGAAAAGAGTTTATGCAAATCTTTTACGAGGTAGAAGGAATAGATCCGGAGACGAAGGAAAAGAAGAAGGAAGAACGGATCGCAATGAACCCGGTAGAAGGCATTGAAGAAAGCAGCCAGGAAGAAAAGGCGGAAGAAGCTGACGTGCAGGAAACCGTGGCGGAAGCTTCGGATGATGTTCAGACAGAAAATAATATGATAGAGGGTTAATTATTTGTGAAGATGCTGCCGCATTAATGATTTAAAAATCATAGATGCGGCAGCATCTTTTTGCATTTTTTGAGCTAAAAAAGACAAAAAATAATGGGATAAAAAATATATTGCGCAAACAAATCAATAGATATATATTAATATTAAGATGATTATGTAAAGAAAGTTCCGTTTGGATATTATGTATACGACGTAAATACAGGACAAATATTTGCTTGATTAAAGTAGTTGGTTAAGAAGAGGCATAATTATATGAATAAAAATAATTTTAATAAAAAAAGGGCTATAATTTCATTTATAATTTACCTGTTTCCTTTTATTATAATATACTCACCACTCTTTTTGATAAATGGCCGGAAATATAATTTTACTCAACTATTTTTTTATGTATATGAATTATATAATAAAACAGATAAATATACGTTTACGCAATTTACTCTTTTGCAGATTGAATTTGTTCTGATTTTATTGTTTCAGCTTATCTGTATTGGCTATCTGGTGACAATTCTGCTACGGAAAAACCTGTATCTCAATGTGGCAGCTCTGGTACTGGCACTTGCACATTTGTTTATAAGCTTTGATGCGCTTGGTACTATAGTAGAGAATGGAGGACAGATGATTCTGTCGATGGTACTCCTGATTATATGTGGTCTGGAGTTTTTGACCACAAAGATGATGGACGCCTGGCCAGAGGCGTCAGCCATGGCAAAGGAGAGATCTGAAAGGGATAAGAAAGCGAAGAAGGAGAAGGAGCAGCGGCTGTATTTTCCGGGGAATTATCCCAGGCAGTTTTATCAGATGATGTGGAAAAATTTCCGGCATGACTGGAAGGATTATGCATTGTTCCTGACCAGCAGTGCAATGGCGGCCATGCTGGCATTTGCGGGAGCGGGCTGTTATCAGATGCTTGCAGGACTTCACCGTCAGGAAAATTTTCTGATAGGGCAAGGACTGGGTATGATCCTTCTGAAAGGCATGATTCCTATCGCAGTCGGCTGCTGCTTCCTGATGGTGTTTCTGCTGATCTTTTATCTGAGGAAATGGATGGCGGGCTGCAGCATTTTCATGACGCTTGGAATTCGGCGGAAAACACTCTATATAATCCTCGCAGTGGAAATTTTGTTCTGCTATTTGTTTTCTATTGTATTTGGGAGTATATCTGGAAATATCCTGACACGGTTTCTGAAAATCGAGTTGATTCGGGAACTGGGGACGGAGACAACGCTTGCACCGGTCACAGTACGGTCATATTTGATTATGGCGGGTGTGCTGACGGTATTGTATGTGGTTTCCTTGATGGCTACACGCGATATTATGCGGGAGTTTAACCTGATCCGTGCCGCGGCCCGCAGAATCCAAAAGGAAAAAGAGCCAGGCAAACATGTGAAGCTGCCAGCAGTTTTTGGCGTGTTCCTGATTCTGCTCAGTATGATATTATATGCACAGTTAACCAGACATGAGAGCTTTCTGCTATTGCTGCTTTGTTTTGCGGGAGTATTTCTTATGATACGGTTTGGCGGTACATGGTATTTAAGAAAAGAAAAGTCTGGGAATCGTTACCTTGCAAAATTGATGCGCCATAATCATCTCTATCACAGATCAAAAACGATTTCCTGGTATCTGACGGTACTGACGATATTAAATACCTGTGGAATCTTTTACTTCTCCTTTCAGATCGTGTCCGTTGATATTGCAGAAGAGCCGGAATCTCTGTTCCCTTATGAGTATGTCTGTATAGCGGATGAGGAAGATACGGAATTTTTTGACCGTCTGGAACGGGAATACGAGGTTGAGACCATTCGGTTCCCGATGGTGCGGGTGTCCAATGCGGACCGGACGGAAAAGCCAGAGCCGCGACAGAGAAGAGCACAGGGGCAGCAGATTGGAATCTCGGAGACGACATATCACCAGTTGAAAAAATTGCTGGATCCAGAATATCAGGCTTCAGATCTGCAGCTGGACCCAGAGGGAGAGCGGATCTATATCGTGCACCAGCAGGACCGTTCCATCAAGGCTCAGCCGATCGACTGGCTGTATGGAAGCAAAGAGCCATTTCTCCATATCGGTCTGCCTTGTCCGTCTTATATACCGGAATCTCCAAGCCGGGCATTTACTGAGAGGGAGATTGCAGGAGAGGAGATCGGGAGTCTGATCGGCTGTTTCCGACAGGGCAACTTGGAAAATATAGTGGTGTTTTCAGATGAATATTTTGAAGAAGCAAAGGATATGTGGAAATATACCAATATCTATACTGGAGATTTTATTGAGAATGAAGAAGAGAGGATTGAAGGGGTGACCATCCGACAAGGACCTTCCCAGTTGGTTCTCATTTGTTCTGCGCAGAAGGATCTGGAAAAGTTAGATAAGGAAATGCAGACATTTACAGAAATGCACTCTTATGAAAAACAGTTTGATTCTGAGGTGAGCAGCTATTATTCCAAAGAAACGGCCGTCACAGACATGAAAACTGAACAGGCGCTGACCCGGATTGTGAATCTTTTTGTTTTCCTGGTACTGTTGGCAGCTGGGATGTTTCTTCTATATGTAAAAGCAATTTCTGAAATGGAAGAAAAGAAGGAACGTGCCGTATTTTTGAAATGTATGGGAATGAGGAGAAAAGAGAGGATCCAGGTTCTGAGAGGAGAATGGTATCTTCTGTTCTGGCTGCCGATGCTAATTGCACTGGTGCTGAATGTCTGTTTTACCGCAGCAACATTTCATGCAAGGATGTATTCTGGCGGTGTGATCAGGGAATATCTTAGAAACGGATGGTGGACTTTGGCTGTCTGGGTGGCTGCACAGGGAGTATACATATGGATACTTGGGCAGTGGTATGTTCGGAAAGTTGAGGGAAAAAATGGGTGATTACAGAAAAAATATGTGCGAAACTGAAGGGGAAGAACTTGTCCGGGTAGAACAGTTGGTGAAAAATTATGGAAAAGCAGGAGAATCTGAGAAGGCGGAATCGGCGGTAAAAGTCCTAAAAGCTGTGGATTTTTGCGTAAACCGGCAGGAATTTGTTGGTATAATGGGTAAATCAGGATGTGGAAAGACCACGCTTCTGAAGGTGATCGGTTTGATCGATAAGCCTACCAGCGGGAAGGTGTATTTTTGCGGAAAAAGCATCGCGGACTTGTGGAGTGATGAGTTGTCAGATATCCGTAGACAGAAGATGGGATTCGTTTTTCAGGATTTTTATCTGCTGGACAGCCTGTCTGTCCGGGAGAATATCATGCTTCCTATGGTTCTGGATAAATGCGAAAGCCGCAGATGTACGGAGATGGGAGAAGAATATGCCCGGAAGTTCGGGCTTACGCATCTGCTGGAGAAATATCCCCACGAACTGTCGGGAGGCGAAAAACAGCGAACTGCTATCAGTCGGGCGTTGATTAATAATCCGGATCTCATTCTGGCGGATGAACCCACTGGAAATTTGGACTCCAAGTCCGGACAGACAGTTATAGAGGCACTTGAGCATATCAATCAGGAAATGGGGAAGACAATCGTCATGGTTACACACGATCCGCAGATGGCCAGCCACTGCAGCAGGATCCTATTTCTGAAAGATGGACAGATCCTTGAGGATCTGAGGAAAACTGGAACAACCGAGATGTTTTATAAACAGATACTTGAGCACATGAAAATGTTATGATTTTATAATGCTAATATGAATACTAGAGCCGGTCTTGCACAGACCTGGCTCTTATTTTTTGCATAAAAATGCTGCCGCACCAATTTTTGGTATGATAGCACCTTCATATTTGTAAAAAGTCAGGATAGGGTTGACACTTAACTATCTTGTGATACAATATAGTTAAGAATATTGCAATGCAAGGTAGCGGGAGAAGGTGAGGACATGGACAGATCGCAGATGATGAAAGGGATCCTGGAAGGCTGTATCCTGAAAGTGATCGGAGATAAAGAAACTTATGGATACGAGATCGTAGACCAGATGCAAAAGTACGGATTTGAGGAAATGAAAGAGGGGACTTTGTATCCGCTGCTCCTTCGCCTGGAAAAGAAAAAGTATATATCCGCTGCCTTTAAAGAAAGTCCCATGGGGCCAAAGAGAAAGTATTATCATTTGACCAAAGAAGGTGAGGCATATGTCAGGGAGTTTGACGATGCGTGGGAACAGCTAAAAAGGTCGGTGGACCAGGTGATGAGGAGGGATCAGTGATGAAGGATTTTTGGAGAAATGATTATGACAGAATTTGTTGGGAGAATGAGAAGCGCCTGGACGGAGTGTCAGGAAAAAACAGAGTCGCACTTATTCGGATGTTTTGGTATGTTGCTGCATTTCCCGTGTCATTGTTTCAGTTGGAAGTAGTCAAAAAGGATCTGATAGGGCTGGCATCGGAAGCGGATATGGAAAAAATAAGCCTGGAAGAAAAACTAGGGGTTTCGGAAGAAGAGTTCTGTAAGGCACTGATCGAGGAAGGGAAGACTTCACGAAGCGTGGAGAAATTACTGTTAATAGTGAGAGATGCTATTTTAGCGCTGTTCATTTTTTATACCTTTGATTTTGTATTTAACGGGTTTTCGAATCAGACCGGGCTGGAAATAGATGTGGTGTTTTTTGCTGTTTTTTGTGAAATTGGAAGAGAAGTATTAAGAGCTGTTGCACGTCGGCGCAGCGGATATCAGGATTCGAAAAAGAAAAGCAGGATTGTTTTCCTCTGTTATGCTATAATAGTCTTATTCTATGTCGGATGGATAAGTATAGGGATGAAGGGGATTGCATTTTTCCCCGGACATGGCTGGCTGATCTTCGTCATTTTGCTGGCAGCTGTGGCCGGGATCTGGTTCATCAACTGCCGTTACTGGAACCGCTGTTCCGCCCAGTATGACTGGAAATAATTTAGGATATGATCCGGCAGAAATATAAAGGAGACACATCATATGTTTGACATACAGGAAGAGTTAAAAAAGCTGCCCGGTAAGCCCGGCGTCTATATCATGCATGATGAGAAGGATGAGATCATCTATGTGGGAAAGGCGATCAGCCTGAAAAACCGGGTGCGGCAGTATTTTCAGAGCAGCCGGAATAAGGGCGTGAAGATTGAGCAGATGGTGACCCATATCACCAGGTTCGAATATATCGTAACAGATTCCGAGCTGGAGGCGCTGGTGCTGGAGTGTAATCTGATCAAAGAGCACCGTCCAAAATATAATACCATGCTGATGGATGACAAGACCTATCCGTTTATTAAGGTGACGGTGGACGAGCCGTTTCCGCGGGTGATGATGGTCCGCAGGATGGCAAAGGATAAGGCGAAGTATTTCGGCCCCTACACCAGTGCTGGGGCCGTGAAGGATACCATCGAGCTGATCCGGAAGCTGTACCAGATCCGCAGCTGCAACCGCAGGCTGCCCCGTGATATCGGGAAGGAACGTCCCTGCCTGAATTATCACATCCACCAGTGCAAGGCGCCCTGTCAGGGATATATTTCTGCGGAAGAGTACCAGAAATCAGTCCAGTCGGTTCTGCGGTTCCTGAATGGGAACTATGATGAGATCCTGGACAGACTGAAAAAGAGCATGGAAGAGGCCTCGGAGGCTCTGGAGTTCGAAAAAGCCATCGAATACCGGGAACTGATTGCCAGTGTCCAGAAAATCGCGCAGAAGCAGAAGATCACGGATACGGCGGGAGACGACAGGGATATCCTGGCCATGGCGGTAGAAGGAGAGGACGCAGTGGTACAGGTCTTCTTTATCCGGGGCGGTCGGCTGATCGGAAGAGATCATTTCTATCTGAAGATTGCCAAGGAAGAAACGACCAAAGAGACATTATCCAGCTTTATCAAGCAGTTTTATGCCGGAACCCCTTATATTCCTTCTGAGCTGATGCTGCCGGAAGAGATTGATGACCTGGAGCTGATTGAAGAATGGCTGACGAAAAAGAGGGGGCATAAGGTTCATCTAAAGGTGCCGAAAAAAGGAACGAAGGAAAAACTGGTGGAGCTGGCCGCCAAGAATGCAAAGATGGTCTTAAGTACGGACAAGGAGCGGTTAAAACGGGAAGAAGGCCGGACCATCGGCGCGGTAAAGGAGCTGGAAAAGCTGCTGGGAATCCAGGGAATCGTGCGCATGGAGGCCTACGATATTTCCAATACCAGCGGATTTGCTTCAGTGGGTTCCATGGTCGTTTATGAAAAAGGAAAGCCCAAACGAAACGATTACCGGAAGTTTAAGATCAAAGGCGTACAGGGAGCGGATGACTATGCCAGCATGGAAGAGGTGCTGACCAGACGGTTTACCCATGGGCTGAAGGAGCAGGAAGAAGGGAAAGAGCTGGGAGGTTTCACGGCGTTTCCGGATCTGATCCTGATGGACGGCGGAAGAGGGCAGGTCAATATCGCACTTCAGGTTTTGGAAAATCTGGGGCTTGAGATTCCGGTCTGCGGTATGGTAAAGGATGATAACCACAGAACAAGAGGGCTGTATTATCAGAATGTGGAACTTCCCATCGACCGGAACTCTGAGTGCTTTAAGCTGATCACCAGGATCCAGGACGAGGCGCACCGGTTTGCCATCACCTTTCACCGCAAACTCAGGAGTCAGAGCCAGGTACATTCAATTCTGGATGACATCCCCGGAGTGGGACCAGCCAGAAGAAAGGATCTGATGCGCCATTTTGAAAATATTGAAGCTGTCAGAAATGCAACGGTAGAAGAACTGAAGAAACTGCCTTCCATGAATGAAAAAGCAGCACAGGATGTGTATAAATTTTTTCATTGATGTGGTATAATGATCGCACAAGGTGCGATCCGGTCCGGTCGGCCCGCCCTGCTTTGCAGGAATTATACCGACAGGCCACAGCTTGGGAAGTAAATGTCTGCATACGCAGCCGCTTCCTTCCCTGCGCATGTGGTATCATGATCGCACAAGGTTTTGGGAGGGAAGGAGAAAACTATGGCAAAGACAGTGGAACTGAAAAGAATTGTTGAGAAAATGAATCTGAAGAATCTGACGCCAGACGTGGAATTGAATGACAAAGAAGTCGAGGTGCCGGATATTAACCGGCCGGCGCTGCAGCTTTCCGGATATTTTGAGCATTTTGACTCCGAACGCGTCCAGATCATCGGGTATGTAGAATATACATTTTTGGAAAAGCTGGATATGGAAAAGAAAAAAGAAGTTTATAAGACGCTGTTGTCTTATAAGATTCCCTGTATCATATTCTGCCGTAATCTTCCGCCGGAGCAGATGCTGCTTGATATGGCTGTGGAGGCGGATGTGCCGATCTTTATTACAGAGAAGAAGACTTCCGCATTTACGGCAGAGATCATTCGCTGGATGAATGTACAGCTTGCTCCGTGTATTTCTATTCATGGAGTGCTGGTGGATGTATATGGCGTTGGAGTTCTGATCATGGGAGAAAGCGGCATCGGAAAAAGCGAGGCGGCTCTGGAGCTGGTCAAACGTGGTCACCGTCTGGTCAGCGATGACGTGGTAGAGATTAAAAAGGTCAGTGATGAGACCCTGGTAGGCTCGGCGCCGGATATCACCCGGCATTTTATTGAGCTTCGGGGAATCGGGATCGTAGATGTAAAAACTTTGTTTGGTGTGCTTAGCGTACGTGAAACCCAGAATATTGATCTGGTCATTACTCTGGAGGAGTGGAATAAGGAAAAAGAATATGACAGACTTGGTCTGGAAGAACAGTATACAGAATTTCTGGGCAATAAAGTAGTATGTCATCAGCTGCCGATCCGGCCAGGAAGAAATCTGGCGGTGATCGTAGAGACAGCCGCAATCAATTACCGGCAGAAGAAGATGGGATATAATGCGGCACAGGAACTGTACAAACGTGTACAGCAGAATCTGGCAAGAAAATAGGAAAGGATTAAGTAAGATGGAATATTGTTTTGGTGTAGATATCGGAGGAACCACGGTAAAGATAGGGCTGTTTTCCACGGATGGAACCCTTCTGGATAAATGGGAGATTCCCACCCGGACAGAGAATCAGGGAGAGAGGATTCTCCCCGATGTGGCACAGGCTCTGCAGAATAAGATGACAGAAAGAAAAATCGGCTCATATGAGATGCGGGGGATCGGGATCGGCATTCCGGCGCCGGTAATGGAAAACGGCATTGTCCAGAAAACGGCGAATCTTGGATGGGGCTATAAAGAGGTCTGCCGTGAGATGGAAGAGCTGACCGGGCTTAAGGCGGCAGCAGGAAATGATGCCAATGTGGCGGCGCTTGGCGAGATGTGGCTGGGAGCCGGGAAAGGCCAGAAAAATGTGGTCATGGTTACACTGGGAACAGGTGTAGGCGGCGGGATTATCATTGATGGCCGCCCGTTATCCGGAGCACATGGGGCCGGAGGAGAGATCGGCCATCTTTGTATGAACTATGATGAAACAGAGAAATGCGGTTGTGGAAAGACGGGATGTCTGGAGCAATATGCGTCTGCCACGGGGATTACCAGACTGGCCGGGAAACGGCTTGAGAAGGATGAAAAGCCTTCCTTACTGCGTGGTGAGGAACTCAGCGCTAAAGCAGTATTTGACGCCCTGAAGGAAGGTGACCAGGTGGCAGAGGAGATTATAGAAGAATTTGGAAGTTATCTGGGACATGCACTGGCAAATATTGCAGTAATTGCAGATCCGGCAGTTATCGTGATTGGCGGAGGAGTATCAAAAGCAGGCGAAATCCTGATTAAATATGTGGAAAAATATTTTCATGAAAAAGCTTTTTTTGCGAATCAGGAAACAGAATTTGTACTGGCAAAGCTGGGAAATGATGCCGGGATCTGTGGAGCGGCAAAGCTGATCCTGTAAAATTTTTATTATAGATTAAAGCAAAAAACAACTCTGCATCTGACAAGATGCAGAGTTGTTTTTTGCTAATTTATTTGCGAAACAGTTTAACCGGTACCGCCGGTATCACCGCCGCCGGTTTCGCCACCGCCGCCGGTTTCGCCACCGCCGCCGGTTTCGCCACCGCCGCCGGTTTCGCCACCGCCGCCGGTATCACCACCACCGCCGGTATCACCGCCGCCGGTATTGCCGCCGCCAGTGTTACCGCCGCCAGTATTGCCGGTGTCTCCAGTATTGCCGGTATTACCGGTGTTGCCGGTGTCTCCGGTATTTGCATCTGTAGAACCGTCATCGGTAGTTGTTCCACTGTCTGTTCCGGTGTCGGTTCCGGAGCTCAGTCCGCCATGATTTCCGTCGCATCGTTTGGTGGTTACATCTACGCCGATCAGTTCAGTCGTAGTCGGACAGCCGGATCCTGGAAGGAGTCCTGTCACGCTGCAGACGGACTGCTGCTGCACTGTAGATGGCATTGTAAAGTCTTTTGTCTGAAGACCGCTGTGCACACGACTCATGATACTCTGCCAGAGCCGGAAACGGAAATTCGTATCGTAGCTGCATTCTTTGTTGTCATCATAGCCTCCCCATACCGCACAGGTATAGTAGGGGGTATATCCGCAGAACCAGAGGTCCTTGTTATCGGAGGTAGTACCCGTTTTGCCAGCGACCGGCATATTGCTGATCTGACATGCTGTACCAGTACCGCTGTTTACAACATCCTCCATAGCGCTGGTCAGAACGGCAGCTGTGCTTTCTTTGAGAACAGTGCGGCTTTCGCCGGTGCCGTCCAGCAGTACATTTCCGTCGTGATCCAGAACCTTGGAATACAGCATAGGCTCGTTGTAAACACCGCCGTTTGCGATAGTAGCATAGGCGGCGCAGAGTTCATAGTTGTAGACACCATCCGTCAGACCGCCAAGAGCAAGTGTCTGAGTCAGGTCGGTGAATACGGCGCCGTTCCGTTCCTCTCTGTCTACCAGAGTGCTGATGCCGAAGTTTTCACAGTAATCATATCCCAGCTGCTGGCCGATCTGATCGCTCAACTTAACGGCGCAGACGTTGACAGACCATGTGATAGCATCCCGGACTGTACGGTTACCGCTGTATCGGTTGTTCGCGTTCCTTAAGACCTGTCCGCTGCTCAGAGTGTAAGGCTCGTCCTTGATGATGGTAGCCAGAGATGCTGCGCCGGTATCAATGGCCGGAGCATAGGATGCAAGGATCTTAAAGGTAGATCCCGGCTGTCTCGTAGAACCGGTATAAGCGCGGTTCAGACTGAGGCTGGTGTTTTTGGCGCCGCGGCCGCCTACCATGGCCTTAATCTGTCCATTTGCCTGATCCATAATGGTGACAGACGCCTGAGGCTGAGGAGTGATGTTGACGACTTCGTTGTAGGTGTCTCCTTCCTGTGCAATGGTGGACTTCCATTCTTCTATCATCGCACGGGCCTCTTCCTCGCTGGAGTAGAGGAGTCCCTGGTCATCACCGTAGGTGTTCTGTACATATTGTTTAATGTGGCCGGAGGAATAGTTTTCCACAGTACCGTCAGCGCGCGTGACTGTCAGTGCATAATCCAGACCATATTCTTTTAGACCGGGGTAGTTAGCATCATTATTCATCTCTTCATCACAGATCTGCTGCATCGCAAGATTTTGTGTGGAATAGATGCTTAAGCCGCCGCTGTAAACAGCATTATATGCCTGAGTTTCTGTATACCCGAGCTGTGTCTGCAGATTTTCCATAACCTGTTCAATCAGCGCATCTACAAAGTAGCTGTAAGAAGTATCTGCAGCCATTGTAGTGTTGACCGTCTGAATCCTGGAGTAAACATCGTCTGCCATTGCTTCATCATAGGCAGCCTGGTCGATATAGCCCTGATCCAGCATATTGCCAAGGACTTTTTCACGACGCTTTGCGTTTTCCTCCGGATTCGTTACCGGATCGTACAGTGTAGGATTCTGAGTGATTCCTGCAATGACCGCACATTCTGACAAAGTCAGTTCCGAAACATCCTTTCCGAAGTATCTCTCGGAAGCAGACTGTACGCCCAGAGTGCTCTGGCCCAGGTTGATCGTGTTCAGATATGCTTCCAGGATTTCGTCCTTGCTCATCTGTTTTTCAATCTGAAGAGCCAGGTACTGTTCCTGAAGCTTTCGTTCCAGCCGTTCATAGAAGGTATCCTCGTTTACAAATTCCGGGAACACGTTGTTTTTGATCAGCTGCTGTGTCAGTGTACTGGCACCTTCGGAGAAGTTTCCGGAAGTAAGGCCGACAACAGCCGCACGGGCGATTCCCTGAAGGTCGATACCGTTGTGGTCATAAAAACGCTCATCCTCGATCGCAACGAAAGCATGCTGCAGGTCCTTGGGAATTTCGTCGATCGTTTTATAAACGCGGTTCGAGCCGGAAGTGACAAGTTCCTGGATCTGTGTTGTACCGTCATCTGCATAGACAGATGTGGCATAGCCCTGTGGCTTTACACTTTCCGGAGTGACTTCCGGAGCGTTATCTATGATCCGTTTGGCAAAAACGCCGGCACCGACTGCGCCTGCGACAGCGATTACGACCAGGCAGAGCAAAAACGCTTTGAACAGGCGGACGCCGACACGTTTGCCCTGCATGGTGGATTTGGACGTTATCTTCTTCTGTTTTTGAGAAGCTTTTTTCCTGCCATAATTCATGAATTCTGACCTCCTTCATACCCAGACATTATAGCAAAGAAACGGCGGATTATAAAGAAAAAAATAAAAAGTTCATATTTAGGTAGGAAAATCTTAAGAATTTCGTTATAGTTATAAGTGGAAGAAAACCGAGCATCAGAAAAAAGACAGGAGATAATGACCATGGACAGAGAAGATCGTACCGTTTATGAAGGCGGGCAGGGAGAGATCATCGAAAAAAAATCCCGGTTTATCGCCACGGTAAAGCCGGTAAAAACAGAAGAGGAAGCTTTGGAGTTTATCGAGTCGCTGAAGAAAAAGTACTGGGATGCGACTCACAACTGTTTTGCATATATTATAAGCGGAGGAACACCTTTAAAGCGCTGCAGTGATGACGGGGAGCCGTCGGGCACGGCGGGCCGGCCCATGCTGGATGTGCTGGAGGGAGAAAGCTTATCTGATGTGGCTGTGGTGGTGACCAGATATTTCGGCGGAACTCTTCTTGGGACAGGAGGACTGGTGCGGGCTTACTCGGGGGCGGTACGGGCAGGGCTTGACGCATCTGTACTGATTACCAGGCTTCGGGGCATACACCTCCTGATCGGCACAGACTATACCGGCCTTGGGAAGATCCAGTATCTGCTGGGGCAGAGGGGGATCAAGACGTTGGAGTCCCGATATACCGATGCGGTAGAGTTAAGCGTCCTGGTCCCGGACGAAGAGATAGAGGTACTGAAGCAGGAAATCACGGAAGCTACCAGCGGCGCGGCAAAACTGGAGGAGAAAGAGAAATGTGTTTTTGCGATGATTGACGGGGAGCCGGTGATTCTGGAGGGGAACTAAAAACTGAGTAAAAAAACGAGGCGGGAATCCCGCCTCGTTTGTGTTTCTTCATTCTTTATTCGAATCAGCTTTTTGATTTGATCTAGCACTCTGGTTCGATCAGACCAAATGTACCATTCTTCCTGCGGTACACGACATTGACTTCGTCGGTTTCCGCATTGCGGAATACGAAGAAATCGTGTCCAAGGAGTTCCATTTGTACGCAGGCATCTTCCGGATACATAGGCTTGAAGCCGAATTTTTTCGTACGGACGATCTTGATTTCTCCATCGTCCTCAGACGGCTCCTCTTTATCGAAAAATTCCTGTTTGAAGTTTCCGCCTTCCTGATGTTTTGCGATCAGTTTAGTCTTATATTTCCTCAGCTGACGCTCGATGATCTCTTCCACAAGATCGATGGATACATACATATCGTTACATTCTTCCTCGGAGCGGATGATTCCGCCCTTCACAGGGATTGTAACTTCAATTTTCTGGCGTTCTCTTTGAACACTCAGGGTTACGTGAACTTCCGTATCAGGAGTAAAATACCTTTCCAGCTTTCCAAGCTTGTTTTCTACGGCTTCCTTTAAACCTGCCGTTACGTCGATGTTTTTTCCAATAATGATAAACTTCATGCTGTCCACTCCTTTGCGACATGATTTCAGATAATAATGTCTGACAATTAAATGCCACGACACAAATCTATCTGATATAAACAGTATAGCATGTTTAAAGGACAATGTATAGCATCTATTGCGTTAATCTTTCAAAACATCTGTGGAAGTATCGGAGTTTTCATCTGCTTCATCTGAAATATGAAAATGACAAAAAAGAAACTTCCTGGTAGCGTAGAGAACCGCAATGGAGCACACGCCTACAAAAGTCACCCAGATAGAGGAGTGGTCTATGATGATCTGCCTTGCAATGGCAAATAAAAGCACCTCAAAGACGGAATCTGCCGTATGGTAATACATCATGCGGATCAGCTCTACACCAATGATCAGGTTAAAGCAGGTCTCCAGCAGGTCATCGTAATTGGGCCAGACGTCCAGGTTCGGTATGTTTCCCAGAGAGAAGGCCATCCGCAGACACAGAAGGATAATGCCTGCGGCCAGCATAAATGCAATGAAGTACTCCAGGAAAGCGGACAAATGTTTGAAAATGGTATTTATATATTTTTTCATGAACGGTTTCCTCGTTTACGCATTTTGGGATCCAGGATCTTTTTGCGGATCCGGAGATTGTCGGGAGTTACCTCTAAAAGTTCGTCAGTATCAATGAAGTCCAAAGCCTGCTCCAGGCTTAAAATTCTTGGCGGCGTCAGGCGGAGAGCCTCGTCAGAACCGGAGGAGCGGGTGTTGGTCAGATGCTTGGTCTTGCATACATTGACTTCGATATCATCTGTTTTGGCGTTCTCTCCGATTACCATTCCGGAGTATACCTTCTCTCCGGGGCCGATAAACAGGGTGCCGCGTTCCTGGGCGCTGTACAGCCCGTAGGTGACAGATTCTCCGGTCTCAAAGGCGATCAGTGAGCCCTGTTTGCGGTACTGTATATCCCCTTTGTAAGGAGCATATCCGTCAAAGGCAGTATTCATGATACCGTTGCCCTTTGTGTCTGTCAGAAACTCGCCGCGGTATCCGATGAGTCCGCGGGCCGGAATCCGGAATTCCAGACGGGTATAGCCGCCGCTTGCGGAGCCCATGTTCTGGAGTTCACCCTTCCGCTGGCTCAGCTTGTCAATAACAGTTCCGGTGAATTCGTCGGGAACATCGATATAGGCCAGCTCCATTGGCTCTAAGAGCTTTCCGTTTTCATCCTTTTTGTAGAGGACTTCGGCCTTGCTGACAGCAAATTCATAGCCTTCTCTACGCATATTTTCAATCAGGACAGACAGATGCAGCTCCCCGCGGCCGGAGACCTTGAAGCTGTCTGTGTTGTCGGATTCCTCCACCCGGAGGCTGACGTCAGTGTTCAATTCGCGGAAAAGACGGTCTCTTAAGTGGCGGGAGGTGACATATTTTCCCTCCTGTCCGGCAAAAGGACTGTCGTTGACGATAAACTGCATAGCAATAGTGGGTTCGGATATTTTCTGGAAGGGGATAGCCTTCGGATTCTCCGGGGAGCAGATGGTATCGCCGATGGAAAGGTCTGCGATGCCGGAGATGGCTACGATAGAACCGATGGTGGCTTCTTTTACATCCACTTTATTTAATCCGTCAAATTCATACAGCTTGCTGATACGTACTTTTTCCATACGATCGGGGTTGTGTTCGTTGACAACAACGGCGTCCATGCCTACGCGGATCGTTCCGTTGTCTACCTTGCCGATACCGATGCGGCCCACGTATTCGTTGTAATCAATGGTACTGATCAGTACCTGGGTATCTGCATCCGGGTCTCCTTCCGGAGCCGGGATATACTGAAGGATGGTCTCGAAGAGAGGCTTCATATCCCGTTCTTCATCAGTCAGATCCAGGACGGCGACACCGGCTTTGGCAGATGCGAAGACGAAAGGACAGTCCAGCTGCTCGTCGGAGGCGTCCAGATCCATAAAGAGTTCCAGTACCTCGTCAATGACTTCGTCGGGCCTTGCCTCCGGACGGTCGATCTTGTTAATGCATACGATTACCGGGAGATTCAGCTCCAGGGCTTTGCGGAGAACAAACTTTGTCTGAGGCATTGCGCCTTCAAAAGCGTCCACCACCAGGATGACGCCGTTGACCATCTTTAAAACACGCTCCACTTCTCCGCCGAAGTCGGCGTGTCCTGGTGTGTCTATGATATTGATCTTGGTTCCCTTATAGTAAACGGCGGTGTTCTTGGAGAGGATGGTGATCCCGCGTTCTCTTTCGATATCGTTGGAATCCATGACCCGTTCGGCCACTTCCTGGTTCTCACGGAACACACCGCTTTGTTTTAACAGTTCATCTACCAATGTCGTCTTTCCGTGATCGACATGGGCAATGATTGCAATATTACGGATATCTTCACGTTTTGTCTTCATGATAGCGCTTCCTTTTCTTATTTTAATGCGATGTTTTACGTAACTTAAATAGTGTACCATATTTCAAAAAATTTACAAGTATTTAGTTCTAAATTGAAAGTACCGTTCATAAACTATGTATGTAATATACGATTCAGAAGAAAGGGAGATTGTAAGACTATGTCAGATAAGATTATTGAAAACAACCAGGTAACGATCATGGGAGAAGTGGCGACGCCATTTACGTTCAGCCACGAGGTGTTCGGGGAGGGCTTCTACATGGTGAGTGTGAATGTCCGGCGGCTGAGTAATTCCATGGACTGTATCCCGCTGATGATCTCGGAGCGTCTGATCGACGTGTCCAGGGATTACACCGGTGAATTCATTATGGCCAGCGGCCAGTTCCGTTCCTACAACCGGCACGAGGAGCAGAAGAACCGTCTGGTGCTGTCCCTCTTTGTCCGGGAGGTGTCCTTCATTGATGAAGAGCTGGACGGAGCAAAGACAAACCAGATTTTTCTGGACGGGTATATCTGCAAACTGCCGGTCTACCGAAAGACCCCGCTTGGAAGGGAGATAGCGGATCTTCTTCTGGCAGTGAACCGTCCGTATGGAAAATCAGACTACATACCCTGCATCTGCTGGGGAAGAAACGCCAGATTCGCCTCTTCCTTTGAGGTGGGAGAGCATGTGCAGGTAATCGGGCGGATCCAGAGCCGGGAGTATATCAAAAGGCTGTCGGAAACAGAGACCCAGAAGCGGACGGCCTACGAGGTGTCCGTCAGCAAGCTGGAGTGCCCGGACAGTGAATAATCCCGCCGGAAATCAAGCGTCCCGGGGCTATAGACTTCCGTTGACATCCACCTGGTTTGATGGTAATATTTTTATAGATTATCACGGGGTTAAATGTCTTTTAGCCCCGACATCATTATCTTTAGAAAGTCAGGAGGATGAATATGGCTATATTTACAGGCGCCGGAGTGGCGATCGTCACACCGTTCCATGAGGATGAAAGTATTAATTATGATAGACTGGATGAATTGATTGATTTTCACTGTGAGAATGGGACTGACTGTATTATCATCTGCGGGACGACAGGTGAGTCAGCGACTATGACAGAGGAAGAGCATCTGGAATGTGTCAAATTTGCAATCGACCGTGCAAAAGGGCGTATCCCGGTCATTGCAGGGACAGGTTCCAACTGTACGAGGACTGCGGTGGAGCTGTCAAAGGAGGCTGCTGATTATGGAGCGGACGGACTTCTGGTCGTAACGCCGTATTATAACAAAGCGACTCAGGCTGGTCTGATCGCTCATTACACGGCGGTGGCGAATGCTGCAAAGGCTCCGATTATCATGTATAGTGTGGCGAGCCGTACCGGATGTAATATTGAGCCGGCAACGGTAGCGCATCTGGTAAAAAATGTGGAAAATATTGTTGGTGTCAAGGAAGCCTCCGGTAATATTTCCCAGGTGGCAAAGATTATGTCCCTGACCGACGGAAACATTGATCTGTATTCCGGAAACGATGATCAGATCGTGCCGCTGCTTTCTCTTGGCGGCAAAGGAGTTATCTCGGTGCTGTCCAATGTGGCGCCGAAGGAGACTCATGATATCTGTGAGAAATTTTTTGCAGGCGACGTGGCCGGAAGTGCAGCGCTTCAGTTAAAAGCGGTGCCGCTGATCGATCAGCTGTTCTGTGAGGTAAATCCGATCCCGGTAAAGAAAGCAATGAAGCTTATGGGAATGGACTGCGGTCCTTTGCGGATGCCGATGACTGAGCTTACGCCGGAGCATGAGAAAACGCTGGCACAGGCAATGAAGGATTTTGGGATTACACTGGCATAACAGAAGACAGGAGGAAGATACAAATGGTACGTGCGATCATGCATGGATGTAACGGAAAAATGGGCAGAGTGATCACCGGTCTGATCCGGGATGATGACGCGATCGAGATTGTGGCAGGAATTGATACATATACGGGTACTGCCAATGATTATCCGGTATTTGAAAGCATTGAGGCATGTGATGTGGAAGCGGATGTGGTGATTGATTTTTCCAATGCGTCTGCAGTGGATCATCTGCTGGATTACTGTGCAAAGAAGAAGCTTCCAGTGGTACTTTGCACCACCGGACTTTCGGAAGAGCAGCTTCGGAAGGTGGAAGAAACTGCAGAGCAGACCGCTGTATTAAAATCTGCAAATATGTCGCTGGGGATCAATCTTCTCCTGAAGCTTCTTCAGAATGCGGCAAAGGTGCTGGGGCCGGCAGGATTTGATATTGAACTGGTGGAGCGCCACCACAATCAGAAGGTAGACGCACCCAGCGGAACGGCTTTGGCTCTGGCGGATTCTGTCAATGAAGCTCTGGACAATCAGTATACTTATGTGTTTGACCGTTCCCAGGTAAGACAGAAAAGAGGAGAAAAGGAAATCGGCATTTCAGCCGTGCGGGGAGGCACGATCGTGGGAGATCACGAAGTGATCTTCGCCGGAGCGGATGAAGTGATCGAGTTTAAGCATACGGCATATTCCAAGGCTGTTTTCGGAAAGGGAGCTGTGGAGGCGGCAAAATTCCTGGCTGGAAAGAAGGCCGGAAAGTATGACATGTCGGATGTGATCCAATTATAAAGTACCATCGGGGAGGATCTCTATGAAAGAATTAGAAGCAAGATATCTGGAAAGACTTTCACAGCTGTATCCGACTATCGCAAAAGCATCAACGGAAATTATCAATCTGCAGGCAATCCTGAACCTGCCAAAGGGCACAGAGCATTTTCTGACGGATATCCATGGCGAACATGAGGCGTTTTCCCATGTTCTGAAGAATGGGTCTGGTTCTGTGCGCCGTAAGATTGATGATGTTTTCGGGAATACTATGAGTAGCAGGGACAAACAGTCCCTGGCTACTCTTATTTATTATCCGAAAGAGAAGATGGATCGGATTAAGCAGGAAGAAGATAACATGGAGGACTGGTATAAGATCACGCTGTATCGTCTGATCGAGGTATGTAAACGGACAGCCAGTAAATATACCAGATCCAAGGTAAGGAAAGCGCTGCCGCCGGATTTTGCCTATGTGATCGAAGAGCTGATCACGGAAAAGTCAGAAATTACGGACAAGGAGTCCTATTACAATTCGATTGTTACCACTATTATCCGGATCGGAAGAGCGGAAAAATTTATTGTTGCTTTAAGTGAGCTGATCCAGAGGCTGACGGTAGACCATCTTCATATTGTGGGTGATATTTACGACAGGGGACCGGGCCCCCATATTATCATGGAAAAACTGATCAAGTACCATTCTGTTGATATTCAGTGGGGAAATCATGATGTGCTGTGGATGGGTGCCGCCGCCGGGCAGAGGGGATGCATTGCCAATGTGATCCGTATCTGTGCAAGATACGGCAATCTGGATATCCTTGAAGACGGGTATGGCATCAATTTGCTGCCGCTTGCTACGTTTGCGATGAATACTTATGGAGATGACCCCTGTACCTGTTTCCGACTGAAAGGAGAGCCGGGGTACAGCGAGGGAGAGATGCTTCTGGACGTAAAAATGCATAAAGCCATTTCGATCATACAATTTAAGGTGGAAGGACAGATCATCCGGAAAAATCCGGGATTTAAGCTAAACAGCCGGAATCTTCTGCACCACATCAATTTTGAGACCGGCATGATCGAAATTGACGGAAAAGAATATCAGATGCTGGATATGAATTTTCCGACCATTGATCCGAAAAAGCCTTATACATTAACCAGGGAAGAAGAAGATATTATGGAGCGGCTCCAGAAGGCGTTTATACACTGCGAGAAGCTTCAGAGGCATATGAGATTCCTGCTGAATAAGGGAGGGCTTTACAAGGTCTATAATAATAATCTGCTTTATCATGGCTGCGTACCTCTTACGGAGAATGGAGAGCTGAAGTCTGTCCGGGTGTATGGCCACTCTTATAAGGGGAAAGGGCTTTATGAAGCTATGGAAAGTTATGTAAGGAAAGGCTTCTATGCACTGGATCCCAGGGAAAAGGAGCGGGGGAGAGACCTGATGTGGTATATCTGGCTTGGAGAAGGGTCTCCGCTGTTTGGCAAAGATAAGATGGCTACGTTTGAACGGTATTTTCTGGCGGAAAAGGAAACGCACAAGGAAAAGAAAAATCCATATTATTCCATGCTGGAAAATGAAGAGGTGGTAGACAGGATCCTGGCGGAGTTCGGCCTCCCGCCGGAAGGAACCCATATCATCAACGGACACGTGCCGGTAAAGTCAAAAAATGGAGAGAATCCGATCAAATGCGGCGGCAAGGTGCTGGTTATTGACGGAGGATTTTCCAAGGCGTATCAGAAAGAGACCGGAATTGCCGGGTATACACTGATCTACAATTCTTATGGACTGATCCTGGCGGCCCACGAGCCTTTTGAGTCAACAGAGTCGGCTATTGAAAAGGAAAGCGATATCCATTCGGACAGTATCATTGTCAAGCGGGTGGTGCAGAGAAAACTGGTGGGCGACACAGATATCGGCCGGGAATTGAAAGAACAGATCGCGGATCTGGAGATGCTCCTGGAAGCGTACCGCAGCGGGCGGATCACGGAACGTATATAAAAATAACTGTAAGAAAATGGAACTCTTCCTGCGGTATAATCTGCCGGAATCTGCAAATATTACTATCAACAAGGCCGCTTAAGCGGATTGATGATAGAGATACATGAAAACGAAAGGGAGAGTAGAATATGAAACAGTTCAGAAAGTTCCTGTTGGCCCTGATGTGTGTGGCTGTGATGGGAGTAGTGACCGCATGTGGAAGTGAGAATAATCAGACCAATGATATTACCGACGGCACTGGTGATGGTGTGGCGGATGATATCGGCGATGATGTAAAAGACGGTGCGGAGGAGATTGGCGATGATGTAAGAGACAGCGCGGAAGAGATTGGCGACGACGTAAAGGATGGCGTGGATGACGTCCGGGACCGTGCAGATGATGCTGCGGATGGAACTGACGACCGGACAGATAACGCACGGTAAACGGAGTAGAAATACAGTAAAAACAGCAAAAACAGCCGGGGGACTGCGTGGAAGGCAGTCCCCCCGGCTGATACAGGAGGACAAAAGAAATGAGGTTCAGGCCTTGTATTGACATACATAATGGAAAGGTAAAACAGATTGTGGGAGGAAGCCTCCGGGATTCCGGAGATGAAGCCAGGGAAAATTACATTTCAAGCCAGGGGGCAGAGTATTTTGCGCAGTTATATAAGGAAGACGGATTGAAAGGCGGGCATGTCATTCTTTTGAACCCGCCTTCTTCTGATTATTTCGGGGCGACAAAGAGGCAGGCGCTTGCGGCATTAGAGGCGTATCCCGGAGGGCTTCAGATCGGAGGAGGAATTACTGCTGAAAATGCGGAAGAATATCTGGAGGCAGGGGCAAGCCATGTGATCGTGACTTCCTATGTGTTCCTGGACGGCGAGGTTCGTCTGGACCGGATGGAGAGGCTTAAGAATACCGTGGGAAGAGAGCGGGTGGTGATCGATCTGAGCTGCCGCAAAAAGGACGGTGATTATTATATCGTGACCAACAGATGGCAGACGTTTACCCAAGTCAGACTGACCCGGGAGATCATGGATGAGATTGCAGATTACTGCGACGAATTTCTGGTGCACGGGGTGGATGTAGAGGGGCAGGCTGCCGGAGTGGATGAAGAACTGGCCCGCCTCCTGTCAGCGCATAAAAAGCGCAGGGTTACCTATGCCGGCGGGATCGGAAGCCCTGAAGATCTGATGCGGTTCGAAAAGCTGACAGAGGGGAAGGTGGACTTTACCATAGGAAGTGCGCTGGATCTGTTTGGAGGGGCTATACCGTATCAGGAAGTGAAAAAGTACCGTTAATGCAACGGATCTGCATCTGTGGCAGAAGTGTAACCGTTTTGTGAACACTGCATAAATTAGTTGAATTGGGGTTTGTATAGTGCTAAAATAAGGAATAGATTGGTCATTTTTATGGCAAATTCTTGACAAGGAGCATTTAGATATATGGGTTTGATACAGAAAATATTTGGAACACACAGTGAGAATGAGCTGAAGCGGATCTATCCGATCGTGGATGCCATCGAAGCACTGGAGCCGGAGATGCAGAAGCTGTCGGATCAGGAGCTTAAGGAGAAAACAAAGGAGTTCAAGCGGCGTCTGGAAGAGGGAGAAACACTGGATGATCTCCTTCCGGAGGCATTTGCCGCTGTCAGAGAGGCGGCAGTCCGGACACTGGGAATGCGCCACTACCGTGTACAGCTGATCGGCGGTATTATCCTGCATCAGGGCAGGATCGCGGAGATGAAGACCGGCGAAGGTAAGACGCTGGTATCTACTCTGCCGGCATACTTAAACGCGCTGACCGGGGAAGGCGTACAGATCGTTACGGTCAATGATTATCTGGCAAAGCGTGACGCGGAGTGGATGGGACAAGTCCATGAATTCCTGGGCCTGAAGGTAGGCGTGGTGCTGAACAGCATGAACAGTGATGAACGGCGCGAGGCGTACAACTGTGATATTACCTATGTGACTAATAACGAGCTGGGATTCGATTACCTGCGTGATAACATGGTGATCTATAAGGAACAGCTGGTGCAAAGGGGCATGAAATATGCGATTATCGACGAGGTGGACTCGGTTCTTATCGACGAGGCCAGAACACCTCTTATTATTTCCGGCCAGAGTGGGAAATCCACCAGACTCTATGAGGCCTGCGATATACTGGCAAGGCAGCTGGAGCGAGGGGAAGCCAGCGGGGAATTCAGCAAGATGAATGCTATCATGGGCGAGGAGATCGAGGAAACCGGAGATTTTATCGTCAATGAAAAGGAAAAAAGCATCAACCTGACAGAAGACGGTGTCAAGAAGGTAGAGAAGTTCTTCCATATAGAAAATCTTGCGGATCCGGAAAATCTGGAGATCCAGCACAATATTATCCTGGCTCTGAGAGCGCACAATCTGATGTTTAAGGATCAGGACTATGTGGTGAAGGATGACGAGGTCCTGATCGTAGATGAGTTTACCGGACGTATCATGCCGGGACGCCGTTATTCTGACGGGCTGCATCAGGCAATCGAGGCGAAGGAACATGTGAAGGTTAAGCGGGAAAGTAAAACGCTGGCAACGATCACGTTCCAGAACCTGTTTAATAAATATGAGAAAAAGGCAGGTATGACCGGTACCGCGCTTACAGAGGAAAAGGAGTTCCGTGAGATCTATGGCATGGATGTTATTGAGATTCCGACCAACGTTCCGGTGCAGCGTGTTGACCTGGAGGATGTGGTTTACAAAACACAGAAGGAAAAGTTCCGTGCGGTATGTGACGCCATCGAGGAGGCGCATGAAAGGCATCAGCCGGTACTGGTGGGTACGATTACCATTGAGACCTCTGAGCTTCTGAGCGGAATGTTAAAGAAAAGAGGAATCAAGCATAACGTATTAAATGCGAAATATCACGAGCTGGAGGCAGAGATCGTGGCTCAGGCGGGTGTGCATGATGCTGTGACCATCGCCACCAACATGGCCGGACGTGGAACGGATATTAAGCTGGATGATGAAGCAAGAGCTGCCGGAGGATTGAAGATCATTGGCACAGAGCGTCATGAATCCAGGCGGATTGATAACCAGCTGCGGGGACGTTCCGGACGTCAGGGCGACCCGGGAGAGTCCAGATTTTACATTTCCCTGGAAGATGATCTGATGCGGCTGTTTGGTTCCGAGCGTCTGATGAATGTATTCAATGCACTGGGCGTAGAAGAGGGCGAGCAGATTGAACATAAGATGCTGTCGAGCGCTATAGAGAAGGCTCAGCAGAAAATTGAGAGCAATAACTTTGGTATCCGTAAGAATCTTCTGGAATACGACCAGGTTATGAATGAGCAAAGAGAGATCATCTATGAAGAGCGCCGCAAGGTACTGGATGGAGAAAACATGAGGGATTCCATCTTCCACATGATGAACGATTATATCGAGAACGTGGTGGATAAGGTAATCGGAGCGGATCAGGACTATGATGAATGGGACCTGACTGAGCTGAACGTTTCTATCCAGGGAACCATTCCTATGGCAGCTGTAACGCCTGAGGATGTAAAGGATATGAACCAGAAGGAGCTGAAGCATCTTTTGAAGGAGCGCGCGGCCAAGGCCTACGAGGCAAAAGAATCAGAATTTCCGGAGCCAGAGCATATCCGTGAGATTGAGCGTGTCGTTCTTTTGAAAGTGATTGACGCAAAATGGATGGATCATATCGATGACATGGATCAGCTCCGTCAGGGGATCGGTATCCAGGCGTATGGACAGCGGGATCCCAAGGTGGAATATAAGCTGCTTGGTTATGACATGTTTGACGCCATGACGAAGGGGATATCTGAAGATACGGTCCGTACCCTGTTCCGTGTAAGGCTGGAGCAGAAAGTAGAAAGAGAGCAGGTGGCCAAGGTGACCGGCACGAACAAAGACGACAGTGCGGCCCGGGCGCCGAAGAAGAGGACGGAGAAGAAGGTTTACCCCAATGATCCGTGCCCGTGCGGAAGCGGCAAAAAATATAAGCAGTGCTGCGGACGAAAAGCGTAACGCCGGAGTAAATCCGGACGGAACGTTATCATAGATTGAAAAGAGGTGGGAAAGTGGTTGAATTAGATCAGTTAAAAAGCAGTCTGAACGCATATGAAGAACCTCTTGCCGAAATGAGGGATTCACTTTGACCTGGCTGGAAAAGAGCACAGGATGGAGGAACTGGAGAGAAAGGTAGAGGAGCCGGGGTTCTGGGACCGCCCGGAGGAATCCCAGAAGCTGATGAAGGAATTAAAATATCTGCAGGAGCTGGTAAAGCAGATCCGGGAGCTTTACCGGTCGTATGAGGATATCGGAACGCTGATCGAGATGGGATATGAGGAGAATGACCCGGAAATCGCAGCGGAGGCAGAGCGGGATTTACAGAAGTTTGCGGAGGTTTTTGAGGAACTTAAGATTCAGACTCTGCTATCCGGAGAATATGATTCCTGCAACGCCATTGTGACGATCCATGCCGGAGCAGGAGGAACCGAGTCCTGTGACTGGGCCAGTATGCTGTACCGGATGTACAGCAGATGGGCGGAGCGCAAAGGGTTCCAGATCCAGGTGCTGGATTTTCTGGACGGGGATATTGCGGGGGTCAAGACGGTAACCTTTGAGGTGAACGGGGAAAATGCGTATGGATATATGAAATCTGAAAAAGGTGTGCACCGGCTGGTGCGGATCTCGCCGTTCAACTCTGCGGGGAAGCGACAGACCTCTTTTGCATCCTGCGATGTGGTCCCGGATATTGAGGATGAGATTGACATCGAGATTTCTGATGATGACCTGAAGATTGACACCTATCGTGCCAGCGGAGCAGGCGGGCAGCATGTCAACAAGACCTCTTCCGCCATCCGGATCACCCATCTGCCTACAGGGATCGTAGTGCAGTGCCAGAATGAGCGTTCCCAGCATCACAATAAAGAGAAGGCCATGCAGATGCTGAAAGTGAAGCTGCAGCTTCTGAAAGAACAGGAGCAGGCTGAGAAGGTATCGGACATCCGCGGCGAGGTAAAAGAGATCGGCTTTGGAAACCAGATCCGGTCTTACGTGATGCAGCCTTACACTCTTGTGAAGGATCACCGGACCAATGTGGAGAGCAGCAATGTGACGGCTGTGCTGGATGGAAATATTGATCCGTTTATCAATGCGTATCTGAAGGAAATGGCAAATAGCTAAAGGGAGGAATTTATGATCAATATAGCGGTTATGGGTTATGGAACGGTAGGTTCCGGAGTGGTAGAAGTAGTAAATACAAATGGGGCCCGGATCAATCAGAGGATCGGAGATGAACTGAATATTAAGTATGTACTGGATCTGAAGGATTTCCCGGGAAATCCGGTACAGGAAAAGATCATCCATGATTTCGAGACGATCATTCAGGACGATGATGTACAGATCGTTGTCGAGGTTATGGGCGGGATCGAGCCGGCATATACATTTGTAAAGCGCTGCCTCCAGGCGGGCAAAAGTGTAGCCACGTCCAATAAGGCGCTGGTGGCAAAGCACGGAGCTGAGCTTTTGTCCATTGCGAAGGAAAACGAGATCAATTTTTTGTTTGAGGCCAGCGTGGGAGGAGGCATCCCGATCATCCGTCCTTTGAATTCTTCCCTGACGGCAGATGAGATTGAGGAAATCACCGGGATTTTGAATGGTACGACCAACTATATGCTGACCAAGATGTTTTATGAGGGGGCGGATTATGATACCGTTCTGAGGGAGGCGCAGGCTAACGGCTATGCGGAGAGAAATCCGGAGGCAGATGTGGAAGGCTATGACGCCTGCAGGAAGATTGCGATCCTTTCTTCTCTGATCTCCGGGCAGCAGGTGGATTTTGAGGATATCTACTGCGAAGGTATCACGAAGATCACGGTGGAAGACATGACGTATGCCAGGAAGATGGGAGGTACCATTAAACTTCTGGCGTCCAGCAAGCGCTATGCGGGAAACCGGCTGCATGCGATCGTGGCGCCGTGCATAATCTTCCCGGATCATCCTCTTTATAATGTAAATGGAGTGTTTAACTCTATTTTTGTTCATGGAAACGTGCTTGGAGACGCCATGTTCTACGGAAGCGGCGCGGGGAAACTGCCTACGGCCAGCGCCGTAGTGGCGGACGTGGTAGATGCGGCGAAGCACCTGAACCGGAATATTATGACGATGTGGAAACAGGATAAACTCCATCTGGAAAACAAGGCAGATTCCAGGCGCAGGTTCTTTGTGCGGATGAAGGGAGACGCAGAAGAGATGACGTCTGCGCTTAAAGATTCCTTTGGTGAAATAGAAATGATCCGGATCCCGGAGCTTAAGGAAGAGTTTGGATTTGTAACTCCTGTTATGACAGAGGGAGACTATGAAGCAAGGGCGGGAATCTACCGTGACCAGATTTTACATATGATCCGGATTGAGGAGCATAAAGGATAGGAGCAAAGAAATGAAATATATCATTGTTTTAGGCGATGGTATGGCAGGGAGAGCTCTTGGGGAACTTGGCGGGCGTACAACACTGGAGGCGGCAAAGACGCCGGTGATGGACAGGCTTGCCAGGGTATCTGAAATAGGAATGGCTTCCATGGTGCCAAAGGGGATGGCGCCGGGAAGCGATACGGCGAATCTGGCGGTCTTAGGATATGATCCGAGGATTTATTATACAGGGCGTTCGCCTCTGGAGGCCCTGAGTATTGGCGTGAAGATGGAGGATACGGATGTGTCATTCCGGTGCAATCTTGTGACACTCTCGGAGGAAGAGGGAGCTTACAAAGACCGGACGATCCTGGACCACAGTGCAGATGAGATCAGCAGTGAAGATGCGGCTGTTCTCTTAGAAGCGCTTAAGGAAGGCATTTTGCGGGATGGCTACCGGCTTTATGCCGGGACCAGTTACCGGCATCTGCTTTTATGGGAACGGGGGCAGGTCATGGATCTGACTCCGCCCCACGATATTCTTGGAAAAAGGATCGGGGAATATCTTCCGTCAGATGCCGTGCTGCGGGAGATGATGGAGAAAAGCTATGAAATCCTGGAACGGCATCCGTTAAATGAGGAACGCCGCCGGAATGGCCAGCGGCCGGCTAATGCGGCATGGTTCTGGGGTGCGGGAAAAAGACCGGAACTAACCTCCTTTAAAGAGAGGACAGGACAAAAAGGCGTTATGATTTCAGCGGTTGATCTTTTAAAGGGGATCGCCGTAGGGGCCGGAATGGATATTATCCGTGTGGAAGGAGCGAACGGAGGGCTCCATACCAATTATTCCGGGAAGGCAAATGCCGCCGTGAGGGCACTGACAGAAGGCGGTTACGATTTTGCTTATATCCACGTAGAGGCTCCGGATGAAATGGGACATCAGGGAAAGATAGAGGAGAAGATCCAGGCAATCGAAGCGATCGATGAAAAAGTGCTGGGAACAGTGATCGGCGGATTGAGGGATGCTGGTGAGGAGTTCAGGCTTCTGCTTTTGCCTGACCACCCCACGCCTATTGAAGTCCGGACGCATACCGCAGATCCGGTACCCTATCTTTTGTATGACAGTACAAAGGAAGAGCCGGGAGAGAGAATATATTGTGAAAAAACCGCTGCCGGAACCGGAAGGGAATGGAAAGATGGATTTCGGCTGATCGGACATTTACTGCAGGAGGAATTATGTTAGTTGTTAAAAAGTTTGGCGGCAGTTCCGTGGCTGATAAAGAGAGAATCTTTAATGTGGCCAGGCGCTGTATAGAAGAATATAAAGAAGGAAATGACGTGGTGGTAGTGCTTTCCGCCATGGGAGACACGACGGATGAGCTGATTGAAAAGGCAAAGGATATCAATCCAAAAGCAAAGCAAAGAGAAATGGATATGCTGCTTACGACCGGGGAGCAGGTATCTGTAGCGCTGATGGCCATGGCCATGCATGCCCTGGATGTGCCGGCTGTTTCACTCAATGCGTTCCAGGTGATGATGCATTCTACCTCGCGTTATGGAAATGCCCGGTTCAAAAGAGTAGACACCGAACGGATCCAGCATGAGCTGGACTCGCGGAAGATCGTGATCGTAACAGGATTCCAGGGAGTCAATAAGTATGATGACATCACGACTCTTGGACGCGGCGGATCCGATACGACGGCGGTGGCGCTGGCGGCAGCTCTCCATGCGGACCGCTGCGAGATTTATACCGATGTGGATGGTGTGTTTACGGCAGATCCGCGGGTTGTGAAAAATGCGAAAAAGCTTGATGTGATCACTTATGATGAGATGCTTGAGCTTGCCAGCCTCGGAGCAAAGGTGCTCCATAACCGTTCCGTGGAAATGGCAAAAAAATACAATGTAGAATTAGTGGTACGGTCCAGTCTGAACCGCTCGGAGGGTACCGTAGTCAAGGAGGCTTCAAATATGGAAAAATTATTAGTGACAGGTGTGGCGGCCGATAAGAATACAGCCAGAATTTCTGTGATCGGCGTGGAGGACAGGCCGGGAATCGCTTTCCAGATCTTTGATACACTTGCGAAGAACAATATTAACGTAGATATTATCCTGCAGTCCGTAGGAAGAGAAGGAACAAAGGATATTTCCTTTACCGTGGCTTCAGATGATATGGAAGAGGCAATAAAAATTCTTGAAAAGAATAAAGAACGTCTGACGATCCAGCAGGTGACCTGGAATGAGGATGTGGCAAAGCTGTCCATCGTAGGAGCCGGAATGATGAGCAATCCGGGAGTAGCTGCCAAAATGTTTGAAGCATTGTACAGCAGCAGAGTCAATATTAATATGATCTCTACATCTGAAATCCGGATCACGGTCCTGGTGGCAAAGAACGATATTGAAAAAGCCATGAACGCCGTTCATGACGCATTTGCAATGGGAGATTAATCCGCAGAACCTGCGGTGCTTTTGAGAAAACCGGCGACAATGGTTCGTCCGGTTTTTTTGTCGGAAGAGTCTAGAGTGACGATTCGATGCGGCTCAGATTGCTGTTGTGATATTTTCCGGAAAAGGTGACGTCTTCGCCGAACCAGTCCGGGGGAAGGAAAGAAAGTGCTTCTTCCTCTGTGGAGAATTCGACTTCTGCGAGAACGAGAGGAGCAAGGTCTCCTTCGAAGATATCCAGTTCCGCGGTAAGGTGTTCATCCAGAGGAATCATGAAGCGTTTTTTCTGGATCAGCCGTCCGTCGATCTTAGGGAGCAGATGATGATATGCCTCTTTTGTAAGCGGAAGATTGTACTCTTCCCGGGTCATCAGGCCCCCGGATTTATATGTAAGCTCATAGCGGTCGTTATCCCGGCGGATGCGGATCACCGGATTTGTATTCAGATATCCCTGTTCAATAATCCGGCAGGGGTAAGCGGTAAGATGCTCCGGCAGATGAAGGATCAGATATTTGCGTTCGATTTCCAAGGTAAATGCCTCCTGTCTTGTAATGTGATGGGGAGCGCCGATCTTTTAACTCCGGTATCATCATACAATAATTTACAATGGATGTAAACGATGGTAATATGGAAATATAAAATAAGGAGGATGATTAGGAATGAAAAAGGTAAGTGTAATACTGGCTGACGGATTTGAAGAAATTGAAGCTCTGACTGTCGTGGATCTCTTAAGAAGAGCCCAGATCTATGTGGGAACTGTGTCCGCGACAGATGAATATATTGTGCACGGTGCGCACGGCATCAATGTTCAGACGGAAGATTTGTTTGAAGAGGTAAATTTTGTGGAATCTGATATGATCGTCCTTCCGGGAGGTATGCCGGGGACTACAAATCTGAATGACCATGCGGGCGTGCGCAGAGTAGTGAAGGACTTTTATGAGGAAGGAAAATATGTGGCTGCGATCTGTGCGGCTCCGACCGTCCTGGCAAACCTGGGAATATTAAAAGGAAAAAGGATCACCTGCTTCCCCACGGTGGAGAATCAGATCCAGGGAGCAGTTATCACCCGGATGCCGGCTACTGTAGATGGGAATATCATCACAGGACGCGGTGCGGGTACTGCAATTGACTTTGCGCTGAAGCTGATCGATGCTTTGTCAGGTCCGGATAAGGCGCGTGAGATTGCAGAGGCTATCCTTTATCAGTAAAAAGATGAAAAATGATGGAAAATCCGGCCTTTTCCCGAAAAACAGGGGTGGATATTTGAGATTGTTTGTGTTATAATTTCGAGGTGAATGTAATGTAGTATGCCCTTTCCTGCGCTTACCGGCAGACAGGGATAGAATCAGGAGGAAATAAGTAGATGAGTTTACAGGTAGAAAAATTAGAAAAAAACATGGCGAAACTGACCATCGAGGTTTCTGCTGATGATTTAGAAAAAGCACTGCAGGGTGCATATATGAAGCAGAAGAACAAGATCAGCCTTCCGGGCTTCCGTAAAGGAAAGGTTCCGCGTCAGATGATCGAAAAGATGTACGGTGCAGAGATCTTCTATGATGACGCGGCGAATGCGCTGATTCCGAAGGCATATGCGGATGCTTATGATGAGTGCGAACTGGAGATCGTATCCAGACCGGATATCCAGGTTGTACAGATCGAAAAAGGCAAACCGTTTATCTTTACGGCAGAAGTAGCTACCAGGCCGGAAGTTACACTTGGCGAGTATAAAGGACTGGAAGTAGATAAGGTATCCACGCGTGTGACACAGAAAGAAGTAGACGCAAAGATCCAGGAAGAGGCAGAGAAGAATGCAAGAACCGTTACGGTAACTGACCGCGGTGTGCAGGATGGAGATGAAATTATCCTGGACTTTGAAGGATTTGTAGATGGAGAAAGCTTTGAAGGCGGCAAGGGTGAAAATTATCCGCTGACCATTGGTTCCGGTTCCTTTATCCCGGGATTCGAGGATCAGCTGATCGGTGCCGAGGCTGAGAAAGAGCTGGAAGTAAAGGTTACTTTCCCGGAGGATTACCATGCAGAGGATCTGAAAGGCAAGGATGCAGTATTTAAGTGTACTGTACATGAGATCAAGGCGAAAGAACTGCCGGAGATCGACGACGAGTTTGCGGCAGAGGTTTCCGAGTTTGATACCCTGGATGAATATAAGGCAGATGTAAAGGCAAAGATTAAAGAAGAGAAAGCTTCTGAAGGAAGAAGAAAACAGGAAGATCAGGCAGTGGAGCAGGCGGTTAAAAATGCTTCCTATGAGATCCCGGATGCTATGATCGATACCCAGGCTTCTCAGATGGCAGACGAGTTTGCACAGAGAATCCAGTCACAGGGACTTACCATGGAGCAGTACTTCCAGTTTACTGGAATGACAGCAGAGAAGATGATGGAAGAATTACGTCCGCAGGCTTTAAAGAGAATTGAGACCCGTCTGGTGCTGGAGGCGATCGTAAAAGCAGAGAACATTGAGATCAGTGATGAGAAGCTGGACGAAGAACTTCAGAAGATGGCGGACACCTATAAGATGGAATTGGATAAGATCAAAGAATTTATGGGTGAAAACGAGAAGAAGCAGATGAAGGAAGATATGGCTGTTCAGGAGGCGATTACCTTCCTCGTAGAAAATGCCACAGAGAAATAACATATGGAATTAAGCAACAGGAGGCGTGTATATGAGTTTAGTACCTTATGTCATTGAACAGACAAGCAGGGGAGAGCGCTCCTACGATATCTATTCAAGATTATTAAAAGACAGGATCATTTTTCTGGGAGAAGAAGTGACAGATGTGTCGGCGAACATCGTTATGGCGCAGCTTCTCTTCCTGGAAGCCGAAGATCCGGAGAAGGATATCCATTTATACATCAACAGTCCGGGAGGATCTGTAACGGCAGGGATGGCGATCTACGACACCATGCAGTATATCAAGTGCGACGTGGAGACGATCTGTATGGGAATGGCGGCCAGCATGGGTGCGTTCCTTCTTGCAGGCGGTACCAAAGGAAAGCGTCTTGCACTGCCGAATGCGGAGATCATGATCCATCAGCCGTCAGGCGGGGCCCAGGGACAGGCAACTGAGATCCAGATTGCGGCAGAACATATCCTGCGGACCAGACAGAATCTGAATAAGATCCTTTCCGAGAATACCGGACAGCCGCTGGACGTGATCAGGATCGATACCGAGAGAGATAATTTTATGACTGCGGAAGAGGCGAAGGCATACGGTCTGATCGACGAAGTGATCTCACGCCGTTAGCAGGCAGTTTATTATGAGGTGAGAGTATGATAGGAAAGAACGACGATCAGATCAGGTGTTCGTTCTGTAATAAGACCCAGAGCCAGGTCCGGAAATTAATTGCCGGACCGAACGGGGCATACATCTGTGACGAATGTATTGATGTATGTACCGAGATTCTGGAAGAAGAATTTGAATATGACAATGGAAGATCCTGGAATCCGTTTTCAGACATTAATCTTCTGAAGCCGGAAGAGATCAAGGAATTCCTGGATGAGTATGTGATCGGTCAGGACGAGGCCAAGAAGGTGCTGTCCGTATCGGTCTACAACCACTATAAGCGTATCATGGCCGGGAAGGATCTGGGTGTGGAACTTGGCAAGAGTAATATCCTGATGCTGGGACCTACCGGCTGCGGGAAGACACTGCTGGCGCAGTCGCTTGCAAAGATCCTGAATGTTCCGTTTGCGATCGCAGATGCGACAGCATTGACGGAGGCCGGATATGTAGGAGAGGATGTGGAAAACATCCTTCTGAAGATCATCCAGGCTGCTGACGGCGACATCGAACGTGCGGAGTACGGGATCATCTATATCGACGAGATTGACAAGATTACAAGGAAGTCTGAAAATCCGTCTATTACCAGAGATGTATCCGGAGAGGGTGTTCAGCAGGCGCTGCTTAAGATTATTGAGGGTACGGTGGCAAATGTGCCTCCGCAGGGAGGACGCAAGCATCCGCACCAGGAGCTGATCCAGATCGATACTACGAACATCCTGTTTATCTGCGGAGGAGCTTTTGAAGGAATCGATAAGATCATAGAGAAGCGGATCGACCAGAAATCTATTGGATTCAATGTGGAGATCGCAGAGAAACATGAAGATGATATCGATAAGCTGCTGGAGCAGGTCCTGCCGCAGGATCTGGTCAAGTATGGACTGATACCGGAGCTGGTGGGACGTGTGCCGGTGATCGTGTCTCTGGAAATGCTGGATAAGGAAGCCCTGATCCGTATTTTAACAGAGCCAAGAAATGCGATCACCAAGCAGTACCAGAAGATGCTGGAACTGGACGGCGTGGAGCTTACCTTTGACGATGAGGCACTGGAAGCCATTGCGGAGACTTCTCTCAAGAGGAAAACCGGTGCAAGAGGCTTAAGGGCGATCATGGAAAATGTCATGATGGATATCATGTATAAAGCTCCGTCTGATGAAACGCTGAAAGCGTGCCGGATCACAGAAGATGTCGTAAAAGGAGGGGGAGTTCCCCTTTTGGAGCATAACTCTGTCAGAAGTGAGAGTGCATAAAAAAAACGAGGGCGGGTGCAAGGAAATTTGCGCCTGCCTTTTTATATCAAAGGAGAAAGATTCATGAGCAAAGAGACAAGAAGTCTGCCCATGGTGGCGCTCCGGGGACTGGCAGTCCTTCCGGAGATGGTGCGCCATTTTGACGTAAGCAGGGAGAAATCTCTGCTTGCCATTGAAGAAGCGGTACAAGGAGACCAGAAGATTTTTCTGGCTGCCCAAAAGGACATCGAGGTTGCAGATCCCGGGGCAGAAGATGTGTACCAGGTAGGCTGTATCGCCTCGATACGGCAGATCGTAAAGCTTCCAAAGAAGATCAGCCGTGTGCTTATTTCAGGAGAAGCAAGAGCGGTGATCAATACTATTGAATTTGAAGAGCCTTATCTGCGTGCCAATGTGACGGTGCTGCCGGATACGGACAGCCTGAGTGAAGAACTGCCGGCAGAAAAGGAAAAGCTGAGTGAAGAAGCTATGCTGAGAGGGCTTCGTGATGTATTTCGGGAGTATCTTGCAAAGGAGCCGAAGATTTCCAAAGAAATCGGCGCACAGCTGGAAGGAATCTCGGAATTAAAGCAGCTGGTAGATCTGGTGGCGGCGAATACCCCTTTTCCGTGGGAAGATACGCAGGAGCTTCTGGAAGAGAATGATCTGGCAAGACGTTATGAGCTTCTGGTATACAAGCTGGTAAAGGAAATCCAGGTCCTGAACGTCAAAGAAGAGATTCAGGCAAAGGTCAAAGAGCGGGTGGACCAGAACCAGAGAGAATACATTCTGCGTGAGGAAATGAAGTGGATTCGTGAGGAGCTGGGAGATGATAGCATGCTCTCAGACGCAGATGAGTTTCAGCAGGCTGCGGACGCTCTTAAGGCGCCGGAGGAGGTAAAGGAAAAGCTGAATAAGGAGATCAAGAGATTCCGGAATACCATGAACAGCCCGGCAGAGACAGGGGTGATCCGGACATATATTGAGTCGCTTCTGGAGATGCCCTGGGATCAGGTGTGCGAAGAGCATAAGGATATAGCTTATGCCAGCCGGATTCTGGACGAAGACCATTACGGGCTTACGAAGGTGAAGGAGCGGGTGTTGGAATTCCTGGCAGTCCGCGCACTCACCAAAAAGGGGGATACACCGATCCTTTGTCTGGTCGGACCTCCGGGAACCGGAAAGACGTCGATCGCCAAATCTCTGGCCCGGGCGCTTAAGAAGCCATATGTCAGGATTTCTCTTGGCGGTGTGAGAGATGAGGCTGAAATCCGCGGGCATCGCAGAACCTATGTAGGAGCCATGCCGGGGCGCATTGCATCAGGACTAAAACAGGCGGGAGTCAAAAATCCGCTGATGCTTCTGGATGAAATCGACAAGGTCAGCAATGACTATAAAGGAGATACATTTTCGGCGCTTCTGGAGGTGCTGGACAGTGAACAGAATAATCGGTTCCGGGACCATTATCTTGAGGTTCCGGTAGATCTTTCGGAAGTTTTGTTTGTGACGACGGCTAATACACTGCAGACGATCCCGCGTCCTCTTCTGGATCGAATGGAAGTCATTGAGGTGTCAAGCTATACGGAAAATGAAAAGATGCACATTGCGATGGAGCATCTGATCCCGAAACAGCTGGAACGGCACGGCCTTACGGAAGAAGAGCTGACCATCAGCAAAAAAGCGCTCTGGAAGATGGCAAGAAATTATACGAAGGAAGCAGGCGTGCGTCAGCTGGAGCGTAAGATCGGTGACATCTGCCGGAAAACCGCAAAAGAGATCCTGGAAGGCAAAAAGAAAAAAGTGCATGTCACAGAGAGAAACCTGGCCGCTTATCTGGGAAAAGAGCTGTATACCTATCAGATGGCCGGAGAATCTGATGAAGTGGGAATTGTCCGGGGACTGGCGTGGACCAGTGTGGGCGGAGATACACTGGAGATCGAGGTTAATATCATGCCGGGAGAGGGAGAAATCCTTCTGACCGGACAGATGGGAGATGTCATGAAAGAATCCGCAAGAACCGGTATCAGTTATATCCGTTCTGTGAGTAAAAAGCACCGGATCGCGGAAGACTTCTTTAAAGAGCATGATGTACATATTCATATCCCGGAGGGAGCGGTTCCTAAAGACGGTCCTTCTGCGGGAATCACGATGGCAACAGCGATGTTTTCAGCTATAACAGGAAAGAAAGTGCGCTCTGACGTGGCTATGACAGGAGAAATTACCCTGCGCGGAAGGGTGCTTCCCATCGGAGGCCTGAAGGAAAAACTGCTGGCTGCAAAAAATGCCGGGATCAAGACAGTCCTGGTGCCAAAGGAAAATGAGGTGGATGTGGAAGAGATTTCTTCTGAGATTACCAGAGGCCTCCAGATCATCTTTGTGTCCCATATGGAAGAAGTGCTGAAACAGGCATTGTCGAAACCGAAAAGGAGGAACCTATGATCATTAAATCAGTGAATCTGGAAACAGTCTGCGGGATCACCAGTGTCCTGCCGGAAAATACCCGGCCGGAGATCGCGTTCGCAGGGAAGTCCAACGTGGGGAAGTCTTCTCTGATCAACGCTCTGATGAACCGGAAATCCTATGCCAGGATTTCGGCCACGCCGGGGAAGACGCAGACGATTAATTTTTATAATATCAATGAAGAGCTGTATCTGGTGGATCTGCCAGGCTACGGATACGCAAAGGTATCGGAACAGGAAAAGGAAAAATGGGGACAGCTGATCGAGCGCTATCTCCATGGCTCCTCCCAGCTGAAGGCGGTGTTCCTGCTGGTGGATATCCGACATGAACCGTCCGCCAATGATAAAATGATGTATGAGTGGGTAGTATCTCAGGGCTATCATCCCATCATCATTGCCACAAAGCTTGACAAGATCAAGAGAAGTCAGGTGGATAAGCATCTGAAAATGCTGCGGACAGGCCTTTCGCTGGTGCCGGGGACAAAGATCATCCCATTCTCATCAATGACAAAACAGGGGAGAGATGAGATCTGGGAGCTGGTGGAAACGGAATATCTGTAAGAAAAATATAAAGAGGTGGAGTTATATCAATGGAGACGAATTTCAGAGAACAGTTAGGTGACAACCGGCCTCTGTGGAAGGTGGCGGTCAGTCTGGCCGTCAGCCTGGTCGGAACAATTCTGTTTGTGTATGTAGGCGTCCGTCTGCTGGCCTTTTTCATGCCGTTTGTAGTTGGATGGTTTATAGCCTATATTGCGAGTCCGCTGGTCAACTGGCTGGAAAAACGGCTGAAGCTGGTAAAAAAATTAGGATCGGCACTGATCATCATTCTGGTGCTGGCTGCTCTGGTCTTTGTGATATATTTTATCGTAAGCAGGATGTGGAGGGAAATCTCTTCCCTGACCCGGAATATGCCTGCTATGTATGCGGATCTGGAGCAGGTGATGGATGATATCGGACAGAATCTGAACGGCCTTTTTCAGATGCTGCCTGCAGGGATCCAGAATGGCTGGAGAGAGATGATGGGAAATCTGGATCAGTCCATTGGTAATATGATGGGGAATCTAAGTGAACCGACCGTGACAGCGGCTGGAAATGTGGCAAAAAGGATCCCGACCTGGCTTGTCAGCACCATCGTAACGATCATTTCAGCATATTTCTTCATCGCAGAGAGGGAAGATCTGATCGTATGGGCAAAAAAAGTAGCGCCGGACCCGCTGGTACACCGGATGAGCATGGTGATGTCAAATCTGAAATATGCAGTAGGGGGCTACTTTAAAGCGCAGTTTAAGATCATGTTCGTTGTTTATGTACTGTTAGTGATCGGCTTTGCAATCCTGAATGTACGTTTTTCTTTCCTGCTGGCATTGATCATCGCATTCCTGGATTTCCTGCCGTTTTTCGGGACAGGCACCGCACTGATCCCATGGGCGGCTTATCAGTTGATAGCCGGGGACTATCGGATGCTGATCGGGCTTCTGATCCTCTATGGAGTGACCCAGCTGGTGCGCCAGCTGATACAGCCTAAGCTGGTGGGGGACAGCATGGGGCTTCGCCCGCTTCCCACCCTGGCGCTTTTGTTTATCGGTTATAAAGTGGGAAGTGTGCTGGGTATGATCTTTGCCGTTCCTATTGGCATGATCATTATCAACCTTTATAAAGCGGGTGCGTTTGATTACATCCTGGATGATGTGAAAATACTGGCAGAGGGAGTCCTTAGTCTCAGGGAAAAAGAATAAAAAACAGATTGTGCTCTGTTTTTGTTGACAATTGAAAAATATGAGCTATAATAGAAAGCATCTTCTGGCAGAGTATTCTGCCAGGAGAGCTTTCTATTTTTTTCTGACGGGTATGGTCAGACGAGGGGTGTTCTTAATCATATGTTTTACGAGATTAAAGGAGAGTGGAGATTATGAACACATTAGTAATTGTACTGATCGCGGCAGTCTGCCTCTTTGCGGCATATGTACTGTATGGCAGATGGCTTGCGAAAAAATGGGGGATAGACCCGAAAGCAAAGACACCGGCTGTTATACATAATGACGGGCAGGACTATGTGCCGACGGACGGGTGGACCGTATTTGCACATCAGTTCTCATCTATTGCAGGTGCCGGACCGGTTACCGGTGCGATCCAGGCGGCCGCTTTTGGCTGGCTACCGGTTCTTTTGTGGATCATCCTGGGGGGCATCTTTTTTGGAGCTGTTACTGACTTTGGGGCGCTGTATGCCAGTGTTAAAAATGACGGAAAATCCATGGGGCTTCTGATAGAGAAGTATATTGGAAAAACAGGAAGGAAGCTGTTCCTGGGGTTTTGCTGGCTGTTCTGCCTGATCGTAATTGCCGCATTTGCGGATATGGTGGCAGATACGTTTAATGCATATGTTGTGACAGACGGTGTACAGACACTTGCTGAGAATGCAAAGATCAACGGCGCTGCAGGTAGTATTTCGCTGTTTTTCATTCTGTTTGCAGTGGTATTTGGGGTCGTACAGCACAAAATTAAACTGACCGGATGGAAGGAAGTTGTGTTTGGCCTGCTCTGCACCGTGCTGGCATTTGTTTTCGGTATGAATTTTCCGGTAATTCTCGGGAAAGAGATGTGGGTATATATTGCATTTATCTACATCTTTCTGGCGGCAGTCCTTCCGATGTGGTTTGTGATGCAGCCAAGAGACTATATGTCAACCTTTATGTTTATCGGGATGATTGCCGGAGCAGTTCTTGGACTGGTCTTTGCACATCCGACGATGAACCTTCCGGCATTTACAGGGTTTCAGAATGAGGGACTGGGGACATTATTCCCGATCCTGTTTGTTACGGTGGCCTGCGGAGCGGTTTCCGGATTCCACAGCCTTGTTTCATCAGGAACCTCCTCTAAGACAGTATCGAATGAAAAAGATATGCTTAAAGTAGGATATGGGGCAATGGTGCTGGAGAGCCTGCTTGCGGTTATCGCACTGTGCGTTGCCGGGGCTGCGGCCGGAGCTGACGGAACGGCAGCAGTGGGGACTCCGTTCCAGATCTTTTCTTCCGGTGTGGCAGGATTTCTGGAGATGTTCGGGATTCCGGTATATGTAGCACAGAGCTTTATGACTATGTGTGTGTCTGCGCTGGCGTTTACCACGCTGGATTCGGTTGCCAGGATTGGGCGGATGTCTTTCCAGGAATTGTTCAGTATAGATGATATGGAACATGCGGAAGGATGGAGAAAGGTTCTCTGCAATAAATATTTTGCCACGTTGATCACACTGGTGTTTGGATATATTCTGACACAGGTTGGTTATTCGAATATCTGGCCGCTGTTTGGAAGTGCCAACCAGCTGCTGAGCGCATTGGTGCTGATCACACTTTGTGTATTCTTAAAGGTGACCGGAAGGGAGCTGAAGACACTGGTACCTCCGTTCGTGATCATGCTGGTGGTAACATTCTCGGCGCTGATCCAGAGGTTTATCGCGCTGGTTCAGGCTTTCTCAGCCGGAACAGGTGTGTTTATGGTGGAAGGCCTGCAGCTGATCGTGGCTGTGCTTCTGATGATCCTGGGCGTAACTATCGTATATACCTCCGGAAAGGAACTGATCCGGAAGAAAGCGGGAGAGCCGGCTGTATAAAGCGGTGCCCGACACAGTAATATAATTTGAAGTGAAAAGATACAGGACAGGCGGGATGCTGTCCTGTATTTTCTTTTGGAGAAGGATTTGCTATACTTGAGAAGAGACAAGCTTATCTTGCGAAAATCGATAGATATGTGCGGGGCGAGAGAAGTTTCGCTTGACTGTAAAGTGGCTTGACAGCTTATTTTGTATCCAGAAGGTGTATAGGCAGACTTGTATGTGTTATACGGGTAGGCGCTGCAGAACAGGAGGGGGAGCAAAATGACGATCAAGGAAATCGAAGAGCTATCCGGGATGCCCCGTGCGAATATCCGGTTTTACGAGGCGGAAGGATTATTAAGACCGGACCGTGATGCGAATGGCTACCGTAATTATTCAGAAGAGGATCTTAGGATTCTGCAAAAGATCCGGCTTTTGAGAGCGTTGCATGTGAGCCTGGAGGATATCCGGCAGGTGGCTTCCGGAAAACGGCATTTGGAGGATGTGCTGAGCTTTCATCTGCGCACCCTGAGAGATCAGGAGGAAGATCACAGGAGTTCCAGGGAAATCTGTGAAAAGCTGTGTGTGGAACAGGCGGAGTTTGCTTCTTTTGACGCGGTCCCTTATCTGGATCTGCTGGAGAAGGACCCTGCCGGAGAGGATATTGGCTTTGAAAAATACGGATCTGATGCAGCGTATCCGTGGCAGAGGTTTTTTGCAAGAGAGCTGGATCTGAGTATTTACGGCCTGATCTGGAGTTGTTTCCTGTCGCTGGGGATGCATGTGAATATAAGAGAGCTGTCTGTGGGAATGATGATCTTAGGGATTGTGATGCAGATCCTTCTTCTGCTTCTTGTAGAACCTTTTCTGCTATGCTTAACTGGGACGACGCCTGGAAAGCACCTGTTTGGATTTCGGGTGGCGGCGACTGAGGGACGGCGTCTTACCTGGAAGGAAGCGATTGGCCGTACCTGGCAGGTACTGAAGCAGGGATACGGACTTCAGATTCCTATATATGAATGGATCTGCCTGTATCGGTCTTATCAGGCCTGCAAGGCCGGAAAGCTTCTGGGATGGGAAGAGGAGTCCCGGATAACGAAGAGCAGCTGCCGCCTTCCTGTCCGTGGAATCTTATATGCGGCAGCATCAGCATTTCTTGCAGCTGCCGGATTTTTTATCTGGCAGGCAGGAGCTATCCCACAAAACAGAGGAGAGCTTACCCGGAGAGAATTCTGCGAGAACTACAATCAGATGCAGGAGTATTACGGAATCCACAGGCCGGTCAATCTGCCGGATACTCCGCTTTATCAATCAGTGGCACATCCAATGGTTTTAGACGAGAAGGGAGAATGGCAGGAACTCCCCGGGATTTCCCAGAACTTTGGCGGGGGATATTCTGCGCTTCCGGTTCTTGAGTTCAAGGAAGAACAGGGAAAAGTCAGGGAAATCCAGTTTTCACTCTCCTATGAAAATGAAAATGTTACAGTGACCTCCTACGGAGATTTTATGGCGCTGGCCGCACTTTCTTTTATCTGTGCACAGGAAGAATATTCCATTGTCCGGAATCCGCCGCAGGAAATCTATCGTGAAGTGCGGGCAAACGCCGACCAGTTTCAGGATTTCACAGTCTCAGCGGCAGGATGTGTTGTGGAGTGTCAGGTGGAGGAAACTGGTTACAGCTGGGCAGAGGGCGGAGAGGTGCGGACTCCGGTGTATGGAGAAGCCTCTTCCTATTGGCTTGAGTTTTCTGTCAGAAAGCTGTAAAGATCACTTATAAGCAGCATTGACAGGGAATAGGAGATAAGATAGAATGGAGAAAGAACATTTGTTCCCAGGAGCAAAGCGGGAAAAAGGAATCAGTATGGGCAAAATTTGCCCATACTGCCGATGATGGAAAGACCTATCAGGTGGATTACTATGATCTGGACGTGATTATATCTGTGGGGTATAGAGTAAAATCTTTACGTGGTACCCAGTTTAGAATTTGGGCAACGAATATTTTGAAAGAATATATGCAAAAAGGCTTTGTTTTAGATGATGACCGATTAAAACGGTTAGGGGGCGGAAACTATTTTGATGAATTATTAGAACGTATTCGTGATATTCGCTCATCAGAAAAGGTTTTTTGGAGAAAAGTATTGGAGATTTATGCAACTAGTATTGATTATGATCCAAGAGCAGAAAGTTCGATTCTTTTCTTTAAACAGGTGCAGAACAAAATGTATTGGGCTGCACATAAGCATACAGCTGCAGAAGTGATATATCAAAGAGCGGATGCCGAGAAAGAGCATATGGGGTCAACTTCATGGCAGGGGAAATTATAGATGATTATTTGAAAATGACAAAAAGAGATATACTTAAGACTAAAGGAGCTGTTAACTGTTACACATAAGCAAGCATTAGAAAAGGCTCATAGTGAGTATGAAAAATATAAAAAAAACAAGAAGACACATTATCACCAGTAGAACAGACCTTTATTGAGAGTATAGGTGAATTGAGAAAAATAGAGGAGAAATATTAAAACTGGAATTAAGGAAACGAGGTTTCCCTAATTGATAGCAAGTAGTAATTTTGGGGGAGGAATAATGCATAATGAAGAAAAAACTTTTCGTTTTTCCATGAGAAAGCCATTTGAATATATAAATTTTTTAGAAGAAAAAGAAAGAGGGAAATGATTAATCGCAATAGAAGGCTTGAAATCTTATCGCACGTCCAACCGTCGGTGCAGAAATCGAAGAATTGGCGATCCCCTAAAAGAATTGCATTTGACCGAGGGAAGAAATACCGGATTTCAGAATGTGCCAAAAAAGGAGCCAAAAAAGAGCTGAAAAAGGGAGCTGAAAGAAAACAGATAATGCTAGAACTTTTGTCTGAATATCTAATCATGACTCAAACAGACCTCATAGATAAATGGGAATTAACCAGAAAGCAGATTCAAACGGATATTAAGGATTTAAAGAATGAAGGTATTTTGGAACGCAAAGGATTTAATAGAAACGGCTATTGGATAGTGAATAAAGTGGATTAATCATTTTAGAAATAGAGGATAAATCATCATGGATCATTTTGAACTAATATCAGAATACAAGCCTACCGGCGACCAGCCCCAGGCGATCGAGGCTTTAGTCAAAGGTTTTAAGGAAGGAAACCAGTGCGAGACCCTTTTAGGTGTCACTGGCTCCGGTAAAACCTTCACGATGGCAAATGTCATCCAGCAACTGAATAAACCGACGCTTATCATTGCTCATAACAAAACTCTGGCGGCACAGCTCTACGGCGAGTTCAAGGAATTCTTCCCGAACAATGCCGTAGAGTATTTTGTCTCCTACTACGATTATTACCAGCCGGAGGCCTATGTTCCTTCCTCGGACACCTACATTGCCAAGGATTCTTCCATTAATGAGGAAATTGATAAGCTGCGGCTGTCGGCTACTGCGTCACTGATCGAGAGGCGGGATGTGATCATCATTTCCAGTGTGTCCTGTATCTATGGATTGGGTGAACCGGAAAACTTTGAAAAGATGATGGTTTCTCTGCGTCCGGGAATGGAAAAAGACCGGGACGAGGTGCTGCGGCAGCTTATCGACATTCAGTATGAAAGAAATGAAATGGACTTTAAGCGAGGAACCTTCCGCGTCCGCGGAGATGTGCTGGAGATTATTCCGGCTAATGAGGCGGAGACAGCCGTAAGAGTAGAATTTTTTGGAGACGAGATTGACCGGATCACGCAGATCGACGTGCTGACCGGAGAGATTAAAGGGGAACTGGAGCATGTGGCCATCTTTCCGGCTTCCCATTACGTGGTGCCGGCGGAGCGGATCAAAATAGCAGCGGACGCCATCGAACAGGAACTGGAAGAGCGGGTGCAGTATTTTAAAGGGGAGGACAAGCTGCTGGAGGCGCAGAGGATCGCAGAGCGAACGAATTTTGATGTGGAGATGCTTAAAGAGACAGGCTTTTGTTCCGGAATTGAAAACTACTCCCGTCATCTTTCCGGGCTTGCACCTGGGCAGCCGCCTCATACACTAATGGATTATTTCCCGGATGATTTCCTTATCATTATCGATGAGTCACATAAAACAATTCCACAGATCGGCGGTATGTATCACGGAGACCAGTCCAGAAAGCGGACGCTCGTGGATTATGGATTCCGTCTGCCTTCGGCGCTGGACAACCGTCCTTTAAGCTTTGATGAGTTTGAACAGAGAATCGATCAGATCATGTTTGTTTCCGCTACGCCCGGGCCGTATGAAGAAGAACATGAGCTTTTAAGGGCGGAGCAGGTGATCCGGCCGACAGGGCTTCTGGACCCCAAGGTGGAAGTGCGCCCGGTGGAAGGACAGATTGATGATCTGATCGGAGAGATCAATAAAGAAGTGGCAAAGAAAAATAAGGTGCTGGTGACGACACTGACCAAGCGTATGGCAGAAGATTTGACGGACTATATGCGGGAGGTCGGTATTCGTGTGAAATACCTTCACTCAGATATTGATACCCTGGAGCGGACACAGATCGTGCGGGACATGCGTCTGGATGTTTTCGACGTGCTGGTGGGAATCAATCTTCTGAGGGAAGGTCTGGACATTCCTGAGATCACGCTGGTGGCAATCCTGGATGCGGACAAAGAAGGTTTCCTTCGTTCCGAGACTTCTCTGATCCAGACCATTGGCCGGGCGGCCAGAAACAGTGAAGGACATGTAGTCATGTATGCAGATACCATGACCGATTCCATGCGCCTTGCGATCCAGGAGACGGAGCGGCGGCGTGCGGTTCAGATGGCGTACAATGAGGAACACGGGATTACGCCAAAGACGATCCAGAAGAGTGTCCGGGATCTGATTTCCATATCCAAGAAGGTGGCAGCGGAGGAAATGCGGATGGAAAAGGATCCGGAATCTATGAGCCGGAAAGAACTGGAAAAATTGGCCAAGGATATAGAAAAGCAGATGAAGAAAGCAGCGGCGGAATTAAATTTCGAAGCAGCGGCCGAGCTGCGTGATAAGATGATAGAGCTAAAGAAAATGATGGCAGAATAAAAAATTGCCGGAAATGATGTATACAGACAGAGAACAGGGGAAGGATAACAAAAATGGAAGAGAAGAATCGCAAACATTTCATAAAAATCAGAGGGGCCAATGAGCATAATCTGAAAAATGTTGATCTGGATATCCCGAGAGAAGAGCTGGTAGTCCTGACAGGACTTTCTGGATCGGGGAAATCCTCGCTGGCCTTTGACACGATTTATGCGGAGGGGCAGAGACGCTATATGGAGTCTTTGTCCTCTTATGCCAGACAGTTCCTGGGACAGATGGAAAAGCCGGACGTGGAAAGCATCGAAGGGCTTCCGCCGGCTATTTCCATTGACCAGAAATCCACAAACAGGAACCCCAGATCTACGGTCGGGACAGTGACGGAAATTTATGACTATTTCCGTCTTTTGTATGCCAGAGTGGGGATTCCCCACTGCCCCAAATGTGGCAAAGAGATCAAAAAGCAGACCGTAGATCAGATGGTGGATCAGATCATGGAACTGCCGGAACGGACCAAGATCCAGCTGCTGGCTCCGGTGGTGAGAGGCCGGAAAGGAACTCATGCAAAACTGCTGGAACGGGCAAAGCGAAGCGGATATGTCAGGGTACGGGTAGATGGGAACCTGTACGAGCTGACGGAAGAAATTGTGCTGGATAAAAATATCAAGCATAATATTGAGATCATCGTGGACCGTCTGGTGGTAAAAGAAGGGATCGAGCAGAGACTGACAGATTCTATCGAAACGGTACTGGGACTGGCAGAAGGCCTTCTGACCGTGGACGTGATCGGCGGGGAGCCTATTCAGTTCAGCCAGAGCTTTTCCTGTCCGGACTGCGGGATCAGCATCGAGGAGATTGAACCGAGAAGCTTTTCTTTTAATAATCCGTTTGGAGCCTGCCCTGAGTGTTTCGGACTTGGCTACAAGATGGAATTTGATATCGACCTGATCATCCCGGACAAGACCTTAAGCATCAGCGAAGGGGCTATCGCTGTGATGGGCTGGCAGTCCTGTACAGATCCCAAAAGCTTTACCTACGCGATCCTGGATGCACTGAGCAAGGAGTATCAGTTTTCTCTGGATACGCCTTTCGGGAAATATCCTAAGAAGATACAGAATATTTTGATCAATGGAACAAACGGAAAAGAAGTGAAGGTACATTACCGGGGCCAGAGAGGAGAGGGCGTTTACGATGTAGCCTTCGAAGGACTGATCAAGAACGTGGAAAGGCGCTACAGGGAGACCTCATCCGAGACCGTAAAGGCAGAATATGAAGAATTTATGCAGATCACGCCTTGTCATGAGTGCGGTGGCCAGCGTCTGAAGCCGGGAGCGCTGGCGGTAACGGTAGGTGGCAAAAATATTGCAGAGGTGACGGCTCTGTCTATTGAGAGGCTGCAGAAATTTCTGGACAAGCTGAAGCTGAATAAACACCAGATGATGATCGGCGGCCAGATTTTAAAGGAGATCAAAGCCAGAATACAGTTCCTGATGGATGTGGGGCTGGACTATCTGACGCTTGCCCGGGCTACCGGCAGCCTTTCCGGGGGAGAGGCACAGAGGATCCGGCTGGCCACGCAGATCGGATCCGGCCTGGTGGGCGTAGCCTATATCCTGGACGAGCCCAGTATTGGTCTTCACCAGAGGGATAATGACAAGCTGCTGGGCACCTTAAAGCATCTGCGAGATCTGGGCAACTCCGTGATCGTGGTAGAGCATGATGAAGATACCATGCGCGAGGCGGACCATATCGTGGATATCGGGCCGGGAGCCGGCGAGCATGGCGGAGAAGTGGTGGCAGAAGGCACTGCAGAAGAAATTATGGCGAATAAAAACTCCATAACCGGAGCATACCTAAGTGGGAGGATCAAAATTCCTGTGCCGGAACACCGGGCAAAGCCTTCCGGGTGGCTGAAGGTGACCGGGGCCAGAGAAAATAATCTAAAGAATATTGATGTGAAATTCCCGCTGGGTGTGATGACCTGCGTGACCGGGGTCTCCGGTTCGGGAAAAAGTTCCCTGGTCAATGAGATACTCTATAAACGTCTGGCGAGGGATTTAAACCGTGCCAGGACCATACCAGGAAAACACAAGGATATCAAAGGAATCGAGAAGCTGGACAAGGTGATTAATATTGACCAGTCGCCGATCGGCAGGACGCCAAGGTCCAACCCGGCCACATATACGGGAGTGTTTGACCTGATCCGGGAATTGTTCGCAGCTACGCCGGATGCAAAGACAAGGGGATATCAGAAGGGACGTTTCAGTTTTAATGTGAAAGGCGGCCGGTGCGAGGCCTGCAGCGGTGATGGAATCCTGAAGATTGAGATGCATTTTCTTCCGGATGTGTATGTACCCTGTGAGGTCTGCAAGGGAAAGCGGTACAACCGGGAGACGCTGGAGGTCAAATATAAGGGGAAAAGTATTTATGATGTGCTGAATATGACGGTGGAAGAGGCTCTTCATTTCTTTGAACATGTACCCAGTATCCGAAGGAAGATGGAGACCTTGTATGATGTGGGACTTTCTTATATCCGGCTGGGACAGCCGTCCACCACGCTCTCCGGAGGAGAGGCGCAGAGGATCAAGCTGGCGGCGGAATTAAGCAAAAGGAGCACTGGAAAGACCATCTATATCCTGGATGAGCCGACCACGGGACTTCATTTTGCAGATGTGCATAAGCTGACGGAGATCCTGCACAGGCTTTCCTCCGATGGCAATACGGTGATCGTGATCGAGCACAACCTGGATGTGATCAAGACGGCAGACTATATCATCGACATCGGTCCGGAAGGCGGAGAACGGGGCGGAACAGTGATCGCCCAGGGGACGCCGGAGGAAGTAGCGAAAAATCCGGTGTCTTATACAGGGCGATATATTGACATGGTCCTGAAAAAATAGTGTCGAAGTCCCCCGATGCTTTACAAAGAATTAAGGAAATAAGGACTTTCCATTTTCCGGAAATTTGATTATAATGGTACATGCACAAAAGAGAGCAAGACAGCATGACGAAAGGGGAATAAGGATGTCAGCAGATATCGGAATTGATCTGGGCACCGCCAGTGTCCTTGTCTATGTCAAGGGCAAAGGCGTGATCTTGAAGGAGCCTTCGGTGGTGGCGTTTGACAGGGATTCCAATGCCATTAAAGCCATCGGAGAAGAAGCGCGTCTGATGCTGGGGAGGACACCGGGAAATATCATCGCGGTGCGTCCGCTGCGCCAGGGCGTGATCTCAGATTATACAGTTACGGAAAAGATGATCAAGTACTTCGTGCAGAAGGCCTTGGGGAAACGTACATTTAAAAAGCCGCGCATCAGTATCTGTGTGCCAAGCGGCGTCACAGAGGTGGAGCGTAAGGCGGTAGAGGAAGCCACATATGCTGCCGGCGCCCGGGAGGTGAACCTGATCGAGGAACCCGTGGCGGCAGCCATCGGTGCGGGGATCGACATCTCAAAACCCTGTGGAAATATGATCGTGGATATTGGCGGAGGAACATCGGATATTGCGGTGATCTCTCTTGGCGGTACAGTAGTCAACACATCCATCAAGCTGGCAGGAGATGACTTTGATGAGGCCATTGTCCGGTTTATGCGGAAAAAACACAATCTGCTGATCGGAGAACGGACGGCAGAGGATATCAAAATCAAGATCGGGACAACCTATCCGCTGATCGAGGAAGAGTCTATGGAGGTGCGGGGAAGGAACCTGGTAACAGGCCTTCCAAAGACGGTAACAGTCACGTCATCGGAGACAGAAGAGGCCCTGCGGGAGACTACAGGTCAGATCGTGGAAGCAGTCATCAGTGTTCTGGAGCGCACACCTCCGGAACTGTCCGCGGATATCTTGGACCGGGGGATCATGCTGACCGGCGGAGGATCTATGCTCCGCGGGCTGGAAGAGCTGATCGAGGAGAAGACAGGAATTAATACCATGACAGCGGAAGAACCGATGCAGGTGGTGGCTATCGGAACCGGACAGTTTGTAGAATTTGCAGGCGGGCGAAAAGATTACTAATGGAAGAGATAAAAGGATATGTAGAGCACATTGTATACCGCAATGAAGATAATGGGTATACAGTTTTTCATCTGAATAATGAAGACGGAGAAGTGACCTGCGTGGGGAATTTTCACTTCATTGAAGAGGGAGAGCTTCTTCGAATGGAGGGAGAATACACCACGCATAAACTTTATGGTCTGCAGTTTGCGGTACAGACATCGGAAGTCTGTGAGCCGGAAGATCTGGTTTCCATTGAACGATACCTGGGATCCGGCGCCATCAAAGGGGTGGGAGCCGCCCTGGCCGGACGGATCGTAAAAAAATTCCGGGAAGATACATTCCGGATCATCGAAGAGGAGCCGGAACGGCTTGCCGAGGTTAAGGGAATCAGTGAACGCAAAGCCAGGGAGATCGCCGTGCAGGCAGAGGAAAAGAAGGATCTGAGAAGAGCCATGATCTACCTGCAGAAATATGGGATTTCCACTACGCTGGCGGCGAAGATCTACCAGCAGTACGGACGTAATGTTTACCGCATCATCGAGGAAAATCCCTACCGTCTGGCCGATGATGTGGCAGGCGTGGGATTTAAGACTGCCGACGAGATTGCTGCAAAAGTAGGGATACATACGGATTCAGATTACCGGATCCGAAGCGGGATTTTTTATACACTGATGCAGAGCATCGGAGAAGGCCATGTGTACCTTCTTAAGGATGCGCTGACCTGGAGAGCGGGAAAGCTTTTAGAGGTAGAGATTGATAATATTGAGAAGTACCTGATGGATCTGGCTATGGAAAAAAAGGTGGTCCTAAAAGAAGCAGAAGACGGTGTGAGAGTATATTCTTCAAGGTTCTATTATATGGAACTGAACGTTGCAAAAATGCTTCATGATCTGAATATTTCTGAAGAAGTTTCCAGGGAACGTCTGTTGGAAAGATTAGGAAAGATTGAGGACGCAACCGGGCTTTTTCTAGATGAGATGCAGAGAAAAGCGGTAATGGAAGCGGCGAAGCAGGGAATCCTGGTCCTGACCGGAGGACCGGGGACCGGAAAGACAACTACAATTAATGCCATGATCCGTTTATTTGAGAGTGAAGGAATGACCATCCTGCTTGCAGCACCTACAGGGCGGGCTGCCAAGAGGATGACAGAAACCACCGGGTATGAGGCGTCTACGATACACAGGCTTTTAGAGGTCAGCGGCAATCCGGAGGAGGAAACCATCGGAGGCTTTCAGAGGAATGAGGAGAACCCGCTGGATACGGATGTGCTGATCATTGACGAGGTATCTATGGTGGACCTGCCTTTAATGAATGCACTGCTGAAAGCCGTGATGCCGGGGACCCGTCTGATCCTGGTAGGAGACCAGAATCAGCTGCCAAGTGTGGGACCTGGCAGTGTGCTGAAGGATATCATTGCCTCCGGGTGCTTCCCGGTGGTGATGCTGACGAAGATTTTCCGGCAGGCCGGAGAAAGCGATATTGTCGTCAACGCGCATAAGATTAACCGGGGAGAACCGGTGATCCTGGATAACAAGAGCCGGGATTTCTTTTTTCTGAAGAGGCAGGAGCCGAACGTAATCATCAGCGTGATGCTGACCCTGATCCAGAAAAAGCTGCCGAAATATGTGAATGCCGGTATCTATGACATTCAGGTGATGACGCCTATGCGGAAGGGGCTGCTGGGGGTAGAAAGATTAAATCAGATCCTGCAGCAGTATCTAAATCCGCCGTCGCCGGAGAAAAGCGAAAGAGAATATGCAGACCGTTTGTTCCGGGAAGGGGACAAGGTGATGCAGATCAAAAATAATTATCAGCTGGAATGGAAAATACAGACGAAATACGGCCTTACTGTGGATAAAGGGCAAGGCGTATTTAATGGAGACATGGGTGTTGTCCGGGAAATCAATACCTATGAAGAGACCATAACAGTAGAGTATGATGAACACAGGCAAGTGGTTTATCCCTATAGCATGATGGATGAGCTGGAACTGGCTTATGCCATTACGGTTCATAAATCGCAGGGGAGCGAGTATCCGGCGGTGGTGATCCCACTGCTTCAGGGGCCAAGACAGCTGTATCACAGGAATCTGCTTTATACAGCCGTGACACGGGCAAAGAAATGTGTCACCTTGGTGGGAAGCGAGGCAGTCTTCCAGGAAATGATCCGGAATAATCAGGATCAGAAGAGGAATACAAGCCTTGCTGAACGGATCCGTGAATTTTACTAGATGAGTATCAAAAAGAATAAACTTTTGACAGAAGTATGTACATTGCTCTGGCCGGAGATCTGCCCTTTCTGCGGGAAAGCCAGCCGGGCGGGAACCTGTCCTGAATGTCGGGAAAAGCTGAGAAAACTCGAAATACAAGAGCCCAGATGCATGCAGTGCGGCAGACCTGTGCGATATGCAGAACAGGAGTATTGCCGCGATTGTGCGGAAACCAGACATTTTTATGATCAGGGCTACAGTCTCTGGCTTCACAGGAAGCCGGTCAATCAATCCATCTATCGTTTCAAATATCAAAACCAGCGCAGATTTGCCGCCCATTATACGGCAGAATTAACCCGGGCGTTTGAAGGACAGGTCCGCAGATGGCGGCCCTGCCTGATCATGCCGGTTCCCCTGCATAAAAAGAGAAGGAGAGCCCGGGGATATAACCAGGCAGAGCTGATCGCTGAAGGGCTGGGGCGTGCATTTGAGATTCCGGTAGACGCCGCAAGCCTGATAAGAAAGAAGAATACGGTACCGCAGAAAGAGCTGGACAGGCAGGGACGGATGCAGAATATGAAAAATGCATTTATGCTTGCAGACAGCTTTTTGCCCGTCAGGACGATCCTGCTGGTTGACGATATCTATACCACGGGAAGCACCCTTGATGCGGCCGCATTTACGCTGAAGCAGAGGGGTGTCCAAAAAGTCTATTTCTTAACGATAAGTATTGGACAAGGGTAAGGATATTTGTTATACTAAAAATGATGGTTAGACGACAGAAAATCATTAGAGGTGTAGGATGTTAGACGAGAGAAAAGTAAAGTTAATGACACGTCTTGCTTTTTATGAGCAGACGCAGGGGAAAGAGGATTTTAAGATCAGCGCATATTACCGCAAGGATTACACCAGCCTGCATATGCTGTGTTCCTTTATCTGGGTGACCATCGGATACGTGCTGGTTGTAGGGCTTGCAGTGCTTGCGGGACTTGACAGCCTTCTGGGGCATATGTCTATGGCGGTGATGGTACTGATTGGCGGTATGGCTATTGTGGGATGGCTGGCGGTTGTTATCATTTATGCTATGATTACCAGCCATGTATATAATGAAAAGCATAAAAATTCCAGGCAGAGAGTTAAAAAATATAATCATGATCTGACCAGACTTTTGAAAATGTATGCTCAGACAGATTCACAGGAATAGAGGAAAAGGAGATAGACAGATGGATACAATCTATGTGCTGCGCGGACGTATACAGGAGGTATATGCCCGGCATACAAAAATCATTGACAAGGCAGGTCAGTTCATCCTGGCGGTCGTGGTTTTTACACTGATCAATCATAACGTGGGATTTATGGATGCGTTTGACTCGCCGGTCGTGGCTTTGGCACTGGCTGTAATCTGTGCTTTCCTGCCGCTGCTTGTTACAGTTCTGGCGGCAACGGCGCTGGTTCTGGCGCATATGTTCTCCGCTTCATTGGGAGCACTGCTGGTAACAGCGGCCGTATTTTTGATCCTGTATATTTTTTATCTCAGGCTGACGCCCAAAATGGCGCTGCTGGTGCTTTTGACGCCGATTGCGTTTTTCTTGAAAATTCCGTATGTGATCCCTATCGCCTGCGGTCTGGTACTGTCGCCGGTCAGTATGGTTGCGGTAGCCTGCGGCACGATCGTGTTTTACATGCTGGAATATGTCAGGGAAAATGCTTCGTCTCTGGAAGGGAGCGCAGACCTTCTGACCCAGGCGACTACATATCTGAAACAGGTGTTTCAGGATAAAGAACTCTGGATCGTGATCGTTGCGTTTATTATTTGCTGCTTTGTCGTATACACTCTGCGCCGGCAGGCAATGGATCATGCATGGAAAATTGCTATCGTTGCAGGAGCTGTAGCAAATATCATTGTGATTGCAGTAGGGGATATTGCTTTTGGCGTACATACTTCTTATGGCGCGCTCATCGGAGGAAGTATTGCTGCAATTGCAGTAGGACTGATTCTGGAGTTGTTCTTCTTCACGGTAGATTATGCCAGAAGTGAGAATCTTCAGTATGAAGACGATGAATACTATTATTATGTAAAGGCTGTGCCAAAGATATCAGTCTCCACACCGGAGAAAACGGTAAAGAGGATCAATGAACGCCAGGAGACAGAGATCATTGATGCAGAGGAAGTCCGGAAAAAAGCGCGGAAAAGACGTGATATGAAGGACGTAGATAAGATGCTGCTGACACAGAGTATGGAAAAAGATTTTGGAATGAAAAAATAGAGGAAGGATCCTGTGATCTGGCAGAAAGTGGGGTGAAAGAGTGAGACAGCTGGTTGATGGATTGATTGCAAAATATGCAGGGAGCCTTTACCTGCCCAATATACAGATAACAGATATCGTTGAGGTCTTAATTCTTACCTTTCTGATATATCAGATCATGGTATGGATTAAAAATACCAAGGCATGGATGCTGCTTCGCGGGATCCTGGTGCTGGCTGTGTTCATTTTGTTAGCCGCAATCTTTAACATGCATACGATTCTGTTTATTGCGGAGAACCTGGTAACCGTCATGGCAACAGCAGCCGTGGTAGTATTTCAGCCGGAACTTCGGCGGGCGCTGGAGAAACTGGGCGAACGGAAGTTCCTGGTCTCCGTGGTTCCATTTGAAGCCAGCAAAGAGAAATCTCACTTTAGCGAGCAGACCAGAGAAAGTATCATTGATGCGGCCTATGCAATGGGCAAGGTGAAAACAGGGGCGCTGATCGTGGTTGAGCAGGCGATCCGCCTGACAGAGTATGAAAGTACAGGAATCCAGATGGACTGTCTGGTATCCAGCCAGGTGCTGATTAATATTTTTGAACATAACACACCGCTTCATGACGGAGCGATCATCGTACGTGGTGACAGGATCGTATCAGCGACCTGTTATCTTCCATTGTCTGACAATATGAATATCAGCAAGGATCTGGGCACCAGGCATCGTGCTGCACTGGGAATGAGTGAGGTCAGCGATGCTCTGATCGTTGTGGTTTCCGAAGAGACAGGGGCAGTTTCGGTGGCACAGGGCGGGCAGCTCTATCGTGCTGTGGACGAGGAGCAGCTGCGCAAAATGCTGATGGATATCCAGGCGACAAAAAAAGAAACAGGAAAACTGCGTGCATTTTTGAAAGGAAGGCATAAGAATGAGAAAAAAACTGATGAATAATCTCGGCCTTAAGATATTAGCCTTCCTGGCTGCGGTTACGCTGTGGTTCCTGGTGGTTAATATCGATGACCCGGTCACGGACCGGACATTTTCTGATATTCCGGTTACCGTAATCAATGACAGTATTGTGACGGATGCCAACCGTACCTATCAGATCGTAGACGGCACCCAGAAAGTAGACGTGACGGTGACGGCTACCCGTTCAGAGCTTAGCCGGATCAGTGCGGAGGATATACAGGCGACAGCGGACATGCGGGAGCTTACACTGGGAACGCAGGTGCCGATACAGATCAGCATTGAAGGACATACGTATGAGGCTGCCTATTCTACGCCGAGGAACCTGCAGGTACAGATTGAAGAAGAGGCAAGGAATAATTTCCCGATCACTCCGACAACGATCGGAACGGTGCGGGAAGGCTATGTGATCGGCAATTTGAAAGCAGATCCGGAAGGCGTGACGATCCGCGGGCCGAAGAGTGTGATCAACAGTATCAACAGAGTCTGTGCGGAAGTAGATGTCTCCGGACTTTCCGAAAGTGCTACACTGGAGGCGACCTTGATTCTTTATGATGCGAATAACAACGTGATCGACCAGACTCTGCTGACGAACAATCTGGGAGATGAAGGATTATCTGTAGAGGTTGAACTGGATCAGACGAAAAATGTACCGATCAGTCTGGACACATCAGGAATCTCTGCGGCGGAGGGATACAGTATCGGTGACATAAGCTGCGAACCTCAGGAGCTTCTTTTGTCTGGCGACGGGGATACGATGAAAGACCTCGATGAGATTGAAATACCGGAGAGTGAACTGGAGCTGTCCGGGCTTACAGAACGGACAGAGCACACGGTAGATATTACAGAGTATCTTCCGGAAGGAGTGACTCTGGTAGACTCTAACGCCAGCAATGTGGTAGTGACCATATCCGTTAACCAGCCGGGAGCACAGGTGTTTGAAGTCTCGACGAATGCTATCGTGGTCAGCAACCTGGCGGAAGGGCTGGAAATAAGTTATGGGTCGACGGTAGATCTGGAGCTGCAGATCCGGGGACCAGAAGAGACACTGGACAGTCTGTCTCTTGCAAAAAAGGTGTCCATTGATCTGAAGGATTATACAGAAGCAGGAACCTATACCGTGCCGGTAAGCGTAGAACTGCCGGAAGACTGCAGACTGGTGAATGATGTCCAGGTGGAGGTCGTGCTGCGGGAGGCATCTGGTGATCAGACAGATCAGGGAAATAATAATACAGAGGAAAAAGAATAGGGGGTCCGAGTATGATTCGGCAAAGTGTGACAATTACAAATCCAACCGGATTACATCTGCGGCCTGCGGGAATTTTTTGCAATGTAGCCAGCAGATATCAGTGCCGTGTGACTTTTGAGTACGATGACACGACTGCAAATGCTAAAAGTGTTTTGAGTGTGCTGGGTGCATGCATCAAAAAGGGTGATGAGATTACTCTGATATGTGACGGCGAAGACGAAGAGGAAGCGATGGCAGCTATGGTGAAAGCCATTACAGACGGATTAGGAGAATAATGTGTGAACGGGGACGTACACTTTTTGCAAAAGTGTACGTCCCCGTTTGCGTTATTGGGTGTCCCTATTTGCGTTTGCCCCTGTCCCCATTTGTAAATCCGCAACTAAGATTTGCATATTTTGTCAAACTATGTTAATGTAAACTTGTATCGGTATCTAAAATAATAAGGGGAAAGAAAAGGAGGAGTGAGTGAATAAGATACGGAAATTGCTGATACCAGCGCTTTTCCTCTGTCTGACCTTGTCTGGGATGACGGTGATGGAGAGCAGTGCAGAAGAAACGCAAGGGGAGCAGGCGTCTGCAGGATCAGCTTTAGAGGATGAAAACCCTCAGCGTCTTGAAGAGGTTACCGGAATGGATGAGGAAGGTAACATTTATGAGGTGGACGATTCTGAGGGGACGGTTGAACAACCGAAATTGAGAACTTTTTCAAGAGCGGCAAGCGTGCAGGTCGTAAATTTCCGAACGAAAGGAAATGCAACGACTAATTATACGGAGTATGGTACCGGGGCTTCAGGTTACACGAATGGAGCTTACGGTGCGGATGCGGCATACCTTGGCACCTACAACGGGAAGGTAAGATTTATGCTTTCCGGCGTGGTGGGGGAAGTGGCAGCCAGTGAAGTACAGCTGGTTAATTTCTCCAGTGCAAAGTCCATCAGCTGCTATGAAGTGTCTGGCGGCAGACTTCTGCACCACATTACACAGGATATGTCGACAGCGGGACACGCAACTTCTCTTGACAACGGAAATGCTCCATCATATCTGGCAAGTGGCACCACTTATTACAGTTATGACGGGCATTATTTTTATACGGATTACGCAGTAATGCTTGCAGACTACCAGAATCAGACACGCTCCAATTCTGTGAATGCAGGCAGTCCATACTATAATTACTATCAGTACCTTCCACTGCGGAGCGCGAGCAGCTATAGTGCGGCAGAGCTGAACAGCCTGATCAATGCAAAGGCCGGCGGTTCTTCCAGAATGTACAACATCGGAGAATACCTGGTTTCCGCCCAGGATACTTACGGTGTCAATGCGCTTCTGATCGCAGGAGTGGGTGCGAATGAAAGCGGATGGGGAAAAAGCTCCATTTCCCAGACTAAAAACAATTTATTTGGTCTCAATGCCATAGATACATCACCGGGAACCAGCGCGTCTATCTATGCAAGCGTGCAGGAATGTATCCGCCAGTTTGCAGACGGCTGGATGTCCAGAGGTTATCTGGATACCAGCGACTGGAGATATAAAGGCGGTTTCCTGGGAAATAAAGGCAGCGGGATCAATGTCAGCTATGCTTCAGACCCATACTGGGGAGAACGTGCAGCCAATCTGATCTGGAATCTGGATCAGAATGGAGGCGGCAGAGATGGAAATGCTTACTCTATCGGAATAAAAGATACGATTAATACATCTCATAATTCTGTGAATGTAAGGAGCAGCAGCTCGACATCCAGTACGGCACTGTACAAAACCGGCGCATGGGCAAATTATGCGGTGCTGATCCAGAATCAGACAGCGGAAAACGGATTCTATCGTATCCAAAGCGATTCCGTTCTCAATGCTGACCGAAGCAGTATCGTAACAAATACCGGAGCCTATAGTTTTGACCAGATGTATGCATATATATCTGCGGATTATGTGACTTTGGTGAACCAGGGAACAGATACAGAGATAAAGAAAGAGCTGTCATCCATTTATATCAGCCAGGCACCGTCGAAGGTAACCTATACAGCGGGAGAAAGCTTTGATCCTGCAGGAATAGCGGTCATGGCAAAATGGAGCGACGGGTCTGAAACTGATGTGACCCAGGAAGTAACCTATAGTGCAGGAACACTCCAGACAGGGATGAGCAGTATTACTGTTACATACACATCCGACGGTGTGGCAAAGACGGCGGAGCAGGCTATTACGGTTACTGATCCGGCAACCGTTGACTCGGTTGCGGTTAATCCGGAGCAGACAGAGCTTTCACCTGGAGAGAGCCTTACCTTTGGCGTGGCGGTCACTGGAACAGGCAATCCATCCACCCAGGTGGAGTGGAGTTTATCCGGAGCCGTAAGCGCAGATACGAAGATTGACGAAAATGGAAAACTGCAGGTTGGAGCGGATGAGACGGCGCAGAGCCTGACGATTACAGTAGTATCTGTGGTAGATCCTACCAAGAGCGCTCAGGCAGTTATAACGATTGTCCCGGCAGAGGTGCCGGACACTTCGCAGCCATCAGAAGAACCGGATGATACTCAGACACCGGATACAGAAGCTCCTGAAGAAGAAGATCCGGATGGGGCAGCATCGGTGGAAGCAAATATCAGAGACGAGGCTACAGGAATCTGGGTCAAAGGTTCACTTGGTGAAGGGACGACTATCGCCGTAGAAACCATAAACAGCGATTCAGAGAAGTACGCAGCATATGTTGAGCCGGTGAAAAAGCAGACGCTCCTCGGTGTATATGATATCAAACTCAGTCAGGAACTGGCAGATGGAGAAAGCGTGGAACTGGGATTCCCGGTTGATGCGTCTTATAATGACCAGGAAGTAACGATCCTGCATTATGTTGAAAAAGACGGGGAGATGTATACAGAACAGCACGAGGGCACCGTCAAAAACGGGGAAGTCTCAATCCACGTAAACGGATTCTCGCCGTATGTAGTCGCCTTAAATGATGCGCCGACAGAGGAACCACCGGAGAATAATGAAACGTCGGATAACGAGCAGCCGTCAGGGAGTGAAACAACACCGGGCGTAAATTACCCGACGGCAAATGCACCGACGCCAGACAGCTCTCTGCCGTCAGGAGATGCCGAGACACCGGATGCTTCCGCAAATCCAGAGAACAATACTTCAGGAAACAATACGGGAACAGGCACCGGAAACGTGACAACCGATACAACAGGTTCGAATTCCCCTTCGAATCAGATAAACACAGGTTCCGGAGTCGCAGGAGGACAGGCAGAACAAGTGTCGCAGGAGGCAAATGGCGGAAAAACTACTGATACGTCAAAAACTGCCGAAAATACCCAGGCATCAGAAAATGGACAAAAAGCAGCCGGAGAGCAAAACAAGAAGAATGTGGCTGCAAAAACAGGAGACAATACTCCAATCGCCATTTGGATCGTGATGATCCTGCTGGCGTCTGCCGGTATAGTATATTGGCTGTATGAAAAGAAAAAATCAGTAAAATAGAAAAGAGGAAAGGGCAGCGTCTGAAAAGGCGCTGCCCTTTTTGGCGAAGAAAGGGGAAAGACATCATAATGTGTGAATATACCACTTCCTTTTCGGGATGTCACCATTTATAATAGAAAGCAGAAGGAGTGGTGGGAAAATATGGAAGAAATTATCGGATTATCAAAGAGTAAAGTAGAGTTTGAAGAAATATGGAAAAGATTTCATTGTGCTTTGCTTATCGTCCTGCTGATATATGGGCTTTATTATACGGCAGAAAAGTATGAAAGAATATTAGTGAGACCGGACGAAGCGTGGAAAGTAAGGACAAGAACAGAGGCAGTGAATGGGATAGGGGACTTAAAGGTTTCCGATGCAGAAATGTTGGTCTCACTAGAGCCTCTTTATGTGCCGGACAAATTTGAAGGCAGGGAGATGTGGAAAAATCCAAACACGGAAAGTGTGCCGGAAACAGAAAAGAGTTTGGATATTACAGCCTCCGGGGTGAACACTACAGATGCCTCCGAGTCTCCGGCAGCTGTTGAATCAGAATCAGGTGCAGCCGCTGATTCGGCTGGGGAAACAACCGTGCCTGCCGTTCTTACCATCTATTTACATGGGAACGGAGGAACACCGGAAATAATGACGCTTACAGAGGCTGCAGATGCGGTTTCGCCGGAGAGTTTGAGTGTTCCGTTCCGCCTGGGGAAAGTCTTCGACGGCTGGTATTTGGACGCAGGGTGTACAGTGCCGTTTTCGGCAGTGGAAGAGGGCGCAGAGCGACTGGAATTATATGCGGGATGGAGAGAGCTGACCGGGTTTGTGTCGAATGATGCGGGGTATATTACATCCTGTACGGGTGCAGGAGGTGTTGCGGACGGCATCCTTGCGCTGCCGGCGGATGCGGCTTGCACAGGAATCGAAAGCGGAGCGCTGTCAGCTGTAGCAGGTCAGATTGAAGAGATCTATATTCCGGCGAATATTACATATATTGGTGCGGGAGCCTTTGATGGACTGCCGAATCTGATGTATATTGAGGCGGCACCGGGGAATCCGAATTATTATAGTGAGAACGGAATTTTGTATACATCGGCGGGAGAGGTGGTTGCAGCGCCGGTGTGGTATGGGGATATGTAAAAATTTACATATTTTTACCTGGACTTTTTTCTTGGCATTTTTCGGTCATGTATGTTATGATTTTTAGAGATTTTGTGATTGAGGAATGTGGAAAATATGAAAAAAATACAAAAGACAGCGATAAAATCAGCAAAAGTGGCAGATATCGTGCTGACAGTTGTGTTTGCATTGATAGCGCCGCTTTTGTTTTTTAGTATGCAGTGGATGTTTCGTACCTGGAAAAGTCTGTCGGTGGATGAATTGATTTTTCACATAAACAGCCCATTGGAGGGAACCAATACAGGTATGATCAGAGAATATATGATCGAATGTCTGTTTCCAGCGGCGCTAGTATAGTTGTCACTAATTAACTCGACTTTTCAAGAGACAATGTTTCAACCTGTGCTTCTTCATTCGGATTGATTTCATCAAGTCGATATTTCCAG